>Ga0315912_10000131_pt1 | contig 174613 bp, 157 predicted proteins | sample VfabasoilMG_FD_204469 | JGI IMG/M metagenome (GOLD analysis project Ga0315912, IMG submission 204469) | Garden soil microbial communities collected in Santa Monica, California, United States - V. faba soil | ecosystem: Environmental > Terrestrial > Soil > Garden | place: USA: California...
CCTCGGCGGCACCTTCGAGATGAGCCCGGGCGGTGCGAACGGCTCGGCCAACGCGGCGCGGATGAAGGGCAAGGTCGGCGGCGCGGACATCGTCTACGCCGGCATGGGCGCGAACTTCGTGGACCCGAAGGGCACCTACGACGCCTCGAAGTACAAGGGCATCTCATTTTGGGCCAAGAAGGGCCCCGGCTCGACCAGCACCGTGCGCCTCAAGGTGCCGGACGCGCAGACCGATCCGGACGGCAAGCTGTGCTCCCAGTGCTTCAACGACCACGGGATGACCTTCGAGTTTACCGACGTTTGGACCAAGTACACGGTCCCGTTCACGTCGATGAAGCAGGAGGACTGGGGTCCGAAGGACTCCGGCATCGACGCGTCGAAGATCTACGGCGTCCAGTTCCAGGTGAACGTGAAGGGTGCAGATTTCGACATCTGGGTCGATGACATTCAGTTCACGGGATGCCAGTAATCCCTCATGCGCTATGGCCACTTCGATGACGCTCGCAAAGAGTACGTCATCACCACGCCGAAAACTCCGTACCCCTGGATCAACTACCTCGGCTCGGAGCGCTTCTTCGGACTGATCTCGCACCAGGGCGGCGGCTACTGCTTCTACCGCGACGCACGTCTCCGCCGTCTGCTTCGCTTCCGCTACAACAACGTGCCCACCGACACCGGTGGCCGCTACTTCTACGTTCGTGAAGCCGACGGCACGGTCTGGAACCCGACGTTCACGCCGGTCAAGACGGAGCTCGACTCGTTCGAGTGCCGTCACGGGCTCGGCTACACGCGGATCACCGGCAAGCGCCGCGGGCTCTCGGTCGAGCTATTGGCTTTCGTGCCGAACGGACACGACGCCGAGATCCACCAGCTGACGTTGAAGAACGAGGGCACGACCCCGCGTGAGGTGAAGCTCTTCTCGCTGCTCGAGTTCTGCCTGTGGAACGCCTGGGACGACCAGACGAACTTCCAGCGGAACCTCAACACCAGCGAGGTGGAGGTGCTCGACAGCACCATCTTCCACAAGCACGAGTACCGCGAGCGGCGGAACCACTTCGCGTTTTATCACGTGAACCAGCCCGTTTCGGGCTTCGACACCGACCGCGAATCGTTCTTCGGTCTCTACAACGGCTTTCACGAGCCGGACGTCGTGACTTCGGGGAAATCGAAGAACAGCGTGGCGAGCGGCTGGTCGCCGATCGCTTCGTTCGGCATCGACGTGAAGCTCGCTCCCGGCGAGGAGAAGAAGATCGTCTTCGTGCTCGGCTACATCGAGAACCCGAAGGAAGAGAAGTGGGAGAAGCCGGGCGTCGTGAACAAGAAGCGCGCCGATGCGCTGATCGCCGCGTTCTCGAAGCCCGAGCAGGTGACCGCCGCGTTCGAAAAACTGAAGGCCGGCTGGGAAGGGCTGCTCTCGACCTACCGCGTGTCGTCGGGCGACGAAAAGCTCGACCGCATGGTGAACGTCTGGAACCCGTACCAGTGCATGGTGACGTTCAACATGTCACGCAGCGCCTCGTACTTCGAGTCCGGCATCGGGCGCGGCATGGGCTTTCGCGACTCGAACCAGGATCTGCTCGGTTTCGTGCACCTGGTGCCGGAGCGCGCCCGCGAGCGCATCATCGACATCGCTTCCACGCAGTTTCCGGATGGCAGCGCGTACCACCAGTACCAGCCGCTCACCAAGCGCGGGAACCACGAGGCCGGCAGCGGCTTCAACGACGACCCGCTGTGGCTGATCGCCGGTACGGCGGGCTACATCAAGGAAACGGGCGACTACGGGATCCTCGACGAGTCCGTCCCCTTCAACAACGACGAGAACAACAAGGCGCCGCTATTCGAGCACCTCAAGCGCTCGTTTTACCACGTCACCGAGAACCTCGGGCCGCACGGCCTGCCGTTGATCGGTCGGGCGGACTGGAACGACTGCCTGAACCTCAATTGTTTCTCGGAGACGCCGGACGAGCCGTACCAGACCACCGAGAACAAGAAGGGCCGCACCGCCGAGTCGATCTTCATCGCCGGCATGTTCGTGGCGATCGGTCCGGAATACGCGACGCTGGCCGAAAAGCGCGGGCTCGCCGACGAGGCGAAGAAGGTGCGCGACCTCGTGAAGAAGATGTCCGAGACGGTGCTCACGCACGGCTGGGACGGCGATTGGTACCTGCGCGCCTACGACTTTTTCGGCAACAAGGTCGGCAGCAAAGAGTGCGAGGACGGCCAGATCTTCATCGAGCCGCAGGGCTACTGCTCGATGGCCGGCATCGGCCTCGAGAGCGGCCACGTCAAGAAGGCGCTCGATTCGGTGAAGGCGCGCCTCGACACCAAGTACGGCATCGTGCTCCAGCAGCCGGCCTACAAGACGTACCACCTCGAGCTCGGCGAGATCTCTTCGTACCCGCCCGGCTACAAGGAGAACGCCGGCATCTTCTGCCACAACAACCCGTGGGTGATCATCGCCGAGACGATGATCGGTCGGGGCGACCAGGCATTCGACTACTACAAGAAGATCGCGCCGGCGTACCTGGAGGAGATCAGCGACGTTCACCGTACGGAGCCGTACGTGTACTCGCAGATGATCGCCGGGCGCGACGCCGTCAGGCACGGCGAGGCGAAGAACTCCTGGCTCACCGGCACGGCGGCCTGGAACTTCGTCGCGGTGTCGCAGTACCTCCTCGGCGTGAAGCCGGAGTGGGACGGCCTTTCGGTGAAGCCGGTGATCGGCAAGGAGATCGGCGAGTTTTCACTCGAGCGACGCTGCCGCGGCGCCACCTACAGGATCCGCGTGAAAAACCAGGGTCGCGGCGGCAAGGTCGCACTCAAGGTCAACGGCAAGCCCATCGACGGTCACCTCGTACCGTACGCGCCCTCGGGCAGCACGGTCGAAGTCGACTGCGAGGCGTGATCGGCGCGCGGGGGCCTCGGGGCCCGCGCGGTGCCGTTAGGGAATGAACCCCGCCAGCAGGTAGACGAGCGCGGCGTTCCAGTTGATCGCCACCTCGTTCGACTCGTAGTCGCCCGACTCGTCCTTCCAGGTCGTCGCGATGAGCGGTGACGAACGATCCGACGGCCCGCCGATCAAGAGGCCCGGCCACGGCGCCGGGACGCCGTCGCCGATCGAGGGACGGTGGTGCGGGTTCAGCGGCGGGTTCGCCCCCATGCCGGTGACGAAGGAACGCGAGTAGTAGTTCCGGCCGAAGAGGTGGTCGAGCTGGTATGCCGACGTCCGCCGGTAGGTGTCGTCGTTGCTCATGCGTGCGGCGACCTCGAGCGTCATCGCCGTTCGCGCGATCACGCCGTTGATCCCCCAGTAGTAGGTGCGGTCGAGGGCGCGGCCGTAGGCGTGCCGGTCGGCGTTCGCCTTCATGATGTCCGCCTGGTTGAACATCGCGGTCGTCAACTCGGCGACGCGGTCCTCGTTGCGGCCGTCGCGGGTCGAGGACAGGTAGGTGAGAAGCCCGAGATTCTGCACGTCCGCCCAGTCCCAGTTCGGCGGAAAGCTCATCATCGGGGCCTTCGTCTCGAATGCCTCCAGCGCGCCTTCGTCGCCGGTGGTTTCGAAAATCTCCGCCGCGGCCCAGAAGCGATCGTCCGGGTCACCCGTCAGGTAGTAGCCCGTGTAGTTGATGTTGGTCGGGGCTTTGGGTTGCGGATTGTCGACCAGGTACTGCCAGGCGCGCATCGCCGCGTCGGTGAGCGTTGCCGCGTAGTCGGCGTCGTAGGGCTCGAAGACGCGCGCCGAGCGGGCGAGCACGGCCGCGAAATCCGCCGTGGCGGGCGTGCTGATCGGGGCGAGTCGCCGGTCGTTGGTCGACGCCTCGGGCATGGTGGTCAGCGGGTCGAAAGGCTGATTGTCGGCGCCGCAGCTCGCGCAGTACGGGGTCAACCGATCGTAGACGCCGCCGCTGTCCTGGTCCTGCATGCCGAGCAACCAGTCGACCTGGTACTTGCACTCATCCAGGTAGTCCGGCAGCGCGCCGCCCTGCTCGGGGATCGGCAGCTCGAGCGGCTCGAGTTTCTCGCGGTAGTGTTCCCAGGCGAAGAGCATCATGGCGAGCGAGAAGCTGCCGTTGGTCGTGTATTTCCCGTAGTCACCGGCGTCGTGCCAGCCACCTGGGGCCACGTCGTTCAGGTGGCACTCGTTGTGACCGAAGGTCGCGCCCTGCCAGGTAAACGACACCCCAGTGCCGCAGCGAAGCCCGTACATGCCGAGCATGGCGCCGTAGAACGGCTCGAGGAACACGTCGTCGGCGATCACGAAGGGTGCGGATTTTCCGACGCCCGGGATCTGCACGTAGTACTCGCCGGGTGCCTGGAGATCCGTGAAGTCGATGACGTGCACCGTCTCGCCCGTGTCCTGCGCGACGACCTCGGGGCCGGCCGCGCCGTCGAAGACGACCGAGTCGTCGGCCGCGCTCCGGATCTCGAACGGGCCCTCTGGCCCGACGTAGGTGGCACGCTTGCCGGCGGTGGTGGTGTGGCCGATGGTGCTCGCCCGGACGCCGACGGGGGTTGGGCAACCCGGGGAGGCCACACCGGGCACGCAGTCGGTCTCGGCGCTGTCGCAGGCCGAGAAGGAGACGAGGAGGGCTAAGGGGAGGGGGAAGCGAAGGGAGGTGGACATGGAACCGGTTCCGGATCTTCTAAACCCTGGCAGACGGATCGGCAACCCCTCCGTTCTGACATGTCGCCGAACGACGGCAAATCAGGCAGCTCTGTCACGGCGGCTCCGGACAAACCTCCGCCGCGAGGCCAAGGTGCCGGCCATCGGTTGCCGGCACCGATCGGAACGGCCGCCGGCCGCTCCGTCTTAATGTGCGTGCGTAACGAGCGCAGCGGGCGAAGCCCGCTTCAGAACCAGCGAAGCTGGTTATGAGACGTGCTCTACGCGCTCACCACCACATGGTGGCTTCGACCTTGAACACGTTCTCGTCGGGGCGGCGCACGCCGGTGGCGCGGTTGCCCGCGTCCTGCTTGTCGAACCTCGACCCGAAGCCGTCGTACGGCACCGGGGAAGGGGGCGCCTGCGTGCAGCGGTGCTGGTAGAGCGGATCCGGGTTCACCACCCCGTTCGTTACCGAAGCCTCGCACTCTCGCTGGTCGTAGAAGTAATGCGAGTAGCCGAGGGTGATGCGCTCGTGCGTGACCCAGGCGGACTTGAACTGGATGCGCGGGGAGAGGATGGCGAACGACTGCTCGGAGATGTGGCTGTTCGGTGCCACGCGGTCGAAACGGATGCCCGGTGAGAGGAAGTCGAGTGCCTGGACGGTCAGGTCCACGCCGGCCTTCCACTTGGTGACGGAATAGCCCGCAGGAGCGTCCGTGAGAACGCCGGTCTTCCCGACGGCGGTGGTGTCACGCGCCTCGCTGTCCACGAACGCGGCGAGGGCATAGAGCTTGAGGATGGCGTCGAAGCCACGGCCCCAGAACCGTTCGCCGCCCGAGATCTGATCCTGGAAGTTCGTGAGCGAGAACTCGTAATGCATCTGCAGCGCGTTGATGCTGCCGTTGCCGTCGCTGCAGCCGTTCGGGTCGAGCGAGGCCCAGCCGGGCGGCAGGACCGTGCCCGCGGGCGGCGGGACCGTGGGATTGACGATCGAGTTGCAGTTCGGGCTGTCGAAGTAGTTCGCGGTCACGCCGAGGTCGAACTCGCCGCCGCCGGAAGCGCTGAGCACTTCCAGGGCGCGAGACACGGTCACCGCGTATTTGCCGCGGACGTGCGAGTAGGCACCGTAGATGTAGCCGAACGCGCCGAGTTCGGCGCGCGCCTCGAGACCCGTCGACCACAGGTGGCCCGTCGGCAGGCCGTTGCGCGGGATCGGGACTCCCGTGGCGGTGTCTACCGTCATCGGGGCACGCCACTCCTCGTTCGAGAACGAGTGCATGAAATGCGCGCCGAACTCGAGGTCGCGGCCCTGCTTCAGGCCCACGTGCTCGTGGTGCATCATCGTGTAGCGCGCGTTGTTGTACTGGCTCGGGTCGGGCTTCTTCGTGCCGAGGCCCTGCTCGAGGTAGAGCGTCCAGGCGTCGGTGATGTCGTAATCGGCGTGCACCGTCTCACCCATCAGGTGAGTGCGGCCGAACATGTACGTGTCGTACTCGCCGGGATCGTAGCGGCCGGCCATACCGTACTTGTCGACGATGGCGCCGGCCTTGGCCCAAAGCCGGAAGTTCTCGTAGCCGAGATCGGGCGTGAGCGTGACGTAACCCTGCGAGATACCCCACTGTGCGTCGACGTCGTTGAAGCCGGCCTCGGTGAAGTTGTACGACTGGATACCGAGAGTTCCGGACGCGATCTGGTTACCGAAGGTGAAGAAGCCTTCACCCCAGGAGCGCATGTTGTGCGCCGTCGACTGGAAGCTCAGGTACTGGTCGTCGGGGATCGTTGCTTCGTGGATCGTGGTTTCGCCCTGGATCGAAGGGTCGAGACCGGGCGTGTCCTCGGGCAAGCGCTTGCCGATACCGACGCGCATCGGCGCGCGAAGGTAGCCGCGGTACTCGAACTTCCACGCGGTCTCGTCGCCGCTCGCCTGACCCGAGCGGGAGACTTGCGGCTTGGCCTCTTGAACCGTCTCCTTGCGCTCCTCCGCGGCCTTCGGGGCCTCGACCGGGCCAGCGGTGCCGCCGGCGTTCGCCTCGGCTGCGGCGGGTGCCGGAGCCGTTGCGGGAGCGGCTTCGGCTGGAGGCGTGGCTGCCGGCGGTGCCGCCGCAGGAGCGTCGGCGGGCTTCGGTGCTTCGCCAGCAGGCGGCGGGGTCGCCTCAGCAGGCTTCGGCGCTTCGGGGCCACCTTGAGCCTGGGCGTGGGCAGCCGCGGGCATCAGCAAAAAAAGACCGGAAAGGAGGATCCTGCGCATGGGCTCTTCGATGGGCATTGGCCTAGACTCGTGGGGCAGGTATGCCTTTCGAGTCCGGCGGGTTTCCAGGGCGGGGCCCTTCATAGCAGGCATTCCGGGGTAGTGGAAAGAGAAATGTGGAATCGGTTCCACATTTCTCCTCGGCGTCCCGGCGTGGGATAATCCGCTGATGTGCCGCCTGTTCGGATTCCGCAGCGTGATCCCGAGCAAGGTGCACCGGTCGCTCCTCGCCGCAGAAAATGCGCTGGGCGTGCAGAGCAACGACCATCCGGACGGCTGGGGGGTGGCCTTCTACGTGGACGGGGCACCCCACGTGACCCGGAGCCCGCTGACGGCACTCGGGGATAGCCTGTTTCACCGGCTGAGTGGGGTGGTCTCGTCGCAGACCGTGCTCGCGCACGTGCGTAAAGCAACTCAGGGTGACAAGACCGTCCTCAACTGCCACCCGTTTCAATACGGTCGCTGGGTCTTTGCGCACAACGGCGATATCCCGCGCTTCGGTGAGCGGCGCGACGAACTCGCGCGCTTCATCGCCCCCGAACTTTCGCGCTTCGTCCTCGGCGAGACTGACAGTGAAGTCGTCTTCTATCTCTTCCTCACTCTCCTCTCGGAGCACGGCCCGCTCGGCCAGCGCTTCGAGCTCTCACAGGTGACGGCCGCGCTCCGCGGTGCCGTCGAGCGCGTGCGCGCGGTTTGTGATCCCGGCGGCGAGGCGCCGTCGCTCCTCACGCTGATGGTGACCGACGGCGAGCTCCTCGCGGCAACCCACGGCGGTAAGGACCTTTTCTGGTCGAGCCACAAGCGGCGGTGCTCGGATCGCGACCGCTGCTCGAGCCTGTCCGACGTGTGCGAGGCGCCGTCGCGCACCGGAAAAGTGAACCATTTCATCGTCTCCAGCGAGCCGCTTTCCGGCGAGAACGTGTGGCAACCGTTCGAGCCCGGCGAGATCATCGGCGTCGATCGCGACATGCAGGTTCACCGCGCGCACGTGACGCGCGTGGAGCTGCCGGTACTGCTGACGGCGTAGGAGCGGCTGCGCGGACGGGTTGCGCGCCGACGTGGGTCGGCCGACGCTGGATTACTGTGTCAGTTGCGCCGTACGCCCGAGAACAATCCGCTCGACACCGCGTGGCTGAACCAGGTGGTGACCATTCGCGCCGCTTCGGCTTCCGGCATGCCCTCCAGCTGCGCGGCGACGTGTGAGAGTGATGCGCCTAGTGTCTCGCCTCGCGAGAGTGATTCGACGAGCGTGACCATCATCGGGGGTAGCTCCAGGCGCCAGACCGACCGACCGGTGCGGTAGACGGCTACCGAGTTCTCGTGCGCCTCGGGTGGCGCGACGGCCTCGCCCCGCCGCAGGGCGCTGAAGTAGGCGTTCACGGGGTAGCCGAACGCGTGGATACCGAGAGACGGATTCGGCACCAGGCGGGTCTCCGCCCAGCTCTCGATAGGGATGCCGCGGAGATCCTCAGAGGTCAGCGGTGGCGCCGTGGGCGCGTGGATGGCGAGAACGATCGCCCATTCGAGTGATGCCAGGTCCGCTGCGAAATGGGGGTCCGGCAGCGGCTGCACGCGGCAGAAGTCAGCCATGTGCCGTCCGAACTGGTTCAGGCTGGGCTCGGTGGAGGGATGCTTCAGGATATAGGCTCGGCACAGCTGCTCGAACGTTTCCTGCCCGAGGGTGTCGTGCAAAACGGGGTAATCGTCCAGCAGACATTCGACCAGTCGCGCATGGTAGCTCCGGCGATAGATTTCGAGCCGGGCGAGAGAGCTCTGCGTGGAGCTCGGCGTGACAAGGCGCGCGGCCGAACTCGCATCGACGGGCGCGGGCTCGAGTTCCGGCGTGGTGATGACCGCCAGAAACCACTCCTGGTGGCTCCGTAAGGAGAGCGTGCCCGTTGCCCAATGCGGTGCGCTGCCGAGCTTCGCTTCGCGGCTCGGGGGAGGGTGCTCCGGCGTTCCGCTCGCGCGCTCGTGCAGACCCAGCGCGTCAGCCGTCGGCTCGCGATTCATGCCGTACCGCCGATGAACTCGCGAGCGCGCAGCGCCTCGCTGTGAACGACGTCGAACGCCGGGATCTCGGCGTCCCACTCGAGCAGGATCGGCACGCCGCCCGCGCGTCGATGGGCAATGCCGAGGAGCTCCCACACCGAGTCGACCACGGGGCCGATGTGTGAGTCGATGATGTGAGTCCCGTGACCGGTGTGCCCAGCGACGTGGAGCTGAACGACCCGGTCGAACGGCATCGCCTCGAGGTAGACGAATGGGTCGAAGCCATGGTTGCGGGCGGACACGTAGACGTTGTTCACGTCCAGCAAGATCGCGCAGTCAGCGAGCTCGGCGAGTCGACCGAGAAATTCCCATTCGCGCATCGAAGCGCCGCTGAGCTCGGCGTACGTCGAGGGGTTCTCGAGCGCGAGGGGCTCGCCCAGGAAGTCCTGCACCTCTTTCACCCGCGAGACGACGTGGTCGAGGGCTTCTTCCGTGTACGGCATCGGCAAAAGATCGTGGCTGTTCTTGCCTGCGACCCCGGTCCAGCACAGGTGATCGGACACCCAGCGGGCTTTCACCCGGTCGCGCAGCGCTTTCAGTTCCCGCAAGTATCGGCGATCCAAAGGATCCGTCGACCCGATCGAAAGCGATACGCCGTGCATGACGATCGGGTAGTGCTCCGCAATCTCATCCAGGAACTCGATGGGACGCCCCGACGTCTCCATGTAGTTCTCGCTGATGATTTCGAACCAATCGACGGCGGGTCGCTGCTCGAGGACGTGCGCATAGTGAACGGTTCGTAGGCCGAGGCCGACGCCGAGATCCGCCATGCCAAAACGGTTCATGAGCGCTCCCGTGCGAGGTGCGCCACGCCCGTGCTTCGCCGCCGGGCGTGGCAGCCTCGCCGGTCGTCAGGTCGTCTTACATCCGCCCCGACCCTTGCACTCGTTCTGCCCTTTGCACGTGTTCAGCTCGGTCTTGCAGCCTCCCCGGCCCTTGCAGTCGTTCTGCCCCTTGCAGGCGTGCTTGGCCGGCGCCGCGAGTTCGGACTCGGAAGGTCCGCGCCCCTCGGGGGCCGCTGCGGCTTCGCCCGCCGGTGCGGCAGCAGGAGGAGTGGCTTCGCCGCCTGCCGGTGTGGCCGGCGGAGGAGTGGCTTCGCCGCCGCAAGCCGTCGTTCCGGCGAGCATCCCAGTTACCGCAGCCACCATCAGTGTTTGTGTCAGATTCATTTCCAGTCACCCTTTCGTTGAGCCCAGCGCCGTTGCGCAGCGCTGATCGCAGCATTACGCCAAAATCGCCTCACTGGTTTAAGACATCTGCAGTCCTCATCATCCGTGTCCCGGGGACCATTCCCATCGGAAACATGGCCGCCCGTCCCTTGGGCCCACCGCTACGACTCTCGACAGCGGCCTAGCGGCTGCGATCGAGCAGCTCTTGGGGGAGCAAACTGCTCGGTTTGCCGGTGGCGAGTACCCAGAGCTGGTGAGCGGCTCGGGTGGCGGCGATGTGGAGCAGATGCCGAGCTTCGTCGTCGTTCGGGTAGGCGCCGTCGGTCACGTCGACCAGGATCACGTAGTCGAACTCGAGCCCCTTCACCTGGCGCACGTCGGTGACGTCCACCCCCGGCTTGAACGAAAAATCCTGCTCAGCGACGCGCCGAACGCGCACCTCGGCTCGGCTCAGGGCCTGAAAGTAGACGTCGGCTTGCTCGGGGAAGCGCGCGATCACGGCGACCGACGCCGTCGGCTCGCTCTGCGTCAGGTCGCGGAGCGCCTCCGCAAGAAAAGCGACGGCATCGCCCTGGTGCGCGAGCTCGAAGTGCTCGACCGGCGCGCCACGTCGCGTGGCGGCGGGCGCGTCCGCCGCCGCGAGCGGCCCCAGGACGGCGCGAGAAAAATCGATGATTTCCTGGGTGGAACGGTAGCTCAGCTTCAAGGGCTCGATCTCGACGTGCGAGAAGCCGAGCTCGCCGAGCACGGTGTTCCAATCCGAAAAGCCGTTATCGAGCAGCATCCGCTGCTGGACGTCGCCCGCGAGCGTGACGCTCTTGGCCGGGCTCGTCGTCCCGAGCACGACGGAGAGCTCGAGCGGGCTTAGGTCCTGCGCCTCGTCGACCAACACGTGTTCGTAGACGATCGGCTCGCGCGTGGCGCCGCGCGTGAGCGGCCCGCGATAAAGCTGATGCAAGAGGAGGAACAGCGTGTCGTCCTCGGTGTCGAGCCGCGCCCGTTCGGTGATGTCACCGCCGTCGACACCGGCTCGGATCTCGAGCTGGTCGTCCGACTCGGGTGGTTCGCTGTCGAGATGCTCGTGGTCAGCGTGGGGTTCGCGATCGACGGCCTCGCGGCGGCGTTCGCGCGGGCGGCCGCGCGTCGTGCTTTCGAGCTCGTTCACCACCTCGGTCGAGCGAGCCACGCACCAAGCGTGCGCGCGGTCGAGTTCACCCTTGGAAAACGCGCCGGGCGCGCCGGCGTCGAACACCCGGCCGAGCGCCGAGCGGTCGCCGAGCAGCTCGACCCACGCCGCCGTCACGTCGCGCGCGGCCGCCAGCCCGCGAGCGGCGATGCGTTCGATGGCAACCCGGCCGTTCGTCGAAAGGCCCTGCCCGAGCGGGGTCGTGACGAGCCCAGCGAGCGCGTGGAGGCGATGGGCAAGCGGGCGTCCTTCGCCGCCCCGAAAATTCTCGAGCACCTTCTGCCCGCCCTCGCCGTCATTTGCCAGGGCACGACTGAGCTCCGCCTCGATCTTGGAAGCACGCTCCGCGACCTGCTCCTTCATCATGCGGTGGAGCACAGGGTGCTTCTTCAAGCGCGTCACGACGCTCGGCGTGTCCTCGTGGTACGAGTTTGGAAGGCGCGGATAGATGGACTGGCGCGCGCGCGCCGCCCAGTCCCCGTACGTGCGAATGGTCACGCCACCGACGCCGAGGGCTGGCAGCACCTGCGCGATGTAGCGGGCCAGCGCGTCGTTGAAGACGACGATCAGCATGCGGTCAGGGCGAAAGCGCCGCGGATCGCGGAACGCCAGGTAGGCGAGGCGATGAAGGCCGATCGTCGTCTTGCCGCTGCCGGCGCCGCCCTGGATGACGCAGAGGCCGGAGTCCGAACGCGTGATCAGTTCGAACTGGCGCGGGTCGATCAACGCCGTGATTTCCTTCAGGTGACGGTCTTCGCCGCCCTCGCCGCCGACGCCCAGACGCCCCGGGCGGTGGTGCTGCTCGGCGCGGATGGCGGTTCCGGCACCGCCGGAAAGCCGGCTCACCTGGCCGGCGACGCGCCGGAACGCACCGCTCGAGCCGCGGAGGAAGGTACCTTGCGGCGCGCCGACGCGGCGGAGCACGGCGTCGACGATGCCGATGCTCCGGCGCGTTTCGACGGTGCCCGAGATTTCGCGCCCGCCGAAGACTTCGTCGTACTCCTCGCCTTCCTCGTAGCGGTAGTAGAGGCGGCTCACGGGCGCGTCGCGCCAGTCGACGATGCGAACGTTTTCCTTCGAGTCGAGGTGCGTCGCGCGCCCGATCAGGATCTCGCGCTTGCGGTCGCCTTCTTCCAGCACCAGCCGGCCGAAGTACGGTGAGCGCGTGTCGACCGGCACCTCTTCGATCTCCCGGAGCCGGCTGGCGAGCGCCTGCACGCGCTCCATCTCTTGCACGAGAGGCGGCAGATCTTCGGAGCGCGCCGCCGCTATCTGGTCGCGAAGATCGAGCAGGCGGGCGTCGTAGTCCGACGCGTCCGCCCGCGGGGCCCGCGCGGTCTTCGCCGCGAGCGCACGGACGACGCGCGAGAGGCAGGCTTCCTCCTCGGTGACGATGCGGTCGAGCTCGGGATCGGTGGCTCCTATAGCCTCGGAGGTCATCGGGTCGCCTCGCGTAGCACGCGAACGAACGGTCTGCCCTAGGACGATACCGCCGGCTCGGCGCGCTCGGCGAGGAACGGCCCCAAGCGGCCGACGACCGAGTCCGGGATGCCGTGCCCGCCGCTCCACTCGAGCCATTCCACGCTCAACCCGGCCTTGGTCAACAGGTCGCGAAGCAGCTCCCCACCGGCGAAGGGCAGGATCGGATCGGCGCGACCGTGGCTCATCAGCACGGGAAGCCCGGCCCGTTTCGGCGCCAGCGCCTGCCAGTCGGGTACCGAAACGGGGGCGCCGCTCAAGAGCACGAGGCCGGCCGGTGAGCGCTCCGCGCGCAGAACCACGTCGCACGCCAGCATGGCGCCTTGCGAGAAGCCACCGAGCACCACCCGCTCCAGCGGCGCATTGAGCTCTGATTCGAGCGCCCCGAGGAACTTCATCACGTGAGCGCGCGCTGCGTCGAGACCGGGCGGTGTTTCGCGGGCGAGCGCGGCGGCGCGTCCGGATGCGATGGCGGCCTGAAGGCCGGCGATGTCGATCAGCCACCACGCACGCGGCGTGAGGTCCTCGGGGGCTCGTGGTTCGAGCACCAGTGGCGCGGCGGGAAAAACGAAACGAACCTCGCGCGGTACGTTCAACGCACGGTGGAGCGACACGAGATCGGTCCCGGGCGCTCCGAAGCCGTGGAACAAGACGAGGACGGGTCCGTCGCCGCCGCCTTCGCGGTCGGTGCCGCCGGCGACCCTCGCCGTGAGATCGCCGAGCTTCATCACGCGCATTGCGCCCGCGAGCCTAGAGCGGCTTTTCCCACGTGGGAACAGCGATTTGCCTCCCACTCGGGCGAAAAGGTGTGGTTATCTCGCGGCCCGGTGATGAACGGTAACGGTGTGGCTGCGGTGCTTCCGATGGTCGAGAGCCTGGTGTCCTATGTCAGGCGGCATCCGGAGGAACTCCTGCGTGCGGCGCGGAATGCCGTGGGCCTTCGGTTCGGTGTGCCGATCGCCGCACTGCGCTGGGCGGCCGGAAGGATCGGCGGCAAGAAAGCGCCGCGCGACTTGGAAATCCACGCCGTTCCCCCGGGCATCCGCGTGGGAGCCACCGTCGATCTGATGGGGACGACGGTGCGGGCGAAGGCGACCGTGTTCGTGGACGACGTTCGCCTCGATGCCGAAACGCTGCGCATCGAGCTTCGCCTGAAGGACGTTTCGATGAAGGTGCTCGACGATTCCCAGGACACGCCCGTCGCCGCGCTCTTGAAGTCGGGCGCGCTCGACCTCAGCAAGCCGGGGAACCTCGCCGCGTACATGCCGAAGCGCCCGGCTCTTCTGGTCGAAGCGCGTGACGATCGCATCGTGCTCGATCTGATGAAGCATCCGAAAATAGCCCGCGACGAGCGCGTGCGGCGCGTGATCAGCGTGGTTTTGCCGCTCGTTACCGTTCGCGCGATCGAGACCGATCCGGAGCACCTCGACATTGCGTTTCGGCCGCTGCCCGATGGAATTTCCGAGGTGGTCTCGGGCCTCAAGCGCGGCCTCGGTCGGGCGTGATCGCACCGGTTCCCGAGCTCGTCGCCAACTACCACGCCGTCGTCGGCGAGAACCCGCGCTGGCACGAGGCGGAGCAGCGTCTCTACTGGCTCGACATCGAAACGGGCCGACTCTTTCGCGTCGAGCACGAGTCCGGCGAGCACGAGTGCTTCTACCAGGGGCCGGTCGTCGGCGGGTTCACGTTCCAGGAGGACGGGACGCTGCTGCTCTTCGAAGCCGATCGGATCGTGGTGCTCGATCGAAACCTCCGCCGGCGCGTGATCGCCGAGGGCATCGACCCGGACATGGCTCGCTTCAACGACTGCATCGCCGATCCGGAGGGGCGCGTGTTCGTTGGGACGATCGGCAGTGCGTTGAGAACCGGTGGCCTTTATCGCGTCGATCTCGACGGCAGTGTCACGTGCTTGTGGAAGGGCACGGGCTGCGCGAACGGCATGGGTTTCACCCGTGATCTTCGGCATTTCTACTGGACCTGCAGCACCACGCGCACGCTGGACCGCGCGGCGTACGATCGCGAAACCGGGGCGCTCACCGCGCGCACGCGGTTCTACGATGCAGATCCGTCCGAGGGGACGCCCGACGGCCTGACGCTCGACGAAAACGATCGGCTTTACAGCGCGCGCTGGGGCGGGTCTTCGGTACTCGAGATCGATCCAGCGGGTCGTGTCGTCGGTAAGCTGAGCTTCCCGGTCGAGCGCGTTTCAGCGGCAACGTTCGGCGGACCCCAGCTCGACACGCTCTACGTGACGACGGCCGGCGGCAAAGAAGGCTCGTCGACCGAAGACGGCGCGCTCTACCGGCTGCGGCTCGAGACGCGCGGGAAGCCGGAGTATCGATCGCGGATCCGGCTGTAGCGCGGGGTCAGAGAAAGGGGGGGCAGAGGCAGGGGCAGGGGGAGAGCTGGAGGTGGTGATGGAGTCGGGTGAGTGGCGCGTGGGGCGGTGCTCGCGCACTGCGCCGGGGGAGCACGACGGGCGGCAACAGGAGATGGGGTCGGGAGTAGCTCGTCTCGGGACTTTCGAGCGTGCCGGCGTGCTCGGCTGGATCAAGGCCGGAGCCGCGCGCAGGCGCGCGGTGTTCCGCTGAATGTCGCTGAGGGCGCGTACAGCCGGGGCAGGAATCGGCAGGCGCGGTTCCAGTCGGCGGCAGCGTCCGCCCGGGAGGTGCTCGCATGTTTGGAAACGGCCGAGGCGATGGGCTTCATCGGGCCGCTCGAGCCCGAGCTCGGAGCTATGTTTCATCGCGTCATCGGCACGCTCGTTCGGTTGATCGAGCCGCGCCGTTGAGAGGCGTGAGGGTTACTCCGAGCGCGTCACTCGCCGGGCGTCGGGCTCGGCTTCGGCGGTGTGTTCACCAGGAACGCTAGCTTGCCTTTGGGCTCGGGCTTGCCGTCCCACCAGGCGCGCAGGCGCTCCATGCTGAACGGGCGCGAGTAGACGAACAGGACGACGAGGCCGAGCGCGAAGAACAGGTAGGACTGCGCGTTGTAGCGGTCGTCGACCCAGTAATAGCCGCGCGGTGCGTAGAGCAGGATCTGGCTCACGCCGCTGGTTACGAGCAGCGGTGGGCCGATCTGACGGCGGGCGATGACGAGCGCGCCGAGGACCATGCAGAACGAGTAGTAGTAGCAAGTCACGTTCGTCAGACACATGACGAGCGGCGTGCCCATCGCGAGCCCGACCCAGAGCAGCTTCGTTCTCCTCAGCGCCCACACTGTCCACCCGAAGACGATGCCGATGATGCCGATGAACACCGGCTTCATCGTCTGGAAGCGATCGAGGCGACCCTTCTTCCAGCCCTCGAACGGATCGTCGAGGTTGTCGTCACGGGTGAAGCGCATGCGCCCTGCCCAGTTGTGCTCGATCATCGTCTCGAGCCCCATCGTGTTGGTGAGCGGCGTTCGCTGATGGGTTTGCAGCGTGTGGTGGAAGAAGTCTTTGTAGGCCTGCGGGCCTTCCGTCACCAACATGCTGGCCGGGACCAGCACGGCCAGGCACACCGCGCAGCCGGCGATGAAGCGCTGGTGGTCGGGGTGGATGTAGTCGAGCAGCTTCTTCGGCCCGCCCTTCTCGCCGCGGGCGCGGATGCGCTCGATCAGCGCAAGCCCGACGATGATGGCGATGCCGAGGATGAAGATCCCTGGGAAAATGCGGAGCAACGCTGACCAGGTGAGCGCGACGCCGCCGAGGAAGAATTTTCGCTTCCGGAGCAGGCACAGCGAGGCCACGAGCAGGAAGATCCAGTCCTGGCGCAGGAACGCACCGCCCGTCCAATAGAAGTTCGCGGGCGCATTGCAGCCCCAGAACACGGTGGCGACGGCCATCGCACGCCAGCCGAACGCCCAGCCGAACATGATCACGCAGCCGAGGTGGAAGAAGATGTCGATGAAGGCGAGCGCCTTGAAATAGCCGTCGTCGGCCGGCCCGAAGCTGCCGAAGAACTTGCCGGTCATGGTCCAGACCGGTGGCGGGTTGTAGCCGTGGTCCTTCTGCATGCCCTCCCAGTAACTACCGGCTGCCGACTTGTAGAACCAATCGACGTCCTTCTTGAATGCCTCCCAGCGTGGCGGAGCAAAGTGCTTCTTGCACTGGTCCGGATCGCTCACGATGTACGTCGCTTCGACCGGCTTGATCAGGTCGACGCGCAGATCGCGCACTTCACGCTTGCGGACGCTTGCACCGCGACCGAGCTCGATCTCGGCGATCAGCGAGCACTCGTAGAGCCGGAGGTAGCCGAGCTCGGCCGAGTACTTGGAGCCGAGGTAGTAGTGATAAAATTCGTGCCGGTGGTAGTACTGGTCGTAGCGGACGTTGGGGTTGAAAAAGTCGAAGTAGACGAGGAACGCGAGGCCCGTCATCACGTAGGCGACGCGCTTCCGGAAACGCAGGCTCAGCTTCTCGCGCAGGCGGCGAGCGCGGAGCTCGTAGAGCAAGAACAGCGCTCCCGACATGGTCAGGAAGACCCGGAGCCCGCGGGTGAAGTTGTCCCAGAAGTCCTTCTCGAACCACGGCCCTTCCCACCGCGAGTAGAGGAAGGAATCCGCCCCGAGCAGGGAGCTCATGGAGCTTGAGGCAAGCGCGATCAAGTGATCGATCATTAGGCTAATTCCTCGGGCAGGCGTGGCCGTCGCCCCACGCGACAGGGGTTTTTCTAGCAGATGGCGCGGAAAGTCCAGCCCGAAAGCTGAGAAACCGTGGCGCCAACCACGGGGCCGGCCCCACAAAATAAGGCGAGCCGGGCGGCAGCCTGGCCGCCCGGCTCGCGATGTGACCCCGACGCACCCGGAGGGGAGGGGGCTGAGCGCGCGAGCCCGCAAGCGCGGGCTTCAGCGGCTCAAGTCTCGATTCACGCCGGCTGCCCAGCGCAAACCAAGGCTAGAGGGTTACCTCCGGGCAAGGGGTACAACTACTATGCATTGTTCACTGACCTCCTCCGGCCTTGGCCGGACACCCCGGAGCGGCGGCAAGGGAGAGGGGCCGCAGAGGGCACGGCCCTCGATCGCGACCGCCCTCGAAGGGCGCTTCCGTAAGGAAACCGCGGTCTCGCGGCTTCGACCCTGATGCAGCGCTCGAGGGGACTCCCCCGACGGACCGGCCCGGGAACCAGGGTTCCAAGCTGCACGTTAATTCACACATAGCACGCAGATCGTGCACCGCACAGCAAACCCAGGTGGGTGACGGGAGATTCCCAACAAAGGTGAGGTGCGCCTCTCGTGGATCGCTCTCTGCCCCGCGCCAGCAGGTGCCGAACCGCCGGCCGGCTGGGGCCGCACCCCTCGCTAGTCGGGTCAATCCTCGGGCAGGCGAGTCGCGTCCATGCTGTACGCGATCGAGCAGGGAAGCCGCGCCGGAGCATCCGGCGTTAGCAGCCACGATTCGCACATCGATGGGTCGAGCGCGCGGTACGAAAACGAAAGGCTACCCTCGAAGCTCTCCACGCTCGTGCTGTCGTCGCTGAGCTTCCCTTCGGCAAGGTCGTCGCGGGCAATGCGACAATCGGGGTCGCCGCCCTGCTCGACCGGAATGTCGACCTCGATGCCGGACTCGAACGAAAACGAGCGCCCGTCCTTGCCGATGCTGCCGACGATCGCCTCGCGACCGTTCAACCAGTAGAGGTCGTGCTGAAAACGCGAAAGCTTCACCTGGAAGCGCCATTTCTCGCTCGCACCGAGAATGCCTGGGCCGCAACTCGACTGGTCGAGCGAGGCGGCGACGTCGTAGGTGCCCAAGAGGTCCCCTGGCTGCTTCGCGTCGTCGACCTTGCCCCACTCCATGCAGCCCGTGCCGGCGAGAGCGACAGTCAACGCGACGGCGGTCGAGGGAAGGCGCACGCCCGCCCGATATCAAGCCCCTGCATGAAGGGCCAAGAACGCTGCGTCGGCCCTCGGCGGGCGGCCGTCAGCCCTCGGCGGGCGGCGCTTCCGGATTCGACTTCGCTTTGCGCTCGAGCGCCTGCTCGAGGCCGATACGGAGCCGCTTGCGGCGCTTCAAGTGCTTGCCCTTGAGGGGGGTCGTCAGCCACTCGTGACGCCGACGGACGTTCCAGATTGCGCGATTCGACATGGATCGGGGAAGCTTCCTAGCCGATGACCGCCGCCCGTGCAACCGTGGCGGACTCGGGACCCCCCTCATGCACGTGACGATGGTGAAGAAGGTGCTCCTCGACGGGAGCCCCTGCCAGAAATGCGCCCAGGCCGAGGCCCTGCTCAAGCGCCGGGGCCTCTGGTCGTTGATTGACGAGGTGATCGTGGCTGCGGAGGCGGACCCCGGCTCGGCCGGCATGCGCCTCGCCGCCGAGCGTGGCGTCGACCTGGCGCCGTTCTTCCTGGTCAAGGAGGGCCCGCGCGACGAGGTCTACACGAGCGTGCTCGAACTCGTTCAGCGGCGCCTCGCGCCGAACGGCGCCGGTACGAACGGTGCCGCGGCGACCACCGAGGGTTCGGTGGCGGCGCGTGCGCCATCGGGAGAGGCGCCGCTCACCGAGGACGACGTGCACGCACTGAACCTGCGCTTCGAGGGGCTGCCCCCGGTCGAGATGATCGCGTACGTGCTCGATCGATACGGCAAGGCGGCGACGATCGCGTTTAGCGGCGCCGAGGACGTGGCGTTGATCGAGATGGCAGCGAGCACGAAGCTTCCATTTTCGGTCTTCACGCTCGAAACGGGGCGCCTTCATCCGGAGACGTATCGCTTCATCGACAAGGTTCGCAACCACTACGGCGTCGCCATCGAGTGCGTGTTTCCCGATCGTGTGCGCGTCGAAGAGCTGGTCCGGAAGAAGGGGCTCTTCAGTTTCTACAAAGACGGGCACGGCGAGTGCTGCGCGATCCGAAAGGTGGAGCCGCTCGGTCGCGCACTCGCGGGCCATCGCGCGTGGATCAGCGGGCAGCGGCGGGATCAGAGCCCCACGCGCTCGGAGGTCGCGAACTTCGAGCTCGACAAGGCGCGAGCGGGCGCGACCGGGCCGCTCCTGAAGGCGAATCCGCTGGCGGCCTGGTCGCTGGCCGAAACGTGGCGCTTCCTCCGCGAATCAGGCGGGCCCACGAACGAGCTCCACGACCGAGGCTTCGTCTCGATCGGTTGCGAGCCGTGCACGCGCGCGTTGCGCCCCGGCGAGCACGAGCGGGCTGCCCGCTGGTGGTGGGAAGAGTCGACGCAGCGCGAGTGCGGCCTCCACACCGGCAAGACGCTCTGGCCGTCGAAGCTTTAGAAAGCTCTGTCGGTCCCGGAACCCAGACTTCGGTCCCGCCTACTCGGCGATGATCTTCGTGCCGTTCGCGCGGAGCGGTCCGACGCTCATCGGATCGTCGTCCAGCGGCGTGCCGCCGATGTAGAGGAACTTGAGCTTCTTCAGCCCCTTCAGCGGAGAAGCGTCGCGCACCTTGGTGCGCTTGATGCTGAGGTTTTCGAGCGCCGTCAGCTCGGCGAGCGGCGAGATGTCCTCGATCTGCGTGTCGTCGAGCTGGAGCTCGGTCAGCGTCGTGAGCTTGGCGAGCGGTTTGAGGTCGCTCACCTGCGTGCGGCCGAGATCCAAACGATCGAGCTTCGCCATCTTGGCGAGCGGCGAGAGATCCTTTACCTGATTGATCGAAGCGCGGAGTGACTCGAGCCCGACCGCGCCGGCGAGGGGTGAGAGATCGTCGTAGTCGCCGGTTCCGAGGAAGAGCTCCTTCAGGCCCGTCATCGGCGAGAACAAGCACGGATCGAGCTCGGACATTTCCTTGAGCTGAGACAGATTGAGCGATTTCAGGCGCTTCAGATCGCTTTTCGTGATTGCGCCGCTCGGCTTCTCGAGCTTCTTCCGGAGCTCGGCCTCGAGCGGAGGATTGTCGATCGTGACCTCGCTCCCGGGAGAGCAGTCGGCGAGCTTCTTTTTCGGTTTGACCGGCTTCGGCGGTGCTTCGCTGGGGGTCGCGATCGGGGTCGGGATCGGCGCGGCGGCGGCGCTCGGGGCGCTCGAGGGCGCACTCGATGCGGATTCCTTCTTATCGCAGGCGAGCGGAACGAGAAGCAGCGTGAGGACCACGAGCGGGCGCGTGCGGAGCGTCGTCATGGCGCCGGAGGGTATCAGCTTTCGTCGTTTCGCAAACCCCGCGCGAGCGGCTCCGGTAGGACCGAGAGAGTGTGACTTTCCAGGCCGCCTGGCTATGCTCGCTGACCGATGAGTGCTCCGCCCGAGTCTGCGCTGCCTCTTTTCGAGCGGCTCGGTCTCGCGGTGCTTCGCCGGACACCGGCCCGCCCGCCCGTCGCCAGCGCGGACGATCCGATCCACGTGCTCAACGAAGACGAGCAGCGGGAGCTGCGGCTCATCGAGCGCCGGGCGGTGCTGCTAGCGGGGCTCGCCGGAGCGCTGTCGGGCGGCGCCACGGCGGCGGCCGCGATCTGGGCGCACCGGTTCATCGGCCCTGACGGCGTGCCGCTGAGCGCGGCGGACGGCGTGCGCTTCTGGGCGGTCGTGATCGGCGTGACGATCATCGCGTCGATCTTCGAAATCGGGTTCTTGTACTGGGACGCACTTCGGTCGGTGCACGCGATGGCCACCGCAGCCGGTCTCGGACTTTCCGGCGAGGCGCTTTCCGGCGCGCAGCGCGAAGTGGCCCTCGCGCTCGCCCGTGCCGCGCTCGAGCTGCCGAACCCTCCCGTCCGCGCCTTCGGCGTGAACCCGCGGCGCGAGAGCATCGGCTGGGTCGTTGCCGCCGGGGCTTTGCTCTACCGCGCGAAGATCATGCTGACGACGCTGCTCCTCAAGGCGGTCCTCCGGAGCTTGCTCGGGCGCGTGATGGGGCGTGCGATGTTCGAGCTCGTCACCATTCCGGTGACGGCGATCTGGAACGCCGTCGTTTGCTTTCTCGTGGTCCGCGAGGCCCGCCTGCGCACGATGGGGCCTTCGGCGGCGAGCGAGCTGGTTCGCTTCGCGTTGCTCGACCACATGCCGTCGCCGGACGGCCGAGTTTCCGCCTTTCGCTCGGTCGCGAGCGCCATCGTCCGAACGAAGGATTTGCATCCGAACCACGTGGCGCTGTTTCGCGCGCTCGCCGAACGCTTGGGGCCGGCCGACGTGGTGGAGATCGACGACTCCTCGCGGTTCCTGACCGAAATTGCGAAGCTCGATCCCGAGGACGGCCGGCTCGTCTTGCGCCTCTTGGTGATCGCCGCCGTGCTCGACGGGAGGATCACGCGCGCCGAGCGGCGACTACTGACCGAGGCCTTCGCCGCCACTGGCCGCACGCTGTCGTTCGAGCGAGTCGACCGGCTCCGGCGGGCGTTCATGGCCGGCCGCGGCATCGACTACAAGCACGTGACCGAGCTCGTCGACGCACGGTGACTCCGGCGAGATCCGCGTCGGTAACCTAGCGGCACGAGCCGTTGTTGCACGAAGGGCTCAGCCCGGCAGCGCAGGTCACGCACGAGTCCTCCGTGCAATCCTCGAGCTCGGTCGACAGCGCGGCCCATTCGACGGACTCAGCTCCTTGCCGGTTCATCGCGAGCTGCCCACAGGATCCGCCGGGGATCTCTCCGCAGGCGTCGGAGACGATGCGACAGTCGTCGTCCGTCATGCAGGTCTGGTGCGCATCGACGAAGGCGACCGCTTGGAGGACGATCTCGTTGTCGCAGCCGGTCGAGCAAGCTTGGAGGGCCGCGACCACCCCCGCGAAGAGAAGCGCGCTGGTGAGGGTTACGGCGTGCATACGCCGTCGGTGCAAATGGCGCTCGTGCAGATGTTGCCGCAGGCGCCACAGTTCAGGGTGTCCGCGCTGGTGTCGGCGCAGCAGCCACCTTGCGGTTCCATCGTCGGCTCGAGGGCGAGCTCGCCCTGGAGAATGGGTTGGCAGCCGCAGCCACAGCAGCCGCAGTTTTGCGGCTCCGGCACCTCGACCATCTTCGTCGTCGTGGCAAAGCCGGGTGCTTCGAGCGTGATCGAGTAGCTGCCCGGCGGTGGGTTGTAGATGACGGATTGGCAGTACCAGTAGCAAGGCGTCCCGCCGCCCGGATAGCAGGTGATGCCGAGTTCCGCGGGTGCGTCGATCGTGAGGTCCTGGATCATCCCTGCCTGATCGCTCGCCATGACCGTCAGCATGATCGGCGGCGCGCAGGCGATGCGCGGGCAGAGTCCGCAGGTGCCGCCGACTCCGGAGACGCCACCGGTGTCTCCCGCGGCCATGCCGCCCATGCCGCCGCCGCCCGTCGCCGCGACGCCACCGGTGCTTCCGCCCGCGCCGCCCGTCGTTCCACCCACGCCGCCGACACCGCCGGAGCCACCGGTGATGATCGAGCCGCCGCTCCCGCCCGCTCCGTCGCCGCCCGTCCCACCGACCGCTCCGCTGCCACCCGAGCCGCCTGTGCTTGCGCCGCCGGCTCCGCCGGTTCCGCCGGTCGTGCTGCTGCCGCCCGTCGCGCCGTCCCCGCCGTTCGCACCGCTGCCACCCGAGCCTCCCTTGCCAGAGCTACCACCAGTGTTGCCCCCGCTGCCGGCCGCGGCAGCGTCACCTTCCTCCGCAACGAACGAGGTTCCTCCGCAAGCAGCGCTCAGGAGGGGAGCAACGAGCAGGCAGGCGAGGACGGCTTTTCGCAGCATGGGTCTATTTTAGAGCAACCGCCATGCCACGCATGTCGGGCGGATTGTCCCCCGAAATGGGGGCCTTTTGGGCACCTCGGTGGCACAGTGTGCCAGTCGCACCCGAGAGAAGTGCGGGCGGTGTCCGAACTCGATCCGACGACGACCTGTGGAGCACGCCCCCTCGAACCGCACACACATTCGTTCGCTTCCGAGCGTCGTGCTCGTGGTGCTGTCTTCGATGGTCGGCTGCGCCAAGGATCCGGAGCAGCGTGGTGTTCTCGACGCGGCGCCCGCGGCACCTTCCCTCGTGAGTGCCGGCACTGCTCCGCTCGAGAGTGCTCGTCCGGGTGCCTCGGCTGCGCCCGCACCGCGTCGTGGCGCGGAGCCATTCAACGTCCTGCTCCTGACCGTCGACAGCCTGCGTGTCGACGTTCCGTGGCTCGGCTACGAGCGGCCGATAGCACCGAACCTGACGGCGCTGGCGCGCGAATCGGTCGTGTACTCGAACGCGTACGCGGCTTCGAGCTACACCGCAAAAAGCGTGGCCACCATGCTGAGCGGCCGCTATGCGTCGAGCCTCTACCGCGACGGGCGTTTCTTCACCCGCTACGCGCCGTCGAATCGCTTCCTTGCCGAGATCCTGGGCGAGAAAGGCATTCGATCGCTCGCCTGGCACGGGCACATGTACTTCGGGAGGAAGAGCGGGTTCGAACAAGGTTTCGACGAGTGGCGGCTGGTGCCTGGAATTCGCTTCGATGCCGAGACCGACAACGACGTGACGAGCGCCAAGATGACGGCACTCGGTCGCGAGTTGCTCGAATCGAGCGCCAACACCGGGCGACAGTTCTTTGCGTGGGCGCACTACATGGACCCCCACGACCAATACCTGCGCCAGCCCGAGGCCCCGGTATTCGGCAAGAAGGCACGCGACCGCTACGACTCCGAGATCTGGTTCACCGACTACCACCTTGGCAAGCTGCTCGAGTGGGCGCGGACTCAGCCGTGGTGGCAGAAGACCGCGATCATCGTCACGGCCGACCACGGCGAGGCGTTCGGTGAACACGAGATGTACAAGCACGCGTTCGAGCTCTGGGAAGTGCTCGTTCGCGTTCCGCTCCTCGTCTACGCTCCCGGTGTGACGGCGCGGAAGATCGACGAGCGCCGTTCACACGTCGATCTCGCTCCGACTATCCTCGAGCTGATGGGCCTCGAGCCACCCCGTGAGTTCCAAGGCCGGTCACTCTTGCCCGAGCTGTTCGGCGCCGCGCCGGACCGCCGCGAGCCGATCCTGTGCGAGCTTGCCGAGGACAGCCACAACCCGCCGCGACGCGCCGCGATCGAGGGCCAGTACAAACTGATCGAGTTCGAACGGGGGCGGACAGCGCTTTACGATCTATCCAAGGATCCCGGGGAGTTGGTGAACCTCGAGAAGGACCAGCCGGAAAAGCACGCGGCCATGAAGCAGACGCTCGCGACAGCGTTCGCCGCTCTCGGCAGCTTTCCACCTCACGGCAGAACGAAGCTCCGGGAAGGCGGCCCCTCGAACGGTCCGGAGGGGCCGGAAGCGCCAGGCAAACCGTGATGGTCGAAGCTTCAGAGCTTCTTTTCGCCCCGCGCGTACGTTTGCCACGCAATGCGCGCCGTCGCGACCTTCATGCCGGCCGCGTTCTTCGATTTCATGTGCGCGAGGAGCGCGTCGAGGCTCGCCACGTCCTTCGGGAAGCTTTCGTCGCGCACGGCGTCGCTGGCGAACTCGCCGAGCGGGGATTTGCGACTCTTCTGCTTGCCGAGCCATTCGTAGAACGTGTTGAACTTGCTCATCGCTGGGTCTTTCGCGGGGGTCGAGGCCTGCGTGACTAGCACGAATTCACCGCTCCTCGCGGAAGACGAGCCTGGGCCCTACGAAGTGGTCGAAGGCGGGCGCTCGCCGTACCTCGTGGTGTGCGACCACGCCGGACGCAGGGTGCCGCGCGCTCTCGGCGCGCTCGGGCTCACCGAGCAAGACCTCGAGCGGCACATTGCCTGGGACCTCGGCGCGGCCGCCCTCTCGCGGCGAGTCGCGAGCGCCCTGGATGGCTGGTTGATCCTGCAGAACTATTCGCGCCTCGTGATCGACTGCAATCGTCCGCTCACGAGCCCTGACTCGATCGCGAGAAGGAGTGAGGACACGCTGATTCCCGGCAATCGCGATGTCTCCGCAGAGGAAGCCGCGCTTCGCGCCAGCACCATTTTTACGCCGTACCACCAGCGAATTCGGACTGAACTCGACCGACGTACGGCCGAAGGGCTCTCGTCGGTGTTGATTTTCATGCACAGCTTCACGCCGACGTATCGCGGCGTCGATCGAGCGTGGCACGCGGGCGTGCTCCATCATCGTGACGCGCGTCTCGCGCTCCCGGTGCTTGCGGCTTTGAGGCAGGAGCCGGCGCTCGTCGTCGGAGACAACCAGCCGTACGCGGCGAGCGCCCTCACGGACTACGGGCTCATCGAGCACGGCGAGGCCCGCGGGCTGCTCCACGTCGAACTCGAGGTCAGGCAGGATCTGCTGGCGACGAACGAGGGCCTCGACGCTTGGGCCGAACGGCTCGCGCGGGTGCTCACGCTCACTCGACCACGGTTGTAGAGGGAGCGGAAGGCTCGTCCGCAAGGACACGCTGAAAGCCTTCGTGACCGAGCGTGCGGAGGAGCGCGACGTTCCTTTCGAAGATCGTCGCTGCGTCCGGGAACGCCTCGACGGCGCGACTCACGCTTGCCTCGCGGAGCAAGTGCAAGATGGGGTAGGGCGAACGGTTGCTAGAGTTGGCGGCGTCGTTGTCGTCGAGGTTGCCGAACAAGTAGCGCGGGTGAAAACTCGCAATCTGGAGCTCCCCGTTCAGCCCGAGCTCTTCGAGCAGAGCGGCGGCGAGCTTCAGAAAATCGTTGTAGTCCAGAAAATCAGCGAGCACGTGCGGTGCGATCAGGAGAGTCGTGTCGATGTGGTCTGGGGCCGCCTCCGAAAGCGCGTGGAGCTCACCGCGGAGGTCGGACAAGAGTGCGGGGGAGGTCTCGGCGCGGCTCACGACGTAGCGGACCTGGCCTTTCGCCTGGACGGCCTTAGCGAACGGGCACAGCGAAAGGCCGATCACGGCGCGCTCCACCCAGTTTCGGGTCAGGAGCAGCGCCTGGTCGTCCGCGGGCCGAGCGGGAGCCATGCGCTCCGGTAGCACGGCGAGCGAGTCGGTGGAGTGATATGAGGCGCCGTGGTCGACATCCCCCCGCTCTACGCGTGCCTGCCGCCGCGCGAAGCGGGCACCGACGCGGTGCTCGAGGGGTTCCTGCGCTACGTCGAAGCGCTCGGCCTCGATCTCTACCCGCACCAAGAGGAGGCCATCCTCGCCTTGATGAGCGGGACCCATGTCATCGTCCACACGCCGACCGGCTCGGGGAAGTCGCTGATCGCGACGGCCGTTCACTTCAAGGCGCTCGCCGAAGGGCGCCGCTCTTTCTACACCTGCCCGATCAAGGCGCTCGTGAGCGAGAAGTTTTTTGCACTCTGTCGCGAGCTCGGACCTTCGGAAGTCGGGATGATGACGGGAGACGCGACGGTGAATCGCGATGCGCCCGTGATCTGCTGCACGGCCGAAATTCTCGCCAACATCGCGTTGCGGAACGGTGCCGACGCCGACGTGGACTACGTCGTGATGGACGAGTTTCACTACTTCTCGGATCGCGAACGCGGCGTCGCCTGGCAAGTTCCGCTCCTCACGTTGCCGCACGCGCGGTTCGTCTTGATGAGCGCAACGCTCGGCGACGTGAGCGCCTTCGAGTCGTTGCTCGCGCGCCAGACCGGCGTGGAGGTGGCGACCGTGCGTTCGGGCAAGCGCCCGGTTCCGCTCCAGTTCGACTACGAAGAGAAGCACCTGCAGGAGGCGACCAAGACGCTGGTCGAGCGCGGACGCGCCCCCGTCTACGTCGTCAACTTCACGCAGCGCGGAGCGGCCGAAGCAGCGCAGGATTTGATGAGCCTCGACTACTGCACCAAGGACGAAAAGAAGGCGATCGCAGAAGCGCTCCGTGGTGAAAGTTTCAAGAGCCCGCACGGCAAGGACCTTCAACGCCTGTTCAGGCACGGCATCGGGCTCCACCACGCCGGCCTCTTGCCGCGTTACCGCCTCGTGGTGGAGAAACTCTGCCAGCGCGGGCTCTTGAAGGTGATCTGCGGCACCGACACGCTCGGCGTCGGCGTGAACGTGCCGATCCGGACCGTGCTCTTTACCAGGCTCTGTAAATACGACGGTGAGAAGGTGCGCCTGCTCGGGGTGCGGGATTTCCAGCAGATCGCAGGGCGCGCGGGCCGCAAGGGTTTCGACGAGCAGGGCTTCGTGGTCGCGCTCGCGCCCGAACACGCGGTGGAAAATCTCAGACTCGAGGCGAAGGCCGCCGCGCAGGGCAAGAAGAAGTTCGTGCGGAAGAAACCACCCGAGTGGGGCTACGTCCCCTGGGACAAGGCGACCTTCGAGCGGCTCACTGCCGGCGAACCCGAGCCGCTCACCTCACGCTTCGAGGTGACGCACGGCATGCTCCTCGGCGTGCTCGGACGGCCCGAGGGCGGCTGCGGAGCAATGAAACGTCTGGTCCGAGACAGTCTCGAACCCAAGGCGAAGCAACGCCAGCATGGGAAGCGCGCGCTCGATTTGCTTCGCTCCCTCTGGCAAGCAGGGGTCGTGGAGTTTCGCACGCTGGCCGAGGGCGGTGGGATCCGCCTCCACGCCGAGCTACAGGACAACTTCTCGCTCCTCCAGGCGCTCGGCCTGTTCGTCGTCGACGCGATCGAGCGGCTGGACAAGGAGAGCCCGACCTACGCCCTCGACGTGCTCGGCCTCGTGGAGGCCGTGATCGAGGATCCCGACGTCATCTTGCGGGCCCAGGTCGACAAGCTCAAGGGGCAGAAGGTCGCCGAGCTGAAGGCTGCCGGGGTCGAATACGACGAGCGGATGGCAGAGCTCGAAGAGATCGAACATCCGAAGCCCAATGAGGAGTTTTTGAACTCGAGCTTCGCTGCTTTCGCTGGCGACCATCCGTGGGTCGTGCGCGAAGCGCTGAAGCCGAAGTCGATCGCTCGCGAGATGGTGGAAACGCTCCAGCCGTTCGGTGGCTACGTGAAGGAGTACGGCATTCAGCGTTCGGAAGGGCTACTCCTGCGGTACCTCTCGGAGGTCTACAAGACGTTGGTGCAGACCATCCCAGAGCCGTCGCGCACTGCCGAGCTCGACGACGCGACTCAGTACCTCGGTAGCCTCGTTCGCGGCGTTGACTCGAGCCTGCTCGACGAATGGGAGCGGATGCAGCACCCCGAGCGGCTGCTCGAGCCGAGGCCGGTGGAAGAGCTCGACTCGGCCGACGACATCACTCGCGACCGGCGCGCCTTCACCGTGCTGGTACGAAACCTGTGTTTTTCGCTGCTGCGCGCGCTCGCCGACCGGGACTACGAGTCCTTTCTCGACTTGGTGGAGCCGGGCAACGCGACGCTTGCGGCCGCCGACGTGGAGCGGGCGATACGCCCACTGTTCGAAGCAGGCGAAAGCATCCGCCTCGACGCGCTCGCCAGGAGCCCTCAGCACACCACGCTCGAGCCGGGTGACGAGCACTGGCGCGTCGCTCAGGCCATCCTCGTCGGCGACGAAATCAGCGAATACGCCGTCACCGGTCGCATCGATCTCGCGCGTTCACGGGCACAACGCCGCGCCGTGCTGCTGCTCGATCACGTTGGCGCAATCTGACGCGCGCCCCGGAAACGACGGTCTCAACAGGGGCTTTTCTCGATCCGCGTTTCTGATGACGGACAGCATTGAAACCCGGGGGTAGAATCGTCGGATGCGTCCATTCCTCGTCGTGCTCGCGGTCGTCGGCGCTTCGGCTTGTGCCTCGAATGGCGAAGACGGACCCGCGACGGGCACGACGGCAGGGCAGGGCGGTGGTGCCGCAGCGGGCACCGGTGGGAGTGCCGCAGCGGCGGGAACGACCGGTGGAAAGGGGGGCAACGGCGGGACCGGTGGTTCGGCGGGCTCGACGGCAAGCGGCGGTGGCGGTGGCAAGGGTGGAAGCGGTGGCTCCGGCGGCGCGGCGAGCGGAGCTTCCGGCTCCGGGGGCACCGGAGGCAGCGGAGGTTCGGGCGGGAGTGGCAACGCCGGCGAAGGTGGGGGAGGCGGAGTGGAGCCCGGTGCGTGCGGCAGCATCCCGACGTTTGCCGACGGCATCCAGCCGCTCCGCGAGATCTTCGTCGATGCGGCCGCGTCGGGATCCGGCGATGGGTCCGCTGCCGCGCCGTACGACTCGCTCGACGCTGCGTTCGCCGACGTGGGGCCGGGCACCGCGGTGCGGATCCGCGCGGGCACCTATCCCGGTGGCGCGTTCGCGAGCGGCCTTGCGGGGACCGCCGAGGCTCCGATCTGGATCGGCGGTGAGCCGGGCGGTGCAAGGCCGGTGATCTCGGGTGGATCGGTGGCATTTCAGCTGAGCGGTGCGAGCTACGTCGTCGTTCACGATCTCGAGATCTCGGGCCAGGCGGATAACGGCCTCAACATCGACGACGGCGAGGACTACGGATCGACCCATCACCTGCTGTTCCAGGGCCTTTCGATCCACGACATCGGCAGCGGTGGCAACCAGGACTGCTTGAAGCTCTCCGGGATCGACGACTACTTCGTGCTCGACAACGAGTTTCGCGGCTGCAGCGGCGGCAGCGCTATCGATCACGTGGGCTGCCACCGTGGCATCGTCGCTCGCAACCTGTTCGCCGAGCTCGGCGGCAACGGCGTTCAGTCGAAGGGCGGCAGTCAGGACATCGAGATCACGCAGAACCGGTTCGTGAACGCGGGAGAGCGCGCTGTGAACATGGGCGGGTCGACCGGCTTCGAGTTCTTCCGGCCGGGTCTCTCGGTCAGCGGAGTCAACGTGGAGGCGCGGGACATTCGCGTGATCGCGAACGTGTTCTCGGGTGGCATCTCGCCGATCGCTTTCGTCGGCTGCGTGGATTGCCTTGCCGCGGCGAACACGATCGTCAACCCGGAACACTGGGTCGTGCGCATCCTGCAAGAGACGACGAGCACGGCCGAGTACGCGTTCTTGCCGGCGTCCGACGGACGCTTCATCGACAACATCATCTATTATTCGCGAGCAGATCTTTCGACGACCGTGAACATCGGTCCCGACACCGCCCCTGAGACGTTCGAGTTCTCGAATAACCTCTGGTACGCCGTCGACTCACCGGGCGAATCGGAGCCGACCGATCTCCCGGTCAGCGAGGCAGACGGCGTCTACGGCGAGGACCCTGCGTTTGCCGACGCCGCCGGAGGCGACTTCCACATCGACGCGCAAAGCCCGGCCGCGGGCGCCGGCCTTGCCGATCCCGAGATCGTCGGCGACGTGGAGGGCCGCTGCTACGCCGCACCGCCGAGCATCGGGGCCCACGAAGTGCCGTGAGCCCGACGCGGCAGGCGGTGCCGCGCCGGAGCCAGAAAGTTGATCCCCCGCCAGCTGCCCGCAGCCTCTTTGTGAGGGACTATGCGGACGGTTCGGATCCTGGCGGCGGTGCTCTGGGCGGGGACGGTTGGCGCCGCCTGTTCAGACGGCGCCGAAAGTACTGTTCCGGACACCGCCGGTACCTCCGGCATCGGGGGGAGCCCTGCCACGGCTGGCACCGGACCAAACGTGGGGGGCGCCGGAGTCGGTGGCGCAGGATTGTCGGGCTCGGGCGGATCTTCGGTCGCGGGTAGTGCGGGCAGCACCGTGATGACGGTGGGTGGCGCGCCTTCGACGGGTGGCATGGCGGGGGTCGGCGGGGCAGGTACGGGTGGCGGTGGCGGGACGAGCGGAGCGGGCGCGACCGGCGGAACCACGGCGGGCGCCGCGGCTGGCGGCAGTGCGGGCGCGGGTGCGGGTGGCGACCCGGCCGGCGGGAGTGCGGGCGTCGGCACGAGCGGCAAGGGCGGGGTGAGCGGCATGAGTGGCACCGGCGGATCCGGCGGCGCGAGCGCCGGCGCGGCGGGCAAGGGCGGCTCGGCCGGAACGGGATCGACGGGGACACCGCCGGAGAAGACCCTGCGCGTGTTTTACCTGCGCCCCACCGACGTGCCCTTCGATCAAGCGTATCCCGACGGCATCGGCGAGGTCGTGGTCGAAGCGCAGAAGTACTATCAGCAAGAGCTCGGCGTGACGTTCACCCTCAACGATCCGATCGTCGAGGTCCTGGACGGCGATCACCCCGCCTCGTACTACACGAACACCCCCATCGGCAGTGACCCGTACTGGTACACGGTCGGGAACATGGTCACCGAGGTCAAGGAGAAGACGGGCGTTCGCGAGCCTGATCCCCGGTGGAAGATCGTTTCCGTGGTGAGTGCCACAGGGAACGGCGGTGGGGGCAACGGCTGGGTGGTGCTCACCAGTCACGACGCCGACGGCGCCGCAGGCAAACGCAGCGAGCCGATGAGCCGCTGGTGGGGCGGGATGGTGCACGAGATGGGGCACATGTTCGGACTGCCGGATTCCTCCGGCGACGACGGCACACCGATGTCCGGTGATTTCTACAACTACCCCGACACGCACTTCTCGACCGCGCAGAAGAATTCGATCCTGAACGCGTCGCAGAACGCGGGCTTTCTTAACTGAAGCGCTCGGGCCATTTTCGCGGCTGAACGGCGTGGCGAGTGGCCAATGGGGCGGCGTGGGCTAGAAGGCGGCACCATGCGTCTGACTTCGGAAGTCATCGAAGACTGCGTCCGGGTGCTCGAGGCGATCTGCGAGAACCGCGGGGAGCTCGCCAACGTCGACCTCGAGCTCAGGAACGAGCTGATGAAGGCCGCCGGTCGCGTCTCCCGGCCCGAGCGCGATGACCAGCGCGTCCTGTCGCGGGCCGTCCGCCGCAAAAAGAAGCGGGACATCCGGGACGCAGATCGTGCGGTGCTGGCGCTCGCCGGCATTCGAAAAAAGCGCGCCGAGCCGGTTTTCATCACGCCTGAACGCCCGGCGCTCGCCGAGGCCGGCGGCGGCGTGTTCGAACGGAACGACTCGGCGAAAGCCGAGCTGCAGGCCGACGCGACGTCTGCCCCCGTCGAGGTCCCTCCGCTCAACGTGCCGCGCTCCTGTTACGTCTGCAAGCAGCGCTCGACGCGCATGCACGAGTTTTACGACCACATGTGCGCGGCGTGCGGCGCCTTCAACTTCGCCAAGCGTTCGCAGACGGCGGACCTTCGCGGACGCGTGGCGCTGATCACCGGTGCTCGCGTCAAGATCGGTTACCAGGCGGCGATCATGCTGCTCCGCGCCGGAGCGCGCGTGATCGTGACGACGCGCTTTCCTCGCGACGCCGCGCTCCGCTACGCCCGCGAGCGAGACTTCGCGGAGTTCGGCGACCGGCTGCAGATCTACGGCCTCGATCTGCGTCACAGCCCGAGCGTCGAAGCCTTCGCCGAGGCGATCAGTCGGACCGAGCAGCGTCTCGATTTCGTGCTCCACAACGCCTGCCAGACGGTGCGGCGGCCGGCCGGCTTCTATCTCCACCTGATGGACGGCGAGCTCGAACCGCTCGGGCGATTGCCGGCGCCCGCGGCCGAGCTCGTCCGCGACTACGAGGCGATGCGGGCGGGCACTGGCCGCGAACTCGGTGACGGAGCGACGAACGGCGTTCTGGCGCTCGGCCTGGTCGCCCCCGCGTCGCTGTCACAGGTGGCGCTCACCGCCGCGGATCTCGAAGTGGGGCCCGAGTTGTTTCCGGGTGGCGCGCTCGACGCGGATCTGCAGCAGGTGGATCAGCGAACGCTGAACAGCTGGCGTTTGCCTCTGTCAGAGGTCGGCACCACCGAGCTGCTCGAGGTCCAGCTGGTGAACGCCATCGCGCCGTTCCTGCTCAACGCGCGGCTGAAGGCACTGATGCTGCGCGAGCGCACGTTCGACAAGCACATCGTCAACGTTTCGGCGATGGAGGGGCAATTTTACCGCCGGTTCAAGACCGACAAGCACCCGCACACCAACATGGCCAAGGCGGCGCTCAACATGATGACCCGAACCTCCGCCGCGGACTACGCAGAGGACGGCATCTTCATGAACAGCGTCGACACCGGCTGGGTGACGGACGAAGACCCGCTCCACCTCGCGCAGCGAAAGATGGAAGAGTGCGGGTTCCATCCCCCGCTCGACATCGTCGACGGCGCGGCGCGGATCGTCGATCCGATCTTCGACGGCATCAACACCGGCCGCCACGTCTGGGGCCAGTTTCTGAAGGATTACAAGCCGACGGCTTGGTAGGCGGTAAGGGACGCGGCGTCGTGCATGGCGCAGATGCAAGGGGGGCCATTGATGCCGCTGCGTCATCGAAGAAGTGCCGGGGGTGTCTTTTTCTCGCCGCTGGTCCGTGCGAGCATCGTTTCGATGCGCATCGTCGTCGCCTTCGCGGCCTCCGCTTTCCAGACACTGCTCCTGACCATGCTGATCGTCGCGTCCAGCTCGTGTTCCGCGGCGCCGCCCCCCTCCGCTGACGCACCGTCCGGCGCCGCCCCGGCCGGCGCCGCGCCAGCTGGCGCTGCCGCACCGGGTGGTGCGGAGCCTGCGACGCCCACCGCTGCGACTGCTCCCGAAGGCGCTCCCGCGCCAGGGTCAGGCAGCGCTGGGGGTGGGGCGGCTGCCACCGGGTCGACGATCGCCAAGGTCGACGCCCGGGAAGACGCGCACTGGGTTCAAGCCGACGACTACTTCATGGCCAACCGAGCGTTCAAGCAAGGCTGGCTGCGCGTGTTCCTGGCCAAGATGAAGGAACCACCGAAAGCAGGAGGCGATGGCGAAGCGCTGTTCTTCGTCATCAGGGACGGTGGGGACGAGCGTTCGGCGCACTTCTACCGCACGCGGCCCGCGGTCAAGACAGACCTCGTGCTCGGCGCCTTGCTCATCTGTTTCGAGAACAACAAGCGGCATAACGTGTACGAAGCGCCGAAAAGCAAGGACAACGCGCGCCCGGGCGCCTGGTGGATCGGCCGGATCACCGATCTCTCCGACATGGACAAAGGGTATGCGACGCTGGCGGGGAGCTATCACTGCGCGCCGGACGCACTTCGAGCGATCGTCGAGTAGAGACTGACCGTCTCGAGCGTCAGACTCCGCTCGATGGCCAGAGGCGTCACGGTGGGAGGATTGCGACTCGGCAAGCGCCGTGCGAAGACGGCGGGATGGGACCATTGAAATCCGCGATCTTGGGTTTGAGTCTACTTTCGACGAGTACCCTTCTTGCCGTGGGCTGCGGAGATGACGACCCCGCAGGAACACCCGCGCAGGGCGGCGTCGCCGGCACGGCGGGTCGCGGTGGGTCTGCCGGTGGCTCGAGCGGTGGTCGCAGTGGCGGCGCTGGCGAAGGCGCGTCGGGCGGTGAGGCGGGTGAGATCGGTCAAGCGGGCAGCGGTGTTGGAGGTGGCTCCGGGGGTTCGGGGGGCAGCGCTGGAAAATCGGCGACCGGTGGTTCCGCGGGGAACGGTGGGAACGGCGGAAGCAGTGCGAGCGGCGGCAGCGGAGGCGACGCTGGCAACGAGAGTGTTGGCGGCGAAGGCGGCAGTGGTGGCGGAGAGCCGAATAATCCTCCCGATCCACGTTGTGCTGCCGCATCGCCAACCGTGCTTCAGGGCAGTGGAGATTTGGCCGACCCGTACCTCGTGTGCGTGCCGGAGCACCTCGCGCTGATCGGCACCAGCGCGTACCCGCTCTCGGCGGCGTACGCGCTCGGGGCCGATGTCGACCTTTCGGGTCTCACCCCGCCTCTCGTCACGATCGGCGAAGGCGTCGCAGCGTTCACGGGTGTGTTCGACGGGAAGAACCGCGCGCTCGAAGGGCTGTCGGTCACGCTGTTCGAGTACATCGAGACAGGCGCGGAAGTGCGGGACCTCCGCTATTCCGGCACCGTCGACTTCACCGGCCTGTCCTTCAGTCGGGGCATGCTGACGCGGAACAACCGCGGGACGATTCGAGGGGTGCACGGTGAGGGAACGCTTGCCGCCTCAGACCACGCGGGTGTGATTGCCGGCACGAACGAAGGTCTGGTCGAAGATTGCTCGGCGGGCGGCACGATCACGACCGGCGGCGCGCACATCGGCGGGCTCGTCGGTGTGAACACTGGCACCGTTCGCCGGTCGTTCAGCACCGTTTCGGTCACGGCAGGCCTACGTGTCGGCGGTCTGGTCGGCAGGCAGAGCGCGCCGGGCGTGATCGAAGAGAGCTACTCCGTCGGGCCAGTGACGGGCGTGCAGTGGACCGGCGGCCTGGTCGGCAGCCTCTTCGGCGGCTCGATTTCGAACTCCTACGCGCGAGCCACGTCCGTCTCGGCGGAGGAACCCGGTGGGCTCGTTGGCCAAATCGCCGGCGACGGCGTAACGATCACCAACTCGTACGCCTACGCCGGCTCGTTGACGGGCGTCGGCGCCGAGGGGCTCGTCGGTCTGCTGGATCTGGGGACGCCCACCATCACATCGTCGTACTTCCACGACTCGGCGACCGGTACGCTCGGAACCGCGATCTCCACCGCACAGATGCAGACGGAGTCGACCTTCACGGGCTGGAACTTCGCCGATATCTGGCAGCTAGACTCAGCGATATCGCCGTATCCCTCGCTGCGATTCCAGAGCGAGCCCTGACGCTACGACGGCGTCCGCGGCTGGAAGCCGCGCACGGCGTCGCGAAGTTTTCGTTCGGCCTTGAGCCGGCGTTCACCCGAGGAGCGTCTGACCACACGGATGAGCTGCCCGAGGTGCGCGCGGTCCGCCTGCGGGAACTCGCCGACGAAGGCGTCGAGGCTCGCGAAGCCGTCGGCGACCAGGCGTGCCACCCAGCCGATGGCGAATTTTTCCTCGCTGCCGTCGCCGACATCGGCGTCGTTTCCGGTCCGGGCGGGTAACGTCCCGTGCTCGAGCAGCGAAAGGAGCCGGGCCTGGATCGCGCTCCAATCGGTTTCGCGAAGCGCGCTCCGCACGAGGCGGAGCTGACGGTTCCGCGCGCGGGGGCTCTCGATCGACTGCGTGCGAAGCACGGCCTCGTGAACTGTCTCGGAAAGCTCGAGTAGAGCGAGTCGCTTTTCGCTGAGCTTGCAGAGGTCGTTGCTGAGCCGCTCGAGTGTCTCCTCGAGCACGCGGTTCGCCCGTTTCAGGTCGCTCCTCGAAACGAGATCATCGGGCTCGTCATCGGCCTCGACGGACGAGATCTGGTGCTTCCGGGCCATGGCGGGCCGCTCGTTTTTGCACGTCCCCGAGCCGGCTGCCGACGCCGGTCGGGATCGGTTTGCCGTCGTCCTGCATAAGGCGGCGGCCCCAGTCTCGGCCGTGGTGCGCCGAGAATCGGCAACGAGCCTAAATGATTCAACAATTACGCATGTTTGCGTTGGTCGTGGCGGTGGGTGGGTGGACGCTCGCGGCGTCCCAGGCGTGCTCTCCGGCCGCTCCAGCCCCCAGCGGTGGCGATAGCGGGGGCAGCGGCGGAGTGACCTCGTCCGGCGGGAGCTCCGGCAGCACCACGATCATGCCGGGTGGGAACGGCGGCACTCCTCCGACCTTTCCGACCGCTGGGATGCCGTCCGTGAGCACAGCGGGCGCGGCCGGCAGTGGAGCGTGCGCGATCTCGTGCACCCCAGCGGGCGGTCAGTATTGCGGCGAGATCGGCGACCTCTGCGGCGGCAGCATGACCTGCCCGGCTTGTTCGGGTGACTGGACCTGCAACGAGGGCCTCTGTGTCGGTGGTCCAAGCTGCGTGCGGGGAACCTGCACGTCGGGTGAGGCACAGTTCTGCGGCACGATCGGCGACAGCTGCGGTGGCGCGCTCGACTGCGGCGACTGCACCGGGGGCAACGTGTGCAACCAGGGCGTGTGCGTCGCGCCTGACTGCGTGCCGCTCACGTGCTCGTCGAGCGCGGGCGCGTTCTGCGGGACGATCGGTGACGGCTGCGGCGGTGTGCTCGAGTGCGGCGAGTGCGCGGCCGGCTACAGCTGCGGCGATCGCATTCCGAATTTTTGCACGCTGACCAACTGCACGCCGGGCACCTGCACGGCGCTCGGCGGCGGCGCGTACTGCGGGACGATCGGCGACGGCTGCGGCGGCGCGCTCGATTGCCCGGAGACCTGTCCGAACGGTGAAGCTTGCGGCTCCGGCGGCATCCCGAACACCTGCCCGGTCCCGGTCGGGGAGGGTGGGTGCGTGGGGCTAGGCTGCCAGATCGACACCTGTGACGGACGCCCGAAGACCACTGTGAGCGGCACCGTCTACGACCCGGGTGGACGCCTCCCGCTCTACAACGTGATGGTCTACGTGCCGAACGCGCCGCTCGCGCCGCTCGAGGAAGGCGTGTCGTGCCAGAAGTGCGACACCACCGTCTCTGGAAGCCCGGTCGCGAGCGCGCTCACCGACGCGGCCGGTAACTTCGTGATGGAGGACGTCCCCGTCGGCACGAACATCCCCGTCGTGATCCAGACCGGCAAGTGGCGCCGCCAGATCACGCTGCCCGCGGTCACGGCGTGCCAGGACAACCCGTTCCCCGCCGCCGACACCTTTCGCCTGCCGAAGAATCAGGCCGAGGGGCACCTGCCCAAGATCGCGATGCTGACGGGCCGGGCGGACAAGCTCGAGTGCATGATGCGCGTGATCGGCGTCGCCGATTCCGAGTTCACGAACCCTACCGGGACGGGCCGCGTGAACCTCTACAACCCGGGGTTCGAAGCGACGGATTCCTACGCCGGCGGCGAAGCCCTGCCCCTCGCTGCGGAGCTCCTCGACTCGGCGGAAAACCTTGCGAAGTACGACATGGTCATCGGCTCCTGCCACGGCGAGAGCAAGGAGATCGGTTACGCGCAGCCGACGCAGCAGAAGGAAGCCGCCAAGGCATACGTCGACCGCGGCGGGCGCTTCTTCGGTTCGCACTTTTACTTCAGCTACCTCCGCGCTGCGCCGAACCACGCGCCGACGCCGTTCCCCGACGTGGGTCCCTGGGACTCGGACACGGCGGTCACGACGTTCAACATCGAGACCGGGTTCCCGAAGGGCGTCGCCTTTGCCGATTGGCTCTTCAACGTGGGGGCCTCGCCGACGCGTGGCTCGATCGAACTCGTGGGTGTCGAGGGTGCCGTCCGGACGCTGACCACCCCGTACACGCGAAGCTGGATCTCGGCGACCGACACGATCCCGTACTTCTCGATGAACATGCCGATCGAAAAGATCGACACGCCGGAGGAGCAGTGCGGGCGCTTCGTTCACACGGGCATTCATGTCGCTGAAGGCGCCAACGATCCGTTCCCGGAGGGCTGCTCGTCGCGTGAGCTCACGCCGCAAGAGAAGGCATTCGAGTTCTTGATCTTCGAGCTTTCGGCCTGCGCAATCCCCGACGACGTGCCCCCGACGCCGCCCCCGATCCCGCCGCCGGGCATCCCGATGTCACCGCCGCCCCCGGCAACGCCGCCCGCACCGCCGCCTCCGCCGCCACCCCCGCCGCCTCCGCCGCCCCCGGTCGTTCGCTAGGGAGTCGGCACCACGAACCGAGCGCGGCTAGCTGCGCGAGACCTCGACCAGCCGCGCTTCGAGAAAACGGCGTTCCGCGTCGTTGCGGGTCAGCGACAGAGCCTCCCGGTAGGCGGCCGCCGCCTCCGCGAACCTGCCGAGCCGGCGGAGCAAGTCCGCTCGGGAAGCAGGGAGCAGGTGGTACCCGCGAAGCACGCCGCTGGCAGCGAGGTCGTCGATCTGTGCGAGCCCGCGCTCGGCGCCCTCGGCCATCGCCACCGCTGCCGCGCGGTTGAGCGCGACGATGGGCGAAGGGTCGATGGCGAGCAAGCGATCATACAGCCCGACAATCTGAGCCCAATCGGTATCGCCCGGAGTCTCGGCCTGAAGGTGGAGCGCGGCGATGGCTGCTTGAATCGCATACGGCCCTCGGGCGCCGAGGCCGAGGGCCTGGTCCAAGAGCGCTGTGCCTTCCTCAGCCTCGTCCTTCCTCCAGAGCGATCGGTCTTGCTGGTCCAGGAGCACCAGCCCACCACCGGCGGAGACGCGGGCGAATCGGCGTGCGTGGTGCATCACCATCAGGGCGAGCATGGCAAGGGCTTCGGCGCGGAGCGCCGCGGAAAGCAGCGTCACCACCACTCGGCCGAGCCGGATGGCCTCGTCGCAGAGGTCGACCCGCACCAGCGATTCTCCCCCGGTGGCGGAATACCCCTCGTTGAAGGTCAAGTAGATGGTGGCGAGGACCGCGCGGGTGCGTTCAGGGAGTTCGCTCGCCTCGGGCACCTCGTACGGAATGCCGGCGTCGCGGATCTTCCGCTGGGCGCGAACGATTCGCTGCGCCATCGCGGGTGTGGGGAGGATGAACGCGCGAGCGATCTCTTCGGTGGTGAGCCCACACAGCGTGCGAAGGGTGAGGGCGACCTGGGCCTCGGCAGCAAGGCTCGGGTGACAGCAGGTGTAGAGCAATCGCAGTTGATCATCGGCGATGATCGGGGTGCTCTCGAGGGACGCGGAGAGCCCCTCGATGGCTTGCTCGAGGATCGCGGTCTTCTCTCGAAACCGCTGGGCATGCCGCATGCGATCGATCGCGCGGTACTTGGCGGTCTGGATGATCCACGCGCGGGGGACAGGCGGCGTCCCCTCTCGCGGCCACTGCTCCACGGCAGCCTGAAACGCTTCCTGTAATGCGTCCTCGGCGACGGTGAAATCGCCGAGGACCCGGATCAGCGTCGGGAGGATCCGGCCAGATTCCTCCCGGTAGAGCTTCTCGATGAAGGCAGTGGAAGTCACCGACCTCAGCCTTGCTGGCTGAAGTCGATGCAGGGTCGGACTTCCACGGAGCCAGTCATGGCCGCGGGGATGCGGGAGGCGATCGCAATCGCCTCGTCGATGTTCTTGGCCTTGACGAGGTAGAAGCCGCCGAGCTGTTCCTTGGTTTCGGCGAACGGGCCGTCGGTGCTGAGGCGCTTGCCGTCGCGGACGCGCACGGTGGTTGCCGTGGCCACCGGCTGCAGCGCCTCGCCGCCAAGGTAGTTACCGGTCTTCTTGATGCTTTCGGTGAAGGCGCCGTACTCGCCCATCATCTTGGCCATCTCGGCCTCGGGCTTGTCCGCGTAGATCTTCTCGTTCTCGTAGAGGGTCAGCAGGTACGTGATCATGGTCGGTATCCTCGACAGGAAGGGGAGGCGACTATGCCTCACCATCGGATCGTCCGAGCCGCGTCACTTTCGACAGGGTTTGCTCAAAAAAATTAAGACCAATAATCTTGATGATTTGCCCAGTGCGAGGCACAGAGCGGAAGGCTACTCGACGCAATCGACGGCGTTGGTCGCCCCGATCAGCTCGAACGGAGCTTCGTCCGACGGGAGCCGGACGCCCTGCACCGAGAGACCCGCGACGCCCTCCACGCAGGAAGACTTGTCGGGCAACGGAAGCGGCTCCGGCGACCCCTGGAAGAACGAGGACAGAATGAACGACGCGATTTCGGGGTCCTCGACGTGGTGCGGTAGCGTCAGCTCGCCCGCAAGCTCGATCGGCGGCGCGCCGTCGACCGTGACCTCGGTGACGATCGGAACCCGAGCGATCCCAAATTCGTCGCAGCCAGGAGCCGCAACCCGGAACTGAACCCGCTCCGGAACGAGGTCCGGCGACTGCCAGGGGAAGGCGTCTGGCGGCAGGTCGTTCAGAAAACTAACGATGTGCTCGGGAGTGGGGTTCAGGGTGGAAGGATCAGAACCGATGCAGTCGGCGGGCATCCCTGGAAAGTAGCTGTAGCGGTCGGTCGCCGGGTTGTCGTGCGCAACGATGATGGCGAGCGATCCGTCGAGGGTGATGCCGCTTGGTACGTCGTAGACGAGCGCACCCATCCAAACGGACCCCTTCGAAAGTCCCACCGACGCGCGAGCGTAGGAGGGAAGGGTGATGCCGGTCTCGGGGCTGTACGAGGGATCCGGAACGAGCGGATAGGTCGGCATCCAGGAAGTCGCGCGCTCATCGATGCCGCCGTCCCTCGTCTTGACCTCGACGGCCATCTCGATCTGCGGGTGGCCGCAGGGATCGTGGCGCGCGGGTCCACCCTCATAGGACAGCCGGACGGTGATCTCGTCATCCGGGGCGTCGTTCGCCGGGTCATCATCGCCGTCGGTAACGACGAGTCGTGAGACGTAAGTGCCCTCGACGGCGAGCGCTACCTCGAGCGGAACGACGCCGTTGTCTTCGACATCGGGCTCGATGCTCGTGAACTCGAACGGACACATTTCGCCTCCCGTGTCGTCGCCTTGCCCCGTCTGGCCGCCCGTACAGCCAACGCACACCAAGAGAAATAGAGCGCACGTCCCTTCCACCTTCGTCATGCCGTCACTGTGAGCGGCAGGCGCGGATCCGGCAAGACTCGAAACGCACAAATTGTATGCATCGTACGCCGATAGATGTTCGAATCATGTATACACAGTGTCGAGTGCATCCGGCGCAGCAGGGGGCTGCGGCAAGGGCGGTCGCCGCTATCGTGCGGCGAAGGAGTGTCGGGAGGGCCAGACCCGTAGTCCGTGATATGAATGAAGGATGGGACCGGTTCCGCGCGCACCAGTGATTGCACTGGTCGTCAGCACGGCACTGGCAACGGCAGTGGTGGCATGCTCCTCCGACAAGTCGGAGGGAACGAACCACCCGCCGGGTGCAGGCGCGGGAGGGGCAGGGAACGCCGGATCGGGTGGTACCACCGGCGGCAGCGCCGGCGCTGGCGCGACCGGCGGGATGGCGGGCAGCAGTGGAGGTAGCGCCGGAACGGCGGGCAGCGGAGCGGGCAGCGGTGGCGCGGCGGGAAGCGGCGCGACGAGTGGTGTGGGCGGCGTCGGCGCGACGAGTGGTGCGGGCGGCGTCGGTGCGTCGAGTGGTACGGCCGGCGTCGGCGCGTCGAGTGGCTCGGGCGGCGCGAACATGGCCGGCATGGCGGGCATGGCGGGTGCTTCCGGCAGCGGCCCCGGCCCCACCCGGACCTTCCCGACGCAGGCCTGCCTCGACAAGGCGAACGAGGTGCTGGCGATGATGACCGGCGACGAGAAGATCGCGCAGCTCCATCAGGTCGAGCGCGTCGACACCTCCGCCGCGGAAATCACGCAATACGGGGTCGGATCGGTCTACAGCCAGGGGAGCTCGGCGCCGTCGAGCAACACGCCCACCGGTTGGGCGGACATGATCGACGGGTTCCGCCAGGCGTCGTTCGCCAGCCGCCTCGGGATCCCGGTCATCTACGGCCTGGATGTCGTGCACGGCGCGGGCCCCGTCATCGGCGCGACGGTGTTCCCACACAACATCGGGCTCGGCGCCACGCTCAACCCGGCCTTGGTCGAAGAGGTGGCGCGCACCGTTGCCAAAGAATCAGCGGGCGTCGGTGCCGACTTCCCCTTTGCGCCGGTCGTCGCGGTCGCCCGCGACGAGCGCTGGGGCCGCACCTACGAGGCATTCGGCGAGACCGTCGAACTCGCCTCGATGATGGGCGTCGCCTACACGAAAGGCTTCCAGGACGTCACCGGTCCGCTCACGGTGCTGGCGAACGCCAAGCATTACCTGGGTGACGGCGGCACCGCCGGCGGCGTGAACAACGCCGATACCTCGGGCGACGAAGCCGCGCTTCGCGCCCTGCACCTGACTCCGTACGAGGACGTGGTCAATGCCGGCGTCGGCTCGGTCATGGCCTCGTACAGCAGCTGGCAGGGAACTCGCATGCACGAGAACCCGACGATGGTCACCAACGTGCTCAAGGGGGACCTCGGTTTTGCCGGCTTCGTCGGCTCCGACTACGAGGGCTGCTTCCGCAACGGCGTGGACCCGGCAAGCTGCCTGAACGGCGGCGTCGATATGTTCATGACCTTCGGCCGCACCGCCTCGGAGTTCTTGACCCAGATCCGCGGCCTGGTCCCCGGCACCGTGGCGCAGGCGCGCATCGACGACGCCGCGCGGCGCATCCTCGTCGCCAAGTGCGAGATGGGCCTGCTCGACGGCGCCGACCGGCTCGTCGACCGCGCGCTGACGGCGCAGGTGGGCTCGGCCGCAAACCGCGCGGTGGCCCGGCGCGCGGTGGCGGCGTCGATCGTCGTGCTCAAGAACGCGAACGCGACACTGCCGCTATCGAAGACCGTCACGGGGATCGCGCTCGGCGGCAAAACCGGCGACAACGTCGGCAACCAGTGCGGCGGCTGGACGGTGCGATGGCAGGGCATGACGGGCGCGGTCACCCCGGGTACGACCGTCCGGCAAGCGCTCGAAGCCGTGGTCCCCGGCGGGGTGTTCTACGCGCAAGACGGCTCGGCGACGGGCGGCGCCGCAGTCGGCATCGCCGTCATCGGCGAAACCCCGTACTCCGAAGGCTGCGGTGACATCCCCGTGCCCGTCGGCGGCACGTCCTGTTACCAGCGACCGACGACCCTCTCGCTCGACGCCGCCGACGTCGCCGTCGTCCAGACCATGAAGAACGCCGGACTACCGACGGTGGTCGTGCTGGTCGCCGGGCGCCCAATGATCATCGACTCGATCATCGACTTGGCCGACGCGATCGTCGTCGCCTGGCTCCCCGGCACCGAAGCGAACGGCATCACCGACGTCCTCTTCGGCGACACGGCCCCGACCGGCAAGCTCCCGCATTCGTGGCCGCGCAGCGAATCCCAGATCCCGATCAATCAGGGCGACGCCACGTACGATCCGCTGTTCCCGTATGGGTTTGGGTTGACGTACTGACGGTGGCTAGTCGAACGGATTGATCAACGAGACGCCTAGCCGCTTGAAATGGGCGGTATTCCGCGTGGCAAGCGTCATGCCGCGACTGAGCGCTGTGGCTCCGATCAGGACATCCTCGAGGGCGATCGGACGTCGACGCGTTTCGGCACGCAGTTTCCCTGCCATCCGGGCGACGGCCGCATCGACCGGGATCACTTCAACCGCGCCAGACTCGAGCAGTGCGTCGAGCCATAGGCCCAGCTTGACTCGCCTGGCGGCCGGCGCGGAACGAACCCCAGCTTCGAGCTCGAGGACGGAAATGGAGCTGAGCCCGACGACGGGGTGCTGCAGCAAGAAGGTCAGCACCGACGGGGCAGGGGAGCGGTGCGCCGATTCCGAAATCACGTTCGTATCTACGAGAATCACCGGCCCGCTCCAAACGGGCTCGGTCGGCCTCGCTCGGGCTTGCGGGACGGTAGAACCAAGCCGAGATCCCTGCCACCGCTGAGCTTCGCGCAGCGCCCCAGAAAATCGCGCATGGGGTGGGGCGCTGTTGCCGGCTGAGCCCGGCCCGCGGCGTCGATACCGGTCACAACGGCGACCGGTCGCCCGCGTCGCGTGATGCGTTGCGGGGACCTCCCCGCGCGTGCCACGACAGTCGAGAATTTCGCTTTGGCCTCAGCGACGCTCCAGGTCGACATGGTCATCTCATAGCACAAGATGACCATCTGTCGAAGCGGGAGTCACCGCAGAGGAGTCGAGGGTTGCGGCTGCTTCGGGACGAATCCGGAGGGGCCGTGGCCGAGATTGACCCTGATAGGGCCAGTGTGGGATCGGCTCCGCCGGCGGAAAAGGTCGACCCCCGGCGACCAAGGGGTCGCTTGCGCCCGCGAGCGGTAGAATGCGCCCCGTGTCCAAAATTCCCCAGCTTGCTGAGCAGGAGAGCTCCGCTGAAACTCACTATCTCACGCGTTCGTTGATCTTCATCGTGCCGAGCGGGGCACACGAATACGCCAAGTACGTGGGGAGCGGTGTCGCCGTGCTCACACCCGACGACAACCCGGTGGTTCTGACGGCCTGGCATGTCGCGAAGGATGCGCGCGACGGTATCTGTAGCTTTGGCTACGAATACTGCACGTCGGCAGTCGAGGACTTTGTTGCTGAACTGATCCCACACCCGAGCGCAGAAGCCCACGGTGCTGACGAAGTGGACGTCGCGCTGATCATTCCTCGTCCGCATGCGGTGCCGCTCCTGAAGTCCCGTGCGATAGGGCACGTATCGATCGGGCGGGCAGAGGACGTTGCGTTGGACGCCGCTGATCGATGCATTGCCTGTGGTACCCCGGCGGAGCGGGTGCTCAACGCTGAAGACCGGGCAGTCGGAAAGGCCGCTCAGTTCTTCGGCTTGCTCGCGTACACTTGCCGTTTCCGTGGTCCGAATGCGATGAACCTCCTGGAGATCGACTGGCGCCAAGGCATCGTGGAACCTTCGCACTTTCAGAGGAGCACACCACTCGGCCGATCCCTCGAACAAAAGGAACTGGAACTTCAGGGCACGGTCGGCGAGGTAACACTGCTGCCAAACCCGAAGGGTATGAGCGGGGGGCCGCTTTGGCGGTTTCGTGCGACGCACGAAGGCGGCTCGCTGTGGACGCCCGCAACAGCCAGCCGCCTGGTCGGTATCATCCGGAGCTGGGATCAGGTTCGTACGCTGTTCGTCGAACCCGTCTCCCGGTGGGCCGACTGGTTCCGTGAGCAGCTCGACGCGGTCGACGAGCGCGTCCGGAAGAACGGGTGACGACGGACGCTGATGCACCACGCGTCCAAACCCGCTAGGGATTGGGTTAGCGTAGTGGTGGCTTTTTGACCTTCATCGCAGCTTCAAGGGCGGTTACTCGCCTCTTGAGTCTCGCTATCTTTTCGCGCTTCGCCGCTTCAGGGGTTAGTACGTAATTGAACAGTTCGAGCGGGTTTGAGCTTTGAGCCCAGGCGGTCCCGTCGTCGTGGTTGAGCGACGGAGACTGTGAGGAAACCAGGGTAGAGACGGCAGTGTTGAGGGTTTGAACGACCGTTAGAACTTCGTCGACCTTGTCGTCCACGCTTCGCTTGGTGGTCTTTGGTGCGGTTGGGAGCTTGGAGAAATCGAGGCCGGGCCAGAAGGCTTCGAAAGCTTTCTCAACGGCTTCCTTGGGAACGCCTCGATCACCAAGGGCGTCGTTGATGTCCACCACGAGCTGACGAAGGCTCGCCTGGTCGAGGGCTGATTTAGCCATCTGCCTCGACAGAGGGGACGTCCCAAGCTCATTGGGATCGAGGTCCAGAACAAGCGGGCAGACGTTGCCCGAGAGGCGACCCACAAGCATCCCGCACTCGTAATTCAGCCAGGGATTGGTGTGGTTCTCCGGCGTTACGCAAAGTACGCCGAAGCTTGCCCTGCCTAAGGCTGTCATCAGCTCGGAACCCCACGCCGCACCGGAAGCAATGTCGACGTCCGAGTACCAGGGCGTGCAGGTTTGGATCACCTGACCCAGCCAGTCCCTGAGGAGGACCGCCATCTTCTGGGATCGGGAGCCCTTGCCCGACCACCCAATGAAAACCAGTCCCTCGTTGCCCTTGGCCTTCACCGGCGCCCGCTTCTTTGTCGCCATCGCGGGATCCCAGGACGGCATTGGCCCAGCGTCAAGGGTCACTGGCCACGCGACGTTGAGATCTTCGAGCACTACGTTTCGGAGCGCCGATTGAACGAGCTGCGGGTCCTGATCCCCGGACTCGATCCTCCTCTTCAGAGCACTGCCCCGAAGCCGGACGCGATCATCGCCGAAAGTTCCGACGAGCGCCGGCGAGGATCTCGGCTCCAAGAGGGCAGTTAGCCGGGTCGAAGGCTGTCTCGGAACGCCTGCTCTCTTTGGGCCAACCCGAGGAGGAGCTCTCGGCATTTGTGGGCTTTTGCAATCCAGCCGAACGGGATGCGACTCGTCACCGCAGACATCGCGCTCCCGGGCGGCGCTTCGAGCGGGACCGTGGGTTGTGTGCTCACGATCCCGACAAGTCGGTTCTCCGCGACAACAGGGCCCCCGCTATTGCCGGGATAGATGCTGATGTCCGCCAGAAAGAACGGGAGCGTCTCGTGCAACATCGCGACACGGCCGAAACTGGAAACGGGAAGCGAGATCGCCGCCGACATGTGCGACGACAACCCGCCCGGCAGCTCCATCTCATGGACGATCGCCATGGCTTCGGGGAAGCCGACCGCGAATAGCTCCTGACCTTCGTGATCGGGGGCATCTGCAAAATCCTCGAGGCTCACCGGAACTTGGCCAACAGCATCAAGCTCGTCAGCGAATTGCGGAAACCGTGCGTCTAGAGATATCACCGCGAGGTCGGCCTCATCCCAACAAAGGTAGGGCAATGTTGAAGGTGTGCCCGCGTCCAAACCCATCAAGCGCTGTCGCGCGAGATTCGAGACCAGCGAGCCGCCCCCGCGATTGTGCTCGTCTAGCGAGGGTATCCGAAAGATGTACGGAAACGCGCGGAGCTGTGGCTCGTTACCAATATGTTCGAGGCTCGCTGCCAGCGCGTCGGGATAGTCGGCGAGCCGGCGTCGCTCGTCCTCGATGCGTCGTGCGTGCTCCCTCCGGCCGCCTACCCTGTCGATGATCACATGCTGCGCCGTCAGCAAATACCGTCGGCCTTCGTGCGCCACATACAGTGCGGACCCGTGCCACCGACTGTCCAACCACGGCTGCACGTGCATCGCCAAGAAAAATTCATCAATTGAGATCTCGCCTCGTGCAAGTTGGCGCTGCTGCTCGTGCACTCGCGCGATGCGCCGCTCCGTCTCGTCACTGTTCGTGGCGCCTTCTAGATGCACGACAGCGCGCTTCCATTTCTGTAGGCGTTTGTTCACGAGGTCGTCAATTGCTGAACGCAGCTCGTGCTCGGGGTAGCGCGCAGGCTCGTCGGCTCACGAGGAGGAATCTACCGCCCTTCGAGACCGAGGCGTACGTCGGTAGAGGTAACGCTGAGCGGGCGGCTGGAGCCCGAATTGGTCCCGCACTTGGCAATAGCGGGAAACGACAATTCCGTCGCCACGCTATCCACCCGTTTTCACAACTAGGTTTCGAAGAAATTGTCGGGGTGGCAGGATTTGAACCTGCAACGTCCGGCACCCAAAGCCGGCCCTCTACCAGGTTGAGGTACACCCCGGGGGAGTCAGGTCATGCGGGCACGGCGTATAGCTCAGGGTGAGGCCTGATGCACCGACGAAGGGGGCGCTTCGGAACGGTCGCCCGCCTGGATGGCCGTGATCGCGATCGTGTAGACGATGTCTTCGACCAGTGCGCCGCGGGAGAGGTCGTTGACCGGGCGCCGGAGGCCCTGAAGCATCGGGCCGATGCTGATGACGTGGGCGTTCCGCTGGACGGCCTTGTAGGTCGTGTTTCCGGTGTTGAGATCGGGGAAAATGAAGACGGTTGCCTTGCCGGCGACGGGGCTGTCGGGCGCCTTGCTCTTGGCCACGTCAGGGATGGCGGCGGCGTCGTATTGCAGCGGGCCGTCGAGCGCGAGGTCGGGGCGGGCTTCGCGTGCCAGGCGGGTGGCGGCGCGCACCTTTTCCACGTCGGTGCCGGAGCCGGACTCGCCGGTCGAATAACTGATCATCGCGACGCGGGGCACGATGCCGAAGCGCGCGGCCGAGTCGGCGCTCTGGATCGCGATGTCGGCGAGCGTTTTCTCGTCGGGCTCCGGGATGACCGCACAATCGCCGTAGACCACCACCTGTTCGGGTAGGCACATGAAGAAGACCGACGACACGGCGGAGGCGCCGGGTTTGGTCTTGATGATCTGGAGCGCCGGACGGATCGTGTTGGCGGTCGAATGCACAGCGCCCGAAACGAGGCCGTCGACCTCGCCGAGCTTGAGCATCATCGTGCCGAGCCAGACGTTGTCTTCCAGGAGCTCGGCTGCTGCTTCGGGCGTGAGCCCTTTGTGCTTTCTGAACTCCACCAGCGGGGCCACGTAACGCGCGCGGATCGAGCTCGGATCCAGGATTTCGACGGACGGCGGTAGCTCGATGTCCTCGGCGCTCGCGACGCGCCGGATTTCCACCGGGTCGCCGAGCAGCACGCAGCGCGCGATGCCGCGTTCCCCGCAGATGGAGGCAGCGCGGACCGTGCGCGGTTCGTTGCCCTCGGGCAGCACGATGCGTTTTTGCAGGCTGCGGGCGAGTTCGGTTAACCGGAAGCAGAAGGCGGCGGGGGACTGGCGCGCCTCGCGCGGCAGCTCGGAATGGTGAGCGATCCAGTCTGCGTCGATGTGCTCGGCGATGAAGTCCATGCCGCGCTGCGCGCGCTCCAGATCGTCGACCGGGATCTCCGCTGTCATTTGCGCGAGCGCGGTCGACGTGTCCCAGCTGTTGGTCTTGACGCCGAGGACGGGGAGCCCGGTCGCGAGCGCCGGTCGGCAAAGCTCGAGCACGCTGTCGGGAACCTCCAGATTTCCCGTCAGTACCAGGCCTGAGATCGGGATCTTGTTGAGGGCGGCGAGCGCCACCAGGAGCACCACGTCGACGCGATCACCCGGAGTGACGAGCAACGAGCCGGCACCGACCACGTCGACGAGGTTCGGCACCGTGCGAGCGAGCAGCGAGATCCTTCGAACGCGTCGCTGCTTGATCTCGCCTTCGTGAATGACGGTCGCCTCGAGTTGGCGCGCGACGTCGATGGTGCGGTACGCGGTGAGTTCCGGATTTTCCGGGATCACGCCGATCACGTTGAATTCGGGGCGGTCGATCGGACTCGGCAGCTTGTTGGTGAGATCGCCGTAGAAGCTTGGCCGCTGCCCTTCGGCGCGGCGTACGCGGTTGATGATGCAGCCGATCACGCGCCCGGGGCCGAAACCGCCGTACGTCGTCGCGGTCCACTCGAGGCGTGCCTCGAACTCCTGGAGCGGCGTGGTGCCGAGCGCGCCAGTGAGGATCACTTCCGCGCTGAGCGTGCGGATCAGCTCGCGGTTGAGCCCGCCTTCGCCGGCGTCGCTGGTGTCGACCAGCCCCTCGACCACGACCACGTCGGCCTTGCCCACCGACTGGTGAAATCCGCGCATCACCTGCTCGAGGAGTTCGTCTTTGCGACCCGCCGAGATCAGGCGTTCCGCTTCGGCGAGCGGGATCGGCGTTGCAGGCTCGAGCGAGCTCGTCTTGCGGATGAAGTAGGTCGAACGTTCGGGGCCCGCGTCGTCGCTGGCGCTCTGGCCGATCGGCTTGAAGAAGGCGACGCGGATGCCGCGATTGTCGAGCGCGCGAACCAGCCCGAGCGCCACCGAGGTGAGACCCGCCCCGTGGCCACTCGGCACCAGGTACAGCGTGCTCGGCATCAGGTGACCTCCGGAGCGGGGGAGGGGGAAGCGGAAGCGAGCCGCGCGGCTTCGCGAGCGATGACGAGCTCTTCGTTCGTCGGCACGACGAGCGAGAGGAGGCGCGAGGAAGGCGTGGTGATGCGGCCGCCGCTCGCACCGCCGTGCGTGGCGTTGAGCTCCGGATCCAGCTCCGGCCCGAGCACGCGGAGACAGTCGAGTGTGCCGGCGCGAACGGGCGCCGCATTTTCGCCGATTCCGCCGGTGAAAATGAGGGCATCGATGCGCTGGAGGGAGGCTGAAAGCGCGAGCACGGCCTTGGCCAGCCGATAACAAAAGACGTCGATCGCGAGGGCGGCGCGGGCGTCCCCGCCGTCGCGCGCGGCGAGCAACGTGCGCATGTCGTTCGTGGTCCCCGAAATGCCGAGCAAGCCGCTCTTTCGGTTCAAGAGTGCCGTCACTTCGCTCAGCGAGAGTCCGGCGTGGTCGACCAGGAATTCGTGGAGGTTCGGGTCGACGTCGCCCGAGCGCGTGCCCATGACGAGCCCTTCGAGCGGGGTGAGCCCCATCGTCGTGTCCACGCTCGTACCGCCCCGGACCGCGCTGGCACTGCAGCCGTTGCCGAGGTGCGCGGTGACGAGCTCGAGCTCGGCGAGCGGCTTGCCGAGCCGCGCGGCCGCTTCGGCGGCGACGTAGCCGTGGCTCGTGCCGTGAAAGCCGTAACGGCGGATCGCGTGGCGCTCGTAAAGCTCGTAGGGGATCGCGTAGAGGTACGCGCGCGGCGGGAGCGCGTGGTGAAAGGCGGTGTCGAAGACGGCGACGTGGGGCACGTTCGGGAAGCGCTCGCGCGCGGCGGCGATGCCGCGGAGATTGGCGGGATTGTGCAGCGGGGCGAGCTCCGAGCAGATTTCGATTTCGTGGATCACCCTCGTGTCGAGCACGACGCTGTCAGAAAATGCTTCGCCGCCGTGGACGACGCGGTGACCGACCGCGACGATGTTCTGCCCGCCGAGCTTGGTGAGAACCTGGTCGAGCACTTCGGCGTGGCCGGCGAGCGGCGGTAGTTCGACGCGGTCCTGCCCCCCGACGCGAATGAACGCCTCGGCGGTGTTCAGACGCTCGGCCATGCCTTGACGCAAGACCTGGCCGGAAACGGGCTCGATCAGCGCGAACCGGAGCGACGAACTTCCGCAGTTGATGACGAGAACGTTCGAGCCGCTCACGATCCTGATCCCTGGCCGACGCATAGCATAGCCGCCGGCGTTTTCGGGTTCAGTTCCCGGGGCGGCTCGGCTACTCATCGGGAGGGACATGCCTCGGGTCGATGGAAAGAGCGCCGTCCGAGCGTCGTCGGCGCTGGCGCTCGTCCTTTTTCTCCCGTCGATGAGCCACGCCGAGGAGCGCGCAGCGGGCGAAGGATCCGGTGCTTCGACCGCGGGGGAGGATCGCTTCTCGGTTTCGGCGCAGAGCGAAACGTACCTGCAGCTCTACGAGCGGGCGCTCGTGCCCGGGCCGTACGGCGCCGTCGTCCCGACCGAGACCGCCGCGCCGATCCACGAGTACTTGCGGGCGAACGCTCAGGACCTCGACTCGCCCTGGGACACCGACAGCATCGATCTCGAGTTTGCGGCGTGGGCGCGGCTCTGGCCGACCAAGTCGGACATGGAACGTCCGTTCGACGGCGACGTGCAGACGGCGAGCGTGCGCTATCGCAACGGGCCCGCGTGGGTGCGCCTCGGGCGACAACAGGTTGCCGGCGGGGCGGCGCGCTTCGGGCGCTTCGACGGCGTGATGCTCGGTGCGAACCACCAGGGTCTGTTCGTGGAGGGCTACGGCGGCTTCACGGTTCTCCCGCGCTGGAACGAGCGGCCCGGGTACCACGAGCTCGGCGATCTCGAGGAGACGCTCTTGCTCCAGCCGGGGCCGGCACCGGAGCGACCGGGATATTGGCTCGCCGGCGGCCGCGTCGGCTACACGATGCCGCGATTGAGCGGCAGTCTTTCGCTGCACGAGGAACGCCGCACCGGTGACGTCGACCGGCGGGCGATCGGGGTCGACGTCGGCGGGCGGCCCGTCGACGACGTTTCGGTCGGCGCCAGCACGCTGGTCGATCTGGACGGTCTCGAGTTCGCCGACACGCGCTTCTTCATCGATACGACGCCGCACCGGCTGGTTGACGTGGGCGCGGAGTTGATGCGGGCGGTGCCGGGCGCCCTGCTGTCGAAGCAGTCGGTGCTGTCGGTGTTCAGCGACAGCAGCTACGACGAAATCGGCGGCAGGGTCACGGTTCGGGCGCTGCCCTGGCTGCGCTTCGATACCAACGGGTTTCTCGTGGCGTACGAGGACGACGAGCCCGGGGCGCGGGCGGAAGTCGCCGCTCGGCTTTCCGTCGACCGCCGCCACCCGACGATCGCCCGGGTGGCGTACGCACGCCTGGTCGCGCCGGACAACGGGTATCAATCGGTTCGGGTTTCGCTGAGCCGAGAACTCTCGCGGCGGATCGCCGCCACGCTCGAGGCCTACGGCTATTTCTACGACGATCCGATCGACGGCGCGGCGACCTCGTCGCTCTACGCCGGCACCGTGAGCTATCGGGTCGCTGACCCGTTCGAGCTCTTGTGGAGCGGGTCGCTCGCCCACTCACAATTTGCCGCCCTCGACGCCCAGACGATGCTGCGCGCCACCTATTCGTTCGACGCGCCGCCGCTCGCGAGGCGCCGATGACGACCCACCTGCGTGCCCGCGGAGGTCTTGGCCTCGCGCTCTTGGTCATCGCGGTCGCCGCATCGGCAGTGCTCGCGGCGTGCCGGCGAAACGCCCCGCCGCCGGAGTTCTCCCACAAGTTTCACCTTTCAGGGATCGCCTGCGGCGGCCCGGGGCAGCCGGAGTGCCTCAACTGCACGAACTGTCATTCCCCGGCCGAGCGTGACGACGCGAGCCGGTTGCCCGAGCAAGCGTCGTGCGACGGCTGCCACCAGGATGCGACGGTGACCCAAGCGGTGCTCGCGACCCCACCGCCGCGACCGCACGGCGTGATCCGCATCGACCACGAGCAGCATCTCCAGATGCCTGCCATTCATGGTCAGTGCCTGCCGTGCCATGCGGGCGTCGTCGACGCGATGAGCCCGGCGATGCCTCCGATGAGCAAGTGCTTCGGCTGCCACGAGCACGAGGAGCAGTGGGAACGCGGCGAGTGCGCGCCCTGTCACGAGCGCCAGGATCTAGAGCAAACGTTGCCGGTCACCTTTCTCAAGCACGACGCCTCGTTCCTCCGCCACCACGGCGAGATAGTGGCGCAGAAGCAGCAGATGCTCTTGTGCCAGTCCTGCCACACGCAGTCGGATTGCCAGTCGTGCCATGACGTGACCCAGGGTCTCAGCGTCGAGAAACGCCGCCCGGAGCGCATCGAGTCAGGTCAGGTTCATCGCGGGGATTTCATGGCGCGCCACGCGATGGAGGCCCAGGCCGAGGCAGCGAAGTGCCTGACCTGTCACACCCCGCAGACCTGCGATTCTTGTCACGCGGCGCGCGGCGTCAGCGCGAACGTCGCCAACGCGCGAAACCCGCATCCACCCGGGTGGGTCGGCAACGACACTCGTTCCGAGGACTTCCACGGAACTTCGGCGCGGCGCGACATTCTTGCCTGCGCCGGTTGCCACGACGCCGGCCCGGCGACGAACTGCATTCGCTGCCACAAGGTGGGCGCCTACGGCGGCAATCCGCACCCGCGCGGCTGGAAGAGCGCGCGCGGGACGGACGCCGAGATGTGCGGGTACTGCCATGGCACGTAACGGCTTTTGGCCACTCGGTGCCGCCTGCGTGGGGGCTGTCGTGCTCGGGCTCGCTTCGCCCGGCTGCCTGGAGCGGCACGAAGCACCGGCCGAGGACCCGGACGTGGCACGCTGCACGAGCTGCCACGGCGATCCTGAGCGGGCAGGGGACTACGTCTTGCGCTCGGCTCCGCCGAAGGATCTGCTCGGTCAGAGTGAGCCCGGGTATTTCGGTGTCGGCGCGCACCAGATCCATCTGAACGCGAGCGCGACGCACGCCGCCTTTCCCTGCACGGAATGCCACGTCGTTCCGGACAGCGTGGAGGCTCCGGGCCATGCCGACGATGCTCGACCTGCGGACGTCACGTTCGGACCCATCGCGAAAACCGGCGGATTGGAGCCGTACTATTCGGAAGCGCCGCGCACCTGCATCAACAGCCACTGCCACGGTGACGGCTGGCCCGTGTGGAGCGAACCGCGAACGAGCGCTGAGGCTTGCGGGAGCTGTCATGGTTTGCCCCCGCCGGCGCCGCACCCGCAATCCGAAAATTGCTCGGTGTGCCACGGCGAGGTGATCGATGCCGATCGCCAGTTCATCGCGCCCGCGCGCCATGTCGACGGCATCGTCGACTACGATGCCGGCGACTGCCAGCAGTGTCACGGCGGGGACGAGAACCCCGCGCCGCCGCTCGACACGCTCGGCAACTTCGACGTCACGGCGATCGGCGTCGGTGCGCATCAGGCGCACCTGAGCGGCGGCGCGAGCTCCCGCCCGCTCGCTTGCAACGAGTGCCACCGGGTTCCGGAGAGTGTCGAGGAACCGACGCACGCCGACGGCTTGCCCGCGGAGGTGACGCTGAGTGGCATCGCCGCGACCATGGGCATCGATGCCGCATGGGACCACGGCGATGCGACGTGCAGCGCGTTCTGCCACTCGCCGTCACCGGATAACGCCCATCCGTCGCCGCCGTGGAACGGGGAGACCCCCCTCACGTGCACCACGTGTCACGGAGCACCGCCGCCCCTCCCGCATCCGCAGTCCACGACCTGTTCGGCGTGCCACGGCGACGTGGTGGACGACGACAATCACACCATCATCGATCGGCTGCGGCACGTGAACGGCACCGTTGACGTGGCGTTCGAAGGCGGCTGCACGAGTTGTCACGGCGACGTGAACGCGGCGCCGCCGCTCGACACCGAAGGTAATCGGGCTACGACGGCGCCCGGCGTGGGCGCTCACCAGACGCACGTCGTCGGCACCGGTAACTCGCGGCCCGTCCCCTGCGGCGAGTGTCACGTCGTGCCGAGGTTGGTGCTCGCGGCGGGACACGTCGACAGTGCGCTCCCGGCCGAGCTCGTTTTCTCCGATGTCGCGCTGGCCGGGGGGGCAACGCCGATGTACGAGAACGGACGCTGCAGCTCGACGAGTTGCCACGGCGCCGTGTTCCCGCAGGAGTCCGGTGGGACCAACACCGAGCCGCGCTGGAATCGAGTGGACGGCACCGAGGCCGCCTGCGGCAGCTGTCATGGGCTCCCGCCCCCGCCGCCGCACCCGCTCGCGAGCCCGGAATTTCCGTGCAACTACTGTCACATGAACGTGGCGGCAGACGACACGAGTTTCGTCTATCCCGAACTCCACGTGGACGGGATCATCACGCTCGCTGTCCCGTAGCACCGGGCAGATCTCGATCGACGAGTGGCCCTGCGGCTGCGCCTACTTGGCGTGAACGAACAAGTGACAGCTCGAACACCGCGGGCTGTTCGGAAAGTGATCCTTCCGGTCCGCGTGGCAGCTGATGCACGCCTGGCGATCGGCCGCGTTGTTGGCCTCGTGTCCCGTGTGACAACGCTGGCAGTCGCGGTGCCGTGCTTCGGTGTGGAGGCCGGGAAGCTTGCCGATGTCGTGACAGGTGGCGCAGGCGGGCGGGCGGGCCGTGCCGTCGGGACCGTGCGGGCGGTGACAGGTGAGACATCCTTGGGCGATCTGCCCGTGCGGGCTCGCCCGTTCCGCGGTGTGGCATTCGGAGCAGGTCTTCTGAACGGGTAGACCGGCGTGCGGCTCGTGGCAGTTGGTGCACTGTTGGTGCCCGGCGGGTGCGGTCTGGTGCTCCTTCTGATGGCAGCTCGAGCACGCTTTCGCCTGCGCGCCGGAATGCGGTTCGTGACACTCCATGCACCGCTGATGACCGGGGTTCGCCTTCGCGTGCTCGGTCTGGTGGCACGTTTCGCAGCCGACTTCGGCCGCTTCCGGCTGATGCGGCAGGCCCTTGTGGCAGTTCTCGCAGGTCTGGTGCCCCTGGTTCAGAGCGACCTGTTGCACGCGCTGACTATGGCAGCTGGAACAGATCGCGTGATTGGCCAGCTCGAGCTCGAACTGGTGCGGCTTGTGGCAACTCGTGCAGGCCGCCTTGCCGTGCGCGCCGTGGTCGGACTTGACGAAGGAATGGCACGACGTGCACGCCTTGGCGTCGTCGGCGGCTGCCGCGGTGTTCGGGTGCGGGTCGTGGCAGCCGACGCACGTGCCGGCGGAGCCGTGCTTCGGGTGGTCGGAGTGGACGCTCTTGTGACAGTTCGCGCACGCCGCGCCGGGCGACCCCTTCACGTCGTGCGGTGAGTGGCAGCTGGTGCAGGTGTTGTGGGCGGAGGCGCGTGGCCCACCGAGGACGTGCACTTCCTCGTGGCACGACTTGCAGGGCACGGCCTTCGACTTTTCGAAGTCGTGCGGCTTGTGGCACGTCGTGCACTGGCCGTGGCCGCCCTCGATCGCCGTGGCGGTCACCGGCGGCTTCTGGTTCGCGTGACAGGGGACGCAGGTGGAGATCGCCTCCGTTTTCGGCGCGTGCCGGTGCTGGTGGCAGGTCGCGCACTTTTCGACCAGCGTCTTTCCCTGGGCCGCGTGGGTGGTGTCGTTCTCGTGACAGTCGGAACACGGCGCCGATTGCGGGTCGTTCGTTTCGTGGGGCTGGTGGCAACTGAGGCAAGGCTGCGTGAGGTGGGCGACGACCGCCGGCGTCTCACCTTGCGCGGACTCATGGCAGCGCCGGCAATCGGCGGGGCTGTAAGCCGGGATCCCGAGCGCCCAGGCGCCCGCTCCACCGTCCATGCGGACGCGCGGGGGCCCCCCGTCGAGCAGGGCTTCGTCATGGCCGGTGCCCTCGAGCGTGAAGGCGTGGCACGCGGTGCAGTCGGCCTTGACGCCGTGGCCGAATTCCCGCGCGGCCGCCGCGGACGCGTGCTCGATGCGCGCCTGTTTTTCGTGGCACTTCGCGCACCGATCCGGCGTCACCGGACCCATGTCGTCACCGGTGATCGAGTGGCACGACGAGCACTCGATCTTTCGTTTGACCACGTGGAGGCGATGGCCGTTGACGGCACGCGCCGCACTCCAGCTCTGGTCGATGTACACACCGCGGCCCCACTGTTTGTTGGGGGCCTCGTCGGCGCACGCCGCGAGCACGGCGATGACGAGCGCGGCCACGAGCCCCCAGGTGGAAGCGATCCGGCGTCGCGGCACGCGGCCACCCTAAGGTGTCGGCCGGATTTTTTCCAGCTTGTTCGGGTTTTCGTGGGGTATGCTCGCCGCGTGCTTCACGCCGGGTGGCTCGGCTATTTCTCGCTCGCGTGCGCCGCGATTGCCGCGGCGATCCTGCTCCACTTCCTGATCAAGAAGCCGCAGCTCGATCTGCGCCAGAAGCTCTTTTTGTTCATGGGGCTCGGCGTATTTCCGACGCTGGCGGCCGCGACCTCGACCGTCGCCGGGATGGAGCGGCTGACCACGCGTGACTTTTGCGGGTCGTGTCACGTGATGGAGGCGCACTACCAGAACGCCTCTGATCCGAAGGCGCAGTCACTCGCGGCGCGCCACTCGCGCAATCCGTTCTTCGGCAAGGAGAGCTGCTACGCCTGCCACGCGGACTACGGCATGTACGGGTACGCGCTCACCAAGCTCGGCGGCGCGCGTCACGTCTACTACTATTACCTTGGCGGCTACGGCGACATGACGATGGCCGAGGCGAAGCGCGCCATCCACCTGGTCAAGCCCTACGACAATCTCAACTGCCGCCAGTGCCACACGACGACCGCGCGCGGCTGGCGCGACGTGCCGGACCACACGGCGCTGCAGAAGGAACTGTTCGAAAACCGCGTGAGCTGCGCGAGCGGCGGTTGCCACGGTTTCGCCCACCCGTTCACGAAGGGTCCGGACGGTCTCGGGATGATGTCCGCGGCGTCCGCCTCTGCGGCAGCCTCCGGCGCACCGGTGCCGGTCGCGCCGCCCTCCGGCGCGCCACAGCACGGAGCAAAGCCATGAACTTGAGCCCCTTGCTCGAACGCTTGCGTGAGCGCTCGGTCCTCGGCCTGACCCGCATTGCGTGTTGGGCGGCGCTGGCCGGGCTTGCGATCATGTCGCTCTCCGTCGTCTGGCCGGGCTCGCTGCAGGTAATGTTGGCGATGAGTGCCGGGCAGGGGCTCGGTATCCTGGCGTTCGCCTGCTACCTGCTGTCGGTGATCCTCGATCTCACCCGGCCCGGGGCGCGGCCGTCGTTCGTTCCGGCTAACGCCCGCGTCAGTTCGGAGCCCAAGGCCAAGCCGGACAAGTGAGCGCACGCGCTGCGCTCTCCGCGCGGAATTTGCGCCCCATCGCGCGAGCCGCGCGACGCGAACTTCCTTGACGGGTCGACCGCGTGTGGGGGAATATCCGACCGCGTTCGCCCCGGGGGCAGCGCAGAGGAGCCGTTGAGATGGCCATCATGACGAAGCTGCGGTGGGTCGGCGCTGGGGCGATGGCCCTGGGCTTTGCGTTTATCGCGTGCACGGGTGACGACGGGAAGCCGGGAGCGGTCGGTCCGCCTGGCCCGCAAGGTCCGCGGGGTGATGCAGGTCCGCAAGGCGAGCCGGGTCCTCAGGGTGGCCAAGGTCCGCAGGGCGAACCGGGCGAACCCGGTGAGCCAGGGGAACCGGGCGAACCGGGTCCTCCAGGCCCTCCAGGTGAGCCGGGCATCGGTGCCGCAGGCGCGGGTGACGGTGCGCTCACGACGAGCTGCCTCTCGCCGTGCCACGGCTTCGGCGGGATCGTCGATCAGTGGAAGACGAGCACTCACTACGCGACGTTCATCGATACGATCGGCAGCGACGAGGTCGACTCGTGGACGGGCAACAAGACGTGCGGCAACTGCCACGCGATCGACGGCATCGAGCAGCGTATCGCCGAGAACGTGACCTTCACCGGCGCGACGGGCGCGGAGGACATGGCTCACGGGCAGATTGGCTACAAAAAGTCGACGGACATGACGTACAGCGAGGTTGCGTACGGCGGGCAGGCCAAGGTCGCCGTCGTGCACTGCAGCACGTGCCACGACACGTCGAACGATCCGCACGAGACGGGCGAAAACTGGACGCCAGGCTCGTTTCCGCTCCGCGTGCCATCCGGAGCGACGGATGTGGCGCTGCTCGAGAAGAGCACCGCCGTCGGCTTGGCCGATGGCACACCGGCGGGCCAGTACGGCGTGGGCAACGCCTGCATGTGGTGCCACAAGTCGCGCAAGAACGTGACCAACTACATCACGGCCATCACCAACATCACGAGCACCAACTGGGGTCCTCACGATGGCCCGCACACCGACGTGTACTCGGGTAAGGGCGGTTATCACTACACCGGGAAGACCTACGGAACGTCAACCCATGCGGGCTTCACGAACGGCTGTGTTCGTTGCCATATGCCCGAGGTTTCGTCGAACCAGGACGTCGGCAACCACTCGTTCTATCCCCAGCTCTCCGCGTGCCAGACTTGCCACGCGGGTACGTTGAACTTCGACGTGCTCGGTGGTCAGTCCGAAACTGCGGACACGCTGCAGCGGCTGCGCGTCGCGCTGAACGATCTTTCGATGCTCACCCGAGACGGGATGACGCCGCTCGACAGTACCGCGCTCGGCGACGAGGATTTCGGCTTGGATGAACCGCTGCCCAAGAACAACGTGCCCGACGTCGAAGCGGGCGCTCTCTACAACTACCTGATCGTTGCGCGTGGCGGCGCGCTCGGGGTCCACAACCCGCGCTACGTGGGCCAGCTCCTGTACGACTCGATCGAGGGCCTCGGCGCCGACCTGACCGGGCTGACCCGACCGTAGTGGCAGCACGTACGGGGCGCCGCGTCGCTTCTTCGGAGGTGATGCGGCGCTCTGCCTGCTCTAGAACCGCTCCGGCACGTACCTGAACGGGTGGTCGGCGGCCTCGTAGCGGCCGATCTTTCGCTTGGGGAGCTTGATCTCGCCGTCCCCCGGCACCTTCTTGTACGGCACCTGGTCGAGGATATGGCTGATGACGTTCAGCCGAACGCGCTTCTTGTCCTCGGAACGCGCCACGTACCAGGGCGCAACGTCGGTGTCGGTCGCAGCGAACATCTCGTCACGCGCGCGCGTGTAGTCGTCCCAGCGATCGAAGGACTTGAGGTCCATGGGCGATAGCTTCCAGACCTTGCGGCCGTCGTCGATGCGTGACGAGAGGCGGCGTTCCTGCTCCTCCGGGCTCACTTCCAGCCAGTACTTGAGCAGGATGATGCCCGACCTGATCATGGCGGACTCGACGCCAGGGGTCGTCTCCAGGAACCAACGCAGCTCGTCCTCGCTGCAATACCCCATCACGCGCTCGACACCGGCGCGGTTGTACCAGCTGCGATCGAAGATCACGATCTCGCCGGCTGCGGGGAAGTGCGGGATGTAGCGCTGGATGTACATCTGGCTCTTCTGGCGCTCGGTCGGCGCGGGCAGAGCGATGACGCGGAACACCCGCGGGCTCACGCGTTCGGTGATGGCCTTGATCGTCCCGCCCTTGCCGGCGCCGTCGCGCCCCTCGAACACGATGCAGACCTTGAGCCCCTTGTGCACGACCCACTGCTGCAGACGGACGAGCTCGACGTGAAGGCGCTCAAGTTCCTTCTCGTACTCCTTGCGGCCCAGTTTTTCCGGGGGCGTCGTCGTCAGCGTCGGGAGCGGAGCGGGAGCCTTGGTCTCGCCCTTCTTCTTGTGCTTCTTCTTTTTGTCCTTCGCCAAGCGATGTGTCCTTTCCGGTTCAGTCCGGGATGCGCTGGAGCACGACCTTGAGATCGATGCGATCGCGGTCCGCGGTGACGAGCATGTCGTAGGGGAAGTACCCGCTTTTCTCGACCGTGATGCGGTGCTCGCCGACCGGGAGGATCACCCCATGGGCCGCCACGTAGGCGAGGGGGCCGACGTACTGCTCGTCGATCGTCACCGACGCGTCGCGGGGAGAGGCCGTCGCGCGATCGAAATGGAGGGGGACGGCGCCCTTCGGGGGCGGACCGCAGCCGGCGAAGAGCGACACGAGGAGAGCGGCGACGAAGGCGAACGTTCCCGCGACGGCGAGCCACGCCGTGGCGACGGTGCTGGGCTTGGCGCGGCCGGTCATTCCCATTCGATGGTGGAGGGGGGCTTGGAGCTGATGTCGTAGGCGACGCGGTTGATGCCCTTCACTTCGTTGATGATGCGGCTCGAGATGGTGGCGAGCACGTCGTGCGGCAGTCTTGCCCAGTCGGCGGTCATGCCGTCGCTCGACGTGACGGCGCGGACCACGCACGTCTCGTCGTAGGTGCGGTCGTCACCCATGACACCGACGCTGCGGACGGGGAGCAGCACGGCGAACGCCTGCCAGACGGACTCGTAGAGGCCCGCGGCGTGGATCTCTTCGTCCACGATGGCGTCGGCCTTGCGGAGCACGGCGAGGCGCGGCTCGGTGAGATCCCCGAGGCAGCGCACGGCCAGGCCTGGCCCGGGGAAAGGGTGGCGGTAGAGCACGTCGTGCGGCATGCCGAGCGCCTCGCCGACGCGCCGGACCTCGTCCTTGAACAGCTCGCGCAGGGGTTCGATCAGCTTGAGCTTCATCCGCTCGGGGAGGCCGCCGACGTTGTGGTGGCTCTTGATCACGGCACTCGGGCCGCGCACGCTGACGCTCTCGATCACGTCGGGATAGAGCGTGCCCTGCACCAGGTGACGAGCGTTCTCGACGCGTGCTGCATGCTCGTCGAACACCTCGATGAACACGCGCCCGATCGTCTTTCGCTTGGCCTCGGGGTCGGTGATGCCCGAAAGCGCGTTCATGAATTGGGCTCGCGCATCGACGGGCACCAGGTTCAGGTGGAAGTTCGAACGCATCGTGCTGACGACGCTCTCGTACTCGCCCTGCCGCAGCATGCCGTTGTCGACGAAGATGCACACCAGGCGATCGCCGAGCGCGCGGTGGCAGAGCACGGCGGCGACCGACGAATCGACGCCGCCGCTCAGGCCGCAGATCACGCGCTCGTCGGGCAGCACCTTCGCCTTGATGGCGGCGACCGCTTCGTCCACGAACGAGCCGGGCGTCCAGTTCGGCGTGAGACCGGCGACGTCGAAGAGAAACGCGCGGAGGAGCTCGGTACCGCGTGGGGTGTGGGCGACCTCGGGGTGAAACTGGATCGCGTACAGCTTCTTTTCGGGGTTGGCGATGGCGGCGTGTTCGGCGTGATCGCTCGAGCCGATGGTACGAAAGCCCTGCGGCAGGGCGGTGAGACGGTCGCCGTGGCTCATCCACACGCTGAGCTCTTCACCGGCGCTGAAGGGCGCGAGGATGCCGATGCCTTCGTGGACCTTCACGCGAGCGGGGCCGTATTCGCGCTTGTCGCTCGGTTCGACCTTGCCGCCGAGCTGCCGCGCCATCAGCTGCTCGCCGTAACAGATGCCGAGCACCGGAACGCCGAGCGAAAATATGCCGGGATCGCTTTGCGGAGAGCCGGGGTCGTAGACGCTCTGAGGACCGCCGCTCAAGACGATGGCGCGCGCATCGATCGCGCGCACCTTGTCGAGCGCCAGGTTTCCCGGCTGGATCTCGCAATACACGTGGCATTCGCGGATCCGCCGCGCGATGAGCTGCGTGTACTGGGAGCCGTAGTCGAGGATGAGAACGGATTGACGAGCCGCCATGACGATCCCGTGTGGGCTATCACGGCGCCGCGCGCGGGGCGACGATCACCAGCACGGCGGCGTCACGCCGGAGCGAAGCGAAGAATTTCCCGACCTCCCCTGGGGTGAGGCTCCGGCCCGGTTCGGACCCGCGAAAGAGCTCGAGGGCCCGAAACCGGGGATCGAGCCGCTCGGCGGCTTCGCGCTTGTCGAGCGCGCGCTGGACCTCGGTCACGTCCTTGTTCGGGATTGCGCCGCCGGCGAGCGTCGCGAGCAGCGTTTGCACGCGCTCGAGCGCCGTTCGCTCCGCGCCGGCTAGGGCCGTGATTTCGACGACCAGCGCCGCCGCGTGCGGGCCGCCGACGACCGTTGCGACCGCGGACGCCCCGGCATCCCGGAGCACGCTCTCGAGTAGACCATTCTTGCGATTGAGGAGCTCAGCGGCGGCATGCGCCTCGAGCGGCGGACGGCGGGCGAACGGTGCGAACGGCAAGGCGAGGACCTGGTGCGGCACTTCGTCGCCACGCGGGACGAGGGTGAGCTCTCGTGGGGTTGGCTGCAGGGCGGCGTGCGTCGGACACCGGGTCACGGTGCCGCGCACCGGTCTGAGCAGGCGCTCGACAGTGCTCGCGATCGCGCGTCCCTGCGTTGCCTGATCGCTGGTGACGACGGCGAGCCGGAGCGTGCGACCGAGAAAACGGGCCAGGGCCGCGTCGATGCCCCCCGCCGGAGCTGGACCGAGCGCCTCGAGCGTCCCGCGTGGCTCGAGCCACGACGGATGGCCCTGGCTCAGCGCCTCGAGCGTCGTGAAATAACCGCGTCGCGTGCGGGCGGAGAGCCGTTCAACGAGGTCATCGCGGGCGGCGGCGACGTCGCTCGCCGATGGTCGCGTGACGGCAAAGGCTTCGCCGAGCGCGCGGCCGAGCCGTTCACCGAGCGCGCCGAGCGACTCCCCGCCATCGAGCCGCGTCGCTTCGGCGAGCAGGCCGACGGTGTCGGCGCTCACGACCGGCGTGAAGGTGACACCGGGGGCGGTCCTGCCGCGCGAAAGCGCCGTCACGACGAGCGCGGCCTCGCCGGCGTCGGCGGCCGATTCGGGACCGGTGCCGCACGGCGTGCCGAGCAGCGCGAGGGCGCGTGCCTGTCCCGGTTCGTTGCGCACGCGGACTTCGAGCGACGGGCGGCGCCTGGCCTCGAGCTCCGCGGCGACCGCACCCGCGAGGTCGAACGAGCGCTCGCTCGCCGGCGCCGTGTACGAGACGAACCGTCGCGAGGGGCCCGGTTTCCCGCGCCCGGAGAGGGCGCTCCAGGCGGCGGCAGCGGAGGCCTCGCGCGGATCGGTCGGTGACAGCACGGCATCTTCGAGTGCGTGCTCCGGCGAAACGGTGAGCGCCTGGTCGAGCTCCTCTGAGGCAACGGCGAGCGCGCGCGCCGCATCGGAGGGTAGGGGGCCCGGCTCGCCGGGCGGCGGTGCGAGATCGACGCGGATGCACGCGCCGCTTGCCCTGGTCGTCGCCAGGGTTCGCTCGAGCGTCCACGCGGGCCGAAGCTGAGCAAGGCGCCGCTCGAGAAGTCCGCCGCCCTGGCCGAGGACCCGTGCGGCAGCGATCGCCTGGTCGGGTTTGGCGATCCGCATCGCGAGCGAGAGCCTGCGCGCGTTGACCGGTCCGAGGTCGACGCCCAGCTCGTCCCTGGTCGGCCATGCGTCGCCAGTTTCGCCGCCTTCGGCCCACGCTGGGCCGCGCGACAGTGCGCTTTCCACCGCCTGAAGCGTCGGCGACGGCCCCAGCGCCGACACGGCGCTCGCGGTGCGCCTGCGGGCCATCCCGAGCCAGCGCGTGAGGTCGGCGCTCGCCGCCGGCGTGTTCGGATCCCAGATGGGTGCAGCCTTCGGCGGCATCACCTCGCCCGAGCAGGCAATAACCGCCGATTCCGCCGGGCCAGGCGCCGGGCGGCGCGCGAGTGCGCTCACGGCGGAGCCGGCAGCTCGGAGGGCGGCCTCGCCGGGCTTCGGCGCCGCCGCGAGTGCGTTGATCAACTCGGCGACGAAGCGCTGAGCGGCGCCGGGTTCAGCGGCCAGCGTGGCCAGCGTGAAGCCGAGCGCGTGAGGGCGTTCGACGACACCCGGAAAGCCACGCTCCGCAAGCCGTGCCGCGAGGAACGCGGCCGTGGCGACCGATGCGACGGAGCCTTCGGCGTGGGAGGTGGCGAAGGCGACGGCGCCACTCGGATCGCCTTCGCGCGGCACGAGCACGAGACTCGGTCGGTCCGCCAGTGCTCGCTCGGCGAGGCGCGCCCCGGCCGTGCCGCTGTGCGCGCCGCCCGACGGCGCGGCCCCCTGACAGCCGACGGCGAGCGCGAGAAGGACCCAGGCCGGGCGTCGAGGCACCCGGCGTTTATAGCCCGCTCCGCGGTCACGCAGCCAGGCGTTGCTCGGTGAGCAGGCTCACCAGGCGCCGCTGGATCTTGTGCTTCTTCGAGTAGACGGTCTTCACGCTGATGCCCATGCGCCGCGCGACCTCGTCGGGTTCGAGGCCCTCGCCGAAGTAGAGTTCGACGAATTCGCGGTCCTTGCGGGTAAAACCCTGGAGCACGGCCGCCAGGCGCGCCAGCTGCTCGCGGTGGAGGGTGAGCTCGGCCGGATCGGGCCTGTCCTCGGACAGGTCCTCGGCCTCGGTGAGACCGTTCGCGTGCGGGATCTTGCGGATGCTGCGCAGGAAGTCGTACGCCGTGTGGGTGGCGAGAAGGCCGAGCCACGTGCCGAGCTTGCACCCGCGCTCGGGCGCGAACGACCGAAGCTTCGAGCGATCGTTCGCCAGCAGCTGGACGCACAGCATCGAGTAGATCTCGCTCGCGTCGTCCTTCTGCACCACCGACGCGAAGCGCGCGGTCACCCGGTGGATACAGCTCTGGATCAAACGACCGTAACGGACGGTGAGCGCCTGCCAGGCTTCAGCTTGATTGTCGATCAGTCCCCTGACGAGTGCGAGGTCGTCGGCGCTGGCATACGAGGTAACGGCGAGGGCGCTCGGGCTCTGGTGGAGGGTAGGTGAAGGAACATGGGACGACATGGGCGGTGCCTTTCGGGGCGGGCCGTTTTGGCTCGCACCAGGTCCTTCAGCACCCGCCGTGCCAGGCGAATACAGTCGTCAATTCAATAGGTTACAAAGCGTAACAGGGCGTCACAGCGTCACGCTGCGTGACGCCCTTCGGCTGCCCGCCGAGCACGTCGCCGGAGGGTTCTACTCCGGGCGGAGGAGACTTCTCCCCGCCGGCGACGGCACGCGCGCTCGGTCGAGCGATTCCGCGGATCGCCCACCGGGTATACGATGATCAGGTGAGGGCACCCTGAGCGGCCGCGTCAAAGCGTTCCTCTTGCTGTTCGTCGCGCTGATCAAGACGCTGCTCTACGGGCTCGTCGGCGGCAAGAAGGACGGCATTGCGCGGTTTCGCGAGCACTACGACGCCGACGGCTTGCCGCCCGTGACGCCCGAGGAGCGCGCCGGGTTCGCAGCGTTCGAGCGCTGCATCGCCTGCGGGCTTTGCGATCGCGGCGAGGCGACGCGCATGGCGCGCTCGGGTGGCGCGTATCGCGGCGTGATGGCGCTCGTGATCGCCGGCTCGCGGAGCATGCCGGAATTTCGTGCCGCCGCGTACGGGTTCGGCTTCGTCCCGGACGAGGTCCTGGCGGACAAAGAGAGCATTTGCCCGGCGCGGGTACCCTTTCGCGCCGTCGCTCGCTTCGTCCGCGACAAGGCAGACGCAGTCGGCGGACCGCTCCCGCTGCCCGCCCGCGTCCCGTCGCTGCCGCCTCGATCGAGCGCTTCCTGAGGCTCCAAGCCCTTGCTTTCCGTTACGCCGATCCCTGTAGTAAGACTCGGGCCCCATCGACATGGCTGACACACCAAAAGTCCCCCTGCCACAGCTCGACGGCTTCTCGCTCGTCCTCGGAGCGTCCAGCGGATTCGGCGCCGCCTGTTGCCTCAAGCTCGCCGAAGCGGGCTCGGACATCATCGGCGTGCACCTCGACCGGCGCGCGACGCTCGGCGCCGTCGCCGAGCTCGTCCAGCGCATCGAGGGCATGGGACGCCAGGCCTGGTTCTTCAACGTGAACGCTTGCGATCCGGAGCGCCGCACCGAGGTCCTCACCGAAGTCCAGAAGCGCTTCACCGAGCGCGGGCGCGGAGAAAAAGTCCGCGTGCTGCTCCACTCCCTGGCCTTCGGCACGCTCAGGCCGCTCGTCGCCGAACAGAGCTCGGAGCAGCTCAGCCAGAAGCAGATGGACATGACGCTCGACGTGATGGCCCACAGTCTCGTCTACTGGGTGCAGGATCTGCTCGGCCGCGATCTGCTCCGCTCCGACGGTCGCATCTACGCGATGACCAGCACCGGTTCGAGTCAGGTTTGGGCGGGGTATGGCGCGGTCAGCGCCGCCAAAGCAGCCCTCGAGTCCCATTGCCGCCAGCTCGCTCTCGAGCTCGGCCCGCGGGGGATCACTGCCAACGCCATCTGCGCGGGCGTCACCGACACGCCCTCGATGAACAAGATCCCGAATGCGGAAAGCCTGCAAAGCGTGGCGATCCGCAAGAATCCCTCGCATCGCCTGACGCGGCCCGAGGACGTCGGGAACGCGATTGTCGCCCTCGCGCAGACCTGCACCTACTGGCTGAACGGGAACATCCTGTTCGTCGACGGTGGCGAAGCGCACAGCGGCTGAACGTCGTCCGCGCAGCACGGCGTGAGGCGGCGCCCGAGTGGAAATTTCACCGACCTCAGAAAGCTGTAGCTCGAAAGAACCCGAATTGCGGGGGGCTACGGGCCTTGCCCGGGTCGACCCCGGCGGCTAGAGTTGCGGGAGCTTGGGCTCTCGGCTATGCCCGGTGCCCGTTTTGAGACAGCGGGGCGTTCGGTCGCCCCCCACGAAAGGCTTGGTTCGCATGCTTCAGCGTCATGAGTTGGTTGGGCGGTTCGGCATCTACGCGGTCCTCTCTGTTCTCGCTCTCGCGTTCTCCACCGCCTCCGCGGGTTGTGCGGGTGACGACTCGGCGGACGACGACGACGCCGGCTCGGGTGGGACCGGTTCCGGAGGCACGGGCGGCGGCGGTTCGGGTGGCATGAACCCGAATGCGGTCGCGTGGGACGCCACCGGCTGGATCGAAGGCACCGCGAACCCGTTCATGATCCAGGGTGCCTGGTACGGCTACAACGATTGCATGGACGCGCAGGCGATCAACCTGCCGTGCACGCAGCCGGACATGATGCTGATGGGCCCCGACGGGAAGCCGGGTTGGACCGCTGCCGTGGACAAGATTTGCACCAAGGGCATCGCAACGCAGGTGATCAACGACCCCGCGACCGGCATGCCCGCGTACTCGCAGCAGTGGGGTGCAGGCATTGCGTTCGATCTCAACAGCAGCGGTGGCGAGCCCGCGGTCAAGAACCCGTTCAACGCCCCTGCGCAAGGGATCATCGGCTTTCAGTTCGACATCACGTCGAACGGCGCGCCGCCCACCGTGCGCGTGAACTTCACGTCGCAAGCGACCGGCGTCAACGCGCACTTCGTGGAGGTCACGCTTCCGGCGACGGCGCAGCAGATCCTGCTCGCCGATGCGCTGCAGGGCGACTGGGTGATGCCGCAGGTGCCGATCCCGTCGGACCAGCTCGAGGCCATTCAGTTCCAGGTCTACACGAACCCCACCGCGGCGAAGCCGTTCGACTTCTGCGTGTCGAACATGGTCGTCCTCAAGTAGTAGCCTGCACGCGGCGCTCGGCGTCGCGAACGAGCGCCCGGGTGAGCGGTCTCTACCGCGCCCGGGCGTTCGTGTTTGTAGGGTGTGCGCGGCTGCCGCGCGTCGGCGCTGGCTCAGCGCACGAGCGCGAGGCGAGGGGCGGCGCCGAACGCGGCGACGTGACCGCTCTCCTCCGCGACGTACACGTTGCAGGCGTCGTCGACGCGAACGAGATCCGGGATCAGATCGGTCGGCAGCGTGCCGAGGAGTTCGCCGTCGTGCGGCCGGAGCACGTGGACCTGATGCTGCGGCACGAACAGGGCGCCGCTCCGGAGCACCGGTTCGAGCCGGCGCGGTTGGTCGGCGTCCACGTGACGGGGGAAATCCCGCGTGTAGCGAACGGTGCCGCTCTCGGCCTCCACGGCAACGAGCTTTCCGGCGGCCGAGTTGCCGAGCAAGAGCTCGTCGACCGCGAGCCACGCCGTGGCCGGCGCGGCGAGACCGGGCTCGTGGCTCGGCAGGGCGTCGCCGGTGGTGCGAAGGAACGACGACAGGCCGCTCCCGCGGCGATCGCGGGTCGGTACCGAAACGACCGTCGGGGTCACGAGCGCCGGCTGGCCGGGGGTGGGACGGGCGGGAAGATCTCGGGCCCAGCGCACGTCGCCGCGCCAGAGGTCGACGTTGAGTAGGCGCGTCGGGCCGATCGGACCACCGGCGGTGGCGAACACCGTGTCGCGGTCGACGGCGAGGTCCGCGGTGAAGGGAAGTCGATCGCGCACGCGCCAGACGACCTCGCCGGTTGCCGCGTCCAGGGCGACGAGCGCCGAGTCGCCACCGGCGAGAAGCAGCAGTCGACCGGCGCGCCGGAGGCGGAACGCCGACGGTCGTGACGCGGTGTAGCGCCAGCGAAGGTCGCCCGTCACCAGATCGATTGCCGTCACGGCGCGGTCGCTCTCGGCCAGTGCCAGCAGGCGCGGCAGACCGGGCGCATTGACGACGGCGCCGGTCGCGCCGCCGCCGCCGCGCGGAGCGAGTCGGAGCGTGAAGCGGGCTTCGCCGCGTTCGAAGTCGTGGAGCGTCACCGTGCCGTCGTCCTGAATGCGAGCGAGGCCGAGCGCGGTCGGGACCGAGGACGCCCGCGGGAGCGCGCGCCGCCAGAGCACCGCCCCGGTCGTGCGGTCGAGGCAAGCGGTCTGGCGTGGCGAACTCACGAGAACACGCTCACCGCAGAGGAACGTCGCGGTGAGGTCGATGTTGGGCACGGTCGCGACCCAGCGCGGCGAAAACCGCATCTTGCCACCCTGAGCCCAGGTGCCGCGCCCGGTTTCGCGGCGAGGAAGACCGAAGCTTCGGTAGCTGTCGGGATCGGGGTTCGTGAGCGAATCGTCGGTGCCGATCCGTGACAGCGCATCGGTGAGGGCGCGGGCCTCTCGTGCCAGGTGTTGAAGCCTCAGGTTTCGTGCCTGGCTCCGGTCCGTGTTGGTGAACGCCGCTTCGATACCGAGCGCAAAGCGCGCGGCGGCCCAGGCAAACTGGACCGGATCGACGTTCGCGAGCGCACCGCCTTCGGCCTGACTCGGGCGCGATCCGAGCCTGAGCACGAGGCCCGCTTCGCCCGGCAGGCTCCGGAGCGTGATCTGCTTGCCGTCGATGTCGATGCGGCGAAAGAGCGGGCGCTCATCGCGCCGCGCGGCCAGCACCTCGTCGGCGAGACCGAGCAGGCGTTCGGCGACGGCGAACGGGAAGGTGGACTCGAGATCGATGGCCGCTCGGCCCGACGAAAGCCGAACCGACCCGGGAGCGAGCAGCGAATGCAGATCGGCGCGTTCGAGCTTCGGCTCCTCGGCGCCGCGTGCTGCGGGCTCGGGCGACGACACGCGAAGCGACAAACCGGCCGTGATGACGAGCGCTTCGCTCTCGGGCGACGCGACGTTCACGGCGTTCAGGCGCCGCGGCACCCGCCCGTAGCTCGGCCACGGCGCTCCGATGCTCTCGCGTGCGGCGCGAACAGTGCCAGCGGAACCCTGCGCACCGTCACGGAGCGCGGCCTCGAGCGCGCTGGCGACCGCGCTGCGGAACGCGACCAGCTCGACGCGCCGCTCGTGCACGGCGACAGCGAGCGACGGAGCGGTCCTGAACACGGTGAGCAGCACGTCGGCGCCATCGGCCTCGATGCCCACCTCCCAGGCCTCGTCGCCCGAGTAGAAGGGCGCGGTGAAGCGGTCCGTCCGGCCGCGGCCGAGCGAGACCAGGCCGGTCCCCAGCTCGCCGAGGAGCCCGAGCGCGGGGCCGTGCCCGAGGCGTGCCGTCAGGTTCACGCCGTCCACCAGGAAATCCAGGGTCCCGAACAGGGAACCGAGGGGCTCCTTGGCCGTTTCAGGGCCTTCGCTACGCACCCGAACCTCAATCGCGGTCATCGGTCCTCGCATCGTAGGAACCCGCGAGCGTCTCGGACAATTTTGGGATTCGATCGCCTAGGAGTGGACAGAACCGAGCGGAGCCGCTAGCCGCCGCGGAGGATGGCCGGCGGCGTTTCGGGCACGGAGGTTCGGCGCCTGGCGGCGCAGGCGGCCGTGGGCCTCGCGGCCGCGCTGCCCGCCGCGCTCTTCTTTCGGGGTTTCACCGTCGACGACGCGCTCATCACCGCTCGCGTGGCGTCGAACCTCGCTAGTGGCCTCGGGCACCGATTCAACCCGGGGGGGCCCGAGGTCGATGCGGTCACCCCGCTCGGCTATGCCCATTTGCTCGCGCTCGGTGGCGGAGGGTCGCCTCTCGAGCTGCTCGAGCGATCCCGCTTCCTCGGGCTGGTCGCCTGGCTGGCCGCGGCGGCGCTTTTCGGGGCGTTGCTCCCGGCGCGGGCGCTGCCGCGGGCCGCGGGGCTGGTCGTCCTCGGGCTTTCGGCCCCGCTCGCTGCCTGGGCAAGCTCGGGCATGGAGACGGGCCTCGTCACCCTGCTCGGGGTGCTCGCTCTCGTCCCGCGCCCGGAAGCCGCCGTGTTCGGCGGGCTGGCCGCTGGCCTACGTCCCGAGCTCCTGCCATGGGCGGTGGTGCTCTCGGTCGGGCGCGCGCTCGTCGGGCCGGTGCCGGTTCAAAAGCGACCGGGGCGGGTCGTGCTCGCCCTGACGCTGGCAACGTTGCCCGCCATCGCCGTCGCCGTCGGCCGCCAGTTCTGGTTCGGATCACCGGCACCGCTCGCGATGGCCGCGAAGCCGTCGGACCTCGCGCACGGCCTTCGGTACGCTGCCGGCGCGCTCGTCTTCACGGGGGCGCCGTTGCTCCTCGTTGCCCCTGGCGCTCTCCGCCGGGCAGACGCCACGACGAGGGTGCTCGCTCTCGCCGTGGCGGCCCACTTCGTCGCCATGACACTCGCCGGCGGCGATTGGATGGCGCTCTACCGGCTTGCGGTGCCGGTTTTGCCGACGGCGCTGCTCGCGGGAGCACACCTCTTTGCGCTCGCCCCGCGCTCGGTTCCGTCCGTCGCACGGCTCGTTCTCGCCGTGCTGTCCTCGATCATCCTCGGGGTTTACGTGGGCGCGCCGGCCCGCCGTATCGCCGACCAGCGCGGTGCACTCATCGACGCAGCAAGGACTCGGCTCAGCGGCGCGCGATCCGTCGCGACGCTCGACATCGGCTGGGTGGGCGCGGCGACGCCGGCACCGGTTCTCGACCTCGCCGGCGTCACCGATCCGCTGGTCGCTCACCTGCCGGGTGGGCACACGAGTAAGCGCGTCACCGAAGGCCTGTTCGAGGCCCGCCGGGTCGACGCGGTGGTGCTGCTCCTGTCACCGAACCATCGCGAGTCCGAACCCTGGGCCGCCTCCGCGTTTGCCCGCACGGTCGAAATGCGGGTGGCGGCGTTCCCCTCGGTCTCCGCACGCCGGCTGGAGGCCGTCTTGCCCCTCGAAGGCACGAGCCAGCGCTACCTCCTCGTCCGCTGATGTTCCCGTTCTAACGAGACTTTCCGGGCCCGGGAGAAAGGGCGCGCTTCTTGCTACTGGGGTGGTAGACTGCGGTCGATTGTAGGGGACTTGTATAGCGGTCCCGGCCGGCGCCTCCTCGAATGGAAATCAAGCAACAGCTCCGCCTGTCCCAGCAGCTGGTGATGACACCGCAGCTGCAGCAGGCCATTCGGCTGCTGCAGCTGTCGCGGCTCGAGGTGATCGAGGAGATCCGGAAGGAACTCGACAACAACCCCGTCCTGTCCGACGAGGAGCCGCCTGAAGGTCGACGGGGAGAAGGGACGTCGCCGTCCGCGCCCCCGGCCCCGAGGGAGATCCCGGACGAGGCCGCGCGGAACGGTGACCGCAAGGAAACCGAGCGCGCGACGCGCGAGGTGGATTGGGAGAAGTTCCTCGAGAACCGGACGCTCCAGCAGTCCGGGGGAGCGCCGGGCCGAAGCGGCCTCGACGATCTGCCGCCGATCGAGCAGAACCTCACCAAACCCCGAAGCCTGCAGGACCACTTGCTCTGGCAGCTGCAGATGAGCGATTTCAGCGAGGAGGAGCGCAGCTTCGCCGAGCTCGTGATCGGCAATCTCGACGAGCGGGGCTACCTGGACCTCGTGGGCGTGGACCGCCCCGACGGCACCCGCACGCCGGATCTCACGATCGAGGACCTCGGTAAGGAAGCCGGCCTACACCCCGACGATCTCCCGCTCGTGCTCGAGATGATCCAGAACTTCGACCCGATCGGGGTCGCCTCGCGGGACCTTCGCGAGTGCCTGATGGTCCAGGCCAAGGCGGCGGGGTTTCTCGGGACCGATACCGAGGTGCAGATCATCGAGCGGTTCTTGCACCAGCTCGAAAAGCACAACTACCAGGCCATCGCCCGGGAAATGCGCATTCCGGTCGAGGAAGTCTACGAGGCAGCCAAGGTCATCCAGGACTTCGAGAGCCGTCCGGCCCGAAACTTTTCGGACCAGGACGAGCGCACGATCGGTATCACGCCGGACGTTTACGTGATCAAGGACGGCGACAACTTCGTCGTCGTCGACAACGACCGCGGCATGCAGCGGCTCTTCATCAACGAGTCGCTCACCAAGCGCCTGCTCAAGGACCCGGCGGCCAAGGAGTTCGTGGGGGAGAAGCTCCGGAATGCCCAGTGGCTGATCCGCGCCATCGAGCAGCGCAGGAAAACCATCATCCGCGTCGCCGAGTGCATCGTCGAGAAACAAAGGGAGTTTTTCGAGCGCGGCGTCGCCCACTTGAAACCGATGATCCTGCGCGACGTGGCCGAGGCCGTCGGCATGCACGAATCCACGATTTCGCGCGTCACGACCAACAAGTACGTGCACACCCCCCAGGGTTTGTTCGAGCTCAAGTACTTCTTCAATTCCAGCATCCGCCGGGTTGCGAACGAGGACATCGCCAGCGAGAGCGTCAAGCAGGCCATCAAGCGGCTGATCGACGACGAGGACAAGGCGAACCCCATCTCCGATCAAGCGATCGTCGAGAAACTCGAGAAATCGGAGGGGATCAAGATCGCGCGGCGGACGGTGGCGAAGTACCGCGAGATGCTGGGCATCTTGGCCTCGTCCAAGCGCCGGCGCCTCTTTTAGCCAGAGGACCGAGCGACCGAGCGACCGAACGACGGGGGCGAGGCGGTTCGACGGTGTTGTGCGCCGCACTTTTGGTATGCTGGAGCGGCGCGTCTCGGCTCGGGACGCTCCGGAGGCACGATGAACATCAGCATCACGTTCCGTCACATGGACTCGAGCGATGCCGTCAGAAGCTACGCAAGCGGCAAGATCGCGAAGCTACAGCGATTTTTGCGAAGTCCGATGACTGCGAAGGTGACCCTATCGGTGGATCGGAAAAAGCACATGGTCGAGGTGCAGATCTCGAGTGGTGGCGAACACATCGAGGCGCACGAAACCGGGGACGACATGTACGCGTCGATCGATAGTGTGATGGACAAGCTCGACCGGCAGATCCGGGGCAAGAAGGGCGTCGCGCGCGCCAAGCGGCGCGGCGGTCCGAGTCTCCGCACGGCCCCGCCGATTCGTGTTGCGCCCGTCGCTGCCGGCGCTAGGCAGGGCCGCGCCCCCGCGAAGAAGACCAAAAAAGCGCCTGCCAAGAGGCCGCGCTAATCGAAAGCGCCTTCCAGCCCGTACGTGACCTGCATGCAGCTCTGCGAGATCCTCAGCGCCGATCGGATCCTGGTGGACGTGGATTCGTCTCGCGTGAAAACCAAAGAAGACGCGCTTCATGCGCTCGCCCAGATGCTCGCCCCCGGTATCGGGGTGGAAGAGGGCACGATCGAGCACCTGCTCATCGAGCGTGAGCGCCTCCAGAGCACCGGCATCGGCGACGGCGTCGCCATCCCGCACTGCGCTCTCGACCAGGCCTCGGGGCAAGCGGCCGCGCTCCTGCTCTGCCCGCGCGGCATCGAGTTCGAAGCGATCGATGGCGAGCCGGTCGAGATCGTCTTCGGTGTGGTCGGGCCGAAGCGCGCCACCGGCGAACACCTGCGAACGCTGGCGCGCATTTCGCGCCTCCTTCGCGACGAAGACACCCGAGTTCGCCTCCTCGCCAGCGGCAATCCTCAGGCGGCGCTAGAGCTCGTCGAGTCCCACGAAGCCGTAGCGCGTTGACCATGGCCCCGAACGACCCGCCTTCCCAGATTCCCAAAGGGATCTCGGTGCGGGAGCTGCTCGAGGACGCCGCGCTCGGCTTGAAGCTGCGTCTGGTTGCCGGCGGGGGTGGCCTCGACCGGGTGATCCGTCACGTGCGCATTCAAAAGTCCGGCCTGGCGCTGGTCGGGCACCTGCACGGCGTCGTTCCGACCCGCGTGCAGATCCTGGGCGCGACGGAGCTTTCTTACCTGCAGAAGCTCGCGCCGGCCGAGCAGCTTTCCGCCGTCACCTCGCTGCTCTCGGCAGGGCTTTCGTGTCTGATCGTGACGCGCGGGGCCGATCCGCCGAGTCCGCTCGTGGCCGGCGCCCAGCGTACCGACACGCCACTGCTCGTTTGCGCGGAACGCTCCTCGGTTGCCATCGGCCGGCTGCACACGCTCCTGGACGAGCGGCTCGCCCCGCGGAGCCGCGTGCACGGGGTTCTGGTCGACGTGTTCGAGGTCGGTGTGCTCTTGCTCGGGCGGAGCGGCATCGGCAAGAGCGAATGCGCGCTCGAGCTCGTGATGCGAGGCCATCGCTTGGTGGCGGACGACGTGGTCGAATGCGATTTCCGGCCTCCGGGCATGGTTTTCGGGCAACCGGCGATGATGCTCCGGCACCACATCGAGGTGCGTGGCCTGGGCATCCTGAACATCAAGGACCTGTTCGGCGTGACCGCGGTGCGCGAACGCAAGCGTCTCGACCTCGTGGTCGAGCTCGAACAGGGCGAGCGTGACTACGACCGTCTGGGTCTGGAGGATCAGACGCGCGAGGTGCTCGGGGTGCAGGTGCGCAAGGTGTGCCTGCCGGTGAGACCGGGGCGGAACATGAGCTCGATCATCGAGATCGCGGCCCGGAACGAGCTGCTCCGCCAGGCGGGCCACCATCCGGCGCGCTCGCTGGTGCAGGAGCTCGAGAAGAACCTCATCGGCCCAGCCTCGAGCACGCACGAGCCGAACCGCCCCTCGAGTTCGCAATTTCGCGCCGTCCAGCCGAACGAGAGTTCGGCCCCGCCACCCGTCGAGCCCAGACGCCGATGAAAACCGGGGACCACCACCGATGACGCCGGGCCAGCCAGAGCTGCTCGTGGTGGTCACCGGGGTGAGCGGCGCCGGCAAGTCGACGGCCGTCAACGCGCTGGAGGATCTCGGGTTCTTTTGCGTCGACAACGTCCCCACGCCGGTCGTGAAGAGCACCCTCGACGCCCTGACGGCGGCCGGTGTGCAGCGCGTGGCGCTCGGGATCGACGTTCGCGTTCGAGGTTTTCTCGACGATGCGGCGCGCATGCTCGAGTCCCTGGCCGTGCCCGGTGCACCCGCGCTGGAAGTGCTGTTCCTCGACGCCGCGGATGAAGCGATCTTGCGTCGTTTCAGCAGCACGCGGCGTCCGCACCCGCTCAGCACCGTCGACGGGCACGACGGCGGCGCCCACGCCGTACTCGACGGCATCAAGACCGAGCGAGAGTTGCTCGCGGGGCTCCGCGCTCGAGCGACGTTGATCATCGATACCACGCGACTTTCGGTGCACGAGCTCCGCAAGGCGGTGGTTCGCGCCTTCGGGCCGATGGGCGGCAAGACGCCACGGCTTCGCCCGCGCATCGTGTCGTTCGGCTTCAAATTCGGGACGCCGGTCGATGCCGATCTGGTGTTCGACGTGCGGTTCCTCAAAAACCCCTTCTTCGTGCAGGGGCTGTCCGAGCGCCCCGGAACCGATGCCGAGATCCAGCGCTTCGTGATGGGCTCGCCGGACATCGCGCGCTACCTCGAACTGGTCGGCTCGCTGCTCGCGTTCTCGATCCCCCGCTTCGAGAGCGAAGGGCGCAGCTACCTGACGGTGGCGATTGGGTGCACCGGCGGGCGGCATCGCTCCGTCGTGGTCGCCGAGCAAGTGGCCAAGGCACTCGGCGCGGAGCTCGGGCTTCCGGTCGACGTCTTTCATCGCGACATCTCGCGGGTCAACGTCGCCGGGCCCGACGCGGACCCGGATCACGGTCCGTCCGGCGGAGGAACGACACGATGAGCACGGTGCGCGGAGCCTTCGAGGTGGTGAACAAGCTTGGACTTCATGCAAGGGCGGCGACGAAACTCGTCCAGCTGGCAGCGAAGTTTCCGTGCGAGGTTTCAGTCGGCCGGGAAGGGCAAATGGCAAACGCCAAGAGCGTGATGGGTGTCCTCTTGCTTTGCGGCTCGAAGGGGACGATGCTCGAGGTCGAGGCGGAAGGCGAACAAGCCGAGGAGGCTGTCGCTCAAATCGGTCGACTGATCGCCGACCGCTTCGGAGAGGGCGAATAGAGGATGTCGACCGCCGATCCGTCCAGAACCGAAGCCGTCGTCGGCGAGCACGGTCTGGATGGTATCGCGGGGTCGCCCGGCTTTGCGCTCGGTGCCGCCATCGTGCTCGACCGGCGGACGGGGGTCGTGCGGCGGCACGTCACCAAGCAGCACCTCGAAGACGAGCTCGAGCGTTTTGATCGCGCGGTGGCGACGGCCGCCGCCAAGCTCAAGGCCGCGACCGAAGTGGGCGGCCGCAGCCGAGCCGAGGTGACGATCCTGGACGCCTACGTGGCGATGACCACCGACGACACGCTGCGCGGCGAGGTCGAACGGTACGTTCGCATCGATCTCTTGTGCGCCGAATGGGCGCTGTCGGTCGTGATCGACGAAATGGCCGAGCAGCTCGGGCAGGCGAGCGATTCGTACCTTGCCGAACGCGGTCACGACATCAAGTTCGTGGGGCAGGGGATCATGCAGGCGCTCTCGGGCCAGGGCGAGTCGAGCCTCTTGCCGCGTGGACGCCAGCCCGGCGTGCTGGTCGCCCATGATCTTTCCCCGGCAGAAACCGTCACCTTGCGGCAGGAAGAGGTGCTCGCCATCGTGACCGAGGTCGGCACGCGCACGAGCCACACGGCGATCCTGGCGCGCGCCCTCGGTATCCCTGCGGTGGTGGGGGTGAAGGGGCTCCTCGCCCGCGTCGGTGACGGCGACGCGATCGCGGTGGACGGGCTCCGCGGCCGGGTGACGATCGCACCCGGTTCGGTGACGACCGCGGACGCGCTCGCTCGCGCCGAGCGCTACCGCGCCGAGCAGGACGCCCGACGCGGCCTGCGCGATCATCCCATCCTCACGCGCTGCGGCGTCTCGGTCGAGCTGATGAGCAACATCGAGCTACCCGGTGAGGCGTTGACCGCCCTCGAGCAGGGCGCGCGCGGCATCGGCCTCTACCGAACCGAGTTCTTGTACGTGAACCGCCGGGATCTCCCGAGCGAAGACGAGCAGTACGAAACGTACCGGACCGTTCTCGAGGCCGTGGCGCCGCTTCCCGTCACGCTCCGAACCTTCGACATCGGCGGCGACAAGTTCGCCTCGACGATCGAGCTGCCGCACGACATGAATCCCGCGCTGGGCCTGCGCGCAGTGCGCCTGGCGCTGGCGCGGCAGGACCTCTTCTTGACGCAACTCCGCGCGATCGTGCGCGCTTCCGCGCACGGCAGCGCGCGGCTGATGATCCCGATGGTGACGTCGGTGGCCGAGCTCCGCGAGGTGAAGGCGCTCCTGGCCCGCGCGGTCGCCGACGTGGACGCCGCCGGGCAGCGGCGGGCCCGGCACCTCCCGCTCGGCATCATGGTGGAGGTGCCGGCGGCGGCCATTCTGGCGGACCGCTTCGCCCCCGAAGCCGAATTCATGAGCATCGGCACCAACGATCTCGTCCAGTACACGCTCGCCGTCGACCGTTCGAGCACCGCCCTCGCCGAGCTCGCGTCGTCCTTCGATCCCGCCATCTTGCGCCTGATTCAGGGGGTGATTTCGGCCGGTGAAACACACCGGCGGCCGGTGGCCGTGTGCGGCGCCATGGCGAGCGACTGGCTCGCCGTCATCCTCTTGGTCGGCATGGGCCTGCGCGAGCTGAGCCTCGAGGGGTCGTCGATCTCGGAAGTGCGGGCGGCGCTCGAGCGCGTTACGGTGAGCGAGGCGCGGATGGTGGCGGACCTCGCACTGAATGCCGGCACCGCCGACGAGGTGAAGGAGCTCCTGGAAGAGCGCTTCGGCGGCTTGTTCGGCGCGCCGGAATCACGCTAGGCGCAACTCGCGCCCGGCGCGGCCGACCGAGTGGGGTGCGGTTCACCCTGCTCCTCGCGCTCGGCTTCGTCGTCTCGTGTGCCGAGCTGGACCTGACGGGCGAGGTGCTGCCCGCTCGCGTCGAGCTCGTCGTGCTCCACACGGCTGACACGCATTCGCAGCTTTTCCCGTCGTTTCAGCTGATCGGACCCGGCGACGCGGCGCGAGGGCTCGGCGTCGTGGGAACGCTGTCTCAAGTCGGAGGATTCGCGCGACTTTCCAGCATCCTACGCCGCGAACGCGGGCGGGCGGAGCACGTCCTTCACCTCGACTCCGGTGATGTCTTTCAGGGCTCCCTCGCGTTCGAACGCTACGGCGGCGAGCCCGAGCTCCTTGCCCTCAGCGCGATGGGCCTCGACGCCCAGGTCTTGGGCAATCACGAACTCGACCGCGGGGCAGACGGGCTCGTCGCCCGCTATCAGGCGTTCGCGGCTTTTCCATTGCTTGCGGCGAACTACGCGCCTGACGGAGGCGGCGGCATCGTGCCGAGCCTCAGGCGGTTCGCCGTGCTCGACGCAGGCGGCCTTCGCGTCGGGGTGATCGGCGTCGCCAACACGGGGAGCGTCGCGCTGCTCGGCACGCGGCCGAACGAGCTCTCCGTGATCAGCATCGAGCCGGCCTCGGCCGTGCAGGGAGCGATCGACGAAATCCGGCCGCGGGTCGATGTCGTCGTGATCGGGAGCCACCTCGGCCTAGACGCCGATCAGGATCTCGTCCGCCGCACGACCGGGGCTGACGCCGTGCTCGGCGGGCACCAGCATCTCGCGCTCGACGAGCCGGTCTGGGTCGATGACTGCGCCGGGGGCGTGGTGTCGGACGCGTGGGGACGTCCGCGGGCCTGCACGCCACGCCGCGTGCCCATCGTGCACAGTGGAGCGTACGGCAGGTACGTGGGGCGCGTCGTGCTCCAGCTCGACGACGCCCAGCGTTCTCAATCGCCCGCCGCGGACCCGCTCGATGCCTACGAACCGTCGGCAATAGCCTTCGACCTGTTACCGGTCGACGGTTCGATCGCCGAGGATCCGGTCGTCGCCGAACAGCTCGCTCCCTACAGGGCTCCTTTCTTGGAATCGGTGGGTGGCGTTTCGCTGGTCGGGTTCGCCCCCGGCCTGCTCGCCCGCGTTGGCGTCACATCCGGAGACTCTCCGCTCGGGAACCTCGCGGCTAGCGCCGCCCGCGGCGTCGCGCTGGCCGATCTCGCGGTGCTCGGCGCTTCGTCGCTCCGCCACGATCTGCCACCAGGGCTCCACGACGTCGAGTCGTTGAAACGCGTCCTACCGTTCGAGGACCCGATCGTCGGGCTCCGGATCACGGGTGGGGCTCTGGTCGAGGCCATGGACCGCGCGGGTCGCTCCGCGGCAACGCGGGACTGCCGGACGCAAGTCCACGTCGCTGGTGCCATCATCCACTTCCCCTGTCCCTGTGACGACGGGCCATGCGCGAGGGTCTGGGTTCACGAGACGACTATCGGCTGCGATGCCGACGTCGACTGTGCCACGCTCGATGGCGCCTGTGATGCCGGCTCGAAGCGCTGCCGCGCACCGGTTCTCGCCACGGAAAGCTACGCGCTCTCGACCACCCGCTACCTTGCCGAGGGTGGAAGTGGCATTTTTTCTGGGCAGGACGCTCCTTTTGCGCTCACGGTTGCGGACAGCCTGCTCGATGCCGTCGTGGAACGCCTCCACGAGGCTCCTCGCTGCGGCGATGCGAGTCCCACCGTGCGAGAGGCGTGCAGGAGCGCGCTCGCTGAGTCCGAGTTGTCGGCAACGGCCACCTCCGTCGACCGGCTCTGCGACGATCTGCCCTGCATCGACGCGGGAGCCGGCGCCGCGCGCGACGGCCGCATTCGCTTCGAGGCACCGTGACGCGCGCGGGGCCAGCCGTCGGGCTTGCGTGCTGGGTGACGGTGGCGGCAGGCCACGCCGCCGCAGCACCGGCCGAGCCCGCCGCAACGAGCGCGAGCTCGCGGGCGAGTGTGGTCTGGATCTACGGCGACGATGACGTATTGCACGCACCGGCCGAAACGCGCCCGGCCTCGCCGGCCGCCGGCGTCGGAGATCGTCCGGGCTACGACGGCCTCGCCGCCGGCCTGTCGTCTCGCTACACCGGGCGCGAAAGTGAACTCCGGCTCGGCTGGGCCGCGCGCGCGCCCGGTTTCGTGAGCCGGCTCACGACACACGCGGATCTCGCGCTGGCCCTCGACGTGGACGCGATGGGCGGAAAGCCGGCCCCGATGCTGGTCGAGGACCTCGGGAGCTCCCTCCACGCGGCGCTTTCGCTCACGCCGCGCGAGCAAGGGCCTGTGCTCGAGTTCAGGCTGTATCCATTCAACGCCGACGTCGAGCGGGTGGGCTGGCTCGAGATCCTCGCCTGGGGCGGTCAGGTGGGGCTCACGCGCGAATCGCCGTACCGGAACGCCGTCGGGGCGGTCAGGGGTGGAACGCTCGCGCTCGACACGGGGGCACTTCGCCTGCTCGTCGGCATGAAGACCGCGAATTTTCTCGAACCGATGCCAGTCGGTCCCACTGCGGTGGAGACGAGCTACGGCGCGTTCGGTCGGCTCGAAGTCCGCGTTGGGACATCGCTCACGCTGGGCCTCGGCGGAGGTCGCTTCGAACACGGACGCCTGGAGGGTCGCGCCAGGACGCCGGCGCGATCGACGACCACGGGCGCGTCCGCCCGCGTCGGATTCGCGTTCGGGGTCGGTGAAGCGCTCGCCCCGCCGTCCTTCGGTGCCGATCTGCCCGCGCCGGAGCACCAGGCGGCGCGGCGGTCCGGCTTTGCCGTGGCGCTCGAGGCGACGACCCTGCTCGAGCGGCTGGTCGACATCGACGAGCCGAGTCGAGACGTGCCCGCGCCGGCGCGCGGTGCGGCCCTGGTCGGGACCGTTGGCCTGCACCCGTTCGAGCTTCGAGCCGCGCTCGTGATGCGCGACCCGCTGTTCGTCATGCGGCAGGTTCCGGGCGTGTACCCCGGCTACACGATCCCGAGTTCCGCCGTCACGGCTGACGACTGGATGGCGATCGTGAGCGGCGCCTACCGCGGCTCCCCGCGGTTCGTCCCCGTGCTTGCCATCGGGGTTCGAACCCCGGCCGCGGTGATGACCGAGTCGCGCGACGCGTTCGGACAACCTTCGGGTGCCGCGCTCGTGCTCTATTCCCCGACTGACGTGGAAATGCTGCCGCCCGGGCATGCTCCGGTCCCGGTGCTCGAGACGCGCGGGTCGTGCGACGTGCGGCTTTCGGCGCTGCTCACCGCCATCGGCTGGGTGGAGTATCGGCGTGATTTCAACCGGACGCGGCTCGCTCCGGACGAGGCGAGTGGCGTGATCGGGCGCGGATTCCTGGCGCCCGATCGGCTCGGGTACGGGCTCGCCGCGCGCGCGTTTTTTTGAGACTGTGCTCGCCGATGCAGGCGAGCTTCCTCGACCTCGGGCCGCGGGCACGCGCGGTCTTTGCGGCGGCCTACGTCGCGCTGCTCCTCGTCGCCATCACGCATGGACAGACCGCGCCGGACCACGTCTTCGGCTTCCAGATGTTCAACGAGTCGTCGAAGCTCAGGATCACGCTCTTTCGCGAAGTGAACACGCCCTCCGGGAGGCGCCTGGTGCCGGTCGTCGACGGCGCCTGGCGAGCCCGCGACGAAACGAACCGGGTGCGGACGTTTCGCTGGAACGACCGCGTCAGAACGGGACCGATCCGCCGTCTCGATCGATTCGTGCACGCTTCGTACGGCCTCGACGCACAGCTCTTTCGTCTCGAACGGGCGTTGCTCGACGTTGCCCAGCACACGTCCGGCGATCGGGAGACGCGCGCGCTGGTCGCCGTGGTGGACACCCTGAAAAATGGCCGGGACCCGCGTACGCTGCGCATCCAGGTGGTGCGCTGATGCGACTGCTCGACGCCGAGCGGGAGCCGACCGTGCTGGGTGTCATGCGCATGGGCATCGGCGCCTTGGTCGTGGTCCAGAGCGTCGAGCGGCTGTGGGACGTCTATCGCAGCGGGTACTTCGGCGACGTGTTCCACATGCCGATCCTGCCGGAGCCGTGGGTGCCCTCGGCGGCGATGTACGTCGCCCTGCAGCTCGTCGCGGTTGCGGGCGGCCTCGCTGCAGTGCTCGGTCCGTGGGGCCGCGAGGGGCTCCTCACCGCGTCGAGCCTCGGGCTCTATCTCCTCCTCGCCAATCGCCTCGACTACCACAACAACCGTTTCGCGCTGTTCTTGGTCGGGTTTCTGCTCGCGTTTGCACCCTGTGATCGCAGCTTCTTTCTGCTCGGACGGCCGCGGGCGAGTAGCGGCCCCGCACCGTTTTTTGCGATCCACCTGATCCGCCTACAAGTCGTTGCGATCTACCTGTCCTCGTCGCTCGGCAAGCTCCTCGACCCCGACTGGCGCGGCGGGCAGACGATGGGGCTCCGCTTTGCCGAGGGCCTCGATGCGGCGACGGCCCAGGGCATCGAGCTTCCGGCGTGGTTCACCGCGCTCGCAGGGTCGCCCGCCGTTGCGAGCGCAGCGTCGAAGGCGGCGATCCTCACCGAGATTTTTCTGGCGGTCGGGCTCTTGGCGCCAAAGACCCGTGCCGTTGCGCTCTACGTCGGCGTTCTCTTCCACTTGGGGATCGAGCTTTCCGCGCGCGTGGAACTCTTCAGCTACGTGATGGGAGTGGCCTACGTCGCGTTCGTCGTTCCGGAGACGCGCGAGCGCGTGCTCGAGGTCGACCGTTCGAGCCGCCTCGGGCGCATCGCCTTCGGGCTCACTAGCCACCTCGACTGGCTCCGGCGCTTCCGGATCGACGACGGGTCCCCGGGCGTACTCAGGGTGGTGGACCGAGATGGCTCGGCCGCGACCGGGGTGGGGGCGTGGGTCACCCTATGCCGTGCTTTGCCCCTGCTTTTTCCGCTGTGGGCGCCCCTTGCCGTCATCCGTGAAGTGCGTCGAAGCCGGCGCGCAATGAGCTAGGGAGAGCGCTTCCGGGCCACCGGCTGGCGGTCCGGAGGTGGGGTTGACCAAGGAGGGACCGCGCGTATACTCGCCGCCCCAAAACCCCCCAAGGAACCAAGAGAACGTCATGCCTTTAGAACCCGGCGCCAAGACTGCCGTCGTTACCCGGCATCGGATCCACGAGACCGATACCGGCTCGCCGGAAGTGCAGGTTGCCCTGCTCAGCCAGCGCATCGATTACCTCACCGGGCATTTCAAGGTCCACGTGAAGGACCATCATTCCCGGCGTGGCCTCCTGCGTTTGGTTGCTCAACGCCGCCAGCTACTCGACTACCTGAAGCGGACCAACGTGGACCGCTACCGAAAGATCGTCGCCTCGCTCCACCTGCGTAAGTAGGTTCGAGGCAATACCCAGCAATCCGGAACGCGAGCGACTCAGAGCTTCAACTTCGCTTCGTGCCGCGCACACCCCGTCCGCGGTACGCATCGAGGCTGAAGAACTCGGTGCTCGCTTCCGGCGTCATGCCGCACGCAGCGGTTTTTGCACGCGCCAGGAGCGCCAATCACCATGTTCGTCAGAGAATCCGTCACCATCGGCGGTCGCCCGCTCACGTTCGAAACGGGCCGCCTTGCCAAGCTCGCTGACGGCGCGATCCTCGCCACCTACGGCGAAAGCGTCGTCCTCGTCACCTGCGTTTCCAGCGAAGAACGCCCCGGTCTCGACTTTTTCCCGCTCACTTGTGAGTACGTCGAAAAGACGTACGCCGCCGGCAAGATCCCCGGTGGCTTCTTCAAGCGCGAAGCCCGCCAGCGCGACTACGAGATCCTCGCGTGTCGCATCATGGACCGGCCGCTGCGTCCGCTCTTTCCGGACGGCTACAAGAAGGACACGCAGGTCATCGCCACGGTCATGTCGGCCGACAAGGAGAACCCGACCGACGTTCTGGCGCTGAGCGCCGCGAGTGCCGCGCTCCACATCTCGGCCATCCCGTGGGACGGCCCGATCGCCGGCCTTCGCGTGGCGCGCGTCGACGGCGAAATGGTGGTGTTCCCGACCTTCGCCCAGAGCGAACGGGCGGACATCGATCTGGTGGTGGCCGCAACCAAGACCGCGATCGTCATGGTCGAGGGCGGTGCCGGCGAGGCGAGCGAGCGCGAAGTGATCGACGCTCTGATGTTCGCGCACAGCGAAGCGCAGAAGATCATCGAGTTGATCGAGAAGCTCCGCGCCGGCGTCGGCCGAGCCAAGCGTGCGTTCACGCCCCCGAAGCTCGATGAAGGCGTCGCCCGGCGCATCGCCGAGATCTGCGACAACGATCTCAAGACGGCGTGCGTGATCAAGGAAAAGGCCGCGCGCTACGAGCGTTACGGCGAGATCAAGAAGGCCGCCTTCGCCAAGCTGACCGAAGAGCTGGGCGCGGAGAAGTTCGCGACCATCGAGAAGCTCTGCAAGGCCGAGATCGAGGAACGCAAGTCGGTCGTCGTCCGCGCCATGGTCCTGAACGAGGGCAAGCGCATCGACGGTCGCGACACCAAGACGGTGCGCCCGATCAGCTGCGAGGTGGGCCTACTGCCCCGCGTGCACGGTTCGGCGCTCTTTCAGCGCGGTGAAACGCAAGCCATCGTCACCACCACCCTGGGCACGGCCAGCGACGAGCAGAAGATCGACGCGCTCACCGGCGAGTCGTGGAAGCGCTTCATGCTCCACTACAACTTCCCGCCCTTCTCCACCGGCGAGACCAAGCCGATGCGCGGCCCCGGCCGCCGCGAGATCGGCCACGGCGCGTTGGCAGAGCGGGCCATCGTCCGCATGCTCCCGAGCAAGGACGAGTTTCCGTACACGATCCGCATCGTCAGCGAGATCCTCGAGTCGAACGGCTCGAGCTCGATGGCGAGCGTCTGCGGCGGCAGTCTTTCGCTGATGGATTGCGGCGTGCCGCTCAAGCGGCCCGTTGCGGGCATCGCGATGGGCCTGATTGCCGACGGCGGCAAGATCGCCATCCTGAGCGACATCCTCGGCGACGAGGATCATCTCGGCGACATGGACTTCAAGGTCTGTGGCACCGAACGCGGCGTGACGGCGATCCAGATGGACATCAAGATCGCGGGTCTCGACCGGGCGATCCTCGAGCAGGCGCTCGATCAGGCACGTGAAGCCCGCCTGCACATCCTCGGCAAGATGAACGCGTCGTTGCCGGCGGCTCGCCAGGAGATCAACCGCTGGGCGCCCCGCATCACGACGATCAAGGTCAAGCCGGACCAGATCCGCATCATCATCGGGCCCGGCGGCAAGACGATCAAAGGCATCGTCGACCAGACGGGCTGCAGCGTGGACGTCGAGGACGACGGCACGGTCGCGATTGCGAGCGCCGATTCGGACGCGGTGAAGCGCGCCCTCGCCATCATCGAGGGTCTCGTCGCCGAGCCCGAGGTCGGCCGCATCTACACCGGCAAGATCACGCGGCTGGTCGATTTCGGCGCCTTCGTCGAGATCCTGCCGAACTCGGAAGCCTTGCTCCACGTCTCGGAGATCGCGCACACGCGCGTCGAAGCGCCGGAAGACGTGCTGAAGGAAGGCGAAGAGATCGAGGTCAAGGTCATCAGCGTCGAGCGCGACGGCAAAGTCCGTCTCTCGCGGCGCGAGCTTCTGCCGTTCCCCGAAGGGGAAGAGGGCGAGGCGGCCAAGGAGCGGATGCAGCGCGCGCGTGAGGCCGGCCCGGGCGGCGGACGCGGCGGTCCGCGTGGTGGTGGCGGCGGTCGGGATCGTGATCGCGGTCCGCGCGGCGGCGGTGGCGGCGGTCGCGACCGCGACCGCGGCCGCTCGCGTCACTGAGACTCAGTTCGGTCCACTGAGATCGACACCGACCTCCCGGCCGCACATCAGGCCGGAGAGGTCGTTGCCGTTCTGACCGAGTTCGAGCGCGCAACCTTCCTCGCCGTAGGCGAGCGGCGGGTCGTACACCGTGCCGTTCATCGTCATCGAATCACTCCCCATCACGAGTGCCGTCGTGGCGGAGGGCTGCGCGGCGAGCGTGCCGTCCTGCGTCAGGACCCCGGTGAGCGTCATCTGGTAGGTCTCGCCGGGTTCGTCGTCGACCTCGAGGTGAGCGCAGCCGTCGAAGTCGTAGACGAGGCTCACCACCGTCGCGCCCTGATCCGCATTCGAGCTGGCTTCGCCGACGATCGAGACGTTGCCCCCGAGAGGGCAGGGCGAGTTCGCGCTCTGCGGGCCGACCGGATTGCCTTGCAAGAGGAGATTGTAGGCAAGCTTCGTCATCTCGCGCACGGCGCGGAGCGCCACGCTGTCCTGACAGGCCGCATCGCAGGGCGGGGAGGTGGGCGCCGCTCCAGGGTCGGAACCGCAAGCCGCGAGGAGGAGCAAGACCGGAGCCGCGATCGATAGCCGTGAACCCGCCATCAGAATGCTCCTTCCACGCCGACGCTCGGGATGGTGACGGGGCCGATCATCTCGGCTTCGCAACCCGAGAGCGTGCACGTCGTCGTCACCGCTTCCTTGCTGAGCGTCGCGTTCAACCACTCGGCCACCAGCGAAAGGTGAGACTTCTTGCCGAGCTGAAAGCGCTTCTCGAAGCGCACGTCCAGGCGGAAAAAAGCGGGTAAGCGGGTCGACGGGTCCGTCGCGTCCGGAGCCTTCGGCACCCCGGTGTAGAACATCCCCCGCACGCCCGCCCGAAAGCCGCGACCGAGATCGTACGCCAGGGCGGCGTTGGCGACATGCGTGCGGTCGAAGGCGGCCGGGTAGCTCCGGCGCTCGTAGCTCCGCGTCGAACGGGAAAACGTGTACGAGACGAAACCGCCGAGGCGCTCGGTCAGGCGGCGCTTGAAGTAGAGCTCGATGCCGCGCCCGGAGCCCATCGTGCGCACCTCGAACGCCTCCGCCGTACGGCGGTTGCCACGACTGTCGGCACCTTGACCGCCGCCGCCGCTGCGGTCGGGTCCGAGCGTGCCAGGCGGAAACCGCTCGCCACAGGGCGCGGCCTCGTCCGGTTGCTCGCCGAGATCGCCACCGATCGAGTTGCCGGGATAAGTGCCGGGCGGACAGCCCATCGGCAGAGGCGGCACCGCACCGAGCGGGTCGCTCATCGAGAAGAACGCATTCTGGAAGGCCGTGGCAGTCGCCGTCATGTTCTTGCCGAGCGCGAGCTCGATACCCAAGCTTCCCTGCAAGGCGCGCTGGAGGCCACCGGGAATGCCGCCAGGCTGAAAACCCGGGAGCGGCACGACGAAGGCGGGGGGCTGGTGGGCGACACCAAACACCCCGAGTACGGCCCACTTCTCAGACGCCTGTGCGCGCCACGAAACGCGTGGATCGATGGCGAGCGCGGTCACGCCGTCCGAGCCGTAGAGATCGATGCGCGCGCCCGGAGTGACCTCGAAGCGCGGCGTCACCCGCAGGACGACATCACCGCGCAGGCCGAGCGCGGTGTCGGTCCGCGACGGAAACGACTCCGCCACGCGGGCGGTGCTCGGCGGGAGATCCGTGGTGCCGAGCTCGATGTCGTACGTCTCGAGGCTCAGGTCGGTGCCGGCGCGGAAAAGCGCCGAGTCCGAGAGACGGTACTCGAACTCGTTGCGTGCCCCCGCCGTCCGCATTCTCACGTGCCTGTCTTGCTGCTGCACGCGCGAACGGTCGAGGCCGAGCGTGAACGCAGTGCGAAGCTTGCCGCGCTGGGCGAAGCGATGGTCGTAGCGCAGGTCCAGACGGTGAAACTCGGTGCCGAACAGCGTGATGGTTTCGGTCGGCGTGCGTTCGCCGACGTAGTCGTAGGAGCCGAACGAGAAGAGCTCCACGCGATCGCGCGGGCCGAGTTCGTAACTCACGCGTCCCTGGTAGTCCCAGTAGTCGAGGAGGGTCGTCTGCGAGAGGGCCGTCAGGAGGTAGCCGGTGTACGAGTAGCGTCCGCCGAGCATCGCGGTGGCTCGGCCGTCGGCGAACGGCGCCTCGACCATCGCGCCCACGTCGAAAACGCGCACGTTGTACTCGCCGTGGAACTCAGCGGCCGGAGGCAGGGTTTCACCCGCGACGACGCCGCCCGAGACGCGCCCGAAGCGCGCCGGATAGCCGGCGGGGTAGAAATCCACGCGGTCGATCAGCGCCGGGTTGACCACGGACGGCCCGGCCCCGACATGGAACAAAAGCGGAACGCGAACGCCGTCGAGAAAATAGCCGACGTTGCCGGGTGGAGCCCCGCGCACGAAAAAGAACGGCAATCCCGAGACGATCGGCGTCACGCCCGGCAGTGCTTCCACCGCGCGGAACGGATCGCCGAACGTGCCCGGGATCTCGCGCACCTCGGCGCGCGTGAGCGAGGCGGTACGAGAAAGCTCCGGGCGCACGCCGGTGACGACGACCTCGATCGGCTGATGGGCGGCGGCTTTTGCGGCCGGAGTCCCGGCGGGTAGCGCCGCCGTACCGGGTGCGGCGGCCGGCGTGGTGACGCCTTCGGCCGTTTCCGGTTGCGGCTCCGGTGCGGCGGGTTCGATGAAGCGGAGTTCGAGCCGGATCTTGGCGGCCACCGGGCGCCCCCCACGGGTCGCGGGTTCGAACACGAAATCGAGGGCGGCAGCGCTCGCATGGCTTGAAAATGGCTCGTTCGGCTCGTCCGCCGTGGCGGAGCGCACGGTGCCGTCGGCTCGCACCTCGAGCGTCAAGACGACGCGAGCGTCACCGCGCGCGCCTTCCGGGTACGGCACGTCGGCGGTGCCGCGAAGCTTCGGCTTGGTGACCGTTTCGGCCGGAGGCCGCGCGGCGTCGCTCGGCTCCGCCCGCGCGATGGCGCGCTCGGCCAGCGACTCGACGGGTAGGGATGTCGCGGACGCGAAGGCGAGCGCCAGCCTTCGCGCGCGCCGCCTCACTGCGCGTACTTCACGCTACAGCCGTAGGCTTCGGTTTCGGCGGGCGAGACGGGACGCTTGGCGAGCAGCGCATCGAGGGCGGCTTCCACGTAGCGAACGAGCTTGCCGTCTGCCGGTGACTCACCGACCGCGTCGGGCGAATTGTCCACTGCACCTCGATAGACGAGAACGCCTTCGGGGTCGATCACGTAAAGGTGCGGCGTGCGCTTGGCCCCGTAGAGCTTGCCGACGGCGCCCGATTCGTCGAGCAGGATCGGGTGGGCGAGGTTCATGGCCGTCTTGCCGGCGAGGCTCTTTTCTCGGCCGGCGCCCTGCTTTCCCGGTGCGCCCGAGTTGACGCCGAGCCACACGACCTTGTCACTGGCGAGGCGCTTGGCCGCGTCGACCAGTGAGCCCTGCGAGTGCGACTTTTTCACGAACGGGCACTCCGGATTGTACCACTCGAGGACCACGGTTTTGCCGCGAAGGCTCGAGAGCGCCACCGACTTTCCGTCGAGGTCGGGCAAGGTGAAGTCGGGAGCGGGCTTGCCGATGGCGGCGGGAGCAGTGCCCGGGGCAACGGCTGCGGGAACGGGCGCTGCGGCGGGGCCGGCGGCTTCCTCGGGAGCGGCGCTCGGGCGTTCGCCCTTTGGTTCAGCGCGACAACCGACGACCAGCGGGACGACCAGGGCGAGCACTCGGAGGTTTCGCATCACCGGGACGTAACACCCTGCGCGGGCGTGGCAAGGGGTGATCAGACGAGCCGGAGCGATCGGCCGATGAGCTCGTTGTGCGACCCCATGCGGTAGCCGGCGAGATCGAGCGTGACGAAGTGAAAACCGTGCCGCTTGCCGGCTTCCACCAGCCGTTCGCGAAGCTCGACCACGCGCTCAATCTCCGCGAGCCCGACCTCGATGCGGGCGATGGTTTCGTGGTGACGGACGCGCACCTGGCGCAGGCCCAGCGATTTCAGCTCCGCTTCGAAGCCCTCGATCTGCGAAAGCCGCTCGCGCGTCACGCTGGTACCGTAGGGGATGCGGCTCGAGAGGCACGCCGCCGCCGGCTTGTCCCAGGCGTCGATCCCGAGTTCGCGCGACAGTTCCCGCACGTCGGTCTTGCCGAGCGACGCTTCCACGAGCGGGCTCCGTACGCCCGCACGGCGTGCCGCTTCGAGCCCCGGTCGGTGGTCGCCGAGGTCGTCCTTGTTGGTCCCGTTCAGAACGGCGGCGACACCGAGCTCCGCGGCCTTCGCGGCAGCGATCTCGTAGAGCTCGGTCTTGCAGTGAAAACAGCGATCTGGACCGTTGTTTCGGTAGCCCTCGCGTTCGAGCTCGTTCGAAGTGACGAGCAGGTGGTTCGCGCCGAGCGCCTCGGCAATCCTGACGGCGTCCGCGCGTTCGCTCGCGGGTAGGCTCGGGCTCACGGCCGTCAATCCGAACGCACGCTCGCCGAGAACCCGCCGTGCGACCGCCAGCACGAGCGCGCTGTCGATCCCGCCCGAATAGCAAACGAGCGCCGAGCCCATCGGTCGGATGACCTCTTCGAGTCGGGCGAGGGCGAGAGTAGCCATTCAGCGCGGGAGTCCGGTGTCGGGATTCGGGTCGTCCGCCGGGTCGGCTCCAGGCAGGTTACTCACCGGGGGTAGGGGCGGAGCGTCGGGGACCGCGACGATGGGAGCCGGTCCGCCCGGTGGCGGAGGGGGCTGGATCGGCGGCTCCGGGGAATCAGCAGCAGCCGGATCGACTTTCCTGAACAGCGAACGGACGGTGTCGGTCGTGCGGGTGGTGACTTTGGCGGGAAGGGGTGTCGCGTGCTTGTGTGGGGTCCGCGGTGCCGTGTCCGTGCCCTCACCGTCCACCTCGTGATCGTCGCTTTCGGCCGGCGCGGCCTTTGGATCCGCAATCTTGTCGCGGGCGGCCGACTTGCTCGAGGGCGGGCCCGTCATCGAGCCGAAGTCGTCGGGAACGATGGCGATGCAGAGGACGACGAAGGTCAGCGTGCCGGCCACCGGCGCAACGGTCGGCATCCAGCGCCAAGCGATGGCGCGCGCGAGGGTCGAGCGTAGATCCATCCGGAGTCTTGAGTACTAGCACCGACGGCTAGGCGGCGGGGGTCATCACGCGGAATACGCTGACCTGGCGCTGGACGCCCTTCAAGCTCACCTGCTGCGGCGTCACCGAGAATTTGGTCAAGAGCTCCTTCACGCCGGGCGCTCGATAAATGTCGTCCGTCACGTAGATCTCGTCGGCATCGGCGAGCCCCTGCACGCGGGAGGCGATGTTGACCGTCTGCCCGAAGAAATCGAGCCGGTCGTTGAGGGTCACCGCGATCGACGCCCCGCGGTGGACACCGATCTTGAGCACGATCTCGCGCTCGCCCACCTCTTCGTTGAACGCTTCGATTTCCCGGAGCATCTCGAGCGCGGCACGGACGGCGTCGACCGGCTGCTCGAACGAGGCCATCACCGCGTCCCCGATCGTCTTCACCACGGCGCCGCGGTTGGTCTCCACGGCACGACCGAGTCGATCGAAGTGCTGATTCACCAGGGCGAATGCCTTCAAGTCGCCGATGCGGTCGTACATCGCCGTCGACTCCTTGAGATCGGTGAACAGGATCGAGATGTCACGCACCGCCAAGCCCTCGGTGCCCTGGATCGTTTCCGTTTCGAACGCTTGACGGAATGCGTTCGAGGTGAGGAGGCGCCGGCCGGAGAGGAACCGATCGAAATGCATCATGGCGTCGCCCCCCTCGGCGAGCTGCCGCTGCACCTCGTCCAGCATGGCTTGGGGCTTGAAGAGGACCGCGATCGTGTTTCGTTGGTCCCAATCGTTGTCGAGCTCGAGCTCGAAACGCCCCGGCGCGATCGTGGACATGGCGGGCACGCCGGCGCCCTCGGTGAGCTTCAGATTGAACGGCTTGTTCGGTCCGGGCTGCTTCGGGTCCACATCGAAGACGAAGACCGCGTTGGTGACGATGTCGTAGACGACGAGCTGTCCCGGGGCGGCATCCATCTCGACCCGGTGCTTGGCACGTGGCTCGATGTAGCTGACGTGCGGGTGCTCTTTGACGAACAGCTCAGCGAGGCGGGGCCCGTCGGGGGTGGGGCGCGCTTCGCGCGCAAAGTTGTAGCGGAAGTAATAGTCTCCGACCGACAGGGCCTGCGGGTCGTGCGCCGGGATGGTTCGGATCTTGGGCGAGATGGTGAACCCGACGTGCACGAACTCGTCGAGACGTGTCTCGATGTCGACCGCGCACAGGTAGCAGTGAAAGGTGGCGCACACGCTGCGGAGGGTGGTGAAGCTATGGACCGCCACTCCGCACCCTGGACACAAGAGGTTCCAGGTCATCTGAAAGATGCCGACCTTGCTCGCCCACAGGAACAGATCGACGGCTTCGTCCTCGGCGACACCACGCTCGGCGGCGAAGGTGAAGGGGTTCGCGCGGAAGAGTGCCCACTCGTCATCCACGCGCAGGAACGACTCGAGCTTAGAGACGACACGCGGGCTCCAGGTGCGGACCTTTTCCAGCTCCGCGAGCTTGTCGTCGAGGAGGCTCTCGTTCAGGGTCGGCATGGCGCGCCGCGAAAACGAATACCACGGGTGACGGGAGGGTCGGAGCGGGCCAGAAAAGAGGCGAGGGAGGAGGCCACTGCGCGTGCGGGGTAGGACATTGTTCGTCTCCCTAGCCAGGGCGGCGACTTGCGATTTTTCTATCTGCTACTATGTTCAGTGTCATGGCCCTGCCGGCAGCACTCAGCAGGATTTCTCCTGCGCTCGTGAAGGCAGGGGTGCAGCTGGGGGCGGCCTCCCGGCCGGAAGGGGAAGCACTCCCCTTCGGCATCGAGGGCTTCGACCGGGTGCTGCCCGATGGCGGGCTGGTGCGTGGTGGGGTGGTGGAACTCTCGGTATCCGGTGATGCAAGTCTTGCGACCACGCTGTCACTGGCTGCCGTTCGCGCCGTGCAGCGTGAGGGTCGGGCCTCCACGGCGGCGCGTGCCCCGTGGTGCGCGTTCGTGGACCCTTCGATGAGCCTCTACGCCCCCGGTGTCTCGGCGCTCGGTATCGAGCTCGACCGGCTGCTCGTCGTTCGTCCTTCGCGGGATGCGATCGGTCGGGTGGCGATCAAGCTCGTAGAGTCATCCGTGTTTTCGCTCGTGGTGGTGGATGCGGTGGGCACCGTCGGCGCTCCCGTCGATCTTTCGCTCAAGAGCTTCGTTCGGGTGGTGAGAAGGTTGTCGATGGCCGTGGACGGCACGAAGAACAGCGTGCTCCTGCTCACCTCGGCGTCGCAGGCGCGGTCGTTGCCGCTCCCGGTCGCTCAGCGCATCGAGCTCCAGCGTCCCGCACGCGAGCGCCTGGTCGTCCGTGTTGCCAAGGATCGTCGTGGCCGTGTCACCCCGCCGCGGTCGGTCGTCTGGACGCGGGATCACGGCGTCGAGGAGGCGGCAGAAACGTCGCTCGGAGCCATCGATGAGCGGAAACTCGCCTGATCCACGGCGCATCCTTGCGCTCTATTTGCCTGAGTTTTTGGTCGAGCTCTCGCAACGGGCCGCACCGGATCGCGCCCCGCGCGCCTTCGGTGTCGTGCTTCAGGGCGAGCAGGGCGTCACGGGTGAGCCGCTCCGGGCCAGCGCCCGGCTCGATGCGGTGAGCCCTGCTGCTCGGCGCCTGGGCATTCGTGAAGGCCAGACGATCGCGGAAGCGAGTGCGCTCGTCGGGGGCTTCGACGTTCGCCGGCTCGGCTCCGATCAGGTGATGGCAGGGCTCGCCACGGTGGCGGAAGTGGCGCTCGGTTTCGGCGCCACGGTGGCGCTCGGGCCGCCGGATACGGTGTGGGTCGACGTGACGGGCTCGCTGCACCTTTTCGCCGGTGAAGCGGCCTTGGCCGAGGAGCTCGTGGCACGCGTGCGTGCTCTCGGGCATTCGGTGCGGCTCGCCGTCGCCGGCGGGCCCACGCTGGCGCGCTCCTTTGCGCGCTGGTCACCCCCGGCGCTCGACGGCAAAAGCATCCACCTGGTCGCCGGTGACGTTACGGCGAGCGCGGTGCGAGAACTTCCGGTTCTCGCCCTCCCGCTCAGTGACGAGTGCCAGAGCTTTCTCGTGCGGCTCGGCGTGCTCACGGTCGGGGATCTCGCGCTGCTCCCGCGCGGGGCGCTCGGCAGCCGGCTCGAAGGCGAGGCCGCTCGCGCGCTCGAACTTTCGGCAGGGCGGGATCCGGCGCCGCTCACGCCGTATCAGCCGGCTCCGCGCATGACGGAGGGGGTCGACTTCGAGCACGGCGTGAACGGTAGCGAGCCGCTCCTTTTCGCACTTCGGGGGCTCGCCGCTCGGCTTGCCGGGCGGCTTTTCGGCCGTGGGCTCGCTGCCGAGTCGCTCGTTCTCACCATCGAGCACGATCGCTCGATCGCCCGGCTCCGCAGTGAAAAGTCGCACACCCGGCTGCGCTTCGCGCTCTCGACGCCGCTGTCTCGCGAAGACGAGATCCGCCGCGTCGTCGGCTCTCGGCTGGAACGCTCGCGTTTGCCCGCGCCCTCGGTGGGCCTGCGGCTCGAGGCGCCGGTCGTGGTGCCCGCGTCCGCGCACCAGCTGGAGCTCGGAGAAGTGGTCGCGAGCGGCGTCGATGTCGAGAAGGAACTGCCGCTCGTGCTCGCCGAGCTTGCCGCCGAGGTGGGAGAAGCACGGGTCGGAGTGCTCAGCCTGCTCGACGCACACCGGCTCGAGGCACGGAGCACGCTCGCTCCGGCCATCGTTCCTCAGGCATCACGCGAGCGCAGGCCAAAGCCAAAGGGGCCACGGCAGGCGACGCCGGTTGCCGTCCACGTCTCGGGGGCGCCTCTCGCCGAGGTGGAAGGTGTCACGAAGTCAGCCGAGAGAGCCCCGCTCACCCGCCTGTTGCCCGAGCCTGTTCTCTTGGATGCCCCACTCGCCCGTGGCGCCACCGTCGCCATCGATCGGCGCCTCTACAGCATCGAGAGAACCTCGTTCGAGCAACGCCTCTCCCTGGTCGAATGGTGGAGCAAAGCCCCGGTGTCGCGCGACTACGTGCGCCTGCTCCTGAAGAGCACCGACGGCGTGACCGAAGCGCTCGCCTACGTCGACCGAGCGAGCGGCAAGCGTTACCTCCAGGCGATAGCGGACTGAGCTCTAGCTGCTCTCGGTCTACGGGGAGCAGTCCATGTTGAAGTTGCTGCGGCCGCGGAGGTTCGCGGTGCCGAGGATCTGGCCCGAGTCTTCGAGGGCGAGGAGCTGGGTTCGCACCTGGGCGACGTCGGTGGCCTGGTTCGGTGAAAAATCGTCGATCGAGAGGGCGAAGACGACGAACTCGTACACGTTGCACTCGGACCCCGGTCCGAAATAACCGTCTCCGCTGGCGAGGTTGCACTGCTGCGAGCCGGCAGGAACGGCAGGCGTGGCGTCGCTCTTGTCCACGTTCGCGGCGAGCATCGTGGCGCTGGCGGGAATGTTCCAGAGCGCCCAGTGCGCAAACCCGTTCGACCGGTCCTGAAGCAGCATGACGAAGCTCATGGTGCCCGCCGGCGCGCCGGTCCAGGTGAGCTCGGGCGAGGTGTTCGGCGAGTTCATGAAGCTGATGTTCTCGTCGGGGAAACGCTCGCACGGCGTCGGCGTGTCCTCCGAGCAGCCCGCGACGTTGTCGAAGGCGGGGCTCGTCAGCGTGAACGTTCCGCCGCCGCCCGACCCGCCGCTTCCCGCCGTCCCGGCACTGCCGGCCGTACCCGCTGCACCGGCCGCGCCCGCGCTGCCCGCGGTTCCCGACCCGCCACCCGTTCCCGCGGAGCCGGCGGTACCGCTCATCCCGCCCGTCGCACCCGCGGCACCGGACGCGCCCGACGTGCCCCCGGCGCCTGCGCCGCCAGCGCCGCCTGCGCCTGCGCCACCGCCGCCGCCGCTACCGGCACCCGCACCACCGCCTGTGGTGCCGCCCGTGCCGCCGGTCGCCATGCCAGCCGTACCACCCGTGCCGCCGCTCGTGCCCGCGGTGCCACCGCCGCCCGTGCCTGCCGTCGTTCCGGCCACCCCGCCCGTTCCCGCCATCATGCCGGTTCCACCGGCACCCGGCGGGGTCGGTTCGCTCTCCAGAGAGCAAGCCACCGCGACGGGTGCGGACAGAACGAGAAGGGTCGGAACGATGAAGCGCTTTCGAAAAGACATGGGCGAAGATTCCCCCCGCGGCGCTCGGCCGTCAACGCGGGCGGCGGGCTCTTTTCGACGCGTGCGGTCGTTCGGTCACACCGGCACGGTACTATTCGGTTCGGCTCGGTCCTGTAACCTCAATCCGTTCACACCATGCGTCCCACCATCCTTCTCTTCGATATCGACGGCACCCTGATCACGAGCGCAGGAGTCGGGCGGCGCGCCATCGTGGCGGCATTTCTCGAGCGCCATCGCCGCGACGACGCGTGCAATTTTCCCTTCGACGGCATGACCGATCGGCAGATCGCCCGGCGTGGCCTGGAAGCCATTGGTGCGGCAGTCACCGAAGACGCCATGGACGCCGTGCTCGCGACGTACCTGGAGATCTTGCGGCACGAGGTGTCGAAGGCGGATAGAACCGCTTATCGCCTGCACGACGGCGTGGTCGAGGTGATCGGGGCCGCGGAGCAGCGGGGCCATGCGATTGGTCTCGGCACGGGCAACGTGCTCGAAGGGGCGCGGATCAAGCTCGGCCACTTCGGCGTGTTCGACCGCTTCTCGTTCGGCGGGTTCGGCTCCGACGCCGAGGATCGCACCGAGCTCATCCGGCGCGGCGCAGAGCGTGGTGCGGCTCATGCGGGAGCGCCGCTCGCGGCCTGCCGGATCGTGGTGATCGGCGATACGCCGAAGGACGTGGCGGCAGCGCGTGGGATCGGAGCCGAGTCGGTCGGCGTCGGCACCGGGCGCTACACGAAGGAAGCGTTGCTCGAGTGCGGGGCCACCCACGCGTTCGACAGCCTTCTAGCTCCCGGGGTGCTGGCTGCGGTGCTGGGCTAGCCAGAGCGCTGAGTCTCGACCTGATGGTTGAGTTATAAATATTTGATTTGAATAGGTAATTACTCTTTCTATTGAGCCCTTTAGTATGACTGAGCATATGTTCAGTCATGCCTGCTTTCGTCGAGCTCCTCGGACGCTCCGCGTTCTCGTTTCTTCGCGGTGCGTCGCGCCCGGAGGAGATGGTCACCCAGGCGAAAGAGCTCGGGCTCGAAGCGATGGCGCTCTGCGATCGCGATGGGCTCTACGGATCGGCGCGCGCGCACGTCACGGCGAAGGAGATCGGCGCTCGGGTGATCGTCGGCGCGGAACTCGGCGTCGATGCCGGCGTGAGGCGAGGGGGCTCATGGCGTTCGAACACCACGCGGAAGGTCGCGCCAGAGCGACCGGTCGTCGCCTTGCTCGTCGAATCGCTCACCGGTTATCAAAATCTCTGCCGGCTGCTCACCCGTGCTCACGCGGACTTACCGAAGGGAGAGAGCGCGCTCGATCCGGCCTGGCTCGCCGAGCATCGCGAGGGGCTTGTGGCGATTTTACCCGCGCCGCGGCGGCCTGGCGATCCGACCACGCCGTCACCCGAACTCATCGGCCTGGTTCGCGAGGTTTTCGAAGAGCGTTCGGCGCTCGGTGTCCATCGCCACCTCGATGCGTTCGATCGCGAGCGGATGATGGCCGTGCGGTCGTGGGCACACCGGTTCGGGCTCTCGGTGGTGGCGAGCGCCCGGCCGCTTTTCCACGTGCCGGCGCGAAAACCGCTGGCCGACGTGATCCACTGCATCCGCACCGGCACCACGCTCGAAAAGGCGGGCACCGCGCTCGACGGCAACGCGGAAGCTCACCTGCGCTCGGAGCTCGAGATGCGACGCCTGTTCGCCGATCGCCCGGCCTGGGTCGACCGCACGGGAGAGCTTGCCGAAACGCTCCGGTTCTCGCTCGACGAGCTTCGCTACCGCTTCCCATGTACCCTCGAGCCGGGAGAAACCGCGGACGAGAAGCTCCGGCGCGTCACGCTTTCGGGGCTCCTCGTTCGCTACCCCGAAGGCACGCCGGCGGCCGTTGCGGCGCAGGTCGAAAAGGAGCTCGGGCTGATCGCCGAGATCGGCGTGGCCCCGTATTTTCTTTCGACCCTCGAGGTGGTCGAGATCGCCCGGCGCCGGCGCATCTTGTGTCAGGGCAGGGGAAGCGCTGCCAATAGCGCCGTCTGCTACGCGCTCGGCATCACCGCGGTCGATCCGGCGCGCTCGAGCCTCTTGTTCGAGCGATTTCTGAGCGTCGAACGTCGAGAGCCGCCCGACATCGACATCGATTTCGAGCACGAACGCCGGGAAGAGGTGATCCAGGAGCTCTACCAGCGCTGGGGGCGGGATCGCGCGGCGATGGTGTCGGAGGTGATCTCGTACCGCGGGAAAAGCGCGCTGCGCGAGGTGGGAAAAGTGTTCGGTCTGTCGCCGGAGCAGCTCGACCGATTGAGCGGCACCATCATTCACTGGGAATCGAGCGCTTCGAGTGATGCGCTGCTTCGGGACATGGGGTTCGATCCGGAAGCGGATCGCGTGAAGCGAGTGCTCGCTCTGGCGCGGGAGCTCGAGGGGTTTCCTCGTCATCTTTCGATCCACGTCGGTGGTTTCGTGCTTTCGGCCGAGCCGCTCGCGAACGTCGCGCCGATCGAACCCGGGCGCATGCAGGATCGAACCGTGGTGCCGTGGGACAAGGACGACCTCGACGCGCTCGGTTTTTTCAAGATCGACGTGCTCGGGCTCGGCATGCTGACGGCGATTCGAAAGGCGCTCGCGCTGCTGTTCCGGGACGGCGTGCTCAGGCGCGGGGAGGGGGAGGCGTTCGACCCAATCGAGGCGCTGGCCCGCGTGCCGGCCGAGGACCCCGCCGTGTACGAGATGGTGTGCCGCGCCGACACGGTCGGTGTCTTCCAGATCGAAAGCCGCGCGCAGATGGCGATGCTGCCGCGACTCCGGCCGCGGCGTTTCTACGATCTCGTGATCGAAGTGGCGATTGTGCGACCGGGGCCGATCCAGGGCGGCATGGTTCACCCGTACCTTCGTCGCCGGGCGAAGGAAGAGCCCGTGACGTTCCCGCACCCGACGCTGGTGCCGATCCTCGAGCGCACGCTCGGGGTGCCGCTCTTTCAGGAGCAGGTGATGCAGATCGCCATCACCGGTGCCGGCTACACGGCGGGAGAGGCCGATCAGCTCCGGCGCGACATGGCCGCGTGGAAGAAGACCGGACGGCTGCTCCGGCATCGTGACCGGCTGCTCCGCGGGTTTTCCGAGCGCGGCATCGGTCAGGCCTTCGGTGAGGCGCTGTTCGAGCAGATCAAGGGCTTCGGCGACTACGGGTTTCCGGAATCGCACGCGGCGTCGTTCGCGCTGCTCGTGTACGTCTCGTCGTGGCTGAAGGCGCACTATCCGGCGCATTTCGCCTGCGCGCTCTTGAACTCGCAGCCGATGGGGTTTTATTCGCCGTCCACCATCATGCGTGACGCCCAGGCGCACGGCGTGGAGGTGCGGGACGTGGACGTGACGGCGAGCGAGCGGGACTCGACGCTCGAGGGGAAGGCCCTGCGGCTCGGCCTGCGGCTGGTGAAGGGGCTTTCGGAGGTTTCCGTCGAACGGTTGTGCAGCGCGCGCCCGTTCGTGAGCTTTTCGGATTTTTCTCGCCGCGCAGCGCTGCGCAAGAACGAGCTCGAGGCGCTGGCCGAAGCGGGGGCACTCGAAGCGCTCGTCCGCGGGCGTCGCCAGGCGCTCTGGCAATCCCGTGCTCCCCGCGTCGGAGGCCTGTTCGAGCAGGCGACTACGGAAGAAGTGCCCGTGCTGCTTCGCCCGCTGAAAGCCGCGGAGCAACTGTTGCTCGACTATCAAAAGAAGGGGCTCTCCGTGACCGATCATCCGCTCCGGCACCTCAGGGCGGAGCTCCGGAAGCGCGGCGTGGTGACCTCGGAGGAGCTCTCCGCAATCCCGCACGATTCACCGGTGGTCGTCGCCGGCGTGGTGCTCACCCGTCAGCAGCCGGGCACGGCGAGCGGCGTGGTGTTCATCACGCTGGAGGACGAAACCGGGTTTTGTAACCTCGTCTTGTTCCGTCAGGTGTTCGAGGAGTATCGCCTGCCCGCACGCCACGCCTCGCTCCTCTTGGCGGAGGGCAGGCTCGAGAAAGCGTCGAACGTGATCCACGTGATGGTGAAAAAGCTCGAACGGCTGAGTTTTCCAGTCGATCAATTGCCCAAGGCGTCGCGGGATTTTCACTAAGTCCCCGCGGTGGTCTACGATGGCCCCATGGCCACGGACGGGAAGCCTGCCCCCGGCGACGAGCGCCCTCTGTCGCCAGAGGCGCCGGCGACGAATCCCGACATCGAGGAAGCCGATCACGGCTGGAGCGATCCACCGCCCCCGGCGGCTGCCGCCGCTTCACCCGACGCGCCACCGCCAGCTCCGCCTGTCGCGGCGCCTGCGCCTGACGCGCCCCCGCCGCCTCCAACTCTCCCCGGTGCAGAGCCCAAAAAGCCAACCGCCGCGGACGCCCCGCCGCCGCCGCCCCTGCCGCCGCCGCCCCCGCTCCCGCCGCGTCCGCTGACGAGTGCCGCACCGACGCCCCCAAGCAAGGATCCGGCGCTCGCCGTGACCGAACCTCAACCCGCCGTGCCGGCGCCACGGCCTCTCGTGGCCGCGCCGGTTGCGGTGCCAAAGCAGGTGCCCTCCGTGGCTCCTGCTGCGAAGTCGGTGGCGGCAGCGCCCGCGCCTGCGGCGCCCGCGCCCCAGCCCGCCGTCGTTCACACCGCGGCACCCGTCCCCGCAGCGCCCGCTCCCATGGCACCGGTGGGCTCGGCGCTGGCCACTTTGAAAGGCAACCCGGCGCCCCCACCGCTGCCGGAGGCACCGACTTTTCCGGCGGTACCGCCGACCGTCGCCGGAGCTGGGCCATTTGAGTCACCTCCCGCCTTCGTTCCGCCCGTGGCCGCAGCTGTCCCGGCCCCGGACAACGATCTCGACGCGTTCCGCAAACCAGGTCGGTTCGCGGCCTTCTCGGCCCTGCTCGCCCCGCGTCCGACCGGTGCCTGGTTCGGCATTTTCGGTGGCGTCGTGGTGCTCGCTTTTGGCATCGGCTTGCTCACCGGCCGCGCCAGCGCTCCCGCCGCTCCCGCCGCTTCCGAACCCGCGACGAGCGCTGCCCCCAAGCCGCCCAAGGTGCGTGAGGCCGCGCCCGCTTCCCCGCCGGCGGCGAATCCCGAGCCCGCGAAGAAAGAATCGACCGAGGAACCTCACCGTGCCGAGGGCGGGAAGGGCACCAAAGCCGCGTTCAACCAGAAGCTGGCGCGGGCGGCCGTCGACCGCGCCGCCGCGCGTGCCAGGGGCTGCCGAGACAAAGCCGACGCACCGGGGAGCGCGTCGGTCACCATCACTTTCGCGCCGAGTGGCAAGGCGTCAGACGTGACGGTGACGACGCCGCGCTACGCGAGCAGCAAGACCGGAAAGTGCATCGTTTCGCGAATGAGCGAAGCGCGCGTTCCAGAGTTCAGTGGAAATTCGGTCACGCTGAAGAAAACCGTCAGCTTGAAGTAGCGCGCCGAAGCAACTCGGTTCGTCCGCGACCGAACGCTGCTTCATGCACAAGAAGACGCGCGCGAACCTCATTGGCATTGCCATCCTCATTGGTCCGGCCTGCGACGGATTCGACCCAGACTCGTTCGCCCCGGCCTTGAGCCGGTACGCAGGCGGCCAGGCGGGCTATCACTACGGGTCCTCGGGCATGGGAGGCGGAGGTGGCGGACGCGGCTCGAGCAGTGGCGGCTCGGGCGGCGGCGGCGCGGCCAACACGCCTTCGGTCGGTCACGCGGGCTCGTCGACGCGCGGTGAGGGCGGCAGCGGCATCGACCGCGAGCCGGACGGCAATGACGACGCCGGGGAGGGCGGCACGGCGCATCTTCCTTCGAGCGGCGGTGCCGCTGCCGCCGGTGCGCGCATGAACGGCGGCGCCAATGGAAGCGGCGGGGCAGGTTCCACGGCCGCGGGCGGCCAGGCGGCGAACACGGGCGGGCAGGGCGGGGCAGGGTCCGAAGCGCCGAGCGGTGCGGGCGGTGATGCGCCGTCGATGGGCGGCTCGGCGGGCACGTCGACCGGCTCCGCCGGAAGCGAAGCAGCCGGAAGCAGCGCGGGCGGCTCGGCGGGCGGCGGCGATACCGGAGGTGCCGGCCCGGCCGGCAGCGGTGGCTCCGCGGGCGCGGCCTCGACGGCGCGCTCACTCCGCATCAGCGAGTACGTGGAGGGCTCGGGCAGTTACAAGGCGATCGAGCTTTCCGCGATCGAGGCGAGCACGCTCGACGGCTGCCGCCTGGTCACGTTTTCGAACGGCTCGAGCACCGGCAGCGGGATCTCGCTCACCGGCACCGTGGTCGCGCTCGGAACCTACACGCTCTGTTCGTCGAGCCTCGCGGCGCTGCTCGGCAGCGTCTGCAACCGCGCGACGAGCCTGAGCTTCAACGGTAACGACGCCGTCGCCCTCGAGTGCGACGGCGAGCTCGTCGACGTGGTCGGTCAGATCGGCTTCGACCCGGGTTCCGCCTGGATCGGTGTCAATGCCTCGACCCAGGACAGAACCCTGCGGCGCCGCTGCGAGAGCGAGGCCCCCGACATCGACGGAACGAACGCGTTCGACCCGGACGCCGCCTGGGTCGGGTTTCCGACCGACACCTTCACCGGACTCGGCGACCCAGCGTGCGGATGACCCGGCACGGGCGGCCGGGCGTGACGACTAGGCGACCTGCGCCCCGGTGGAGGGCGGCGCTTCCAGCGCGGATTGAGCGACCTGATCGCTCCTCGACACCGCGTGTTCGTTGACCTTCACGCTGACGAGTCGCGAAACACCGGGCTCGCCCATCGTGACGCCGTAGAGCACGTCGGTGCTCTGCATCGTCTTCTTGACGTGCGTGATCAGCACGAACTGCGACTGGGTCGTGAGCGCGCGGATCATTTCGTTGTAGCGAGCGACGTTCGCCTCGTCGAGCGGGGCGTCGACCTCGTCGAGGATGCAGAACGGCGAGGGCCGGTGCTGGAAGATCGCGAAGATCAGCGAAACGGCGGTCAGCGCTTTTTCGCCACCGCTCATCAGCTCGATGTTGCCGAGCTTCTTGCCGGGCGGCTGGGCGACGATCTCGACCCCGCTGCCGAGTAGATCCTCGGCGTCGGTGAGGAGAAGTTCCGCGCGCCCGCCGCGGAACAGGCGAGCAAACGTCTTCTTGAACAGCTCGTTCACGGAGTCGAACGTCTCGCGGAAGCGGCGGCGCGACTCCTTGTTCATGTGCCGGATCGCGTGCTCGAGCTCGGCCAGCGCCTTCTCGATGTCGACCTTCTGATCGTTGAGCTCGTGGAAGCGCTTCTCGGCCTGCTCGTGCTCCGCACGGGCGTCGAGATTCACCGGGCCCATGCGATCGATGAGCTGGCTCAGCTCCTCGACGCGGCGCCGCTGGTCGTCGTCCGGCGTCGGGCGGGCATGGTAGTCGCCGATCACGCGCCGGAGGTCGAGACCGCGGAAGCGCTCCTTGATCGAGCCGAGCAGGTGCTGCCGCTCGAGCCCGATGCGCTGCAGCGTGAGCTCGTGCTCCTTGCACACGGCGTCGTGTTGCTCGAGCGCGTCGCGCTGGACGCGGAGGCTCGCTTCGGTGGCGGTGAGCGCTTGCCGCGTCTGTTCGAGGCGGGCGCGGGCTGCGTCGAGGGTTTCGTGCTCTGCCTTGGCGAAGATCACCGCTTCACCGCGCCGTTCCCGCGTGGTGACGAGCAAGCCGGCTGTCTCGCCGTACGCCTGAGCGGCGTCCCGGAGCTCTTGCTCCAGCGCCTGGTGCCGCACCGAAAGCTCGGCGAGCGAGCTCTCGATCCGCTCGGCTTCGCGTTTGGCGGCGCCGGACTGTTCTCGCACCTGAGCCAGGCGCACGCGGCGCTCGGTCACCAGCGTGGACTGGCCGGCCACGCGCTCGCGCCAGCCCTGGGCCGTTTCCTCGGCCTTCGCCAGGGTGGCGGCGGCGTGCGCGAGCTCCGACCGCAGCGTGTCGAGCCCGGCGCGGCATTGAGCTTCCGTGTCGGCGCCCTCCGCGAGAATACGATCGACCTCGGACGACTCGAGAGCCACAGCTTGAAGCCGCGCTTCGATGCGTTCGATGTCGCCCTGCGTGCGCGCGAGGTCTTTCTCGGCCGTCACGAAGGCGAGCTCGCCTTCGTGGGCGAACTGCCGCGCGCGGTCGAGCGCCGTTCCGACCTCGGTCAAGCGGGTGCGGAGCGCGGTGTGATCGGCGTGAAGGCGCGCCGCGTCGGTCTCGAGCCGCGCGACCAGCACCGCGAGCTCGTGCATCTCGCGCTTGTGCTCGATCATCGCGCTTGCCACGTCGTCCCCGCTACCGCCGCTCACGACGCCGTCGGGGTGAACGACCGTGCCGTCGAGGGCGACGGTGGTGATGCCGGGCGATTGTTCGGCGAGCTGGGCCGCCACTTCCGGGGTTTCGACCAGCATGGCGTCGCCGACCAGGCTCCGCACCAGAGCCTCGTCGCTTTCGGCGAAGGTCAGACGATCGACGAGCGGCCCGAGCACCCCGGGGCCGAAAGGCCCGCCATGGCGCGCCGCACCGGCGACGTAGCCAGGCCGGAGCGGCAGGATTTCGGCTCGCCCGCGCTCCGTGCGCCGGAGCTCGCCGAGCAACTCGAGGCCGCCGGCGCGGTCCGCGACGACGACGCAGGAGAGCCGCGTGCCGAGCAGGCCCGCGAGAGCCAACGTGAGCTCGGCCGGCGCTTCGATACGATCGGCGACGAGCCCGAGAACGCGCGGATCGCCCTTGGCGAGCAGCGCGCGCGCTCCCGCACCCACGCCCTCGAACCGGCGCTGCAGATCTTCCAGCGCGCGGAGGCGATTGCGCTTGAGCGACAGCTCGTTCTTCGCGGCGTCGGCGGCGCGTTCGCTGTCGAGCTGCCGGGAGCGCAGGCTCTCGTTCTCCTGATCGAGCGCCTCGAGATCGGAGGCCGACAGCTTTTTGCCCTCGAGGAGCTCGGCCACCGAGCGTTCGAGTGCCTGGCGACGGGCGGCGGTGTCCGTCCGCTCGCCCTCGAGCGTCTCCCGCTCGTGGGTGAGGCGATCGTGCCGGGTCCGTGCCTCGTCCCGGCGCTGCACCAGGCCGTCGAGGCGGGCTCCCTCGGCCGCCGCGCGCGTGCTGAGCTCGCCCTCGCCCTTGCGGAGCTCGGCGACCTCGGCGTTGGCCTTCGCTTCCTCGGCCTGGAGGCTCGCGAGCGACTCCGTCTCCGACAGCGCGTCCGCCTCGCGAGCGCGCTCGTCGCTGCCGAGTTCCTCGACGCGCGTCGCAACCTGCGAGCGCTCGCCGTGCAGCATGCGCGTCTTACCGAGGATGCTCTCGAGCTCCAGGTTGCCGCCCATCAGCCGATGGTCGAGGAACGTGAGGCGCTCGCGACCCTTCTCGAGTTCGGCCTGGAGCGAGCTCACCGTGTTGTCGGCCTCGAACGCGCGGCGTGCGGCCTCTTCGGTCGAGGCTTCTATGCCCGCCGCTTCGGCGCGCGCGGCGTCGAGAACGGCCTCGGCACCCCGGAGTTCGGTCCGCGCCAGGGCCAGCGTTTCTTTGGCCGCGGCATGCCCCTCGTCGGCGACGCGCTCGGTCACCGTGAGCTCGAGGAACTTGTGGGAAGCATCGAGCAGGACGAGATCTTCGAGCTCCCGGCGGTACTCGAGGAAGCGTTCGGCCTTCGCCACCTGGCGCTTCAAAGAGGCGCGATTCCTGTCGATTTCGGTGACGATGTCGTTCACGCGCAAGAGGTTCTGGCGCGTGAGATCCATCTTGCGCTCCGCCATCTTGCGGCGCTGCTTGTACTTGGTGATGCCGGCCGCCTCGTCGATGAAGAGACGCCGGTCTTCCGGGCGTGCGCTGACGATCTGCCCGATGCGGCCCTGCTCGACGATCGAATACGCCTTGGTGCCGACACCGGTGCCGAGGAAGAGCTCGGTCACGTCGCGCAGGCGAACCTGCGTCTTGTTGATCAGGTACTCGCTCGTGCCGTCGCGAAACAGCCGGCGGGTGATGCCGATCTCCGGGTAGTCCCGGTACTCGGGCGCGAGACTTGCCGCGTACTCCGGGTTCGTGTTGTCGAAGGTGATGGTGACTTCGGCCAGGCCGTGCGGCCCGCGCGACTCGGAACCGTTGAAGATCACGTCTTCCATCGCGCGACCACGGAGATGCTTCGCGCTCTGCTCGCCGAGGCACCAGCGGATGGCGTCCACGATGTTGGACTTGCCGCAGCCGTTCGGCCCCACGATGCCGACGACGTCGTGATCGAAGTGAATCGCGGTTCGGTCCACGAACGACTTGAATCCCGCGATCTCGAGCTTCTTAATGTGCATCTTCTTCTTGGGTCCCTCGCCCGGAATCTTGTATAGCAGCGCGGGGCGTCGGCTGGCTGGCCGAGCCGTAGCAACGTAGCGCCATGTAGCGTCACGCCGCGTCGTTATCTTCGTACTCTGCTGAACAGATGCGCACAAGCCATTTCCACCGTGTGACGAGGGATTTTCGCACGAAATACTGGTATGATGTTCAGTGTTCCGGCACCCCTTCGAGCCCTTACCCTGGGTCTTGACGGGTGCTGGAACCGAACGCACTAGGTGGCAGGATCAAGAGCGCGCCAAGATCATGACCTACGAGTACCTGTGCACGGCCTGCGGTCACGCCTGGGAGGCGGAGCAGAAGATGAGCGAAAAGCCTCTGACCCAGTGCCCGCATTGCCACACGGACAATGCCAAGCGCCAGGTGTCGGGCGGTGCCGGCTTCATTCTCAAGGGCGGTGGTTGGTACGCGGATCTCTACGGCAGCGCACCCAAGAAGCCGGCCGGCGAAGGGTCCACCGACGGTGCGAAGACGGATTCGACCACCAAGAAGGACGCGGGCACGAGCGACACCGGATCCAAGGCGAAGACTGACGCCTCCGGATCGAGCAGCACGGGAACGTCGGGCAGCGGCGGGAGTTCGAGCCCAGCCGGGTCGAAGCCTCCCGGCGCCTCGGCAGCCTGAGGGTGAGCAAGATGTCTGACGAGCGCCGCGAGATGTCGAGTCTTCGCGACAAGCTCGCGGAGATCGATCGAGAACTCGTCGAAAAGCTCGACGCGCGCGCCCGCCTATCGAAGAACGTCGAGTCACGAACGCGTGGCGACGCGGGCGTCGACGTCGGGGAGCGCGAGTGGATCGAAAGCCTTTTAGCCGCGTCGTCCGGCGACATGCCGAAGGAGAGCTTGCGCGCGATCCTCGGGCAGGTGCGGGCGGCGGCGCGGGCGCTCGAGCAGCCGATCACGGTCGCCTACGTCGGGCCCGAAGGCGGCTTTTGTCATCAAACCGCGCGCGCTCACTTCGGTGCGCCGTCCGCGTTCACCTCATCGGCCGGCGCGCGGGAAGCGCTGGAAGAGGTCGTGCGCGGGCGTGCCGCCGTCGCCGTCTTTCCGTTCGAATCCTCGGTCGACGGCCTGGTGCAGCCTTCGGTGAGTGCGCTCGCCGAAACCGAGCTCGTTCTGGTGGGCGAGCGCGTGACGAGCGCCGAGTACCACTTGATGTCGAAGTCGGAGCTGGGCGACGTCGAGAAGGTGTACGCGACGGCAATCGGCTTCGCGGCGTGCCAGCGCTTCCTCGACACCGACCTCCGGCGCGCGAGCGTGATCGACGTGCGATCGCCGATCGTGGCGGCGGAGCTGACGCGTGACGAAAAGGGAGCGGCGGCCATCATCCCGGAGCTCGTCGGTCGCGCTGCCGGGCTCGAGAGTCGTCGTGCCAACGTCGGCGATGCACCCGATTTGCGCATCCGTTACGGGATAGCCAGCGCCCGACCGGCGATGAAGACGGGGGACGACGTGACCTTCGTGCTCTTCAGCGTCGACGACGCGCCGGGCTCGTTGTTCGGCGTGCTCAGGCATTTCGCGGAGCGCGGCGTCAACCTGCGCAAGCTCCAGTCGCGTCCGGTGGCGGCGCAGGGGAGCTGGGACTACGTCTTTTACGTGGAGCTCAGCGCGCACGTCACCGATCGGAGCGTGACGACCGCCCTCGAAGCCATCAAGAAGACGACGAAGTACCTGAAGGTGCTCGGCTCGTGTCCAACGAGCGGCGGCGTGGCTTCCGCTGGTTGACGGCGAAACGCGCGCCGGGCAAGGGTAGCGGGCTCCGCTCGTCATGTCCTCCCTCGTCATTCCGTCGATCGAATCGCTGGTGCCGTACGAAGGCGGTAAACCCGTCGAGGAACTCGCTCGCGAACTCGGCGTCACCGACGCCGTCAAGCTGGCGTCGAACGAGAACCCGCTCGGCCCGAGCCCGAAGGCGCTCGAAGCCGCTCGCACCGTGCTCGGGTCCGTTCACCGCTATCCGGACGGCGCGGCGTGGGCGCTTCGCGAACGCCTGGCGGCCTTCCACGGCGTGACACTGGACGAAGTGATCCAGGGTGGCGGCTCGAACGAGCTCCTCGACCTGGTCGTGCGGGCGTTCGCGACGCCGGCCCACCACATCGTGTTCGGCGAGCCGGCGTTCGTCGTCTATCGCATCGCGGCCCTCGCCGGCGGGGTGCCGTTCACCGCCGTGCCGCTGGTCGACCAGACCCACGATCTGCCGGCGATGGCGGCGGCCGTGACGCCGAAGACCCGCATCGTGTTCGTGGCGAATCCGAACAATCCGACCGGCACGCACGTTGGCCGGACCGCAGTGGAGGCGTTCCTTCGCGCCGTGCCACCCGAGGTGATCGTGGTGATGGACGAGGCGTACTTCGAGTACGCCGAGGCGGACGACTACCCGAACTCGCTCGAACTTCGCCACCTTCGCGAACGGCTGATCGTGATGCGCACGTTCTCCAAGGCGTACGGCCTTGCCGGGCTCCGCATCGGGTACGCCATTGGCCCGGTCGGGCTCATCGGGTACATGAATCGCGTGCGCGCACCGTTCAACGTCACCGGTCCCGGGCAAGCGGCGGCGCTCGCGGCGCTCGACGATCAGGAGCACGTGGTCAAAAGCCGAACCCTGAACGGCACGGAGCTGCGGCGGCTTTCGGCGCGCCTCGTCGCGATGGGCCTCACGGTGGCACCGAGCCAAGCGAACTTCGTGCTCGTCGACGTGGGCCGCCCGGCGCGCCCGGTCTACGACGCGCTGCTCCGGCGTGGCGTGATCGTGCGTCCGTTTGCGAGCCTGCCGACCAGCTTGCGCGTGACGGCCGGCTTGCCGCACGAAAACGATCGGTTCCTCAGCGCCCTCGAAGGGGTGCTCGCGTGACGCCCGCGTTCGTGAATCGGCGCACGGCCCTTGCCGCCCTGGCGAGCGCAGCAGCCTCGCTCGCCTGCTCGCACAAGGAAGACGTCGTCGTCAAAACCGGCGCCGACAAGAAGCTCACCGAAGCCGATATCGACGCCGATCCCGTGCGCCTTCTGCCGGCAGCGGCGGTCGGTGTCGTCTACCTGGACGCGCGGGCTCTCTTCGCGTCGCCGTTCGGCGACAGGCTCTACACGGTGGCTCAGAAGCGCGCGCCGCTGCCGGCCCAGGCCGGCTTCGACGCCAAGCGCGACCTCGAGAAAGTCTGGGTCGGCTGGTACTCGATGCAAGGTGCCGACGCAGCGGGCGTCGCGCTCGGAACCTTCGACCGCGAAAAGATCGAAGCAGCCGCCAGCGGCACGGCGGTGACGCCGCTCGGCCAGCCGATCGTCAAGTCGACGTACGCCAACCGGTCCCTCTACACCGCGGGCTTGCTCGGGTTCAGTATGCTCACGGCGCGCACGGCCCTGTGCGGCAACGACATCGGCATGCGGCGTGCGCTCGACCGCATCGAGGAAGGGCGGGCGCGGCGCCAGTTGCCGCCGAACATGGAAAAATTGTTCCTCGATCCGAAGACGCCGATCGTCGCCGCGGCCGACCTCACGTCGAGCCCGTTGCCCGACGCCGCGCGGCGCGAGGTACCGTTCCTCGACGGCGTGAAAACCATCTCGCTGGTCGGCAATTTCGACGCTCCGGGGCTGAATTTGGCCGGGACGCTGACGTACGGCGACGAGGCCGGGGCAGCGAAGGGAGTGCAGAACGTCAACGCCACGCGCTCCATGCTCGAGCGCTACGCGACCTTCATGGCGATCCTGGGCATCGCGCAGCCGGTCAAGCAACTCCAGGCCGAGGCCAAGGGCACCGACGTGACGTTCGTGGCGGCGCTCGACGGCGCCGCGATCGGCGGCTTGCTCGATCGCTTTGGGGACGTCATCGGCTTGCGTGGCGGATGACCACCGTTCGACTGCTCGTTCGGCCCCAGAAAACGCCGCTTCACGGCAGCGTCCCCGTCCCGAGTGACCGCAGCATCACGCACCGCGCGCTGGTTCTGGCCGCGCTGTCGAACGGGCCGTGCGAGATCCAGGGCTTCGGCTACGGCACCGACAACCTGAAGACGCTCGGGGCGCTCGGGGCGCTCGGGGTTCGCCACGAAGACGACGGTCGCGGCACGCTGAAGGTCCGAGGGGTCGGGCTCGCCGGGCTGCGCGCCCCCACCGCGGCGCTCGACTGCGGCCGCTCGCCGAGTTGCCTCCGGCTGCTGGCGGGCGTTCTCGCCGCGCAGGCGTTCCCGTCAGAGCTCACCGGCCACGCCCAGCTCGCCGATTTTCGCATGAAGAGCGTGCTCGATCCGCTGCGGCAGCGCGGGGGCCGCATCGCCGGAACGCCCGACCCGGCGCGCGCCGACGAGACCGCCCCGCTCGCGATCGGTGGGCTCGAAGCCGGGCAGCGACTCGCGCCGCTCGAACACCGCCTGACGCGCCCGAACGACCACGCCAAGGGTGCGCTCCTCCTTTCGGGTCTGTTCGCGTCCGGGCCGACCGTGATCGAGGAGCCGGTCGTCTCACGCGATCACACCGAGCGTTTGCTCGACGCGCTCGGCATGCCGATCCGCACGGCGGGGTCGCTGGTCAGCCTGCATCCGCCCGCCGATCCGCTCGCGATCAGGGGCTTCGAGTTCGCGGTCCCGGGCGATGTCTCGGCGGCGGCGTTCATCCTGGTGGCGGCACAGGTCGTCCCCGAAAGCCACGTGACGACGCGCCACACGAGCTTGAACCCGACGCGCTCGGGGATCCTCGAGGTCATCCGGCTCGCCGGCGGCCGGATGGGGATCACGCCGGCCGGCAGCTCGCTCGGGGAGCCGTACGGTGAGATCACGGCGCGCGGTTCGGTGCTGCGCGGGATCTCGCTCGCGGGCGAGCTCCTCGAGCGCGGGCGTGACGAGATCCCGGCTGCCTGCGCGCTCTTCGCGCGGGCGCGGGGTACGACGACGATCGCCGACGCGGCCGAGCTCCGCGACGATCGCCCCGATCGCATCCACGCCCTCGCCGAACTCTTGCGCGCGTTCGGCGTGGGGGTCGAGGAGCGACCGGACGGACTCGTGATCGAAGGCGTGCCGGACCGCCCGCTGAAGGCGGCAGAAGTGTCGACCGGCGGTGACCACCGGCTGGCGATGACGGCGGTCGTCCTCGGCCTGCTCGCTGACGGAGAGAGCGTCGTGGACGGGGCCGAAGCGATCCAGGTGAGCTTTCCCCGCTTCGTCGGTACGCTGAGGTCGCTCGGAGCGGATATCGAGGTCAAACGATGACGACCAGGCAACGACCCGTGGTGGCGATCGACGGTCCGGCCGGGGCCGGCAAGTCCACCGTCACCAAGGCGGTTGCGCGTGCCCTCGGCTACGTGCTCGTGGACACGGGTGCGCTTTACCGCGCGGTCGCGCTGGCGGCGCAACGGGCGGGCGTCGGGTTCGACGACGTGGACCGCGTCGGCGCCCTGTCGGAAGCACTGGTCGCCCGCGATGCCGTGCGCCTCGAGGCGGGCGCCGACGCCGGCGTCCGCGTGCTGCTCGACGGCGAAGACGTGAGCCAGGCCATTCGCACGCAGGAGCTCGGTCAGGGCGCGAGCAAGGTGAGCGCGCAACCTCGCGTGCGCGCCGCGCTGCTCGAGCTGCAGCGGGCGGCGGGTCGCGACGGCGGCGTCGTGCTCGAGGGCCGCGATATCGGCACCGTGGTTTTCCCCGATGCCGAAGTGAAGCTATTCTTGACCGCGAGCGTCGAGGAGCGCGCGCGCCGGCGCTTCGAGCAGCTCAAGGCCGCCGGCGAACCCGCCGAACTCGAGGCCGTGAAGATCGACGTCATCGAGCGCGATCGGCGAGACAGCACGCGCCCGATAGCCCCGCTCCGGCAGGCCCCCGACGCCGTCGTGATCGACAGCTCGTCGCTCGACATCGGCGAGGTCGTTCGAACGATCGTGACTCACGTCGAGGCTGCCGCGCGCCGGAACGACGGCGGATGACGGGCGGGCGCCGCTGGCGTTCGGCTGTGGAGCGCCTCGCGTTCGCCCTTTCGTTCGTGCTCGGCGTGCTCGCGCTCGGGTGCTCGGCGGGGCAGGCGGCGCCCCCACGCGCACCGGCGCTCGAGCACCCGGGTGATGCCATTCCGCCGGACCTCGATCTGGTGCTCAGGATCGATCTGGGGAGAGTTCGGTCGGCGCTCGGTCCGAGCGCGGTCAGCATGATCCAGGGGCTCGGCGCGGCCGGTGCCGAGCCTGGCGCGCCCCAGGATCTCGTGACCCAGGCCCTCGCCAAGGCCGAGGTCGTGCTCGTCGCCGCTCGGCTCGATCGCGGCTCGGAACTCGACACCGTGGTCGTGCTCGACGGCCCGCTGCGCGGCCTCGTCCCGCCGCGTTCCGGCTGGGGCATTCCGACCGATCTTGGCGGTGACGTCAGGCGCTGGGACCGAAAAGGTCGCGGCCCTCGTGAGAGCCCTGCGCGCATCTACGCCTTCGGCGACGAACGACTGGTCGTCCTCACCGAGGCAGAGATCGACAGTGTCGAGGCCGTGATCGAGCGCGGCATGCCGGCGAACCCGCTCACGCCGCGCTCCCGCGGGATCGTCGCCTTCGCGTTCCGGCTGCGCGGCGTTCGCGACGATCTCGCGGCGCGCGCGCCACTCTTTGCCAAGGCGCTGGCCGGGGCGAAAGGGCTCGAGGGAAACCTCGAGCCGAGCGAGAAGGGCCTGACCCTGGATCTCTCCCTCGAGCTCGAGAACGACGCGAGTGCCGAGCGTGCTCGAGAGCTGATCGAGTCGGTCCGCGTGCTCTTTGCCGCGGGGGACGGCCCGGCGGCGGAACTCGCTCGCTCGGCGACGGTGACCGCCGCCGGGCATTCGGTGGCCATCCGGTCTGGGGTACCTCCGGCGCTCGTGATGCTCGCGCTGTCCAAGTTGCGCTGACCGCGGGTGGACCGAGAACCCGGTGCTCCCCGCGGGGGACGTGCTAGTCCCGCCGCGTGCCGGACGGCGAAGTACGAAACGACCGCAAGGGTGCGCTCTCGTTCGGCGTGGTGGGCGGGGTGTTCGCGCTCCTGCTCGTGCTCGGCGTCGGGCTCGGCGCCTACATCCACGGCCGGTACGTCGCGTTCGAGCGCGTCGTGGCGCGCCACGTACCGGCGGACGCCGCCCTCGTCTTGCGGTGGGACGTCGAAAAGGTGACGCTCTTCGAGCCCACGCGGCGCCACTTGTTGCCGCTACTCGAGGTCGGACGGCGCGCGCAGGGCGGGGCGGCACCCGCTTCGAGGAGCGAGCGGCTCCAGCAAGCGACTGGACTCAGCGTCGGTCGCGACCTGCGTGAGGTCCTGGTCGTCCTCGGTCCGGCAACGGACAGCTGGGCGGTCGTCGCCGGCGGATCGTTTCCCGAGGGTGACGTGCTGACCGGAGCGGAGCCCCTGGTCGCCGACCTTGGCTTTCGCTTCGGTGGCAAGGACCGGAGCACGCTCGTCGCGCAAAATGGCGTTGCGCTCGCCCGGGTGGACGACGGCGCGTTCGCCGCTGCGTCGGACCTGAATGCCCTCGGTCGCGTGGCGAAACGCCGCGCCGAAGATCCGAACATCCCGCGCACCGGCGCCGGCTCACTCGTCATCAGGCTCGATCGCCCCGGCTTGCCCAATCACGTTCGCGCCGCGCTCGCGTCCCTCGGCGAGCTCGTGGAGCTCCGGACTGTCGCAGAGTGGGGCAGTCCGCTGCCCGTCCAGGTGTCGTTGCGTTTCAAGAACGAGGTCCCCGCCGACGTGACGCTCCGATTTCGGCGACTGCTCGAGGTGCTGCTCCTCGACCCGATGGTGGACCGGAGGGTGGGCCCGGTCGTTCTCCAGCCAGCCGGAAATCTGACGGTGACGGGCCGGGTCCGACTCGACGACGACGCGCTCGAGGCCTTGGCGGAACAGGCAAAGCACCTGGTCGCCGAGCGGATCGGAGCCGCTTCCAGCCGAAATTAGCCACCTCGGTGGGGACTTTGCGTTTGACGGGGCCCCGGTCGTGCGCTACCTCACGCCTCCCGCACGCTCCGAGGAGAGGACGCCCCGTTCTCGCCCGCGGCCTGCCGAAACCAAAAAAGCCCGCGCCCGGAGCCACCCCTTCGATCCATGACTCAAACCCAGATGACCGTCCCGACTCCTACCGACCCTTCCAGTTTTGCAGCGATGTTCGAGGCCGCCGCCAGCGGCCCGACAGCGAGCCTCGGCGGCGAAGGGCAGATCGTCTCCGGCATCATCATCAAGGTCAACCGCGACTCCGTGGTCGTGGACATCGGCGGCAAGAGCGAAGGCGTCATCTCGAAGAACGAGTTCGTCGACGCTCAGGGCGCGATCAGCATCAAGGCGGGTGACCGCGTCGACGTGTTCATCGAGAGTCGCGAGAGCGACGACGGCCTGATCTCCTTGTCCAAGGAGAAGGCCGACAAGATGAAGGTGTGGGACGAGATCTCGGCCGCCTGCGAGCGCGACGAGATCATCGAAGGCACCATCAGCCAGCGCGTGAAGGGCGGGCTCTCGGTCACCATTCGCGGCGGCGTGAAGGCGTTCCTCCCCGGCTCCCAGGTCGATCTGCGCCCGATCCGCAACCTCGAGAAGCTGATCGGTCAGACCTACGAGTTCAAGGTCATCAAGTTCAACAAGAAGCGCGGCAACATCGTGCTGTCGCGTCGCGTCCTGCTCGAGCGCGAGCGCGACGAAATGAAGGCGAAAACGCTGCAGACGCTGGAAGAGGGCATGGTCGTCACCGGGACGATCAAGAACCTCACCGAGTACGGCGCCTTCGTCGATCTCGGCGGCATCGACGGCCTGCTTCACATCACCGACATGTCGTGGGGCCGCGTGGCGCACCCGGGCGAGGTCTTCAAGGTCGGCGACGAGGTCACCGTCAAGGTCCTCAAGTACAACCCGGAGACCGAGCGCGTCAGCCTCGGCCTCAAGCAGACCCAGGAAGATCCCTGGAATCACGTCGACGAGGCGTACCCGATCGGCAAGCGCGTGCGCGGCAAGGTCATGAGCCTCACCGAGTACGGCGCCTTCGTCGAGCTCGAGCCGGGCGTCGAAGGCCTCATTCACGTGAGCGAGATGAGCTGGACCAAGAAGGTCAAGCACCCGTCCAAGCTGCTCGAGATCGGCTCCGAAACGGAATGCCAGGTGCTCGAGGTCGACGCGCGCTCCAAGCGCATCAGCCTGGGCCTGAAGCAGCTCGAGCCCGATCCGTGGTCGCTCTTCACCGACAAGTACAAGCCGGGCGACAAGATCGGCGGCAGGGTGCGCTCGATCACCGACTACGGCGTGTTCGTCGGCATCGAGGACGGCGTGGACGGCATGGTCCACAAGACCGACCTTTCGTGGACGGCCAAGGTCAATAACCCGGCCGACCTCTACAACAAGGGCGACGACGTCGAGGCCATCATCCTCAGCATCAACCACGACGAGAAGAAGGTGAGCCTCGGCGTGAAGCAGCTGTGGGACGACCCGTGGGCCGGCGCGATGGACGCCTACAAGCCGGGTACCGTGGTCGAGAACGCGCTGGTGCTCAGCGTGGCCGAGTTCGGTGTCTTCGTCCGCATCGCCGAGGGCATCGAAGGCATGATCCCGAACAACGAGGTCCCCGCGAACGTCGAGCTCCGGCCGAAGGAGACCGTGCGCGCCGAGATCTCGAACGTCGACTCGGTCGACCGCCGCATCACGCTGACCATGCGCAACCCGGGTGAAAGCCCGGAGGCCGAGCAGCTCTCGGTGCTGAAGCGCGAAACGACGGGCAAGGGTGCGACCCTTGGCGACGTGCTCAAGGAAAAGCTCGAGAGCATGAAGAAGAGCCCGTCGATGGCACCGCCGCCGCCCGACGCCGACGCGGGCTCGGCCGATGCCGCCGACGACGAGGACGAGGAGTCCTAAACCCGGGGCGTCAGCCCGGGGCGAGGTCCTTCCGTGACGACGCCCGTGAGCGCCCGTGATGTCGTGCTCCGCGTGGGGGGCTGGACGCGCGAACGCATCATTTTTCTGGCGCTGAGCGGCGCCCTCCTCGCGGTCCTGCTCTTTTCCGTCCAGGAGGTGCTGCTCCCGTTCGTGCTGGCGTTGATCATTGCCTACGTGCTGACGCCGCTGGTGGCCCTCTGCGAGCGAGCGCGAGTGCCCCGGGCGGCCGCCATCCTGATCGTCTACGCCGCCACCTTCAGCGTGATTTACGCCTCGATCGCCCTGATCGCGCCGCGCATCTCGACCGAGATCGAGCGCCTGGTCGACGACGCGCCCAAGCTCACCCGCGACGTGTCGACGCACTGGGCGCCTCGCGCCGAAAAGTGGGTCCAGGGCGTCTTGAACCGCGCGGACGTGGCGCCCAAGGCACCACCGCCCGGCACCACGCCGCCGGCGATCGCGGTGTCGCGCGAACCCGACGGCTCCTTGCGCGTCGACGTGGGCTCCGGGATCGACGTCGTGCAGCAGGGCCCCGGGCACTGGCGAGTCGGGCCGGCCGGCGTGCGGCAGCGCGAGCCCTGGCGCTTCGGTGACCTCGCGTCCAAGGGCGTCAGCGAGGCGATCACTTACGTCAAGGCGAACGCCCTCGAGATCCTCGCCGTCGGCAAGGCCATCGTCTCGCAGGTTACCCGCAGCATCTTCCTTCTGTTCATGACGCTGATGGTCGCGGGCTACATCATGCACACGCGGGAGGCGATCATCGAGTTCTTCCGCTCGCTGGGGCCCCCGAACACGCGCCTTGGGTTCGACAACTTGCTCGAGCGGCTCGACCGCGGGCTTTCCGGCGTGGTGCGCGGTCAGCTCCTCATCTGTCTCGTCAACGGCGTCTTGAGCGCGATCGGTTTCTGGCTGTTCGGGCTGAAATACTGGCCGATCCTCGCGATCGTCGCCATGTTGATGAGCATCGTTCCGATCTTCGGCTCGATCATGAGCTCGGTGCCGGTCGTGCTGATCGGGCTCACCCAGGGCTTCTGGGTCGCGCTCTGGGTGCTGCTCTGGATCATCGGCATCCACCAGATCGAGGCGAACCTGTTGAACCCCAAGATCATCGGCGTCGCCGCCAAGATCCACCCGGTGCTGGTGGTGATGGCGCTGCTGATCGGCGAGCATTATTTCGGGCTGTGGGGCGCGCTGCTCGCCGTGCCCGTGCTGTCGGTCGCCCAGAGCGTCTTCAACCACTTCCGCTTCGGCACGATGCCGGACCTGCCGCCCGACAGCCTGGTGCCGGTGGCGCGCATCGAGCCCCGGGCGTAGAGGAACGCGCGATGGCCAAAGAGAGCAGAAAGCTCCAGCGCGCCCAGGCTCGGGCCGGTACCGATACGGCGGGTGACGCGCGCAGCGACCGCCCCAAGGTGAATCTTCCGGACACCAAGGCTCAGCTCCGCGGGCTCATCGGCCGGCTGGCGATCCCGGTCGTCGCGGGTTGGGTGATCTGCGGCCTGATCGCCGCCGTCGTCTATTCGCAGACCTGGAAGATGGTGCTGATCGGCATCCCTTCCGTGATCACGCTGCTTGCGGTCGGCCTGATCATCTTCGCGCTGCGCCAGGCGAAGAAAGCCACCGGCGTCGCCAGCATCCTGCAGGGCGTGCAGACGGACGCCGACCGCAAGGCGGCGATCGAGGAGCTCGAACAAGGCTCGAAGAAGAACGACCCCGCCACCATCTTTGCCAAGGCCCAGCTCGAACTGCAGGAGGATCCGCGAAAAGCGCTCGCCACCCTCGAGCGCATCAATCTGGCGAAGGTGATGGGTCCCGTCGCGGACGAGGCACGCGGGCAGCGCTCCATGATCCACCTGATGCTGGGTGAGGTGAGTGAAGCCCGCACGCTGGTGAGCAGCATCGATCTCAAGCGGCACCAGGAACCGCGCTCGCGGGCACTCCTCGCCGCGGTGTCGGCCGAGGCCCTGGCACGGAGCGGGGAGGCCAAGAAGGCGGCCGAAACGCTCGACCTCTTCGACCCGGAAGACGCGGCCTTCGCCGAGCTCAAGCCCCAGCTTTATCGAGCGCGCGCCTACGCCGCCGTTCACACCAACGATCTCGCCGGCATGCGGAAAGCGCTGAAGAAGCTCCTGGCCCAGGATGCGCGGCTGCTCGGCGCGTTCATGATGAAGCGCACGCACCCGATGCTGCAAAAAGAAGCGAAGAAGATGCTGGAGCAGAGCGGCCAGGTGCCGCGCAAGATGGTCTTTCAGCGGCGGTAGGCGAGCGGGCCGGGCCTAGAGCCCGACGAGCGTGGCCTTGGCGAGCGGTCGCACGGCGACTTCGGGCAGGAGCTCCGCGTAGGAGACGACGCGGAGTTCGGGCAGATCGACCTCCACGAGTTTGCGCACGAAACGGCGGATGTCGGGCTGCGTGAGGAGCGGCGGACGCGGCTCGGGGAGCGGCTCGAGCGCGCGCCGCACGGCGGTGACGATGTCGCGCCCGGCGGCCGGGGCGAGCGTCAAGAAGCTGCCCGCCGCCGTCCGCGAAATGGCGGAGCGCACGGTTTCCTCGATTGACGGATCGAGGAGGGCGACGGTGACCTCGCGTCCGCCCCGCGCGAGGGCATGCGTGATCTCGCGGCGCTTCTGCGAGCGGACGAACTCGGCGAGGTTCAGCGCGTCTTTCTCGGTGTGCCCCACCAGCGCGAGGGCCTCGAGGATCGACTTCAGATCGCGCACCGAAAGCCGCTCCTCGACCAGGCGCCGGAGCACGTCGGCGAGCTGCGTGACGGCGATCGGTTTCGGAACGACCTGCCGCACGGTGGCCGGCCACAGCCCCTCGAGCTGATCGAGCAGGCTCTGGGTCTCGGCGATGCCCATGAAATCCACCGCCCGGTCACGCATGAGGGGTAAGATCTGCGCGACCAGCACTTCAGCCGTCTTTTCCGGGGGAAGGTCGCTCGGCAGGGCGATCGCCTTCGCGGGCAGCTCTCGCAGCGAGAGCAGTGCGTGGCGAGGCGCGAGGTCGCGTGAGACGGCGACCCGCGCGGGCGGGAGCGGCACCCCGAGCTCGCGGAACACCAGTTCGCGAACGGCTTCCGCCGCGGAGCGGATGCCAGCCCGGCGCAGCTCGCTGCCGCGGAGATCGTCGTCGAGCAGATCCCCGAGATCGGCGCTGACCTCGAGCGACCAGGGAACCACCACTGGGACGAAGCGCGGCCCCGCGCCGTCCGCGCGCCGCACGACCGGTTCGGCTCGGCTCGGCTCGCTGGCTGCGCGAACGGCGCGGGCGCGGGAGGCGAGAAAGAGCAAGATCGCGATGGCGACGAACGGCAACGCCGGCAGCCCCGGCACCACCCCGAGCAAGAGCACGAACAATCCCGCCACGCGGAGCGCCAGCGGCTGCCCGAAAATCTGCTGAGCCAGCTCGCTACCGAGCGAACTCTCGCCTTCTTCGCTGGCAACGCGCGTCACCAGGATGCCCGCCGCGGTCGCGATCACCAGCGACGGGATCTGAGAAACGAGCCCGTCGCCGATGGTGAGCAGCGCATACCGCTTCAGCGCCGCGCCCGCCTCCATGTCGCGTTGCAGCACGCCCACCGCAAGGCCGCCCGCGATGTTGATGACGGCGATCAGCATCGAGGCGATCACGTCGCCCTTCACGAACTTCATCGCGCCGTCCATCGAACCGTAGAACTGGCTCTCGCGTCCCAAGGCGCGACGCCGATTCCGCGCCTCCGCGGCATCGATCGTGCCTGCGCGAAGCTCGGCGTCGATCGCCATCTGCTTGCCGGGCATGGCGTCGAGCGTGAACCGCGCGCCGACCTCCGCCACCCGCTCGCTGCCCTTCGCGATGACGACGAACTGGATGATGGTGAGGATCAGGAAGATCACGCCGCCGGCGACGTAATTGCCGCGCACGACGAAGCTGCCGAAAGCACGGATGACCTCGCCGGCGTCGGCTTGAAGCAAGATCAGGCGCGTGGCGGACACGTTGAGCGCCAGGCGCACTAGGGTGGTGACGAGAAGGATGCTCGGGAACGACGCGATCTGGAGCGCGTGGTTCGCGTAGAGAGCGACCAGCAAGAGCACCACCGAAAACGCCAGGTTCGACGCAATGAGCAGATCGAGCAGCGCCGTCGGCAGCGGCACCACCATCAGCCCGACGACCATGATCACGAGCGCGGCAAGGGCGGCGTCGGCCATGCCGCTGCGGGAACGCGGGCGCCGATGTGCGAGAGCGGCTGCAGCCGTGCCGGGAACCTCGTTCGCCGCCATCGGGCGCCGAGCCTACACCCGCCCGGCCTTGCTCGGTGCCGCGAAAATCTAGCTCGGCGCCGTGAAAATGCCGAGAACGCCCGTGTAGTAGTGGAGCGTCGTCTTCCCGCCGTGCGGTGCGATCTCGAACGCGGAGTGGAGCCCGACGAGCGGCATCTCCGGGAAGGCGCCGCGGATGGTTCGCACGTCGACGTCCGGCGTGGAGTAGAGCGCGGAGCCGCGGCTGGCGCAGCTCACGAACACGCCGAAGAGGGGCGCCGAGCCCTGGAGCTCGCGGCTGAGTTCGCGCGTGGCGCGTTCGAGATCGACGCGTGAGGCGGTGGCGTCGCGGACGGCGAAGGCGAAGCGCGCTCCTGGACGGATATCGCCGGACAGCACGATCGCCCGCCGGGCCGGGTCGACACCCTGGATCCCCCGAACGGCAAGCTCCACGCGCCCACCGGGTTCGGCCGACTCGGGCGGGGCGAGCACCCCGAGCACCAGAGGCTCGCCGGTGAGCTCCGACCCCACGCTCTCGAGCACGTCGAGGGCCGGTTCCCCGCCGACGCCGATGACGAGCGGGCCGCGGGCCTCGGTGACCGTGCGGAGCGGCATCAAGAGCCGGCACGCCGGCGAGACCCGCACCCGCGGCGGGCTGAGTCCGTTCATCAAGAGCGCCCCGGCGTACCCCTCGCTGACGTGCCCCGCGGCATCGACCGCGAACACCGGCACGGAGCCCGGTGTGCCGCCGCCGAACGCGGTGAGGCCGGGGATGGCGGACAGGGGCTCCACCGAGTCGGGGCCGAGGCCTTCGGCGCGAGCGAACACCAGAGCGGTCAGCGCCCGGCCACGGGCACGCGATGCGAGCGCCGCCGAGAGCCCGAGCATCGAGTCGTCAGGGGTGCTCGCCTGGCCGGTCAGAACCTCGGGCCGGCCGCCCCGGAACACGATGCCAGCGCCCGCCGACGAGCGCTCGATCTCACCCCGCTCCGAGAGGACTCCGGCGCCGGTCACGACGAGACACGGAATGCCGAGCCCCGCTCGGGCGAAGCCGGCCGCCACCGCGCCGGCCTGCTCGGCGAGCATGCCCGAGAGCGAGACGAAGGCGCCGCTCGGCTTGGGGCAAGCGCTGATGGCCGCCGTGGCCTCGGCCACGAAGCGACCCGGGCTATCCACCCGGAGCGAGAAGCTCTGTGCCGCCGGTGCCACGCCCAGGGAGCCTATTTCCGGCCGCCCCCTGCACGCAAGCCGAACCGGTCGAAGCCACTTGGCAAATCGGTGAGGGGTGGGGGTACTCTAAGCGGTAGCGATCGTGTCCGAGCCCCCGGGATCTCTGGTCATGCGCTCGTACGGCGCCACCGATGTGGGGCGGCGCCGCGAGGCAAATGAGGACGCCTTTCTCAGGGACGACGAGACGGGTCTGTGGGTCGTGGCCGACGGCATGGGGGGCCACGCCGCGGGTGAGGTCGCGAGCCGGGAAGCGATCGACACCATTCACGGCATGGTCCGTCGCGGCAAGAACATGCTCGGCGCACCGAGCCCGCTGACGGAAGAAAAGTCACGCGCGGCGCAGCGCATGCTCGAGGGCGGCGTGCAAGCGGCGACGTACCTGCTCTACGCGATGGCCGAACTCGATCGTGGCATGGCCGGCATGGGCACCACGATCAGCGCGATGATGCGCTTCGGCGAATACCTCGTGCTCGGCCAGGTCGGCGACAGCCGCATCTACCGTGTTCGCGGTCAGGAAGCCGAGCAGCTCACCGAGGACCACACCCTCATCGCCTGGCAACTCAAGCAGGGCCTCATCACGCCCGAGCAGGCGCGCATCAGCCGCCAGCGCAACGTCATCACGCGAGCCGTCGGCAGCCGCGACTACGTGCAGGTCGACACGAGCGTGTGGGAAGCCATCGTCGGCGACCAGTACCTGCTCTGCAGCGACGGTTTGCACGGCTATCTGAAGCTCGAAGAGATCCCCTCCATCCTCGCGGAAGGTGGCGCTTTTGCGGTGGACAAGTTGATCGAGCTCGCCAACGGTCGAGGCGGCAAGGACAACATCACCGCGCTGGTCGTCGAGGTCTGTTAGCGCTGCGGCCGGGCAGAGGTCGCGCGGGTCCGCGAAATCACGGTGAAATCTTGGCCCAGGAGCGCCCGTCTCAGTACGGGTGAGGGGATGGGCGTTTGCCCCTTCCTGGAGGCCGAATGTTGAGCCAGAAACGCGTCGGTGTCGTGATGGGTGGGAGCTCTCGCGAGCGCGAAGTATCGCTGCGCTCGGGCCAAGCCGTGACCGAAGGCCTCGAGCGCCTGGGTCACGACGTGGTGCCGATCGTCCTCGGCGAAGGCACCGATGCCTTCGTTGCCATCACCCAGGCCGATATCGACGTGGCGTTCCTCGCCCTCCACGGCAGGCTCGGTGAAGACGGCTGCGTCCAGGGTTTGCTCGAGCTCTGCGGCATTCCGTACACGGGTTCGAGCGTGCTTTCGAGCGCGCTCGCCATGGACAAGCTGAAGGCGAAGGAGATGTTTCGCCTCCACAACGTGCCGACACCGCCTTACTACGTGCTCGACGCGAGCCAGGTCGAGGATCTCGACGAGGTCCACGGCTCGTTCGGGTTTCCGGCGATGGTGAAGCCGCGCCGCGAAGGCTCGAGCCTAGGTGTTGCGCGGGCCAACAGCCCGAGCGAACTCCGGAGCGCCGTCCTCGATGCGCTGTCGTACGACGATTCGCTGCTCGTCGAGCGGTTCGTTAGCGGAAAAGAGATCGCAGTCGGTCTGCTCGACGGCCGCGTGCTCGGTGCGATCGAGATCGCGCCCCACGCCGGCATCTACGACTACCAGGCGAAATACACGCCGGGCCTCACCGAGTACTTCATGCCCGCACGCCTGCCGCCCACCCGCTATCGCGGCATTCTCCACCTCGCGGAGCGAGCCGCTCAGGCGGTGGACACCTCGGGCGCCGTCCGCGTCGATCTGCTCGTGACGGAAGGCCAGAACGAGTACGTGCTCGAGGTGAACACGCTGCCGGGCATGACCGAGCAGAGCCTGATGCCGAAGATCGCCGCCGCAGCCGGCTTCGATTTCGACGCCCTCTGTGGAGCGATCCTGGAGCGGGCACGCCTCCACACCGGCGTGCCGCGAAGCGACCGCGCCGGTCAGGCGTCGTACGTCGACGTTGCCGAGGGTGAAGAGGCGATCACCGTCGCGGCCTCGCGACGCGGTCGCTCCTCGGCGCGTCGCAAGAGCGCCTGAGCGCCTCACAGCGACGTTTACGGCGTCGTCAGGCTCGAGATCGCATCCGCGTCGCGAAAGCGACGGAGCTGGGCGACCAGCGCCTCTCGCGTGGACCAGGGGAGCACGTTCCCGCGTGGCGTCGCGTACTCGAGGTAGAGCGAGTGGTCGGTGGAGACCAGGTCGCTACGCGGGATGCCGGCCTGCTCCGCCGTCTTGTCGAGAAAGGCGTCGAGGCCATCGTCCATGACCAGGATGTCGTTCGTCAGCGCCGAAAGCGGGCGTTTGTCTGGACGCACGGCGGTGAACCCCGGCCGGCTCTCGAGCGAACGGAGCCGGCTCAGCGAGGCGGCGAGCGGCTCGTCGGACGCCACCAGGATCCCCTGTCCACCGCCGTAGAACAGCGCCACGTGGCGAAACTCACCGCGGAGTGTCCCTACGACGGTGCCGAAGTCGCGCCGCGTCACGTGGTGGAGCTGCACCCACTGCTGGAACACCCCGCCCGGGGCCAGGCGCTGGCGAACCAGGTGATAAAATTCCCGGCTGTAGAGGTTCGACGCCCCCGCAAACCAGATGCTCGATAGCTCCATGCTGATGAGGTCGTAGCGGGCATCGGCCACCAGCACGAAGTTTCGCCCGTCGGCGTGATGAACGGTGACCCGCTGGTCGTCGATCGCCCCGTGGTTCCCGCTCTGAAAGAAGCGGCGCGCGGCTTCCACGATTGCCGGCGAGATCTCGACCACGTCGATCGCCTTCCAGGGATACGCGGCGAGTGTCCCGAGCGTGGTGCCCGTACCGAGCCCGATCACGAGCGCGCGGTCGAAGCGCGAAACGAACAGGGAAGGGTAGTGCGCGAAAAAGCGCTGCGCGCTCATTTCCCAGCCCGTATTGCCCTGGAATTTGCCGTTCGTGAGCAGCGTCAAGACGCCCTTCGCTTCGATGACGCTGGTCACGCCGCCGTGGACGTCTTCCTTCAGAAACGGGATCTTCTCGGGTTCTACCCAGCGTTCGAAATACACGTTCGAGCCCCCGGTGAGCCGCGCGAGGTTCCACCCAGAGCCGAGCGGAGCGACGGCCATCGCGAGGACGGCGAAGCCGAGTGCGACGTTGCGGCGCGCCCCGGAAAACTGCGTTGCGACCACGGCTGCGAGCGCGAAGAGGAACGAGACCGTGATCAGCGACCGTTCGGAACCGAGCAGCGGCAAGAGGACATAGCCGGCGCCGAGCGCGCCCGCGACCGCCCCGATCGTGTTGATCGCGGTCAAACGCCCGACCCACGCGCTCACGCGCACCGACCCCGCCACGCGCTGGAGCAGGAGCGGGAAGGTGAGCCCCATCAGGGCCGTCGGCACGCACAGGATGACGAACGCCGCGAGCGCCCGCACCAGCTCCCGGCCGGCAAAGGTCGTGACCGTCGTGCCAAGTGCCGCGAAGAGGTGCGGCAGCTGATCCCAAAGCGGCAGCGTGGCCCCGAACGCGAGCGCCGTCGCCGCCAGGCCGAGCGCCAGCGACGCATCACCGAAGCGCTCACGAAAACGCCGCGCCGCCGCCGCGCCGGCAAAGAGACAGCTCAAGAACACCGCCAGAATCAGCCCGAACGCATAAGCGCTGTTGCCGATCAGGAGGGCCAGGAGGTGCGTGAACACGACCTCCGCCGAAAACGCGAGGCACCCCGAGAGGAACGCGAGCGCCACCAGGAACGCCGTTTCACGCCGATCCGGCTCGCGAAAAGAGATCTCGACGGTGTGCTCGTCCGCGACCGCCTCGTCCGCTGCCCCCACGTCGCGCCCGAGGACGATGGCGACGACCCCGACCAGGGCGCTGACCGCCGCGGCGCCCAGCAGGGTTCCGCGCAGCCCGAGTACCGGCAGGATCGCGTACGCCGCACTCAAGGCCCCGATCGCGCCGCCCGACGTATTCGCCGCGTAGAGCGCACCGAGCTTCGCCTCGCGCCTCTCCGCCGCGAGCGCCCGCGTCAAGATCGGCAAGGTTGCGCCCATCGCCGCCGTCGGCACGACCACGATCGCGAGCGCCACCAGCCAGCGCAGCACGCCGAGGAACGCGATCGAGTCCGATGCGCCCCGCGCCAGACCGGCATACACCTGGGTCAACCCCTCGAACGCAACAGGCGTCAGCGCCACCGCCAGAGCGACCACAAGCTCAAGCACGCCGTACGCGAAGAGCGGCCTCCGGACGCGCGCCGCCCAGCGCCCGGCAACGTGCGCACCGAGCGCGAGCCCTGTCATGAACGCCGCCAGGACCGCGCTCACCGCGTACGCCGTCGAACCGACGACGTACGACAGGTATTTCGAAAAACAGACCTGATCGACGAGCCCCGCCGCTCCCGAAGCGACGAAGAGGCCCACCGTGGCCTGAAACGGCAGGGTTCGCGACGTCGAGGGCGCTGCCGAGCGGGTTTCCTGGCTCAATTCGGGGGTGACCGTGCTCGTCACGGCGCGAACCATACCGGATTGTCATGACCCGCGCGTCAGACTATGTTCCGCCCCCCGAACGACCGGTCCCCATCGTCTAGCCGGCCCAGGACACGGCCCTTTCAAGGCTGTAACACGGGTTCGAATCCCGTTGGGGACGCCTTCAGTAGTGAACATGCTCAACGTGGCGCAGATCGCGCCCGTCCGGCTCGTGGTGGTGGGGTAGGGGTCGGCGGGCGCTGACGGGTGCTACGCAGGCGCGGCGGGGTTCCGCTTCGCGTCGTCCGGCAAGCGTTCGATACCGTAGAAGTATCACCCTTCGGGGTGCTACGTAGCATGCTGCGCAGCAGCGGCACTGTCTTGACGCTACGTTTCGATTTGCGGCAGCGTTGATCGCATGACGACGTACACGCTGACGGAGCAGGGGAAGCGCCTAGCGGGGCGAGAGCACCTGCGGGTAATCGAAGGAGGGCAGCCGTTGCGGATCGAAGAGCTGCGGCGTCGAATTGCGCACGCGGGGCGCGAGGATGCCATTGGATGGATCGAGGATCCCGAGCTCTTCGCGCCCGACCCGGATCCCACCGCATACGCCTGCGAAGTCTTCGACTCCCACGCGCGAGGCGAATTCAGCTGGACGGCATGGCTGCCGAGCTCCGCTCTGCCCATTCGAGAGGCGCGGCTGCTTTACATCGGCGCGTTCACTGCGGCAGTGCTCGAAGCGACCGCCGGAGACCTTTCCAGCCGCCCCGACGCGGAAGACGCGGAGTAGGACCGCCCCTTTCAGGTCGGCTTCGCGCGGGTCCCCGGCCGCTTCCACCGGAATTGTACAGATAGGACATTGATTGTCCTACTAGTTGCCAATCCAGTGTGCTAGTTACTGGCCGTGAGGACGCTGCCCAGAGGTCGAGCATGGTCTCGAGCGATGGCGGAATTGCGTCTCGATTGGAGCACGAACCATGAAGACGAGATCGCGCAAGTCGGAGCTGGCCTCCGCAGTCGCGCCGAAGGTTACCTGCAACGCCTGTAAGGCCCTACCTGAATCCTCCCTACCGCCTCCCCGCGAGAAGCTGATCGACGATCCGAACGTCATCCGCAAGTGGCGGAACGTGATTGGCAAGACGGACGTTGTCCACGAGATCGACGCCGGTGGGCTGATCGCTAGGTATCGAATCAAGGATCACGTGACGTGCAGCTTCCCTGACCAGCGCCTTCACGGCGAAGGTTGGTTGGGCCACCCACGATGCGAGGTCGGAAAGAAAGACGCCCTCGTAGTGCGCATCGGGTGGTGCTGCGCGGGTAAGCGCATCTCGGGATTCACCGCAGCGATCGAGAAGGTGGCGCGCAACGAACAGATCAACCGCTGGCGAAGCGTTGTTACAACCGAGCCGATCGCGTGTCTTCGGCGGCTCGCGGAAGTGAGAGCCGCCGCTGCGGAGTTGAATCTCTTTTGGCCGTGCAGCGAGGAGTTGCGCGTCGCGTTCGTGCGGCTCGCACGCGGACCGGCTCGGGATCTCGAGTATACGGTGACCGCCAAGGCCCTAGTCCGCACGCCCGGCAGCCACGAAATGGAGCTGAAAGAGACGGCATTCGTGGAGACGGTCGCGGGCTTCGAATTCTGGCGCCACCGACGAACAAGCACCGATCTCGAGGCCCTCGAGTGCCTCTGCCGACGCCTTAGAGATCTCGCGCAGAGCCGGCTGTCCGAAGCGGACCTGGAGCGGCTCTACGATGAAGCCGTGAAGGCTGAGAAGGAAACTACCGCGTTCGAGCGGTGGCTTGGCTACGGCCGGCAATTCTTCGCACCATTGAACTACGAGAAGGCCAGGAGTTTGATCTACGGGGTGCGTAGCGCGTGATCGCTGTGCCAGACGGTCATTGCGCAAGCTCGTCGTTGCGCCGCTGATTCTCGGCCTGCCAGTATTCGATGATCTTGTCGTAGGGATCATCGACGGCGGGCTTCTGGGCGCTCGCTTCGGGCTTCGCCAGGGCCCGCACGGCCTTACGGAATTGCAGGCACTCGATCTGCTTCTCCCACACGCCGGGGTCCGTCTGCCTTAGCTGATGGATCTTTGTGATGACGAACGACCGGACCCCGAGGTCCGCCAAGATCGGGTGCAGAATGTCGATCGCCTTGCTGCCGCCGAACACTCGCGAAGCCTCGACGCGCGGCGGAGTCATCAGGAACGGCCGCAGCGCGCGGTAGCGATCCCAGTCCTCCCGGGAGAAAAGCCGGAAGATCAGATCGAACGGGATCAACTTGTCGCCGGTGTACACCGAGAATCCGCCGCTATACCCGTGGCTCTTGGTTTGATCCCACCCACGCTCGAGCGCAGCGCGTTCGATCACCGTAAGAGTCGGCGTCTGCATGCCCGCGATCAGCGCACCGTCGATCGTGAGCTCGAAAGGGACGTACGCCGGGTCGGTCATGACGGTAGACCCTCCGAGCGCGCGTCGATCTCTCGACGGATGTCGTCGATGCAGCCCCGCAGAGCCGCCGGGACGGGCGCGCCTACTCTCTCTCTCTCCGTCGCGTAGGCGTCGAGCGAATCGAGCTCAGCGCGCAGCGTCGAGAGCTCTCGAGCGGTCTGCTCTTTTGCAGCGTTTTGAGCTTGGGGACTGGTCATGCGCGCGTGATCTCCGGAATGATGGTGAAGCGTCCGCGCAGCGCAGTTCGCTTTTTCCCGCCAGCGAGTAGGACTTGCACGTCGTAGTGGTAGCTGCCGGCGGGCGCGACCGTCGGCGCGAGCACGGCCCGCGGGATCGAGAAGGCGGCGGTGGTCGGGGGCGTGATCACGATCGCTCCGCTTGCGGAGGTGATCTGCAGCACCGCAGCGGCGTCCGCGTCCGCGGGGAAGCGCTTGACGGTGAGCCACATTGCGGCGCCCGTCAGATCGCCCGAAGAGAGGGCGAAGTCCGCGATCTCGTCCCAATCGTCTCCCTGATACGCCTCGAGATCTTGTTCCGGCACGCGCGTCATGGGGCTGCGAGCTCCGCCAGCGCCGCAAGGTGCGCGGCCACCCGAGGATCGTCGGGAAGATTGGGGCCGCCGTCCGGTATCGCTATGAGCCACACGGGAAGCGGCGCGGGCAGATGCAGCTTCAGATAGGCGACCAGCTTCGTGTGCGACACCAACCACGCGTCTTTTTCCGGGCTAGGCGGCAGCGCGGCGATCACTGCGGTAAACAGATCAAGCTGCGTGATGACTCTCACGCTCACCGCGGCTTCCGCGGTGCAAACCGCCACAGCGGTCTGCTTGAGCGTCGCCACTACGCCCGCCCTTGATTGCGCGAGCGTCGGCGACGGGCGACGAGCCCGGCCGCGCGCAGCAGGTAGGGCGTAGGGTTCGCGCCCGCGTATTCGAGCTCGCGTAGCAGCCGCAACGCACGCAGCGCGGTGATGCGCGGGTGACGACTCATTTGTACACCGGACGCTGACACCGGCGCGGGCGTGGATCGCGCTTGACTTGCGCGCGGGCCGTCTCGTGCAGGCGGCGCCTGTGGTCGATGGCCGCGAGCTCTACGCGCGTCAGGCGATGCCGCACCGGCGTGCGCTGCGCTGGTAGGCCCATGTGCTCGCCGATCGCGGCGGCAAGCTTGGGGGTCGGTAGCACGCGCTTGCGTGGCGGACGCGCGGCGGCGCGGTCCGATCGCTCGATCAGCTCCGCGAAGCTCAAGGCGGCGGGGCTCATGGGATCCACGCAGACCGCCCGCGATTCGCGCGGCGCAGGGCTCGACGCTCGCGCCGCAGTGCCTTCCGCGCCTTGCGCTCGTCCACTCGCGGGCGCGCCGGCGGCGGCGGCTCGACGGGTAGCTCGGTATCGGCGTCAGTGGTGGTCATGGCGAGGGGAAAAGATCATGGTGGCGTCAGAAGCCCGCGGGAACGGCCAAGGCTAACCGCGCGCCGCAGCGTCCAGAGGACGGGCGGAGCAACCGCTTCCGACGCCGCCACGAAAGGTCACTGGGGGTCCGTCGCGTCTCTGCGACCGCGGAGCGCTTCGATGGTGTCGCGAGCCACGCCGCGCAGCCAGGGACCGAAGCCGCCCGACTCCGTCGCGCGTTGGTAGGCCTGCATCTCTTCCGGGGCCATCGTCTCCGACGCCTCCGCATCCGACATCTCTCCGGTTCGGTACCGGTAGATCTTGAGTCGATGTGCCTCGTTGTCGGCGATGGCCGCCGCCGCGCGCTCCTCCCGCGCGTACCGCTCGAAGTCCTCGCCTGCGCGCCCACGACGTGATCGCGTGGCGCACCTGAACGCGTCGAGCCGGCCGCGACATTCTGCGAGATCCTGCGGGGTCGTGTTGAAGATGACGCGCGCCCTGGTTGCAATCGCGGCGTCGAGACGATCGATCGCATGCGTCAGTGCAGGAATGTTGTCCGACCTGATGTCGAGCTCGGCCGCGTAGGCGAGATCGAGGATCCCCGGGCTCATGCCGAGGGAGTCACCCGTGATGCCACCGGTCACACCGAGCGGGGCGAGCGCTTCGGGGCGCTGCGCGATCTCGTGCTCCGCGAACAGCAGAGCGAGCAGGGATGTCATCTCGCACGGCTCGCCGAGCTCCGCGAGGGTCCGCGCCTCGGCAGCGCGGAACAACGCGGCAAGCCTTGCAGCAGCCGGTCGCGTCGGTTGCTCTCGCAGCTCCGCAACGATCGGAGCGCCTTCCGTAAGGAGCTCGGCAGCGATCTCCGCGTCGAACCGGTCGGCGATGGCTTGCGCCCGCGCGTTGAGGTGCGCTTCGTGTCGCATGTGCCGCGACTCGGCCGTGTGCTTCGCCTGCCGTGCGGCTTCGACACCGCGATCGCGCTCCGCTTCGGAGCGACGCAGCTCGGTCGCAAGGGCTGCCGCACGTTCGGATGCGTCACGCGATTCGAGCGCTGCAGGTGTGGCGGGAGTGGTTTTTGTCTTGTTGCTCATGGGATCCCAAACACTTTCTTGAGGTCTGCGGGCATCTTCGCGATGTCCTCGGGTGGCACTGGGGTGCCGGGAATGTGCTTCTGCCCTCGTCCGCGGCGCAGCTCGTCGATCACGCCCTGCACGGCGTCCGGTAGCGGCGCGGGTGCAGCCGGCGCAGGGGCGGTCACGTGAGTCCGTAGCGGCGGTTTACTTCCGCATTCACCGGGTCGAGGCTCGGATAGTGAACCGCTCCGCCGTTGTTGAGGTCGGTGTGCGGGATCAACCCCATCGCGCGAGCGATGACGGGATCCATGTCTTCGACACGCGGATCGGCCGCACGCGCACCGGTGCGCTTCGCCTTCACCTTGGCGACGAGCCGTTCGGCTTGTTCGGGCGTCAAGATGGCGGCGAGGTCGGAAAGGATCTGATCGGTCGTCTTTTCTGCGGGCATTCGTTTCGTGTCCTTCTTTGGCGCTTGTGCGCCGATAGTCTTGGGGGCAGCGGCGGCGGGCTTCGCCGGTGCGGGCTTGGCCGGGGAAGAAAGCGCGGCGGCGGTTTTTGGGTAGCCGAAGAGCGGACGGCGCAGCCCGCGCTTCGCGCGCTCGATCGTCAGCTGCATGTCGTGCTCGGCTTCGGCGCGCGGACCACGGAAACCGTAGTCGTTCGTGATGTCGCCGTGACGCACCTTGATGAGCCACCAATCGGAACCCGCGTGGGGCGAACCTGGCTCGATCGTCGCTTCGTCGATCACGTCCGCCCCCGAAGGCCGAGCTTCGCGCGCTCGATCACGTCCGCCCCTGAGAGCAGCGTCCGCTTATGCGCAAAGCCGTAGGGCGCGAAGTACAGGGTGTCGTTCTCGCGTCGAGCCTGCGTGGGCTCCGCGCCCCGAGCGATGGCGGCCATCTTCAACGCACCGGCGAGCGACAGCGAGCGCTCGCGGCCGGCGGCAAGCTGCGCGCCGATGCGATCACTGACTTCGCGCCGGCTCTCTTCCACACTGCGCCGGCCGGCGCGCTGGGGGTGGGCGGCGCCGCCGTGGGGGCCGGGGCCCGTCATCATGGCGCTTCCGCACGCGGCGTTGCGCCTAGCTCACGCTCGAGCGCTTCGAGCCCCTGCAAGCAGAGAAGGCGCACCAGTGATGCGCGGCCGAAGTGCACGTGCCCCAACCGTGCGGCACGTTGCGCGATGAAAGCCTGCGTCGCCGCGTCCAAGCGGGGGATCGCCTCTGCGGGAAACCGAACGTTGATTAGCGCGGTCATACCGGGAACCTGGCCCGCGTGATCCTCGACAACAACGCGCGAGCTACGAATGATGATCGCGCGCGGACTACCGCTGCGCCTCGGCCTCTGCGCGCTCCAGCGCGTCGGCGACTGCACGCATCGCGTCCGGCCACGGCTCAAGCGCCGTCACGACGGTCTCTCGAACGCGTACCCACACACCCGACGCGAGGATCTGCCGTTCGGTCAACACTGCGCCTTCGAGCTCGGCGAGGGCCCGCGACGCTTGGAGCTCGAGCTTTTCGAGATCCAGCCGGGACCGGGGAGACGCGGTGGGATCAGCTCGTGCGACGCGCAGGCGCTCGATCTGCTGCTCGAGCCGTTCGCGTGCGGTGGCTGGCGTCAGGGTGTCGGTGGAGGTGGCAGCGGTGGCACCGGTGGCGCCGATGGTGTCCCACGCTGACTCGTCAATGCCGAGCTCTCGGCGGAGGACGGCGCGGGCGTCAGCGTCCGGCACCGAAAGCGCGGAGCGCCATCGGCGTACCGCCTCGTGCGACTTGTGGAACAGACGCGCGAGATCTCGCGTGCTTCGACCCGTCGCGGCGAGAGCGACGGCGCCGGCGTTGAGCGTCAATGCGTTGCCAGCCACACCGTCAACATGGCAACCGTCAACCGACGCGCCCACGCGGCTACGGCCGAATTCCCGCGGGTCCGGGTGGCAACCGATCTTTCGGCGCGGGAATTCGCGGCCCCAATCACGCCGCCACTGGGCCCCACCCATCTCCGTACACTGTTGGCGGAATGCAGTATCAGCACCAGAAAAAGTGCGGTCGGGTGACCGGTTTAGGGGTGCATGCGACACTATCCATCCGAGCAGGTAGCGCCCCTAAGTGTAGAGCGCTCGGAAAGGAAGCGATGGCGAAGCGAGGAAGCAGCGGCGGTGGTGGGACCAAGGCGCGGAGCGCGGTCTCCGGAAAGTATGTGACGAAGGGCTACGCGAACGCGCACCCAAGGACAACGGTGAAGGAACGCGCGACCCCGAAGAAGAGGTGACTCGTGTCGTCCAATCTCACGATCGACATCGCCTGCCCGAGTTGCAACCACTCCTTCGTCTACCCGGTGGCGAGCATGCGGCCCGGAACGACGACCGCTTGCCCGTCCTGCAACGTAACGATCGAGTTCGAAGGCGACGACGGCCGAGAGGTCCAGCGGGCTCTCGACGACTTCGTCGATACGCTTGAGCGGATCCGGCTGTGAGCCCCAATCAGTACGGGCTTTGGCTGCTGGAGCAGCTCCCGTTGCTGGCCGTAGCTCCGATCGGCGAGCAACTGCCGACAACCGATGACGCGCTTGGACAGGTTTGCGCGGTGCCGGACATCCCCTTTCTAGCGGGGCCACACCGGCAGCGCATCGCGCTAGAGGTATTCGACCCTGCGGCGGTTGAGCACCTCGACGCGTGGGCTCAGGCCGGACAGGGCGTGACGCTCGGTCTCACGCGGTCGAATCACACCGCAATCCTGGCGGCGGTGATGGTCGAACGCACGAGCCAAGGGCCGCGGTTTTCGGAACGCTCCGAGGACTTCGACCTCATCGTCCACGGCGGCGTCTACATCAACCCCTACGACGGCTCAAAGCTCTGGCCGGTGATGCGGCGGCATCGTCAGGAAGACGAGAAACGCGCCGCCGAGCAGCGCTTATACGCCTACGGTGCCGAGCTCGTCCCCGCGCCCGCTCGTCAGCGAAGGGCCCACCGACGACAGCGGTAGTGGAGGGTGTGTAGCGATCAGAGCCCCCCGCACCCTGCCCCCATAGTGGAGGGATCGATCTAAACTTCAGGGATAAACCCCCTGTAACCCTACACACCCTCCACTGCCGCTCGTTCTCGGTGCAATTCGTGTGGGCTTGACGATGTAGGGTCGAAAAAGTTGTCGGCGTCACTCGACGGGGCCTTATTGCCGGTGTGCCACTGACGCAGTGTGCCGGAGACCCGCAATGCCCCTGCTCGACCCCCTGAAGATCGCCGAGGACACAGATTCAGATCTGAGAACCGTCGCGCGCGTACTGCACGCGCTGAGCTCTGGCGCCGACCCCGAATCGCTCGGCACCACGCCGGCGCGGCGTCGCATCCTTCGCGCCTTGGCTCAATCCGGCGCGATCAGAGCAATAGCTTCGACTCCGCGAATCCTCGCGTAGCTCGCTCCTCTCATGAACGACTGGACGTTAGTCGAGTCGGGCAGACAGATCGACAGCGCGGACCACACCACGCTAGCCGATCTTGTGCTCGAGGTTCTCGGCAAGTGTTACAGCGAAATCACGCTCGTTGGCAGCACCTTCTACGGCTACCGCAACGGGATCTTCGCAGCGATCGCCGACGCCGACATCCAACGCATCGTTCGCAACTTCAACCGGCGCCTCACCGTCAGGGGCGAGGCCGAACCGATCGCAATAATGGCGGGCACCCTGAGCGGTGTCATCACGATGCTGCGGGCTGGGCGCGAGCAGCAGGACTTCTTCGCCGAGCCCAAGCCCGGTGTCGTGTTTGCCGACGGCTTCCTACGCGTTGACGCGCAAGGGCTGCACGTCGAACCACACTCACCAACACACCGCGCGCGCCATCGGTACGAATTCGCATTCGCGCAGAGCGCGCAGCCGGATCAGTTCTTCGTCTTCCTGCATGACGTTTTCCGCGACGACCCGCAGGCGGATCGCGAAGCCAAGCAGGCGGCGTTGCAAGAATTCATGGGCGCCGCGATCTGCGGGATCGCGCCACGCTACGAGCGGGCGCTAGTGCTCTTCGGAAGCGGGTCGAACGGCAAGACGCGATTGTCAGAGATCATTCAGGCGACGATGCCGCCGCACTCCGTCACCGCGCTACCGCCGCACCTCTGGCGGGACCAATACGCGCGGCCGTTGCTGTTCGGTGCGCGCCTGAACGCTGTGCCGGACCTCACGAGGGACGAGCTTGGCCCCGCGGTGAAGGGCATCGTAAGCGGCGAAGGAGTGACGGCACGCAACCCCGGGAGCGCCGCGATCAGTTTCAGGCCGACGGCGGCGCACTTGTTCGGGTGTAATGAGCTGCCCGCGACGGCGGACAAGTCGCCGGGCTTCTGGCGGCGGTGGCTGATCCTGCCGATGAATCGGTCGTTCCTGAACGACCCCGCGCGAGATCCGGAGATCGTCTCACGCATCGTGCCGGCGGAGCTTCCAGGCATCGTGCGGTGGTCGCTCGACGGTGCGGTCCGTCTCATCGCTGCGAGGGGGTACACCCTCCCGACGAGTCACGAGCTCGCGATCGCGCGGTGGCGCGGAACGCAGGATGCTCCACGGCTATTCGTCGAGCAATGCACGCGGACGTGCGAGGCGAAAGAGAAGGGCACGCCGGCCCGCGAACTGCACGCGGCGTTTCTGCAGTGGGGGCAGCCGTACGGGGTAGAGCTCAGCGAGACGGCGTTCGGTGGCGCGCTGACGGCAATGGGGCACAAGGGGGCGAGGACGAGCAAAAGCAATGTGTACGGGCTGCGCCTGAAGAGCGCAGCGTGACCCGGCGTGCTGAACGGGACGACCGCGGAGCGGTCGGCCCCTCCGGGGAGGCTGCGGGTTGGGTGTGGGTGCCGACGTGGCAGAGCCCTGCGTGCGTGCTCGACGGGGTGATCGTCGAAGCGACGTGGGATCGGCTCGTCGCAGAGCACGGCGAGCCCGACGCGCAACCTGTGGATCTCGCTCCATTCGTCGGCGCGCTAGCCGATCTGCTCATCGCGGATCTTCTCGCTCGTCCTCACGTCGCGTAGGGTTGCCCAATGCGTTGCGCGATCTACGCCCGCCGCAGCACCGAAGAGCACCAAGTCGCTTCGCTCGACGTTCAGATCGACGAGGCGGCGCGCTACATCGCCGGGAAGGGCTGGACGCTCGCAAGGGAGCACATCTATCGCGACGACGCTGTCAGCCGCGCAGAATTCAAGAAGCGGCCCGGCCTGATCGCGCTGCTCAATGCCTTGAAGTCGGGCGCGTTCGATGCCGTGGTGCTGCGCGATGACACGCGGCTCGGTGGCGACATGCACCGCACGGGCCTGGTGGTGCAGGACATTGTCGAAAGTGGCGTTCGGATCTTCTGCTACTTCGAGGACGACGAGATCACGCTAGACGGCGCCACCGACAAGATCATGATGGCGCTGCGCGGTTTCGCTGCGGAGCTCGAACGCGAGAAGATCGCCGGCCGCACGCGTGAGCACCTCATGACGAAGGCGCGGCGCGGCCTCAACACCGGTGGGCGCTGCTACGGCTACGACAACCGACCGATCGTCGAAGGCGGGCGACGCGTCGGGGTGGACTACGAGATCAACGCGGCGGAGGCCGCGATCGTGCGTGAGGTGTTCGAGCAACGCGCGGCGGGGAAGGGCTACCGCGCCATCGCCAAAGATCTGAACCGCCGCCGAGTCGCGGCACCGAAGGCGGGCAAGCGCGGTAGTGGATCGTGGGCGCCGACGATGATCCGCGAGATGCTCTTGCGGGAGCGTTACATCGGCGCGCTCGTGTGGGGGCAGCGGGCCAAGGCGTACCGCGGAGGCACGAAGGTGCGACTAGCGCGTCCGGACGCCGAGCACATCCGCGTGGAGCGTCCCGAGCTGCGGATCGTGCCGGCGGAGCTGTGGGCGGCGACGCGCCCGGCCGCTCGCCTACAGCCGTGGAAGGCTGGCGCTACGGGGCCGATGCCGCGATACTTGCTCTCGGGCCTCGCGCGCTGCGCGGAGTGCGGCGGCCCGATCGGCGTGTCCAACAGCAAGGCGGGGAAGGAAACGATCCGCGTCTACGGGTGCGCCCACCACCGGAACCGCGGGGAGGCAGTGTGCGGAAACTCCCTGCGTCGGCCCGTCGAGTCGATTGACGCCGCCGTGGTGGGATGGGTCGAGGCGAACATACTGCGTGAAGAGCTGATCGCCGACGTGCTGCGCGAAGTCCGAAAGCGCCTCACTGAGCGGCGAGATCAGCCCGGGGCAGAGGTGGCGGAGCTCGAAGCCGAGGCGCGTGCGCTGCGTGGCGAGATCGATCGGCTCGTCGGGGCGCTCGCCTCCGGCACCGAATCGCCGACGGTAGCGAAGGCCATCGACGAGCGGGAGCGGCGGCTTTCCGAGGTCCGGGCACGGCTCGACGCCGTGCGGGTCGCCCCGGCGGTGATCGATCTCGAGGTGAGGCGGCTCGAAAAGGAGGGTAGGGCGCGCCTGGCGGACCTTCGGGGGCTCTTCGGGCGAAACCCTGCCGAGGGTCGGAAGGCCCTCGAAGCGCTGCTAGACGGGCCGCTGAGCTTCGCCCCAACCACGGGCGACGCGGGCGGCATGCGCTACCGCGTGGAGGGCGCCACGGCCGGCGGGGCGCTGTTCACCACCGATCGAATCCCGTTGGGGACGCTCTCTTTCACGCCGCTGGTCGGCCGCCAGCGATCACCGGCTTCGGAAGTCGGCGGAGCTTGCTCCGTGCGGCAAAGAGGTCGACGGCTTTCTGGGCGTTCAGCCAGAACTCGGGCGTGGTGCTGAAGGTCGCCGCGAGCTTCAGGGCGACTTCTGCGGTGACGGCGGACCTGCCGTTCACGATGCGGTTGATGACTTTCACGTCCTGGCCAATGTGGTCCGCCAGCTCCTTCTGACTCATCTCGAGGGGGACTAGGTGCGCGACGATCTCCCCCCGCTGGGGCCAGGGCTTGGCGACATTCGGAACAATCGCCGCAGCAGATCTGTCGGACCCACGTGCGCTGTCGGCTGTGCGCCGTCCTTCTCAGTGTCCATGCTTGCGCACCCGCAAAGGCAGCGCCTGGTCTCGGGTCTCCAGGCCGGCCCCGCGCGCACGCGGATGTGTTCGAAGCACTCGAGTCACCGCGGCTCGCGGTCCGGCCCATGGGGTGCGAGCGTGCCGGATCGGGAGGCGTGATCATCAGACTGCTCGTCGAGAATCCGCACCCGAACGGAGTCGGCATCTTGCTGCCCCCGGGTCCCCGCGCGGCCTCACCTGAGAAAAGCGAATTCGACGAACTCTTCGACGTACACGACGGGGACGCCGGCCTCACGGTCATCGCGACTTCCGAGTGCGGTGACGGAAGGATGAGGGTTGTGCTCGATCCAGGCGGTCGTCTCGGTCGAGCGACGAACGCCTTCTATCCGGCCTGGGACGGGAAGACACCGCGGAAAGTCCGCGCCGCGTTTCGCTGGACGGAGTTCCGTGTCTCACGCTCCGCCGAGCCGCCGCCGGTGGAAGGCTGCCGGCTCTTCGCGGTCCTGCTCGAGGAGTCTCGCTGCACGGTGCTCGATGCTGGAACGCCGGACTGCGATGTTGTCGCTGCCCTGCGGCTCAGCATGGACGAAACGTCCGCCATGTCTGCCGAGCCCCAGACGAGACGCTAGAAGAGCTGCGCCACGATGTCCCACCGCTCCTAGTCCAGGGTGGCAGGTCCCATGTTCGCGTTGATGCACGTCGTCACCTGCGCGTCGGCGTAGCCGAGCCGGGCGAGCTCTTCCTCCGCTAACAACGCCAGATCGATCGTGGAGATCACGCAGCCGTATTCGTCGACGGTGAGACAAGGGCACCGGGGGGCGGGGCACTCGGGCGGGTCGTCGAGCCGACACACGCTCGTGCTCGTCCCGTGCACGCCTCCTTCCACTGGGGCGTAGCCCTTGGACCGGGTCGTCAACGGTGCAATTCGGGCGTCGAGTGCAGACTTGAGCTCGCCAAGTGCATCGCCGAGCAGTGGCCTCGCGCCGGAGCGGATCGCACAGTAGCCGGTGGACCGGGGGGCGACCCGCCACGCCGCCGGGAGCGTGGCCTCGGGCTTGAGCTTGGGGGCCACGCACTCAGCCGGCTCGGTATGCCGCCACGGAATGCTCGGCTCGCTTTCCACGACTTTCGGAGTGCCGCACTGGCACGCGATCAGTGTGAAAAGGATCGCCGGAACGACGATCCGTACTCCTCCGCCGTGGCGTTCGTCCACCCCGCTGAGACTAACGCACGCGCCGCTTGTCGGCCCGCTACCCAAGACGCCCCGCAGCAATGCTACGCAGGCCGGGCGAGCACCGCGTCGAGCTGCTGGTAACAGGCCTCCATCCCCTGGTCCATGCCGGAAGCGATCGCGCCATCGCGCTCTTCCTTCGAGCCATACGCCTGTGTGATGCGCATCGTGGTGACGCCGCCCTGCTCGGTGAACGCGTGCGTCTCCACCAGCTTGCCGATCGTCTCGCCGGATCCCAGCACCATCGTTTCGGTATGCACGGCCCGCTCGAGCGTGACCACCTCGGTGAACTCGCCGTGAAGCGTCATCGCTGGATCGGCGTCCTCGTTCTTCCACGCCACCCTGAGCGCGCCGCCCACGCGCACGTCGCACTCGCAGACGGTCATGGTGAATCCCGGGGGAGGAATCATCCAGCGGCGCATCTTGTCCGGGGTGAAGAACGCTTCCCACACGAGCCGGAGGGGGGCGTTGAACGCGCGGGTGAGGACGATGGTCGAGTCGGTGGGCGTGGAGATCTGCAGGCCTTTGGCGTTCATGATCGGGTCCTTTCAATCAGCAATGGGGCGGCGGTCGGCGGGGCGCTCAGCGGCGGCGAGAACGGGTCTGCTCCTCGGACTTCATCTCCTCGAGGAGCGAATCCAGGGCAGCAAAGCGGGCCTCCCAGTTTCGGCGGAATTGCTCGGTCCAGAGCGTCGCGTCCCTGAGCGGCGCAGCGGCCAGGCGGCAGAGGTGCTCCCGCCCGACGACGCGGCGACGCACGAGCGTGGCCCGCTCCAGCACGCGCACGTGCTTGGTGGCAGCAGGGAAGGTCATCCTGAGGGGGGAGGCGAGCTCGCTGAGGTTCTGCTCCCCGCGGGAGAGTTGCCGGATGATCGCGCGGCGGGCGGGGTGGGCCAGGGCGTGGAAGACGCGGTCGAGCCGGGGCGAGCTATCCAAAACCATATGGTTTATTAAACCAACCAGTTTACCGATGTCAAGCTGCTCCCTGCTGCTACAGTTCGCCCGGCATGAGGCTGATCCTGGAGGCGTTCGCTGGGCTAGGTTTTCTGCTTGCCGTGCTCGCGACGGCGCTGTTCCTAGCTGCCGGCACGTTCGATTATTGGCAGGCCTGGGTGTTCCTTGGCGTTTTCGCGCTCGCGGTGACGGCCATCACGCTGGATCTGGTGCGCCGCGATCGCGCGCTGCTCGCGCGGCGCGTGAAGGCGGGACCCCTCGCTGAGCCAACCTTGCCGCAAAAGTTGCTGCAAGCCGCGGCCTCGCTGGCATTCATCGCGCTCTTCGTCGTGAGTGGGCTCGAACAGCGCGGCGCATGGTCGCGAGTGCCGAGCGCCCTCGTGCTGGCGGGAGATGCGCTTGTCGGCGTCGGTCTCTACGTCGTGTTCAAGGTGTTCCGGGAAAACACGTTCACCTCGGCCGTGATCGAAGTAGAAGCCGAACAACGAGTGGTATCGACTGGACCCTATGCCGTCGTACGCCACCCGATGTACTCGGGCGCACTGCTCATGTTGCTCGGGGTGCCGCCCGCACTCGCCTCGGTTTGGGCCTTCGTCCCCCTGGCGGTTCTTCTGGCGGTGATCATCGTACGCCTGCTGGGCGAGGAAGCGGAGCTCGCGGTTCGGCTGCCCGGTTACCGCGCGTATCAGGCGCAGGTGCGACACCGACTGATACCCCACGTTTGGTGAGCACACGTGGCGAGGGAGCTACGACTCAGTTTGACTGACTCGGGCCTACTCGTGTATGTGCCAATCGGGAATCTTGGGTCCGTTGCTCTTGGAAGTCGCTACGGGCGTGCCTTCGTGCGAGAGAACGGCGGGGAAGCAGGGGCGCTTGCGGGACATGGCGATGGCCGCACTCGCGTGCACCCTCGCGGTAACAAGCGTGCGCGGGGCGGAACCCGACCAGGGTAAGGCGCCCGCAACGCCACCAGCGCCTCGGAGCACGATCCCGGGTACGCCGAATACGAACCGCTGCAGGGCCAACGTCGACGTGGCCCCGCGCATCGGAGTCAGCATCAACGACGACCAGTGGCTCTTCGGCGCCGGGCTCCGTAGCTCGATGCCTTGTCTCGGCAATCTGGGGCTCGGACCGTCGCTATCCCTTGGAGTCGGCGGCAACCACATGACCCTGCGCAGCACGGGACACCTCGACTACATGCTCTGGTTCGACGACGGCCACATGTTCGGCGTGTACCCGGCAATCGGTGCGTCCGTACTCTTTTACTGGCCTGTCGGCCCTTTCGCGACGTTCTGTGAGCGCGTCAATCTCGACGAGTGCTCGGGATACGTCTTCGGAGGTGAGATCGGGGGAGGGCTCAGGTACCGCATGATCGGTATCGACGCGTTCGTCGGCTTCGCGGGTTTGCCCGTTCTGAGTATCATGGCGTCCGTGTCATTTCCGGTCGCGAAACAGGAGGGGCAGTGACGCGAGACACGGAAAGCCGAGCGTGGCCCGCGCGACTCGCCTGTCTCTTCGTCGGGCTCGCAGTCTTCGGCTGCGACCCAGTCGGGCTCGGCAAGAGCAATCCGAACTTCCACGTCGTCGGCCATCACGGCGCACCGAACCTGGCCCCGGAAAACACCGTCCGCTCCTTCGAGGCGTCGATGGCCGTGGGGGCCAACGCGATGGAGATCGACGTCTGCGTCACCAAGGACGACGTCATCGTCGCCTTCCACGATCGCGACCCGGACAGCGGCGTGGCACTGGCGCGGCAAGCGGGCGGCGAAGGGTACGCGTGGCTCCCTTTCGTGCCTGGAGTGGGCTCCCTCTGGCGCAGACCCGTGAGCACGCTCACGCTGGCGGAACTGCGCGAGCACTATGGTTATCGGCGCGCCGACGCTGGCCGCGACGAAAGCGCGACGATCCCCACGCTGGCCGAAGTGCTTGCCTGGGCGGTCTCCGAACCGGCGCTGCGCGCCGTGTATTTCGATCTCAAGTTCGATCCAAGGAGCGAGCTCTTGGCGGGACCCAAGCTCGTTCGGGAGCTGTGGGACGCGTGGCGAGCAGAAGAGGCGTTGCAGGGCGTCGAGCTCTACCTCTTGACCGTGCATGAAGACATGATCGTCGCCCTCAAGGACGAGCGCGCCAGTCTCGGAGCCGACCCGCTCCGCGTCGTTTGGGACTTCGAGGAACCCGGCGCGCTCGCGGCGACGATTGGAGCCCCACTCCGTGACGTGAGCACGGGGCTCACGCCGTCCTTCACCTGGTCGAGCTACAAACGAGAAATCGCGCGCATCGTGGACGCGCGCGAGGACGGCAAGATCGACTCGGTTCTCGCGTGGACCTTCGATCGAGAGTCGCAGCTCGCCGAGCTTCTCTACTACTCGGTGGACGGCATCATCACGAACGATCCCGCCACCCTCAACCGCATGTGGCAGGAGACGCTCCAATGAAGGGCTGGCGAGCCACACGCGTCGCGCGCTCGATCGCGGTGGCGTTCTGTCTACTCGCGCACGGGGTAGAGGCACAGACCCAGGCCCCGTGCGCGCCGGCTACAGCCGGCCAGGCCGGTGGAGCGCCGGCGGTGGCGCCGGGTCCGGAGAGCGAGTCCGCGGGCGCGCTTGCCGGACGCCTGGTCACAGAGACGTTGCTAGGGTCGGGGCTCGCGACGATCGGTTTCCTCGTGGGACCGGAGGTCACCGCCGCAGCCTGCCGCACGTGCGTGTACGCCGCGGGGCTCGCGGGGGCCAACGCACTATTTCCGCTTGGCGTGTACTGGGGTGGCAACAGCGTTGGCGGTGAGGGCTCGTTCTTGTTCACGGTCGCGGGGCCCTGGCTCGTCTCGGCGACCGCGTTCACCGCGATCGCTCTCGACCAGGACTACGACGGCAAGCCAGCCTTCAAGATCAGCGCCATCGGGGGCGCCATTGCGGCTCCCCTCAGCATCGCGCTCTACGAGGTCACTCACGCAAGACGGCGCGCCGAGAAGCTCCGGCGGGCGACCGCGTTCCGCCCCCTCGTCGCGTTCGGGCCGCAGAGGGGGGGCCTTTCGCTCCAGGTTGCCGGGCAATTCTAGATCTCGCTGAGTGCCTGCTCCACACCCCCAAGCCCAAGGCGAGCACCAACGCGACCAACCCGTGGCCGAACGACGTGCCCGGTGCCGACAGCGAGCACCCACCGGATTCGCTGATTTCAGGTTCCGCTTTCGTGGTGCTGCCGTCATCGTCTCCGTCGGCCACGGTGTTCCCCTCGAACATCGGCGGCACGCAGACCTTCGGAGGATCTCCCGCGTTGCATCCAGAGTGGAGGTCGCCCATCACGTTGCAGAAACCATTCTCGTTATCGATGCAAGCCCACCCGGTCGGGCAATCGGCGGTCGCCGTGCAGGCGCGGACCGGCGTGTAGCAGCCGCCCGTGATGCCGGCTTCCTCGTCGCGGCAGAGGCAATCCGGCTCCACATTTGGGTCGTTGCAGTCGCATGCCGGCTCACACGTGAACCCTTCACCGCATTGTTCCGCCGTGGTGCAGGGGAGTTGGTACGCCGGCTCACACCAGGACTCGGTGACCAGCGGGCACTCCGGCGTGCCTTCCGCGTCGTCCGGCGGCCGCCCTGGAGTAGGGGGATTCACACAGTCGTAGTACCGCGAGACGCGGCACCGTCGCCCCGTAGGACAATCACTGTCGACTTCGCACTCCGGCGACTGACAGTAGATGTCCGTGAAGACCACACAGTTGGGGTCGTCCTCCGCACAGGTCGACGTGTAGGTCTCGCAGGTAAAAGCCTCGGGACACACTCTGCCGTTGCAGAGCTCCTGCGCCGCGGCTTCTCCCACCCAAAACCCCAAAAAACCGATCGCCAAGAAGAACTTGAGCTTCATGTGCACCTCCCACGGCCCGCGAAGCAAAGCGTAGCACGTCCACGAGCCGTCACCGGGCACGGGCGCCGAGCGGCGCGTTCGACTATGGTCCGCGCCGCCCGATGAAGGACCTGCCACCCGCTTTTCGGACCATTCCCGCCGGCACGCTACTCGTCGAGACCCTGACCGAAGCGTTCCCCAGCGGCGGCTGGGTGCACGCCGTTGGGTTCGTGGAACAGGTGGAGCTCAAGCTCGGCGGCGACGGGGCGGACGTGAGGCGCACGTTCAGCGGGCGCTTCGCCCTCGCGCAGCTATCGGGCCCGATCGGCGGCCCGTACGGCGCCACGCTGTCGCGGCTCGGCGGCGACGGCCCGGAGGTGCTCGCGGGGATCCTCACCGGAGCGATCTCGGCCGGCGTCTCTGCGGTCTGCCTGTCGCCCACCGGTGCACGCCTCGGCGCCGAAGTCCCGCCCGTCGCGGTTCCGGCGGCGCGCGGAGCGGCTCCCGTGACCCTCGCCGGCGGCGCCGCGCCCGTCGTTCCCGAAGCGAAGAAGGCGCGGCCGATGTCGAGCTTCGCCGCGCGGGTCGGTGTCGGTGCGCCGAACCACGAACCGGACGACGACGACGACCAACCACAACCCGAGCGCGGCGACCTCGTGCAGCACTTCGCGTTCGGACAGGCCGAAGTGCTCTCGGTCGACGGCGAACGGCTCGTGCTGCGCGACCTCTTCGGCCCGGGACGGATCCGCGAGATCGCTCTCGACCGGTTGACGGTGACGGGACCGGTCGAGCACGGCGGAAAACGCCTTTTTCGGCTCGAACGGCGCTGAGCGCCGCTGAGCGCTTCAGCCCCGCTTTGGCGCTTCGCTCACCTTGAGCCCGCGCACGCGCTTGGCGTCGTCGACCAGCGCGCGGAGTGCCTCGCGCGTGACGCCGAGCCGCTCGGCCGTTCGGCGCGCGAGCGACGTGGTCGCCACGCCGCTGACGAAGCCGAACGTCGGCGTCTGGTTCGCGTCGAGTTCGACTTGCAAAAACTCGAGCCGCGGGAGCGTGCGTTCTTGCGCCAGACGCGCGGCAAAGTGAAGAAAATGCGTGGTGACGATGGTCTGTGGCTCGATCGCCGAAAGTTGAGACAACACCAGGTCGAAGATTTCCTCCGCTTCCGAAGGATTGGTGCCCGAGCAAAGCTCGTCGACGATCACGAGGCTGCCCCACGAGAGTCGCTCGAACAATCGCCGGATGCGCAGGAGCTCGGTGCCGAGCCGGCCTTCCCGCGCGTCGGCCGTCGCCTCCTCGATCACGGAGACGAAAAGGCCGTCGCGCAGGACGAGGTTCGCCTGCGCGGCCGGCACGAAGAAGCCGGCTTGAGCAAAGAGCTGCGCGAGCCCGACAGCTTGCAGTAGCCGCGTCTTTCCCCCGGAATTCGGGCCGGTGACGATCAGCGTCGCGCTGCCGCCGATCGTCACGTCCGACGGGACCGGCGGGCGATCCTCGGCCAGCAAATGCGGGTTGTAGAGTTTTTCGAACCGGCTCGCCGGGAGCGCCGCACCGGGAACGGCTTCGGTCAGCTCCGGCAGGCAAACCGAAAGCCCTTTGTCGCGCGCAAGATCGCGGAGTGAAAGCGCGGCGAGGTAGAATTCCACGTCGCGCCGCAGCTGAAAGAACGCGATCAGAACCGGTTCGATCTCGTCGAAGACGGTCGTCAACAGGCGTCCGATCAGTTCGCGCTCGTGCACGCGGTAGCCGGAGAACAGCAAGCGGAGACGGGTGAAAAAGCGGCGGAGTGGCCCCGCATGGTGACGATTCGCAACGTTTTCGCGGGCGGCGAGGATCGCGAAGCCGCGGATCCGGCCGTCTTGAGCAAGGCGGAGCCGCACGTCCACGGTCGCGAGGTGAGATTCGTGATCGAGGAGCTCGGTGAGGTGACGAAACCCTTCGCTCGCCGCCACCTCGGCGCCGAACTCACCGAGCCGGGCGAGCCCGGAACGAGCACCCGGTGCGGCCGCGGAGAGCGCCTCACACGCGGCGCGCGCGGCGCGCAGGAGCTCAACCCTTCGGTAGAGGTTCGCTGTCTCCTTGCCGCGTGACACGCCTTCGAGCAGATCGAAAAACTCGCCGAGGACGGCGAGTAGGCGCTCCAGGCCAGCGCGGTAGCCGTTGTCCTCGCTGAGTTCGCGCAGCACCGCGTGACGAAAACGCACCGTGGCGATGTCGCGCGGGGGACGAGTGAGCAACGTCACGAGCGAACGGCGGCGCGGTTTGGCGAGCCGTCCGCCCGCCTTTCGGGGCAGGCAGCGCGCCACGAGCTCTTCCACGAACAAATCCTTGGCAAAGGATTCCGGGGCGAAGGCACTCGGTGGCTCGGTGGTCTTGTCGATCGCTCGTTCGATGGCGTCCGACCCACAGCCCGAAGCAAAGGCGAACGTCAGGACTTGCCGGAGCTCGCCTTCGTCGACCCAGAGCCGGGCTTCGGGATAGAGCAGATCGGGGGGCGCGTTCACGCGGGGCCGTTCCTCGCGGGTGAGCCCGGACGGGCGCAGCGGGGGACGCTCATGTATAGTTCTGGAGCTTATCGATGCGTTCGACGATGCTCTTCTTACTGGGCGCGGGCATGCTCGCTTGTTCCGGTGAATCCGACAACCCCGGCTCGCCTGCGTCAGGCGGGCTCGGCGGCAGCGCAGGAAGCGCGACCACCGGCGGCAAGGCTGGAAGCACGGCCACCGGCGGCAAGGCTGGAAGCACGGCCACCGGCGGGAACGCAGGGACCGGCAGTGGCGGCAACACCGGCGCAGGCGAGGGAGGTGCCCCCGAGGCAGGCGCGGCAGGGTCCGAGGGTGGCGTGCCCGCGGTCACCACGGGCTACTGCGGGTCGCTGACCGAATCGCTCACCACCGGCTCGGGCGTTCCGGTCACGCCCGCGGACCCGCTCTCCGAGCGAGCGATCGACGGTAGCGAATGCAACGCCGTGGAGCGCACGTTCCCCGAAGAAGGGGCTTCGCACACCGAAGCGTGCACCGAGATCACGTACGGCACGAACCCGCCGTCGTCCGGCACGCACTACGGCATCTGGCCCGAATATCGCGAGTACGGCACGGCCGTTCCGCGCGGGTTCTTGGTTCACGGGCTCGAGCACGGAGCCGTCGTGATCGCCTACTCGTGCAACGACTGCGACGCCGAGATCGAGCGCGCGCGACAACTCGTGGCCGAGCTCGGCGCGGATCCCCTGTGCTGCAGCGAGCCGACGTGCGCGGGTGCGAGCACACGCTTGATCATGACGCCCGATCCCAGGCTCGAGACGCGGTGGGCCGCATCGGCGTGGGGCGCGACGCTGACCCTCGATTGCTTCGAGGAAGCGCCGATCCAGGCCTTCGTGGAGCTCTACCGCGGGCGGGGCCCGGAGGCGGTGTGCGCCGACGGCGTCGACGTGGAAAACTACTCGAATTGAAGCTGATTCAAGGCTCGGCCGCGATCGACACTTGGCGCTGGGCACGCTTCGGCGCTAGTACTGGAACCGGTTCCATGCTTCGTCCCTTCTTCCTTCTCGTGCCCCTCCTCACCGTGGCCTGCGACAGCGCGACCGGCGAGCCCTTCGAGCCCCCCGAGGGGACGGGGATCGTGGTCCGCCTCAACAGCGTTGGCTTTTTGCCCGAACGCGGCAAGCGCGCCACCTACGTCGGCAACCGCACGCGCTTCGAGGTTCGGCGCGTCGAGGACGACGCCGCGGTCTACGACGGCGAAGCCGGCGACGAAATCCAGGCTGGGGATTCCGGTGAAGTCGTTCGCGTCGCCGACTTTCGGGACCTCACCGAACCCGGCGAGTACTACGTGCAGGTCATGGGGGTTGGTCGATCCCCGACCTTTCGCATCGCTGACGACATTTACGTCGAGCCGTTCCGCGCGGCGATGCTCGGCCTTTACGGGCAGCGTTGCGGGAGTGCCGTGTCGTTCACCTGGCAGGACACGACCTTCGAGCACGCCGAATGCCACCTGGAGGACGAGGCACCGCTCGGCTGGCACGACGCCGGCGACTTCGGAAAATACACGAATAACGGCGCCTTCAGTTTGGGCGTGATGCTGCTCGCCTGGGACCATTTTCAGGAAAAGATCGAGGGCATCGAGCTCGCCATCCCCGAACAGGGTGGGGACGTTCCGGACTTCCTCGACGAGTGCCGTTACCAGGCCGAATGGCTGCTCGCGATGCAAAATTCGGAAGGCGGTGTCTCGGACCGCACCAGTGCCGCACGCTTCGAGCCGATCGATACGATGCCGGAAGACGGCTTCGAGCCGCGGCCGCTGGCTCCGGTGAGCACGGTGGCGACCGCGGATTTCGCAGCGGTGATGGCGCGGGCGGCCCGTGCGTTCGAGCCGTACGACGCCGAGTTTGCCGAGCGGTGTCTGACGGCGGCGACGGACGCCTGGGCGTTCCTGCTGGACAACCCGGACGTGATTCCGATCATGAGCCAGGGGTTCACCGGGACCTACAGGAGCGCCACCGTCGCCGACGATCTCGCCTGGGCGGCGGCCGAAATCTGGGCGACCACCGGCGACGAGGACGCCCTCGCCGCCTTCGAGGCCGCAAATACGCTGCCGGTTCGCGAAGAGTGGGACTGGAGCGATCTGCAGAATCTCGCCTTCTACGCCTACCTCGATTCGTCTCGCGAAGGTCGCGACCCGGAGTACGTCGAGGTACTGACCACGTCCGCGGAGATCCGGTCGAGCAAGCTGCTCCGGCTCAGCGATACCCATGCCTACGGCAGGAGCCTCGGTACGACGTACTACTGGGGCATCAACGGGATCATCGCGCGCACGGTCACCTTGCTGAACGCGATCCATCGTTTGCGGCCGAACGACGCCTACCTCGACGCGGGCGCCTATCAGCTCGATCACCTGTTCGGCAGGAATTACTTCGGCCGCTCGTTCGTGACCGGTGTCGGCTACCTGCCGCCCGCGTTCCCCCACCATCGTCCGTCGGCCGGCGACGATGTCGAACCGCCCTGGCCGGGCCTCCTCGTCGGTGGTCCCTCCGAGGGCTCGCCGATTGCCACGCAATGGATCGACGAGACCGAAGATTTTCGCTCGAACGAGGTCGCGATCAACTGGAACGCGGCGCTCGTTTACGCGCTCGCAGCGTACTTGCCGTAGTCGACGCGCACCCCGCGCGCCGGTGCCGCTACTCGTTGATGGTGATCTTCACCATCTTGATCGGCGTCGCCGGGCGATCGCCGCCGCCCGTTTTCGCCTTGCCGATCTTGCCGACGACGTCGAGCCCCTGGGTCACCTTACCGAAGACCGGGTGCTTGGAAGGGCCGGGCGAGAACCAGTCGAGGTAGTGGTTGTGCACGGTGTTGATGAAGAACTGGCAGCTGCCGCTGTTGGGCTGGCCGGTGTTCGCCATCGAGAGCGTGCCGGGCTCGTTGGACAGCTTGGCGTTCGCCGGGTGCTCGTCGGCAATGCAGCCGTCCGGGCCGTTGCCGGTGCCCGCGCGCGGGCTGTTCGGATCTCGGCTGTGCGGGCAGCCGAACTGGATCATGAAGTTGTCGATGACGCGATGAAAGTGCAGCCCGTCGTAGAAGCCGCTCTTCGCGAGCTTGATGAAGTTTCCCGCCGTGGTCGGCATCTTGTCGACGTAGATTTCGGCGACGAAATCGCCGAGCGAGGTGCTGAACGTTGCGGTCGGATTGGCCATGTTGGCGCCGACGCTAGAGCATCGCGTCGCCCCTTTCAATCCGCCCTTTTTCGCCCGCCGGCAGCCGGGGTGGCGGGACCAGAAAATTGACGCTAGCGTCGCCCTCTTCCATGCGTCACCTGCTCAAGACCTCCGATCTCGGCGCGCCGGATCTGGCCTACCTGCTCAAGCGTTCCGCCAAGTTCAAAGCGAAGCCGCACGCGCGCGAGGGGGTGCTCGCCGGCGACACGGTCTGCCTTTATTTCAGCAAACCTTCGACTCGAACGCGCGTCTCGTTCGAGACGGCGGTCGCGCGGCTCGGTGGCGTGCCGGTGTTCCTCGGCCCGTCCGATCTCCAGCTGGGCCGCGGGGAGACGATCGAGGACACGTCGCGGGTGATCAGCCGCTTTGCGCGCGCCTTCGTGATCCGTACGTTCAAGGACGAAGACGTGGAGCGTTTTGCCGCGGTGTCGTCGATCCCAGTGGTCAACGCGCTGACGGATGGTCATCACCCCTGCCAGAGCATCGCGGACCTTCTCACGTTGAGCGAGCACAAGGGCCCGCTCGACAAGCTCAGGATTTGCTACCTCGGTGACGGCAACAATGTCGCGCTCAGCCTGATGCAGGCGGCAGCCCTCGCCGGAACCAGCATCTCGCTCGGGTGCCCGGGCGGGCGAGGCGTGCCGCGGGACCACGTCGAGGCCGCGCGCGCCCTGGCTCGCGAAAACGGCGCCGACGTGCTCACGACGGAAGATCCGGTCGAAGCGTTGCGCGACGCCGACGCGGTCTACACCGACGTCTGGCTTTCGATGGGTGACGCGGAGAGCGACCGCGCACCGCGCTTGTCGATGCTGCGGCCGTACCAGGTGAACGCGGCGGCGATGAAGCACGCCAAGCCGGGTGCGATCTTCATGCACTGCTTACCCGCGCACCGCGGCGAGGAAGTCACCGCCGAGGTGATGGACGGTCCGGCCTCGGTGGTGTTCGATCAGGCGGAGAACCGACTGCACACGTCGGTCGCCATCCTCTACGCTCTTCTCGAAGGCAAGCTCGGCGGCAGCGCGGGCTAGCCGAGCGAGACCTGCAGGATCACGCCGACCACGGCGGTGACGAGGGTGCAGGCCCACGTGAAGCGCGCCTGAGCCGTGTCGAGGCGAGCTTCGTCGTGGAGGGGAGCGAAGACGCGCTCACCGTCCCTGCGCGCCGGCCGGCGGATCCGCTCGATAGGGAAGCGAATCACGACGGCGTTGGCCATGCGCGAAGTGTGACAGAACGGAGACTTTGTGACCAGTTGATGACGAACGAGAGGCGCTAGCGTGCCTGCGCGGCGCGGCCCGCCGCCTCACGGAACCTGACGGATGCTGACCCCCTGCCGGGACACCTCGGTGGATCCGGTGAGCAAGAAAGCGGGGTTATCGACCACGGCGCCGCCCTTGCCCTGCAGCACGCAGTTCGCCCGGTGGGTGGAGGCGGTGGCCTTGTAGGCGCAGTAGGGGGCGCCCCGCCATTCGACGGACAGCGCCTTCTCGCTCGGGAGCGTCACCTCGACCTCGAACTTCCCGTCCGGGAGGCTGAAGAAGATGCGCCGCCCTCCTTCGAGCGGGAGCGCTTCCGGGGTGAGCGACTTCACGATCCGAGCGCGGATCTTGTTTTCGCGCGTGCCGGCCCGCACGGTGATGCTCGTTTCACCGACGGCGACCGGTGTGAGCGTCATGCCCGTGACGGCGAGCACGCGCGGGCTCTGGCTGGCGACGACGAGCGCCACGTCGGCGAGTTCCTTGCCGGCCTTGGTGAGTGCGCGCGCCGTCAACGTCACCGGCGAGCCGCTCACGTCGAGCAGGGGCAACTCGCCGACCTCGATTCGATCGACGAGCCGGCACGCGAGCTTGCGTTCCGCTTTGACGCCCTGGACGCTGACGGTGACCCGTCCGTCGCCGCTCGAGCTGCACGTGATCGTGCCGGCCTTGTCCACCGAGGCGAGCTCCGGCGGCGTCACGCTGAACTCAGCCGGCTCCTCGAGCAACTTCGACGTGCCACCGCGCCGCACGTGCACCGTCGGCTTCAAGGGATCAGCCGAGAGCACCTGGTCCGGCAACTCGAGGCGCACGAGGTCCGGTGGTGGCCCCGCCTGGCATCCGGCGAGCGCGGTCAGGGTGAGCGCGGCGCGCACGGGAGATCGCACGATCATGGCCTCGCCTGTTAGCAGACACCCCGTCGAACCTGAAGCAGGCCGGTCACCGGCCGGCCGCGCGCGGGGCTTCCGGGGGCGGGGAGACGTGACCCGGTGGCAGGCGGCGCGCCGGAAACGAGAGCCGGCGGGACGGGGGTGCCGGGCGGGGGTTCGCGACCGGGATCAGGTACGCGCGCTTCTCGCGGATCTTGTTGTTCTTCAGGCGATTGGCCCGACGGATCGCCTCCACGCTCACGCCGTAACGCTTGGATAGTTTGCCGAGCGTGTCGCCGCGCTTGGCGACGTGCGAAAGAAAGCTCTGGACGGGCGGTACGATGCCGCGCGCGACGAGGGCCGGGTACGCGCGCCGCGCCGTTTCCTGGGCGACAGGGTTGAAGAAACGAACGTGCACGTGCGTTGCGTGGCCACGCGCGTGGCGGATCAGCGGGCGATGCTCCGAATCGCCGCTGAACAGGCTCTTCACCCATCGCGCGTCCTCGCCGCTCTTGATCGCGTAGTCACGAAGCAGCGTCTGGATCGATTGATCGATCAGGATCAGCTCGACGTCGGTCTCGGTGACGAGCGCGCGCACGAACGCCCAGTTCTTCGGCACGTCGAGGTTCGTCGCCGTCCCCCGCCGGTACCAGCGCTCGGAACGAAGGTAAAAATAGCCGATATCGACGTCGCGGCCGGATTGGTGGCTGACGTGGGGCGCAAGCGGGCCCCCGCGCTCGGCGCTGATGTCGCCGAGGTGGAGGGCGACGGCATCCGGTGCTTCGGCGTGAACCTTGGTGAGCGCCGCCGTCAGGTACGCGAGCGTTTCCGACGTGCCCCAGGCCGTGGCGGCCGACACCGGGGAGAGCAGGCTCGATTTTTCGGCGGCCTCGCCGTTCAGGAGCAGTCCGGCGCTCGGGCTGCCCACCGCCATCGATCCCAGGGATCGAAGGTCGTTCGCCACCGCGTCGGCGATGCGCTGCTCGCTCCAGCCGTCGAGCGGGTGTGGGCGTTCCTCGCGACGGCCGTTCTCGCCGGTGTCCTCGCCGCCGTCGTCGGGCTCTTCCTGGGCGGACGCTTCCTCGGTGTCGGGCTCGGCGTCGACCGGGATCGCCGATTCAGGGTGGTCCTCGATGGTTTCCGCGCGCGGCTCGCCGGCTGCCGCGGCCTGTTCAGGCGGCTTTGCTTGGTGCTGATCGGCAGCGCAGGACCCGAGCAGGATCAACGCCGCCCCGAGGGCGGCCGCCCTCACTCTCCCTTGGCCTTGAGGATCTCACCCTGGGCACGGGTGAGGAGATCGACCGCCTTCTTGCGGTGCGTCTCGAAGGCAGCGTTGCCCTTCTTCCCCTGAGCGGCCTTGAGCGCCGCGACTGCCTTGGCCACGCTCTCGTGCGCTTCGTCGAGCTTCGGATCCGAGGGGGCAGGGTCAGCGCCCACCGCGACCCCGGCGGCAAGGCCTACGACCAGGAACAGGCCTGCGCCGAGCCACGACGGGCGGGGGCGCTTGTTGAAGGGTAGTCCTAACATGGCGGCCAATAGTACACGGTCTCGGAGTGCTACGCTCGCCGCGAGCCGCACCTTCCCTGGTTTTGTTCGTTCCGACCGTCGGGCGTGGGCCACCCTCGTTTCATGAGCGATCGATTGCACCACCCGGAAAGCCCGGGCGAGAACCCGCTCGTGCTTTTCGAGCGCTGGTACGCCGAGGCCCAAGCTGCCGAGAAGGCACCCGCTGATGCTTTTGCGCTCGCCACGGCTGACGGCCGGGGGCGCCCCTCCGTGCGGGTCGTGCTGTACAAGGGGCTCGCGGGCGAAAAGCTCCGCCTGGTGACCAATCTCGAGAGCCGAAAGGCGCGCGATCTCGCCGAGAACCCAAGAGCAGCGCTGGTCTTTTTCTGGCCGACGTTGATGCGACAGGTGCGGATGGAGGGTCGAGTCGAGACGGCCCCGGCGGCGGACGCGGACGCGTACTTCGCGTCGCGCGATCGGTCGAGCCAGCTCGGGGCATGGGCGTCTGATCAGAGCCGACCACTTGGGTCGCGCGCCGAGCTCGAGGCAGCCCTCGAGGCCGCGCGACAGCGCTTCGAAGGGCGACCCGTCGAGCGCCCGCCGCACTGGGGCATGCTGCATTTCGTGCCCGACGAGGTGGAGCTCTGGCTCTCCGGGCCACACCGCCTGCATGATCGGTTTCTCTATCGACGGACGGCCGACGGCTGGTCGAGTGAGCGCCTGGCCCCCTGACGCGGGACTGTCGGCGTTCAGGTCGCGACGAGGAGCGCGGTCATCAGCACGAGCCAGACCACGAGCAAGTAGTCCCAGTATTGGCGGCAGAGCGCGAGGCCCTCGTGCTCGGAGCTCGAGTAGCGACGGCGGTGAGCTCGACCGATCACGATGCCGAGCGGAACGAAACCGCCGAGAACGTGCGCGGCATGGAGCCCGGTCAAAAAATAGAACGTGAACGGGTACATCGTCGGCTCGCCGTCCCGAAATGCCTTCGCCATCACCGCCCAGTTCATCGACTGACCGACCAGGAACGCGAACGCGAACGCGAACGCGAGCCACAGGTCCCGAATCAGTGTTTCGGTGCGATTTTTCGCCACGTCTTTCATCGCGCGCCACATCGAACCGCTCAGGCCAATCAGCATCGCCGTGCTGCCGAACAATCCCGGCGGCAGGCCCGGCATCTCCGGCGTCCGCCAGACCGTGTTGTTCGACCGCGTGACGAAGTAGGCGACGAGGCTCGCGGTGAACAGCACCGAGAGCGAGACGAAGAGCACCCAGAGGCCGAGCTGTCGCGTGCTCACGCGTCCGATCGTTTGGGGCACGACGGGAGCCTAGATCAGATTGAGGCGCTCGAGGGCGAGGCGAACTTCGTCCCGCACGACGGGGCTCTGGTCGTCGGCCATCGCCTGGAGGAGCGCCTCGCGCCCGACGGCGCCGGCGGCGCCACCGAGCTCCCCGAGCGCCCATGCCGCGTGGCTTCGCACGAGCTCACTCCGGTGTTCACGGAGAGCGCGCGCGAGCGGCGCCGCGGCGCGAGCATCGCCGGAATTGCCGAGGGCGACCGCCGCATTGCGCGCGAGCGTGTGAGCCTTGACCCGGCGCAGCGCCGTTCGTTTGACCAATTTTCTGTATCCCGCAGCGCCGAGCTCGAGCAGCGCGACGAGGTCGGCGTTCTCGAGTGCGGGTCGCGGTTCGAGCTCGGGCGCGCGCGGTCGAGGTTGGGGCGATGCGTTGAAGGGGCAGACGTCCTGACAAACGTCACAGCCGAACACGCGTTGTCCAATCGGTGCCCGGAGCTCGCGCGGGATCGCGCCCTCGTGTTCGATCGTGAGGTAAGCGATGCAGCGACGCGCATCGAGCACGTAGGCGTCGACGAAGGCGCCGGTAGGGCACGCGTCGAGGCAGGCACGGCAGCTGCCGCAGCCGCCCTCGGCCGGCGCCGACACGGGAAGCTCGACGTCGAGCAAGAGCTCGCCGAGCAAGACGAAGCTGCCGAGCCCCGGCACGATCGTCAGCGTGGATTTGGCCGTCAGACCGACGCCGGCGAGGCGGGCTGCTTCGTGCTCGAGGAGCGGCGCCGTGTCCACACAGGCGCGCGCGACCACCGTTCTTCCGACCAGGCGCGAGCAGGCCTCGCGGAGCGCCTCGAGCTTCCGCTTCATCACCAGGTGGTAGTCCTCGCCCCGCGCGTAGCGCGCGACGACACCGACCAGCGGAGCACCCAGCCGATCGCGGCGAAGCGGCGTCGGCGACCGTTCGGGTGCGTAGGACAAGGCGACCACGACGATGCTCTTGGCGTTGGGCAGGAGTGCGCGTGGGTCCGCGCGATCATCGGGCGCAGCGAGGTAACCGAGGCCCCCGTGGAAGCCGGCATTGAGCCAGCGCTCGAGGCGCGCGGCGGCGTGTCCGAAGCGATCGACGGGGGCGAACCCCACACGCGCGAATCCGAGTTCGAGCGCCGCCTTACCGATCTCGCGGGCAAGGTCGGCCTGGGCCTTCGGGCCGGGATCCGGGTCGGTCGACATCGGCGGGAATAGACGGTGAGGGTTCTGGGTCCAGACGCGGGAGATTTTGTGGTAACGGGCGGAGCCCCCGTGATCGAGATCCAGGACCTCTATAAGTACTACGGCGAGCGGCGCGCGGTCGGACCCCTGTCGGCGACGATCGAGGCCGGCGAAATCGTGGGCCTTCTCGGACTGAACGGCGCGGGGAAGACCACCACGCTCAGGGTGCTCGCCTGCGACCTCCTACCGACGAGCGGCACGGTCAAGGTCGGTGGGCTCGACGTGGTGGAAAACCCCCACGAGGTGCGGGGCAAGGTCGGGTACCTGCCGGACCGACCGCCGGTCTACGAGGACATGACGGTCGAGGAATACCTCGGGTACGCCGCCCGGCTGAAGCGCGTGCAAGCTTCCGATGTCGCGAAGCGAGTGAGCGACGCCATCGAGCTCTCGGAGCTCGGTGAGGTGCGGGGGCTGCTCGTCGGCACGCTGTCGCACGGATTTCGACAGCGGCTCGGCATCGCGCAGGCGATCGTGCATCGGCCGGCGTTCGTCGTGCTCGATGAACCCATCTCCGGCCTCGACCCGCTGCAGATCGTCGAGATGCGGAGCCTGGTGCGCGGCCTCCGCGGCGAACACACCGTCGTCGTCTCGAGCCACATCCTGCACGAGATCAGCGAGACCTGTGATCGCATCCTCGTCATCCAGGACGGCGAGATCCGCTGGTCCGGCACCGAATCCGACCTCGCGGGCCAGATCGGGCAGGGGATGCGCGTGCGCCTCACCGTGCGCATGGCCGGCGCGAGCCCGGAGGCGGCCGCCGAGCGGGCAAAGAAGGCGATCCAGGCCGTGCCGGGCGTGCGGACGCTCGAGCCGCATGCGGCGGCCGAATCGGGCGACGGCATCGCCAGCCTGGAGGTGACGAGCGACTCGGATCTGCGTGACGCGATCTGCCGCGCTCTGGTCCAGGCGGATCTCGGCGTGCTCGAGATCGCCCGCTTGCGCGACCTCGAAACGACCTTCCGCGCGCTGCTCGGCGACGCCGAAGGTGCCGCGCGCCGGCGCAAGAGCAAGGCCGAAGCGTCGAACAAGGGCGCAGTCGGCGAGGGCGAAGCCGCGCAGGCTGAAACGAAAGCTCCCGAAAAGCCCGCGGAGAAAGAGGAGGGCACGTGACGGCGGTGCTCTTGATCGCGCGACGGGAGCTCTTTGCCTACCTCCGCTCCCCGCTCGGTGCCGCCATCATCGCCGCGGCGCTCCTGATCGACGGCCTGTGGTTCCACCTGAGCGGCCTCACGCGGCCACTCTTGTCGGCGGAGGTGCTCTCGGAGTTCTTCAACGGCGCGAGCGCGACGACGATGGGCGCCGGTATCGTGCTTTCGATGCGCCTGGTCGCTGAAGAGCGACAGACCGGAACGTTCACGCTGCTCAACACCGCGCCGGTTCGCGACGCCGAGATCGTGGCCGGAAAGTTCCTGTCCGCCTTCGCGATGATCGCGCTGCTCACGGCGCTCACGATCTACATGCCGCTGCTCATCCTGGTGAACGGCAAGGTGAGCTGGGGCCAGGTGGGGGTCGGGTACCTCGGGCTTTTGCTGCTCGGATCGGCGGCCATTTCGATCGGTCTGTTCGCCTCGTCGCTCGCACGCTCGCAGGTGGTGGCGGCGATCGTGGGCGCCGCGATCCTGGTCGTGTTCCTCTTGCTCTGGCTGGTGGCACGCGCCGTCGAAGCCCCACTGAACGGCGTCTTGTCAGGGCTCGCGCTCCATCACGAGAACTTCAGGCCCTTCATGCAAGGCGTGCTCGAGTTCCGTCGAGTCGTCTACTACGTCGCGATCAGCTACTTCTTCCTGCTGGCGGCGACCAAGACGCTGGAGGCGCGCCGATGGCGGTGAGCGAAAAGAAGCCAGCCGCCCCGGCGGCTGCCCCCGTCAGTGCGCCCGGCTGGGTCCTCGCGCTCTACCTCGGCGGGTTCACGCTCGTGTACATCGGCGAGCGCGTGCTCTCGGGCCTGGAGAAGGGCCCCGCGGTCATCACCGGGCTCGGCGTGCTCGGGGTGCTCACCGCGACGTTGCTCCGGTTTTCTCCCCGTTTTCGCAGCGGTGGCGAGCGCCGGTCGATCGAAACGCAGCTCGCCGTACTGAGCCTGACCGGGGTCTTTGCTCTTGCGCTCTACGGCCTCAGCACGCCGTTCGCGATGGACCGCTTCTTCTCAGGCCTCGAGGTCGCGCAGCGCACCCGGGTGACGGAGTTCTTGACCGTCGCGTTCGTGTCCCTCGGCATCGTGGGAACGCTGCCCATGATCTTCGCCGAAACCGCGCTGCGCCCGATGCGCAACTCGAGCCACCCGGAAAGCCGGCGCGTCCGCGCCGCCGCCCGGGCGGGCCTCACCCTGTCGCTGGCGGCCGTCTACGGGGCGCTGTTCGTCTACGCGGCCTCGGGCGTGAAGCTCGACGTCGATTTTTCGTACTTCAAGACTTCGCGGCCGAGTGATTCGACCGTGAAGCTCGCGCAAACGTTGCCCGATCCGGTGCGGGTCGTCGCGTTCTTCCCGCAGGTGAGCCAGGTGAAGAGCGAGGTCGAACGGTACCTCAACGATCTCCGCCCGCGGGCGCCCAAGCTCCAGATCGAGGTTCGTGACCGGCTGCTCGCGCCCAAACTCGCGAAGGAACTCCGCGCGACCCAGGACGGCGTGATCGTCCTCGCTCGTGGCACCACGACCCAGTCCGTGGTGATCGGCACCGAGCTCGAGCAAGCCAAAAACAAGCTCAAGACCCTGGATCGCGACTTTCAGGAGCAGCTCACCAAGCTGTCGCGGGCGCGCCGCACGGCCTACCTCACCGTCGGCCACGGCGAGCTCAACGACTCGCCGAAGTCCTCGCCGGGAACGCCGGGCTCCCGCAGCGCCAGCATCGCCCGAACCCTGCTCCAGCGCCTGAACTACCTCGTGAAGGATCTCGGTCTCGCCCAGGGTCTCGCCAAAGAGGTTCCTGACGACGCCGATCTCGTGCTCGTGCTCGGACCGACCGAGCCGTTCGCGCAGGAGGAGGTGCTGGCCCTTTCGCGGTACGTGAACCGCAGCGGCAAGCTCTTCCTCGCCCTCGATGCCGACTCCTTTTCGACGCGCGAGTGGGTCGAAGAACCGGCGCCCCCGACGTCGGAATCGGTGCCGAAGCCGTCCGCGGCGTCCTCCGCTACCCCGGCCGCTTCGGGCTCGGCCGCGCCACCCCCGGCGCCACCGTCGCCGGCAGCCGGACCCTTGAACCAGCTCGCCGGGCTGGTCGGGCTCGTCTACTCGACCGACGTGCTCGCCAACGAGCGCATGCACGTTCGCCTGCGCAACGACGAGACCGACCGAGCGCGGATCGTCACGCAGAGTTTTTCGTCGCATGCGTCGGTCTCGACCCTGAGTCGCAATGCGGCGCGCGCCGCGGTGGTCGTGTTCGGCAGCGGATCGCTCGAAAAAGCGCGAGGCGCGAACCAGCGCATGGACTTCGCGGTGAAGGCTCCGTCCGGCACCTTCCCCGACAAGAATCGCAACTACACGCTCGACCGCGACAGCGAAAAGGTGACGACCTACAACATCGCCGCCGCCGTCACGCTCACGCCCGCAGAAGCGGCGAAGACGGAGGAGCTTGCCGCCTCCCACGCGGGCGACAAGCACGACCACGACGACAAGAAAGACGACAAGAAGAAGGACGAGAAAAAGAAGGACGAGAAAAAGAACGACCCGAATGAAATGCGGGCCTTCGTCCTCGCGGATGCCGACGCCATCGGCGATTTCGTCCTCGGCGAAGTGATCACGAACCAGATGATGTTTGCCGACGCCGTGCGCTGGCTGGTCGGCGAGGAAAGCCTGGCTGGTCCTCCGAACACCGAAGAAGACAAGCGCATCCAGCACACGAAGCAGCAGGATCTGACCTGGTTCTACGCGACCATCTTCGGCGCGCCGGGGCTCGTGCTGGCGGCGGGCATCGTGCTCAGCCGGCGTTCGCGCCGCGAGCGAGGAGGTCGAAAGTGAAGGCGCTGGGCTTTCATCTCGGAGCGTTCGCCATCGCAAGCGTGCTCGCGCTCTCGGTCTGGCTTCGGGACGACGACGCGACGGTGACGTCACCCTCGCGCGGAGAAAAAGTCGTGGTCTGGAGCGGCAACGCCGACTCCATCGAGCGCATCGGCTTCGACGGGCCGGGGCGCAAGGTGAGCATCGAGGCGAAGAAGGACGCCGGGGGGACCTACTTCGTCGTTTCCGTGGACAAGGAAGAGGCGCCGCGTCCGTCGCCGCACGGAGCCGCCAGCAGCGCTCCGCCTCCCGCGGCCCCCAAGAAGACCAGCAGCCGCTTCATCGGCGTGAAAGCCGCGCGTGAATTCGCTGAAAAGCTCGCCCCGCTCAACGCCGTTCGATCGGTCGGCAAGTACGACGCGAAACAGGCCGAGGAGTTCGGCTTCGACAAGCCCGAGGGGACGCTCAGCGTGAAGGTCGGCGGTGTCGAGCAATCGCTGCTGCTCGGCGGGACGACACCGGGCGGCCAGGAGCGCTACGCGAAGCACGTGTCCACCGGTCAGCTCTACGCCGTCGCCGCCGACGTGGCGCAGACGATGCTCGGCGCCGAAACACGGCTCATCGAGCGCGATCTCCATGCGTTCGCCGACGAGGACGTGACGCGCCTGCGCGTGACACGCGCGCCCAAGACGCGCGAGCTCGTCCAGGTAAAGGAGAAGAAGGGGTCCTGGGCCGATGCGGCGACTCCCGACAAGGCCGACGAAACCGTCGCCAACTGGATGACCAAGGTGGGGCGCTTGCGGGTGATGGACTACGTCGAAACGCCGCCTCAGCTCACGCCCGAAACGCTGATCGTGCGCCTCGAGTACTTCGGCGGCACGAAGTCGATCGGTTTCCTCGAGCTGTTCAAGGTGCCGGGCGAAAAAGGTAGCGACTACTTGATCCGCACCGAGCACGGCCGCTGGCACGTGAAGGTGCTGTCGAACGTCGGCGAACAGGTCGAGCAAGACCTGGCGAGCGTGTTGAAGTAGGGCGCAGCGGACCGAGCCAGGCGCCGCTCACGGCGGAGCCGGGCTATTCCGACTGGATCTCTTTTTCGAGCGCGTCGAGCTGGGCTTCGAGGTTCGTCGCCGTGAGCTCCCGTCCGGCTTCTTCCTCGAAGTCTTCCTCGGTCGGGATCTCGGCGGCGGCCGTGGCCGCCGGACTCGGCGGCGGAGGCGCCGGCGCCACGCTCGCAACGGGGGGCGGCGCGGGCTCGGCGGCAGGAGGAGGCGGCGGCTCGGATTTGGCGCAACCGAACGCGATGAGCAGCGCGAACGCGCCGAGCGCGTGACGGCCGTTCACGGCGCACCTCCGGCAGAGGGGGCGGGTTTGGGTGTCGGTGGGCGCGATGCAGGTCCGCGAGGCAACGGAGGCGGGCCGCTCGCCGCGGCGGAGGCGCTCGGTCCGGGGCGGGCATCGTTCAAGCGCGCCACGTGGCGCTCGTGCCGCGCGTTTTCCTTGGTGATGAGCTTCTCAATCCGCGCCATCAGGGACGCACGCTTGGGCGGTTCGACCTCGTTCTCGGCGATCAGCTGCGCACGGCGCAGGAAGGCCATACGACGCGCGTGGTGACGGAGCTCCTGGAACAGCGACTGATTGCCGAGCTGGGCGGCGCTGTACTTCGCGCGCATGAGCGCGAGGTGCGCCTCACGCCGCTGCTTGTGCGTCGCCTCGAGTTCGCTCAGCCGCTTCCTCATCCGCTCGGATTTGAAGCCGTGGTGGTGGTCCGGCGCCTGCCCACTGGCCGAGCCGCGGGGCATGGCGGAGCCGAAAGGAGCGCCGCGATCGAAGGGTCGCGGGTGACTCCCGGCCGCGGCAGGCGGGCGTGCGTCACCGTGCTTTCGTTCGCCCTTGGGGGGCCCGCTGCCTGCCGCGGGTGGTTCCGCGTGGAGCGAGCCCGAAACGACGAGCACCGCGATTGCAAGACCAGGGCGGACGCGTGTTCTTGCCATGGCCCCCATCATACTCCCGTTATTGGGCGGCCCTTCCCGCATCTCTTGCGGGGCCGGAATTCAGGGACCGTTGCAAAATGACCACACGATCCGTGGGGATCGCAACGAGCCCGGTCGACGTCGCAACGAGCAGGTGCTCGGCGGCTCCGCCATCGGTCGCCACGCCGAACACGCCGCGCACCCCTTCGACAGGGGACGAGGCGCGGAGCGGACGGCCGAACCAGGTGCGCGTGGTTTCGAGACGTCCACCGCGAATGGTGGCGCGCTGGCGCAAGCCGAAGAGCACTGCGGCGATCACACCCGAGATGACCGCCGTGAGGAGTGGGAGGACCAGGGCGAGCGTGGTCGGCGGTTCGTCGGGGCGCGCCGGCGACACGATCAGCACCAAGGTGGCTCCGGGCACGAAGAGCGTCGCCCAGAGCGCCGTCGTGGCGCCGATCCGCTGGTCGGGCAGTGGGCCGTGCTCGTCGATGGTCCGCTCCGCGAGGTGCGGGTCGGTGGCGCTAGAATCGCGCAGCAGAGCGAGCGCCTCCTCGTCGAGACCCCAGCCGGGACGGAGCGGAACGCCGAGCTCGGTCGAGAGCGCCAGCGCATCCGCGAGCACGCCGGCAGGTTCCGACCTGGCAAGGACACAAGTGCGCGACTCATCCCGGCGCACGAGATCGACGCGGTAGCCGTCCATCGACTCGGCGCTGGCGAGTTCGAGATGGTCGGCGTCGTCGAATCGGATCGGCGCCGGGCGAACCCGAGAACGACCGATCTGAAAGCACATCAGTGCGGCGCCGGCCATGACGAGCGAGCAGGCGACGCGGACGGCGGTGAGGGGACCCGGCGTCGAAAGGGAAAAGGCCGCCAGCGCAAGGAAGGGCACCGAGACGATCATCACGGGCTCTGCCCGCCGCCTCTCGCTGATGGTGACGGTTCCGTCCTTCCGTTCCAGGGTCAGCATCGCGTTTTCGTAGACCCGCCCGACGCGGCGGTCGGCGCACGCTACCACTTTTCCGGCGCCTCGCTGCGTCGCGGAATTGCCGGGATTTTTGCCAGTTTCTTGCCCTTCCGGGGTGCTCGAAAACATAACCGGCGTCGAGCATGCGACGGACCGACTCGGTAGCCCTTCACGCGCTGATCGCAGGCGCCATGCTCGGCTGCCAGAACGTGGCCACCGACGGGGCCGTCCCGGCCCAGCGTCTTCTCGCCATCGCGTCCGCTGCCCCGCGCGCAGCCACGCCGTCGAGTGAGCGTGACCGCGTCACCCTCGACGGCAAGACACGCCCGGCGACGCCGGCAGCCTCGGCCGGACCCGGGACCCGCGTCCACGCGAGTGCCCTTCGTGCGTGGGTCTTCGACCGCCCCTCGCCGCACGGCGAGCGCCTCGGTTACTTGCGTGCCGGAGCATCGTCACCCACGACCGGTCCGAGCGGGACCGAGGGATGCCCCGGCGGCTGGTACCCGGTCGAGCCCGCAGGATTCGTCTGTGTCGGCAACGGCGCGACGCTCGACCCCAAGCACCCGGCCGTAGCGCTGAGCAGCGCGTACCCGCCGGCGCCGGGGCAAAAGCTGCCGTTCATCTACGGAACGGTGCGAAACCCCGGGCCCGTGTTCGCTCGCCTGCCGAGTCGGGCAGAGCTCGAACGCGCGGAACCGAGCGTCGACGAGCGGATCCCGAAGTGGCTCTCGGCCGAGGGAGAAACCGGCGCTCGCTACGCGCAGGAGGTCTGGTTGCGCGGCGCGCCGCCGCCGGATCCCGAAGCGGCGTGGAGCGACCGAACGAGCGATCCATTTCCAGAGCTGCTTTCGAAAGGTGGGTTCGGCCGGCTTCTCGAAACGGGGCAGGGGACTGTGTCGGACCTGGTGCTCGGCACCATGCGACCGAAGGTCGGGTATTCGTTTCTCGCCACGTTTCTATTCGAAGGGCGGCGGTACGGTCTCGCCACCGATCTCAGCGTGCTGCCGACCGATCGGTTGCGACCGATCCGCGGGTCGGAGTTTCACGGCGTCGAGATCGGGCGTGACGTGGCGCTTCCGTTCGCCTTCGTTCGAAAACCCGGGGCGCGCTTCGTGCGCTGGGACGCCGCGAAAAACAAGCTCGAGGACGCGGGCGAGGCCACGTACCGATCCGCCGTTCCGCTGACGGGCAAGCGTCAATTCTTCCGCGGGCGGCTTCACGAGCAATCGACGAACGGGCTCTGGCTCAGCGATCAGGACGCTTCGCGGATCGACCCGGCCAAGCGCATGCCGGGCTGGGGCAAGGCCGGCGAGCGCTGGCTCGACGTGAACGTCACCAAGCAAACGTTGGTCGCCTTCGACGGCGAGCGGCCGGTTTTCGCGACCCTGATCTCGACCGGTGAGGCCGGGCTCGAGGACCACGAAAAGACGACCGCAACCAAGCGCGGCATTTTTCGCATTCACACCAAACACGTGTCGGCGACGATGAGCTCGGACGAAGTCGGCGAGGAGTTCGAGCTCAGAGACGTTCCGTACGTTCAATATTTCGAAGGAAGCTACGCGCTGCACGGCGCGTATTGGCACGATCGCTTTGGCACGCCGAAGAGCCACGGTTGCATCAACCTGTCTCCCGAGGACGCGCGCCGGCTCTTCTATTTCACCGAGCCTTCGCTACCGACGGGGTGGCATGGGGTGCGTAAGGCGAACACCGGCACGGTCGTGTTCGTCCACCCCTGAGCCCGATTTCAGCGTATTTCCGCCCGCGGCCGGCAGGTGCGCGCCGCGAACTTTCCGCGGACCGAAGCGGCCGGACTCTTGCCGTCGCCGGGAAACTCGAGTGCCAGGAGCCCTTGTAAGCGCCCCCCAGGCGCGGGATCGAACGCACCGATCTCGAGCGTGCCACCCGCCGGTAAGACGTACGAGCGATCCGCTCGCCGCACCACGGTCACCACGCTGCGGCGCGAGGCGACCACCTCGCCGCCGTCCACGGGTTCCGGCGAAACCGCCGGGATGGTCCCTGCCGGAGGCGAGCCCGAAACGGGTGAGATCACGGTCACCATGACCACGGCGTCGTCGGGCCCCGGTTCGACGAAGCGATCACAGGAGAGCTCGTAGCTCGCCAGCGTGAGCCGGAGTTCCTGACGGAGCTCCGGCAGCTCGACGTACTCCGCGAACGCAGCGCGCAGGGCAACGTCCTGGGCCTTCGCCCCGGGCTCGGGCAAGAGGACGCTCAACGTACCGAGCGGTTGTTCCCCGCGGCAAGCCGTGAGGGTGACGAACCAAAGAACCGCGACCGCACGCACCGCCGACAAGCTCTCTAGCCCGCGCGCTCGGATGCTGGGGCGGAGAGCGCGAGGGGCCATGGCAGCGCAGCGTACTTCGGCGCAAGCCGCGAAAGGGCCGCACGGACCTGCGTCACGTTCGGACGATGTCGTGGGTCGCGACGGAGGCACGACGCGAAGATCTTGCCGAGATCGGCGAGGGCCGGATCGCGCCCGAGCCGCGCGACGCGCTCCGGCCACCCGTCGTGCTGAACGTGCATCGTGAGGACGGCCATCTCACCCTCGGCCAAAAAGAGCGTTTCGGCCGCGAGCATCTCGTAAGCGAGGCAGGCGAACGCGTAGATGTCCGCGGGTTTCGGCCCCGGCACGTAACCTTGCGGCACCACCCCGATCACCTCGGGTGCGCAGAACTCGAGCGTGCCGCAGCCCGGACGCATTTGCCGTCCGCTCAGACCGAAGTCCACGAGCACGGGCGTCTCGCCGTCGCGCAAGATGACGTTCGACGGCTTGAGATCGAGATGCCCGACGTCGGCTGCGTGCATGGCTTCGAGCCCGGCGAGGATCCCGTCCAGGTAGGCGAAGGCGCGCTTCATGGTCAGCGACCGGCTGCGGATCAGTCGATCGAGCGATAGCCCACGAATGAGCTCCATCACCAGAATCGGCTTGGGCCGCGCAGCCAGGTCGAACGTGACGAAGCGCGCGAGATTGGCCTGATGCGGCAGCGAAAGCAGCGCGCCGGCCTCTTCGCGGAAGAGCTGGAGGAATTCTTGCTCCGACAGACTGCGCGCGGTGGTCGGATCGTAGTCGGGCACCTTCAGCGCAAAACCCTCGGCTTCTGGGTTGGTGCGCTCCTCCATGCGCCGGCACACGAACACCGACGACGCGCCTCCGCTGCCGAGCGCGCGCACGACGTAGAACGCGCCGATCGTGCGGCTCGGCAGGAGCCAATCGGGCAGGTTGTCGCGGCGGCGCTCGAGCGGTATCGCATACACGTCGCTCGTCGCGCGGACCGGTAGGCTCTCCAGCCCCGCCACGGCTTGGCGTACCGCGACGGCAAGCGGCTCCGGCAGATCGGTGACGAGCTCCGTGATCGCCATCGACAGCTGATCGGCGGTGGGCGGGACACCGGAATTCACCGCGCGCTCGATCAGCGCCGCGAGCGGCGGCACCTCGGCCTCGATCGCGAGATCGTCGGGATTTTCGCCCAGGATGCGGCGCTCTGCGCTCGCGAGCAGCTGGCGGAACGCGGTCGCCGTGGCCTGGAGCTCGTCGAGCACGTGCAGGCCCGAGCCCGCTGCGTCGACCAGCTCCGCCTGCGCGCGGGCCCGCGCCACGGCCTCCAGGCAGCGCCCGAGCTTCAAGAGCACGCGCCGAACGGCTTCCCCGCGATAGCCGCCGCCGGCACCGGCACTGTGGCTGAGCTCCACCACGCGCTCCCCCGCGGCCAGTGCTGCTTCTCCGGGTGACGCCTGGCCCTCGGTCGCGTCGGGGTTGATGAAACGCGCATACGCCCCGAGCCCCGCCGAGACATCGGGTTTGGTCGACGCTTCGGCCAGCGTGACGAAGCTCTCGGGCGCGGTGACCGTACGCATCAGCGTGAGCAAGAGGTCGCTGCCGTCGCACACGCCCTCGCGCACGGCAGCGTCGAGCGCGCGCGCCAGCGTCGCGCAGGCAATGCGGTGGACCAGCGAGCCGGGACTCCTCGTGACCCGGCGCAGCAGCACCTGCACCGTGCGGCGGACGCGTTCGCGGACGGTCGAGTCGTCTTCGCTACGCGCCGACTCGACGTCGACGAGGTGGAGCAGCGCTTTCAGGTGCCGTTGCTCGGCGAGGCCCATCGCCTTCGACTCTTCGGCGCCGGTGGCGGCCTCCTCGGCGTCCACCAGCCAGCGACTCAAGCGCTCGTACAGCCGTTCGAGCTCGGGAACGCTCTGATCGGTGTCGCCCGGCCGCCGGCCGAGCAGGAGCAGGTGGGCGAGCCGCGGGCGCTCGAGGGCGCACGCGTCCACATCGCTTAGCGCACCGAGGACATACGGCTGAACCTGTTCGTCGCGCGCGCCGTGCGTCTCGATGAAATCCTGGGCGTGGTGGAGTTTCGCCGCAACCTTTTGCGCGAGCTCGTGAGCGGCGCGAGCACCGGTCGTCTCGAACTCGATCATCGCACGACGGAGGGCACCGACGAGGTCGTCCTCGTCCTCGAGCGCGTCGCCGTCGAGCAGGCGGAGAGCCCGATCGGCAATGGCGCGGAGCACCGAGCTCGCCCCTTCGGCGCGCGAGGCCAGGGTCGCGCGAAGCTGCTGAGCGGCGGCACGCCCGAACGTCTGGCTCGACAGGTCGCCCAGCAAGGCCGCAACCGCCTCGGCGACGTCGGGGCGCCGGGTGGCGGCAATCCGATCGAGGAGCCCCTCGGCCGCTTCGGGCTCGGCTTCGATCACGCGCGGGAGGCCGAGCACCATCGCCGCGGCAATCCCGGGGTCGCGCTTGCCGATCGTCCCTTCGATCACCTTCCGGCACGCGCGCAGGGTCTGCTCGGGATCGGTCGGGATCGAGGCAACGAGCGAGACCGCGGCGCGGCGCCACTCGGTCGGCGTCAGGGCCTCGTCGAGGTTCGTCTCGATCGACGCCTGGAAAGCCGGCGCCACGGCGGCGAGGAGGCCACGCGCCGTCGCGGCATGCCGCCAGACGAGCGGCTCCCGATCTGCCAGAAGCACCTCGAACACGTCGAGCAGATCGCCGTGAACCAGGCTCAGCATCGGGAACGGATCGCCCTGCTCGGAGCGCGTGACGGCCTCGCGCGCGCCGTGCTCGAGGATCTTCGCCGCGAGCCTTCGCTCGTGGAGCGTGCCGGTGCGCGCAGCGAGCAGCCACTTCTCGCGCAGATCGCGGGCCATCACGATGGTGAGGGCGAGCGGGTCGGCGTTGACGGCGGCGCCGACCGGCATGTCGAGCACCAGGCCGATGCGCGCCCGCACGGCAGCGGCATCGAACGTGCGCCCCGAACCGTGCGCCATGCGCGCCGCCACGGTGGCGAACGTCGCGGCGTTGCCCTCGTACACGCGCGCGAACACCCGGCGCCCGAGCTCGCGACGGGCACGGCCCGGCGGCAGCGCGGCCGTGATCTCGTAGAGCGCCACCGCGGCGGGGCCGGAGCCGATCCACGCGAGGTCATCCACGAGGCCGGTGTCGAGGGCGAGCTGAGCGGCGCGGGCGAGGAGCTCCGGTCCGATGCCGTCGAGCGGTGGTGGCCCGTAGCCGACGACGCCCTGTCCGAGCGCCGTGATCGCCTGGCGCCAACTGGCTCGGCGCTCGGTGCCGTCCGAGAGCTGGACCAGGGTGGCCAGGGCTTCAACGGGATTCGGCCTACGCATCAGGACCTTGGTTCGCGAAGGTGAGGGAACCCGGGATCGTCAAAGACTAGCAGCATGCGGGGTAGCTCCCGCGAGAACCTGGCGCCACGACCCCGGTGAGAACGGTCGTTCATGGTGCCACGCGTCCCAGCCGGAGAAGCTCGGGAAAAAGGCGATAGGCGGGCCTTTTCTGACTTGGCCCGATTCTTCCAACGGAGCCTTCTTCGAGGAGTAAAGCCCATGGTCCAAAAGCTCGCCCGTTTTGTTTCACCCGTCGCCCTCGCCGTCGTCTTCGCGCCCCTCGGCGCCTGCACGATAGACGCTCCCAGCGAAGAAGCCGAGAGCGAGTTCCGAGAAGCCGTTCCCGCCGGCGATAGCGTCAGGCTCGACGGCCCCGAGTCCACCACGGCTTCGGGCATGGAGGCGGCCGCGTCGACCCGCGGGACGATGGCGCCCTCGGCGGGTCAACCGGCGTTCTGGTACACCTTCACGCGCAACGTCCGAGACGGGGTGAACGCCGTGACGGCCGTCGTGCTCGTCTCGGTCTGGGCCGTGGTGCACACCACGCCGACCGAACTCGACGAAGATCATGCCGTCTTCGGCCCGTTCGAAGGCGATGCGCTCGATCCGGTCCGCTATCGGCTGACCGTGACGCGGATCGGGGAGCACCATTTCCGCTACGTCCTCGAGGGTCAGGCGAAAGCGGCCGGCGCGGGCAGCGCGTTTTTGACCGTGCTGGACGGCGATGGACACAGCAAGAAAAGCCCCTCCCACGGCGATGGCGCGTTCACCCTGGACCTCGACAACGCGAGGATTCTCGATCCGAGCCGGCACGCCGACGACGCAGGCACGGTGACGATCGAGCACGATCTACCAGCCGATATTGGTCGCCGGCGGAACGCTCTGCCTCGCTTCGTCAGCGCCAACATTCAGGCGGCCGGCGGCGAATGGCTCGAAATCCACTCTGCCGCGAACGAAGACGGCACTGGCTCGCTGGATCTCACCGGGTCGGTCGACATCGACGAAAGCCACGCCACGCTGCCCGAGGCCATTTCGGTGCAGAGTCGCTGGCGCTCGACGGGCGCCGGGCGCTCGGACATCGAATTCGCCGGGGGCGACGTTCCGCTCGAGTACGATCCGGTGACCGCCGTCGAGTGCTGGGGCACCGACTTTACCCGCGTCTATTACGTGGATTCCGCTGGTTTGGCGCCGACCGAAGGCGTGTCCGGCGAGTGCGCCTACGAAGCACCCTGAGCTCTGCGGAACGCCGGGAGCGGCGTAAGCGCCGCGACGCCAGGACGACGGCTCCTCGCACCGGGAGCGGCGCAAGCGCCGCGACGCCAGGGCAACGTCTCCGCCAGCAAAATTGAAGGGCTTTGACGCTTGCGCTTGACCCGGCCCGGAGGTACGGAAGTGTCTGGTGATTCCTTACATTGTAGGACTGCGCGCCACCGTGGGAGGGTGCCCGCGGTGGATCGGTACGGCCATCATCCTGGCCTGCCAAGCGCTGCTCCTCCTGGTCACGACCCCGGCGAGGGCGACGCCTACCGATCTCGATCGTTCGATGGCTCGTTCGCTTGCCGCCGAGGGCTACGACGCGCTCGTCAACAAGCGGTACGTGACGGCCGAGGATCGCCTGCGTCGGGCGGACGCGCTCGTGCACGCTCCCACGATCGTGGTCGACCACGCGCGCGCCTTGGTCGGGCTCGGGCGCTTGCTCGAAGCTCGGGAGCGCTATCAGCAAGTGGTGCGCGAAGGCGTCGGGCCCAAGGCCCCGCCGTCGTGGAAACAGGCGCTCGCCGATGCGGAACGCGAGGGTGCTGCGCTCGAACCACGCCTCGCTTGGCTGGTGATCCGCGTCGACGGGCCGAGCAATCCGAACGTCACCATCGACGGCAAGCCGTATCCGTTGGCCTCACTGGGCACACGGTATGCGGTGGATCCTGGCCTCCGCGCCGTTCGGGTCACTGCCAACGGTTACGTTTCTGCCGATCAAAGCGTGACGCTGCGTGAGGGCGAGGAACGAGAACTTTCTCTGTCCCTGAAACCCCCGCCGTCGATCGACCTCGAAGGCGAGCCGCAGCCCGCGGCGGCCCCGGTGGCGCAGCGACCGGAGCGGAGCCCCCTGGAGATTCCGATGTGGGCGGCGTTCGGCGTCGGTGGCGCCGGCATCGTGGTCGGCGCCGTCACGGGGGCGCTCGCGATCAGCGCGCACTCCGACCTCAGCAAAGAGTGCACGAGCGAAGGCAAATGCCCCGCCAGCACACCGGAGGAAAAGGCGCGGCTCGAGGGCGACGTGAGCCGCTACGAAACCCTCGGGACGATCTCGGGCATCGCGTTCGGCGTCGGCGTCGCCGGCGCCGCGACCGGCGTCGTGTTGTGGTTCATGGGAAAACCCAAATCCACCGCGACCGGGACGGTGCGGCCTTTGGTCGGCCCGGGCACCCTGGGCATCGAGGGGACCTTCTAGCGCCATGGTCGGGCCGAGAGTCCTCCTTGCGAGCGCGCTCGTGGCCCTTGGGTGTCTCACCTCTTGCCAGCTCGTGCTCGGAGGTTTCGAGGTCACGGACGCGCCGCCTCAGAGCCTGATCGGCGGCTGCAAGGAGGGAACCCTCCACTGTAACGACGCATGGCTCTTCTGCGAAAGCGTCAAGAACGACGACTTCGTCCTGATCAAAGAGTGCCCCTCGGCCGCGCAGTGCGACTCCACGCTCGGCGATTGCGCGGTGTGCAATGCCAACGATTTTCGCTGCAACGGAGCGAAGCTCGAGTCCTGCCGGGAAGATCGAACCGGATGGACGCTGGTCATCGAGTGCGCCACCGCGGACGAGTGCAACCTCAACTCACGCTCGTGCCGGGCATGCACCCCGGGGGAAATGCCCCAGTGCTCGGGGACCGAGCAGCGTGAGCTCTTCGAGTGTGCGGAGGATCAGAGCTGGGTCTCGCTCGGCGTCTGCGGGACACCGGAGCTCTGCCAGCGCAGCGCGGATGCGATCGCGGCGGACCCGATCAATGCGCCGCGAGCATGCTTCGAGCCCGTTTGCCCGACGCCCGGCGAGTACCGGTGTGAAGCCGACGGCCTGACGCTGTCGCGCTGCGCCCCCGATCAAACCGGGTGGACGATGGTCGATACCTGTGCGTCCCAGGCGCTCTGTGCCGCGACCGTCGCCGACCCCGACGCCGCGACCGCGCGTGGCTCCACCTGCGTGCCCCCGACATGCACCCTTGCCGATACCTACCGTTGCACCGAGCAAACGCTCGAGCGCTGCCGGCCGGATCTCACGGGTTGGGATCAGATCGATACGTGCGTGGATCCGTATCAGTGCAACACGAACCAGCGCGCGTGCACCGGCCCCTGCACGCCGGGTGATCTGCAGTGCAGCGGGGCGACCCTCGAGCAGTGCAGCGATGCCCAGGTCTGGGCGCATTCGGACGACTGCGTCAACGCCAGCCTGTGCATGGTCGAACTCAACGTGGACACCGGCCTCTACGAGGGTGGTTGCGAGCTGCCGAGGTGCGAGCCGCCGGGCTCGTATCGCTGCGAGGGCGACGTCCTCCAACGCTGCAACCCCGACCAGACGAACTGGGATCCGATCGAAACGTGCCGTTCGGCGCCACTCTGCAGGCCGAACGATGCCCGCTGCGATCCTCCGATCTGTGACCCCCCCGGCGCGCTCAGCTGCAACCCGCTCAACCCGTCCGAACTCCGCGTGTGCCGGGAGGACATGACCGATTGGGATTCGGTCATCGTGTGCGCGCCGACCGAAGCGTGCAACACCGACCCGAACGGGCCGTCGTGCGTCAATCAGTGCCCGGTGCCGCCGGAGCAGTGCAACGGCGTCGTTCACGAGCGGTGCAGCGGGACCACGGGCGCGCCGGTCTGGACGGGTCAGGCCACGTGCCGGACGCAGGAGCTCTGTCAGTGCGGGCTCGACGGCAGTTGCGCCGGCGGCCTCGCGCTCGATGGCCTGTGCGGCAACCCGGTTTGCGGCGCGAACCTCGGCAGTACGCGCTGCACTGGCGCGGTCCTCGAGACCTGCCACGCCGGACGCAATCACTGGGCCGCAGAAGACGCGATCACCTGCACCTCGGCGGCGAATTGCGTGCCGGGGACGCCGGCGGACCTGTACTTCGACAACGGCTACTGCGCCGTCTGCAGTGTCGGCGGCGAGCGGCAATGCAACGGCACTACGGCACTCCGCACTTGCTCGACCGACCGGCGGAACTGGACGACGACGACCAATTGCACGATCGGCGTCGGCTGCATCAACAGCGGCACGAACGACTACTGCGCCGAGTGCGCGACGGGTAACGTGCGCTGCGTCGCCGGCAGCATTCAGGCGTGCGCCGCCAACTCGCTCTGGGGCACCTCCACTCCGTGCGCCGTCGCCTGCGTGGGGTCAGGCAACAATTCCTACTGTGCCGACTGCACGGTGGGCCAATCCCAGTGCACGACGGGCGGGGTGCAGTCCTGCGGCTCGAACCAGCTCTGGGGGTCGAGTACGGCGTGCCCGCTCGGCTGCGTCGACAGCGGCACCTCGGACTATTGCGCCGAGTGCACCACCGGTGAGGTTCGTTGCAACGGCGCTGGGCGGCAGACCTGTGGCGCGAATCGTCGTTGGGGCGCCGTCACGGCTTGTGCTCTCGGCTGCGTCGACAGCGGCGTAGCCGACTACTGCGCCGAGTGCACCGCGGGTGACACGCAGTGCGCCTCCGGCGGCGTCCAGACCTGTGGCTCGAATCGCCTCTGGGGCTCGGCCTCCGCGTGCGCGCTCGGCTGCGTCGACAGCGGCGTAGCCGACTACTGCGCCGAGTGCACCGCGGGTGACACGCAGTGCGCCTCCGGCGG
>Ga0315912_10000132_pt1 | contig 174345 bp, 143 predicted proteins | sample VfabasoilMG_FD_204469 | JGI IMG/M metagenome (GOLD analysis project Ga0315912, IMG submission 204469) | Garden soil microbial communities collected in Santa Monica, California, United States - V. faba soil | ecosystem: Environmental > Terrestrial > Soil > Garden | place: USA: California...
ATGCTTGTCTGCCCTTTCTTCGTATATTTTTAATGCCCTGGTGTTGTAATCAAGGGCTTTGTTCAAAAGCTCCTGTTTTTGCGGGGACACAGCAAGCTCCGAAGCCTGATCCATATAGGCATTTGCAATATTGCCCAGTTGGATGCTGATCCTTTCCTTATCGCTAAGCTCTTCCCCTATTTTCAATGCTTTGAAATAGTAATCCAGGGCTTTGGAATAATTGCCGTTCAGTTCATACAGGTTTGCCATGTTTCCATACTGGATAGCAATCCTCTTCTTGTCTCCCAGTTCCTCAGATAATTTCAATGCTTTGAAATAATAATCCAGCGCTTTGGTATAATTGCTCTGGCATTCGTACACCAGGCCCAGGTTGCCTGTGCGTGTGGCAATTCCTTTTTTGTTATTTATTCTCTGATCTATCTGCAGTGCCTGCATCAGGTAATCCAGTGCTTTAGGGTAATCTGCTTTAAGCTTATAAACAACACCCATCTGCCCGATGGTATTGGCTTCCAGCATTTCTATGTTCCTGGTGTTCCTCAGGCGGAGCTCTCTGCAAAGCTGTATGGCCTGCTCTCCAAGCAGGGCGGCGGTGTCCGGGTTACTGTACATAATTGCCCATGCCAAATCGTTCATGATCTTTATTTTCAGTGTGTCCTCAGTATTCGTTTTGAGCAGGGAGCGTAAGGAATCAATTTTGTTTTGCTGGGCAACGGAATGACCTGCGCTTAGCAGACAGGATGTAAAGCAGACGAAAACGAATGTGTAGTTTATTCTTCTCATGATCCGTCAACCAGCTTAAATGTAACGATTTTTAAATTCATAGTTGAAGAAATACGAAATACCCATGCCGTAAGAAATCAGAAATACAATTTTGGATGTCCGTTTCATATTGTTTCCGATTTGCTGATTAAATATAACCCGGGTAATTTACTTTAGCAGGACATTTCATACGGTAACAAGAGAGAATAGGTTATTTAAAACGACTGAGGTCAGAACCCAAACAATATTGCTCAATTGCGTTTGCTCTTTATACTTAAAAAGGGAAAAGAGGACGCTTTTTGCTTCCTCTTTGTACCTAAAAGGGGAAATGAGGACGCTCTTAGGTTCGGCTTTCTACCTAAAAAGGGAAAAGAGGACGCAATTAGGGGAATCGAGGACACGAAAAGGTTCGGCTTTCTACTTAAAAAGGGAAAAGAGGACGCAATTAGGGGAATCGAGGATGCTCGAAGCGTCCTAGAAAGCCTTTTTTTCGCTGATTTAGAGTCTGTTCAGTAAACTGTGTCAGATACATACCTTTGACCCGGGAACTGAAAGCCGAGTGTCCGTCAACAGCAATCCTTTACAAAATCTTTACACCCGATTTCCTATTTTTATAACTCCTTTACGGTTGCGTAGATAACTTTGGATTAAATGGAAAGGAGCTTTTTTAAGCGAAGGAATAAAGGCAGGCAGTTCCTTATCAGCATTCTGCTTGTTACCAGCATAGCAGGGATCTGTTATGCAGTTTCTCCTTACATAGGTTACAGGGTAGTAGCACTGATCCTTCTCCTGGCCGTCTCTTTTATCGCCGCGCTGTTTGATATTCTGCCTGTGCTCGTGGCAGCCTCGTTAAGTGCCCTGATCTGGAATTTCTTTTTCATCCCTCCATACTTCACCTTTACTATCCGCGATCCCGAAGACATCCTGATGTTCCTGATGTATTTTGTAATAGCAATCGTAAACGGTGTGCTTACCTACAAGCTCCGGCAAATGGAAAAGGAATCCATGCAAAAGGAGGAAAAAGAACGTACATTGAAGCTGTACAACGCTTTGTTTAACTCGCTTTCTCACGAGCTTCAAACGCCCATTTCAACCATTGTGGGCGCAAGCGATTCTTTAAAGGACGACAGTGAAAAACTTTCCGAAAAAAATAAAACCGAGCTGGTGGATCAGATCTCTGCAGCATCGCTCCGGCTGAACGAGCAGGTAGGGAACCTGCTGAATATGTCCAGGCTGGAAACCGGCCATGTAAAACTAAAAAGAGACTGGTGCGATATCAATGAATTGATCTACTCTGTAGTAGATACCATACAGAAAAAAGCCTCCGGGCATAAAATCCAGATCAATATTCCCGAAAACTTTCCGCTGTTCCGGCTCGATTACGGGATCATGCAGCAGGTATTGCATAACCTGCTGAACAATGCAGTTCAATATACCCCGGATAATACTGCCATTACTATTGATACGCACTACACAACTTCGATAGCAGGGCACTTTGAAAATAACGATTCTAAAACTCCTGCACGCCGGGATGCCACCAGCCATACCCTGGTCATTACCGTTTCCGACAATGGCAAAGGTTTTCCCGAAAGTGAAATTGAAAAAGTGTTCGATAAATTTTACCGCCTGCATAATTCCCAGGCAGGAGGCACAGGATTGGGCTTATCCATTGTAAAAGGTTTTGTTGAGGCGCACAACGGAAAAATACAATTGCACAATTTGCCCAAAGGAGGCGCTGAATTCACCCTGGAAATTCCTGCAGGAATATCGTACATCAACTCACTGAAGCATGAGTAACAAAGCGGAAATACTGGTAATAGACGATGAGCCGCAGATACGGAAGCTGCTTGAAATTGCGTTGCAGTCAAACGACTTCCGTGTGAACGAGGCCGGTACTGCAAAAGAGGGCCTGGCACTGGCAGCCAGCCATCCGCCCGATCTGATTTTGCTGGACATAGGCCTGCCTGATGAGAATGGTCATTCCGTTTTGAAAAAATTCCGGGAATGGTATGCCAAGCCGATAATCATCCTTTCCGTGCAGAGCACGGAAGAAGATATCGTCACGGCATTGAACAACGGTGCAAACGATTATCTGACAAAGCCCTTCCGTACCGGTGAGCTTGTGGCCCGTATCCGTTCCGCCATGCGCAACACATCCGCTGAAAAGACCCAGACTGTTCTGCAGCCCGGAGATTTAACGATCGACCTTTCAAACCGGACGGTAAAGAAAGGAAGCGTCACCATAAAGCTGACTGCCACGGAGTATTCCCTTCTCACACTGCTGGCAAAAAACGAAGGCAGGGTACTTACGCATCAGTTCCTGTTAAAAGAGATCTGGGGGCCAAGCTACCTGAACGAGTCCCAATACCTGCGTGTATTTATTGCCCAGCTTCGAAAAAAGATCGAAGACGATCACAACCGCCCCAAGCACATCATTACTGAAAGCGGTGTAGGCTACCGCTTTATCTGATTTCTTTTCTTTCGCAGCTAAGACCGTAGCCAGACTTTACAAAATCTTTATACTTCCCGCCCGCACTTTAACATCCTATTTATAGAATTCGCTGTTGCTTTGTATAGTACATCACCACTATGGAAAAAGCAACAATACATTCCCGGAAAGTAACCCTGGGAACGATCCTGGTCGCGCTTGGGATCATCTACGGCGATATAGGCACCAGCCCGCTTTACGTGCTCCGGGCGGTTGTAGGAAAAAGCCCGATCGATGAAATACTCGTGTTCGGCGGAGTATCCCTCATCTTCTGGACACTGGTATTCCAGACAACCATCAAGTATATCTGGCTCACGCTCAAAGCAGACAACCACGGCGAAGGCGGTATTTTTTCGTTGTATGCATTGGTTCACCGCTATGGTAAATACCTGGTCATTCCAACCATCCTCGGTGCAACCACGTTACTGGCCGATGGCATTATAACTCCGCCCATCTCCGTTGCCTCGGCAGTAGAAGGACTGGACATCCTTATTCCCGGCATTCCCACTGTTCCGATCGTCATAGCCATATTATCCGCGCTTTTTTTCTTTCAGCGCTTCGGCACACAAAAAGTCGGAAGTGCGTTCGGACCAGCCATGGTCATCTGGTTCAGCATGCTTTTTCTTTTAGGCGCGCGTGAGATCCTGCTGTACCCGTCGGTGCTCAAGGCGCTGAGTCCGCATTACGGGTATGAGCTGCTTGTGCATCACCCCCATGGCTTCTGGCTCCTGGGCGGAGTGTTCCTTGCCACCACGGGTGCAGAGGCCCTCTATTCCGATCTCGGACACTGCGGACGAAAAAATATACGCATCAGCTGGGCATTTGTAAAGATCTGTCTCACGGTAAACTACCTCGGGCAATCCGCATGGATCATGAACCAGGGAGAAGCCACGCTGAACGGAAGAAATCCGTTTTATGAAATGATGCCCCACTGGTTTTTAATTCCGGGGATTCTCATAGCCACTGTTGCCACGATCATTGCCTCACAGGCCCTCATCAGCGGTTCGTACACGCTCATCAGCGAAGCCATGAGCCTGAATTTCTGGCCCCGTGTTACCGTGCGCCAGCCTACCGACCTGAAAGGACAAATTTATATTCCAAGCGTCAATAATATTCTATGGTTCGGCTGCATTCTCATGGTACTTTATTTTCAGAACTCAGCCCACATGGAAGCAGCTTACGGTTTCTCCATCACCGTTACCATGATGATGACCACTTTCCTGATGGCGCATTACCTTATTTACCGCCGGAAATGGCCGGTGGTTTTAGTCATCCTGTTTGTGGCTGTATTCGGAATTATTGAAATATCCTTCTTCATCACCAACGTTGCTAAAATAAAGGAGCGCTGGATGTTCCTTTTCTTCGAGCTCTTTGTTTTCTCCATCATGTACGTATGGTTCTATGCACGGAAGATCCATAACCGGCTTGTAAAGTTTGTGCAGCTGGGCAAATACACCGCTCTGATCAAGCAGCTCAGCGAAGACGATAACATACCCAAATTTGCAACTCATCTTATCTACCTCACCAAAGCCAACAGGCGGGAGGAAGTGGAAGAAAAGATCATCAACTCCATTTTCTCTAAAAACCCCAAGCGGGCGGATGTATACTGGTTTGTGCACATTCACCGCACAGATGAGCCCTATACACTCAGCTACGAGATCTCCGAGCTGGTAGATGACAAGGTGATAAAGGTTACCATCAATGCCGGATTCCGCGTTCAGCCCCGTACAGAATTATACTTTAAGCGGATCGTGAAAGAACTGGTGGCAAATAAGGAGCTAAACTTGCATATACGTCCCGATGGCTCTACCATTTACAATCCTGAACCCGATTTCAAATTCGTGGTGATTGAACGCTTCCTGTCCGTAGAGAATGAATTCACATTGAGGAAAGGGCTATTGCTTAACTGCTATTTTTTCCTGAAGCGGCTCGGGCAACCCGATGAAAAAGCATTTGGCCTGGATAAAAGCGATGTTATCGTGGAGCAGGTGCCGCTCGTCTATCAGCCCGTTCATAAAATAGATTTAGTAAGAAAACAAGACCAGCAAACAATATGAAAACATTTATTGCACCGGCCTTATTATTTTCTGCCCTATTCTCCTTTGCACAAAATGATTCTACAGCATACGAAAAGAAAAAGGAGAAAAGCATTCCGTTTGCATGGGCGGACTGGAGCTGGCTTCAGGGTAACAGCCGGCTTTCCAAACAAGTGCTCGATTCCAAATACTTCACGGGCGATGTTACGATGGACATGCATTACAATTACCATTTTGCGCATCCCGTTGATCATACCCAGTCGGGCTCAACCGCCTGTTTTCGTACCGATGAGCTTAATGTTTCCTACATTGAAGCAGGCGGAGATTTTCACGATCCTGCCAGCGGTGCAAGAGCACGGCTAATACTGCAGTTTGGTACAAGAGCCATAGGTGTTCCGCGCAACGATAACACGGGGCTTCGCGGGCAATTTGATCTGTACAATGCGCTTCGCTATGTAACGGAAGGCTATGTAGGCCAGCATTTCAAAAAGATGCACGGTGTAAATGTAGACGTGGGCATTTTTAAATCATACGTAGGCTTAATGGGCTACAACAATTTCGAGAACTGGAATTACCAGAATTCGTTCACTTCCGATAATACCCCCTGGTTCTTTACAGGAGTTCGTGTTCAGACTTATCTTTCGGATAAATTCAAAATAGAATACTGGATAGTGAATGGCTGGCAGACGTACGGAATGTTCAACGAGGTTCCGGGCCTGGGTTTCCAGGTTGACTGGAGACCAAAAGAATGGATGAAATTTGTGGGAAGCGGATATGTAGGTTATGATACTCCTGATATGCCCGCCCGTACACGCTATCACAGCGACAACAGTGTGATCATTCGTTATTTTAAAAATCCCGGCAGCTTCTTTTCCAAAGGTGCATTTTCTTTTACCGGTGATATTGGTTTTGAAAGCGGACACGGTGTTAGGCCATTCAAAGATGATTCAGTGCATGGGGTGCGTGCCCAGAACTTTCTAAGCTGGATGTTCTATCATCGCCTTTGGCTTGGCAGGAAAGAACATTTCGCCTGGACATTTGGAGGAGGCATGCTTCATAATCCCGGTCGCTACCTGCCTTTGGTTCCTTCAGGAGCAGGTTCACAGCCCATAGGTGCAGGTTCCATTTACTTTTCTCAAAACCCCGGCGATCCGCTGGATAACTGGGATGCTTCAACCGGAATTCAGTATATGCCCAATGAACACGTAACCTGGGGACTTGAATATGTTGAGCGTCACTCAAACATCCCTTATTTTCCCGGACACGGAGGAATAACATCCCCCAATGGCTGGAATCCTCCTATCGGCAATCCTACAGGTTTTGTGCCCGATCTTGTGAAAAACGAACAAAGGATTATTGCATCGGTTATAGTCCGGTTTTAATTACGTATAGTTTTAGTGACGTCAGGCCTGTCTCGGTTAAGCCGAGGCGGACAGACCTTCCTGACCTGATGTAGGCGCGAATTGACAGCATTTATAATGTCATCCGGTCTGGTAATTATAAGTTTAAAATAAATTTTGCCAGTTCAACTACTTATCGTAATATTGCGATATAATTAAAAACAATGGGACTCGCCAAGACAGAGGAATTCACGGTAAAGGATAATAAGATCGCTTCTTATGCAAAGGCGTTGGGACATCCCGCCCGCATCGCCATACTTCAGATCCTTTTAAAAAGCCAATCCTGCATTTGCGGAGATATAGTGGATGAACTTCCCTTATCTCAGTCTACTGTGTCCCAGCATTTAAAAGAACTGAAAGCAGCCGGATTGATTAAAGGAAATATAGACGGGGCATCTGTGTGCTATTGTATCGATGAAAAAGGATGGGAGGAAGCCAAAGCTTATCTGAAAACCCTTTTTGATTCGTTCAAAGGAAATACCTGTTGCTAAAAAAATTTGAACTTAACTATCGTTAAATTACGATTAACCTTAAAACCACATACCATGGAAAACACAGATCAGATCAAAGAAATGGTAAAGCAGAAATACGGTGAGATTGCTTTACAGAACAAAGAAACAAACGCTTCCTCCTGCTGCGGGGCCACCGGCTGCTGCGACAGCGTTTACAACATCATGGCCGATGACTACAAGAAGCTGGAGGGCTATAATGCCGATGCTGACTTAGGATTAGGGTGCGGCCTGCCGACCGAGTTTGCAAAGATCAAAACAGGAGATGTGGTTATTGACCTGGGCAGCGGTGCAGGCAACGACTGTTTCGTGGCCAGGCACGAAAGCGGGCCGGAAGGCAAAGTGATCGGAATTGATTTCACCGAAGCCATGGTCTCAAAAGCAAGGACCAATGCGGAGAAACTGGGTTTTCACAATGTTGAATTCCGGCAGGGAGATATAGAGAAAATGCCGGTTACTTCCGGCACGGCCGATGTAGTGATAAGCAACTGCGTGCTGAACCTTGTTCCGAATAAGGCAAATGTGTTCAAAGAAATCCTGCGGGTATTGAAGCCGGGCGGACATTTCAGTATTTCAGATGTGGTACTGGTCGGACAGCTTCCTGACAAACTAAAAAACGCCGCTGAAATGTATGCGGGCTGTGTGGCAGGAGCCATCCAAAAGGAGGATTACCTTAACCTGATCAAAGAAACGGGCTTTACCATGGTAACTCTGCAAAAGGAAAAGCAAATCATTATTCCTGATGAGATACTGAAAGGTTATGTAAGCGAAAAAGAAGTGCAGGATTTCAAAAACTCCGGTGTGGGTATTTACAGCATAACCGTCTTTGGAAAAAAAGATGCCTGCTGCAAGCCGGGCAGCGGATGCTGCTGATCTAAATTAGAACAACATGAAAAAAATATTATTTCTTCCCCTTTGCATTTGTTTCGTTCAATGCTCAACCAGTGCTGAACCCGTCAATAAGAAGGAACAGGAGTTATCCTGCAAACTCACCACACCTGAATTACAGGAGCGAAAAGCTACTGTGATCGCTCAGCTCAGAGAAATGGTTCGGGAAAAAAAGGAGTTGAAAGACGGTTATTCATTCCGGTTTTCGGGCAATGATAAAACGATTGATCTTCTTACGGACTTTGTCAAAAGTGAGCGTAAATGCTGTGATTTTTTCTCTTTCGGTATAAACATAGTTGATACCGGCACCATTTGGTTTGATATTACCGGAGGAGAGGGAGCAAAAGAATTCATCAAGACTGAAATGGAACTATGAAAAAGGTACTATTTGTCTGCATCCACAACTCAGCCCGTAGCCAAATGGCTGAGGCATTCCTTAATAAACTTAGTGCGGGTAAGTACCAGGCTGAAAGCGCTGGGCTGGAAAAAGGAACATTGAATCCGGTGGTAGTTGAAGCAATGAAAGAGGTCGGACTAGACATATCAAAGAATCTTACCAAGGAAGTAGCTGAAGTTTTAAGCCGGGGTAAGTATTTCGATTACGTGATAACTGTTTGCGATGAGGCAAGCGCTGAGCGCTGCCCGGTCATTCCCGGTGCTTCAAAAAAACTTCATTGGTCGTTTGCCGATCCTTCTCAATTCAAAGGCACAAATGCGGAAAAGATGGTTCAGGTCAGAGAAGTAAGGGATGCTATCAAAAAGAAGGTTGAGAAATTTCTGATGACGTCAGCCCGAAGATGAGATGGCTGATAGTGACGTCAAATCTAATTTGAAGAGAAAATCATACTTTTGTTTTGTGAAGATCACCAGGTACATAACTGTTTTTTGCCTCTGTGTAGTATTTATACTTCCGCACGATGCCATTGCACACGTGTTCAGGCTGCCTGCTTTGATAGGACATTTCCTTCACCATCATCACGATCATGAAACAGGAGTTCTTGCTTTTGTGCACGATCATTATGCAGGTGCCGGGCATTCCGCTGAGGACCAGGAGGAACATGACCAGCTTCCTTTTTCAGGCCATCAGCACAATGCGGAATGTGTTCAAACAACGATTCTATTCTATTATTCATCATCGCAGTCAATCAAGCTGGATGATACCTCAACCGGAAGTATTTCTTTTCTGAATTATACCGGCAGTTTTTGTCACGAGTACTTTCCCTCCATCTGGCAACCTCCCAAGCTGGGTTGATAGTTTTTCTTTATCCTGTCCAACTATTAAACCTGTTACTATGAAAAATTTCGTATTGCTATTCGTAGCATTTATTACCTGCCTGCAATTACAGGCGCAAAATACATTCAGGATCCACTTAAAAGATGCTGAAACCAAAGAGCCGCTTGTCGGGGCAACTGCCCTGCTGAAAGGCACTGCCAACGGATCAACAGCCGATGCAAACGGCCTGCTGGAGATAAAAAATATTCCCGACGGAGAGCAGGTGATCCTGTTTTCCTGTATCGGGTATGAGCAATTGACAGATACATTTACTTTTCCCTTTACAGGTCCGCAGCCTTCGGAGGTCTTTCTTCACAGCGAAGCCGGAGAACTGGAAGAAGTAATTGTGGAGGGAACACGTTCCAACCGCAGTATCGAAAATGTACCTACCCGCGTAGAGGTGCTTACGGAGGAAATTGACGAGGCCAGTACGATGGACCCTTCCAAAGTGGCGCACCTTCTTACGCACAGCACCGGCATACAGGTTCAGCAAACTTCCGCTACGAACAACACAGCCAATGTCCGCATTCAGGGTTTAGACGGCCGGTACACGCAGATATTGAAAGACGGATTTCCGATCTACGGAGGGTTCTCAGGCAACCTGAGCATCATGCAGATCCCGCCTTTGGATTTGCGACAAGTGGAGTATATCAAAGGTTCGGCTTCAACCTTATACGGCGGAGGAGCTATTTCAGGATTGATCAACCTTTTATCAAAAGAAACTGCCAAAGAGGAAAATCTCATACATATCAATGCTTCACAGGTCGGGGCATTGGATATAAATGCTTTTACAGCTAAAAAGTTTAACAGGATCGGGTATACCTTACTGGCTCAGCGGAACACCCACAAGTATTTTGATGCCGACGATGATGGCTTTACGGATCTGCCACAGCTGACCAAATACAATTTCAATCCGAAGATATTCTTCTATTTCACCGACAGGACGAAAATGTATGCGGGCGCCACTTTTACCAACGAGATCAGGGAAGGCGGAGACACAAAGCTGCTAAGCCATCAATACCCGGATTCACTGCACTTTTATAAGGAGACAAATGACATCAGCCGGGTTACTACCCAGGTGAAATTAGATCATACGCTGAATGATAATAATAGCCTTGCGATCAGGAACAGCTTCAATATTTTTCACCGGGGCCTGGAGCTTTCTTCTGCTCCGGTTTCGGGTGAATACCGCTTTGCGGGAGAGCAGCTTTCTTCTTTTTCAGAAATATCGTTCACGAGCAAAAATGAAAAAGGAGTATTTATTTCCGGGTTGAATTTCTATTCTGATCTTTTTGAAGAAACCCCATTGCAAAGTTCTGTTCTCAGGAATGAAGAGTTCCAGACAGCGGGAGGATTTGCGCAGTATACCCGTGATCTTGGAAAGATGATATCCATAGAAGCAGGACTTCGGGGCGATTATGTAATGGACGATAAGGCTTACGTTTTACCCCGCCTGTTTACACTTTTCAAATGGACACAAAAGCTCAGCACCCGTATAGGCGGAGGCATGGGTTACCGGAACCCCACCATCTTCAACCAGGAATCAGAGCTGCTTGGCTATAAAAATGTGATGCCCATTGATAAAAGCAAAGTAACTGCCGAAGAATCCTACGGGGGAAGCGCAGATATTGGTTTTAAATCCGCGATCGGTGAAAAATTCTTTATCAGTATTAACCAGATGGTGTTTTACACATATCTGAAAAACCCTTTGATTTTGACTGATGCAGGAAGCTTTTCCGGTGTTTATCATTTTATGAATGCCAGCGGTCAGACCCAAAGCCGGGGACTGGAAACATTTTTCAGGTTTGGTTTTTATGACTTTGTGCTTTTTGCGGGCTACACGTATACTGATGCCACCAATACCTTCAACGGCAAGACACAAGAATTCACCCTAACACCAAAACACAGTTTGAAAGGTGATTTTCTTTATGCATTACCCAATAAATGGCGTATAGGTATGGATTACGAATACAAAAGCGGGCAGTTGCTTTCTACCGGCATGCGCACACGTGAATACTGGACATTCGGAGCGGTTGTAGAAAGAACTATTAAGAACTTTGTTCTTTTCGGCAATGCGGAGAACCTCACCAATGTCAGGCAGACGAAGTATGAAAGCCTGATCTCCGCTCCCTACAATACTCCTCAGTTTACCGAAGTGTGGGCCCCTCTGGACGGATTTGTTTTTAATGCAGGGATAAAAATCCGATTGTAGTAGTGACGTCCCGCCTCGGCTTAGCCAAGGCGGGACCTGACATACTGAAAAACTAGCGGATCATGATCCTTCTTGTAAAAACACTATTCTCCCAGGATGCGATCACGAAATACACACCGGGCGTCAGCGGTCCCCGTACGTTGATGGATTCAATTAACAAATCGCTATCCAGTAAAAGATTCTGAGAGTAATGTTCCTGTCCTAGAATATTTTTGACCTTTACTGCTATGCGCGTACCTTTTTTCCCGGAGAGTGAAATGGTAAAATGGCCGGAGGAATAACTAGGGCAGACAATAAAAATGTCCTTATTAACGGTTACGGAAACTATATCGCTGAAAGAGAAATCGCCGTTAAAATCCACCTGCTTAAGCCGGTAAAATGAAACTCCGTTAAGCGGTTCGGAGTCCACGGAGGAATAGTGCTTTAATGTGCTGCTGTTCCCTGCCCCTTCCAACATTAATACGTGTGAAAAGACATTCGCATCCATGCTCTTTTCAATGATGAAATAATCGTTATTGAATTCCGATGCAGTGATCCAGTCCAGGTCCACATTTTTATTCTGCTCATTGTAAGAAGCATTGAAATGGATCAGCTCAACGGGAAGGGCAATCGCAGCATTGATAACATACACGATCATTGCCCAGTTAGTATTGCTTTGATTCCACCGGGCAGTAATGGTACCGTCCGCAACCGTCTTTACATAATCTGAAACACCTAAATTAAGACAGGCAGCAGAAATAGATGCAGGCAATATGTTTCGTGTACTCAAAGTGGAATTTGCCGATGTGCTGGCATTGATAGCTCCGGAAGTAGAAGTGGTATAGCCTGCAACGACGGTAACTATCCAGTCGGTATTGGTGATGGTGCCTGTGGCACGGGAAACGTTACCATTATTTGTGCCGATATTGGCGGTGGCCGGACAGTTATACGGGGCATTCTGGTTGGCAATGGTATAAGACAGCGTTGAAGGTGTTGTCAGGTCAACGCCGGTATAGCTGCTGGCGATGCCCAGTATTTCTACGGACGCAGAAGCAGAGATAACTACATTGTGCGCGCCGGCGCTGGGTGAGATGCGCTCGTAATAATAAACATAGGTGCTCAGGTTCCACACTTTGGATTTTAATGTAAGCGCAGCACCGTTGTAGGTTACACCGGATACTACATCTGTCCCCGTGGCTACTCCCACCACCAGGTAGGTATTGGAACCGCTGGAAATGGTATGTGCAAAAGTTAACGAAGTGCTGCCTGCAGTACTTGCTTTGGTACTGGCATCGAAAACAACGGCTGCTGATACCTGCTGAACAGTTAATAGCAAAGCAAAAAAGGTAAAGCAAGGTCTGCGAATAAAAAACGGATCAGGGAGCAAACTCATGTTTAACTTTTCTTTTTAAACGGGAAAGAAGCAATAGTGTTTCGTCTATTTACTCGCTTATATTTCTTTTTAAAGATAAAGACTAAACCTAAATTTTCAAACACTTTTTGAAATTATTGCACCTATAGTTTATAAGGTTCTTGTCGTTAAACAATACAATATAAGTGCCTTTCGTATTTTTTCATTTGAGGCGCGTATTAAAAAAGAAATGCCAGTTACCCGCTTAAAACCTGACGGCACTAAAATTTCACCTCAACAAGCTTACATTCCCCCGTTTATCAACCTTGCTTCCGTCCGTAAAAACAATGTGAAGACAATACGCAACAACCTGTGTACCCATGTCGTTGTCTCCCCGGTTTCCATCCCATGCTTCTGCCGGATCTTCCGATTCAAAAATTTTCTCTCCCCAGCGGTTGTAAATTGCAAGCTTGTATTCCTTTACACAGGCCAGGTTTCCAAAATAAACTTTCAGCTCATCATTTTCAGAATCACCGTTCGGAGAAAAAGCATTGGGCAGGTAATACGAGTTTATACAGGGAACTTCTACGGAAATAGTTACGCAGGCAGAATCCGCACACTTATTTGCATCCGTAACCACTACGCAATAATGCGTGGTTTGACCGGGAGAGGCAACGGGATTGGGACAGCTTACGCAGGATAATCCCAGCGCAGGCGACCAGGAATAGCTCACACCACCCGAAGCAGAAAGATTAGCCGACCCTCCTGCCAGGATGGTAGCATTTGTTCCTGCAATTACAATAGGTACACTGGCATTTGTTACGATCGTTGAAAATGATTTAGAACAACCCCTGGCATCCGTTACAACCACGGTGTAACTGGCTGCAGCAAGGCCCGTAATTGTTTTTCCCGACTGCATCGTATTCCATAAATAGGAATAAGGAGAAGTCCCGCCGGAAGGATTTGCAGTTGCACTTCCATCGCTCTGGCTGCAGGAAGCCTGCGTAGTGGTTACAGAGGCGGTGATGGCTGTGGGTTGAGCAATCAATATCGTCTTCGTATCCGAACAACCTGCAGCATCCGTAACCGTAAGAGTATACGTACCCGCTGAAAGCCCTGAAGCATTTTGAGCAGCTTGTCCGTTGCTCCAGCTGAAGGAATAAGGAGGAGTGCCGCCTGTCGCTGCTGAGCTGGCACTGCCGTCCTTTCCCCCGTTGCAGGATACATCTGCCTGCAAAGTAACATTTGCCACAGGGCCGTTTGTATTTAATATTGTAGCAGTTTGTATCTGCGTACATCCGTTGGCATCCGCGATAGTGCACGTATAAGTTCCTGCCGCCAAGTTGGAAATAGCTGAAGTGTTTTGTCCGCCGGGATTCCAGCTGTAATTGAAACCGCCGTTGCCACCATTTGCCGACACCGAAGCCGAACCTGCATTTGCACCACAGGCTGTATTAGTGACAGAAACACTTGAGGTGATAGCAGGGGGCTGAGTAATGCTCACGGTAGCGGTACCCGTACATCCCTTTGAATCGGTCAGCGTTACAACATACGTGCCGGTAGATAAGCCGGTAGCAGTTGCAGCATTCTGTACCGGAACGGTATTCCATACATAGCTGAACGGGACAGTCCCTCCGGACCCGCTCACCGTTGCACTTCCGTCTTTCAAACCCGCACAGCTTATGTTCGTAGCCGACATCGATAACGCTATGGTTGAACCGCTGCTTCCTACTGTGACCGCCGTGGTTTGCGAACATCCTTTACTATCCGTTACTGTAACAGTATAAACACCGGCCGATATATTGCTGATCGTATTGTTTGTTCCGGTTACAGGGCTCCAGGAATATTTATAAGGAGGCACACCGCCTGTGGTTGTTACAGTTACCGAGCCATTTTGTTGTCCGCAGGCCGGAGTTACAACCGATGTATTTATGGAAAGACTATTAACCGTGATCTTTAAGCTGTCCACCGGGGATACGTTTCCGCACAAGTCCGTCACAGAACCCGATGCAGATACTAATTTCAGATAGTACGTTCCGCTTTGAGTGATGGGAGGCGATACATCCAGTGTAAAATACCTGTCGTGGTCAGCACCACCCGCGCAAAGGCTGGAAATATTTGTGATGCTGTACGGACCACCGGGTCCTGTCAGTGTAAAATCACCGGCTTGCACGGTACTGCATAAGATGTTTTCGGAAAAAACCAAAGAGATCTTATTTGTTCCGCATGCAGCAAGTGATGTAATGGAATCAAGTAGCGGAGGTATGTTATCAAAAATTACAGCAGTTGAAGTTCCAAAATTAATGGTGTAGCCATTGGCCGAGCCGGTAAAGTTGATAACAGAAACAAGATATGTTTCACCCGCTGTTACAGGCAGATCTTTATTCCAAGCCGGGCCATTGGTGTTCCCCGGTCCGCTTGAATTACTTGTACCGCCGTTTGCTGAACTTATGCCCGTTGCTCCGCAATTGCCGTTGGGACAATCCCCGTATGAATTACAACTCTTCAGCAGACTTGACTTCTGGTATACCTCCGAGCAGCTGGCATTTGTAATATTGTAAACGCCCCAGTCGTAATCATCCGTAGCTGCATTCGGAGTAAGTGTGAATCTTAATAAGCCGCTCTGCTGAACGGTAAACGTGTACCATACTGAATTTGTCTCGCCACTGGTAAGACAGCTGCCGGGATTTATTTCGCTGGGGTAGTTCCCTGAGCCCGAATAAGCGGTGGTGCTTGAATACACATTTTTGCAAATCGGTATTGCACCGCACGCATCCTGAACGGTAGGTACCGGAGGCGGCTTACACGTTACACAGGCGATGGATGCTGCCCAGCCGGGGTCAGCAAAAAAACCACTGCTCTCTTCGAATTTGAATGTCACACAACCGCGGGAATTGGGAATGGAATATTTATTCGCACTGATTACTATGGTTGCCGGGGTATTCTGGAAATTGTATATACGTAAAATACTTGAATTGGTGTCAGGCCCGTTGTATATTGTTAACGTTGCCCCGATATTCAGATCGATTGAGGAAAAATTGAACTCAAGGCATTTGCTGGTGTCCTGCGGGCAAAATGTTTTAATGTATTTTTTATTGGTCCCGTAATTTCCGGAAGCTCCTCCGTCGTCGTAAAAATTCCCCGAGCATGTTGTAACTGCTCCCGGGTTACTGATCAGGTAGGTTTGACTGAACGATACCGAAGAACATAGAAATACATATACCAGTACGATTGTACCTTTCACATACCGATTCATTTACAAAATATGCTTTTTTACAAGTTTACATTACGATCTCCCTGTAAGCAAGTCAATAAATGCGCATTCTTAGTATTTTATTTTCATTTTACGAAACATTTGTACTGCCGGCATGAAGAATAATGACAATAAAACCGCTTTTATCTTAGGATTCTATGCAAAAAATTACCTTACCAGGAATTTGCGGACAATCCGGCTATCCTTTGTATTTACTGCACAGCAATAAATACTTTGAATTCACTGTCAGATTTAGATAGTTCCCTTTCCGTATGCAGAAAAATATCCTGAAAAAACTGCTCCGGATCATACAATTACGTACAAATTCCTGAATTCTCAATTCACTGAAAAGAAATCAAATCGCGTGTCGTTTTTGTACATAGGAGGACACATAAAAAGTTAATATCTTTATGGCAGAATGAAAAAGTTCGGGTTTGATTTTCAGCTGTTCCTTATAGTAATGATGCAAATCTCATGCACCGGATCAAAACCTGCTCTTGGCGATGATACCTTATCTGCTGAGCAAAACGCCGTACCGGAAAAAATACTGTTCATCAATTTAAACTTCTGGAAAATTGACAAGGAAACAGATTCCTGCCAGGTAATTAACACAATTATTGCCGATGGAAAGCTGAAAGAGGAAGAGCATGCTACCTTATATAATAAAGACAACTATTATACGGTCGTATTAAGCTCCTGCAACGGAAAAACACTTTACACGAAAGAAATTGATAACCAGCTGGACACGCAAATGGAAGTATACAACGAAAACGGAAGCATACAGCTAAAAGAAGTAAACTTCAAGCAAAAGGAATACAGCATGCGCGTGCAGCAGGGAAAAGAAAAAATCTGCAGAATAACTGTTACTAAAAATGAAAAAGGCCGCAGTAAAACAATAGGCAACCACTTACTCTAAAATCAAAAAATATGAAGAATAAAATTACTCTCGCTTATTTGTGCTTTGCAACTTGTTTCCTGAATGCACAAACATTTAAAGTGGATACCATCCTTTATTCCGGGCCGGTTAACAACCGCGTAAACCTGGTGATCCTGGGAGATGGATATACTGCTTCGGAACAGGCAAAATTTCTAACGGATGCCACTACTATTTCCAACAAATTCTTCCAGACCGTTCCTTATACGGAATACAAGAACTACTTCAATGTTTTTGCGGTTGAAGCCATTTCAGCCCAAAGCGGCGCCAGCCATTCCGGAAATTCGAGCGACAATGCCTGCGGCAGTCAGCCGACTGCTACCGTGAATAATTATTTCGGCTCTGCCTTTGATGCAGGAGGAGGAGGATACCACCGGCTCCTGGTAACTACTAAAAATTCTGCAGTGACCAATGTGCTGGCTGCCAATACGCCGTTCTACGATCAGGCGCTTATCATTGTGAACACCACCTACTACGGGGGTGCTGGAGGTAATTATGCGGTTTCGTCCATGGCAAGCACTGCCGCTGAAATTGCGATTCACGAGGTAGGACACTCATTACCCAAATTAGCAGACGAATACTGGGCCGGCAGCCAGTATGTAACAGATACAAAAGCAAACATGACATCCAATGGAAATGCTTCCACTGTAAAGTGGAAAGTATGGAACGGCGTGAACAGTGTGGGTGTTTATCCTCATTCAGGCGATCCTAACTGGTTCAAGCCTACTACCAATAACTGCAAAATGGAAGTGCTGGGTAAACTCTTTTGTCCCGTATGCCGCGAAACCCATGTTGAAAAAATACACAGCCTGGTTAAACCGTACGACAGCTATTTACCCGCAAACACCTCTACCCTCACGATCAGCAATACGGACCTGCAGTTTTCAGTGAACGGCATTGCTCCCATTCCCAATACGCTCAAGATTGAATGGCTGCTAAACGGAATGACTGTGAAAAATAACGGCGCGTCTTATACTTTACTGGCCTCTTCGGTAACAGGAACCGTGCAGTTACAGGCAAAGCTGATCGACACAACTGCGTTTGTGCGCATTTCCACCCATCCCACACAGCATGTGTACCTGATCAACTGGACCATCCAGAAAACACCGATGGGAATCAAGATCAATCCGTCTGAAACCCAAATTGCTTATATGCTTTCGGGCAACCCGCTTACCGCCGGCTCTTTCCTTCAATACGAGCTGAACGACAATTCTCACATTCAGCTGAGCCTGGTGGACATGAATGGAAAAGTTAAGACCATTGAAAATAAATTAAAGAATAAAGGATCTTATGCCATCTCCCTGGATCCGGAAAACTACAAGCTTGCTTCGGGAATATACCTGCTGAGCATGATGCGGGACGGGGTGAATGTGATCCGGGAAAGAGTTGTGATAAATAAATAACAGGAGTTTTTTCTACAGGAAGGCTTGCTGAACCTGCAGGCCTTTCTTCTATAGCACGACATTATCGAACACCGGCCTAAAATAGTAGAAGGTAAATATCCACTACAAAGATCAGCACGGCTGCTGCGAAAAAAAATTCTGCAGCTATTAATGCTGCTTCCGAGTATTTTAAATGTGCTCTTAATTTCTTTCTTTCTCTTTGAGCCTCTTCCTTGCGTCCTTCATTTTCATAGCGCAGCCAGCACACGTAATAGGAGGTGCAATCCGTAGCATAAAAGCGATGGATCAACGCTGCTCCGGCAGTTAAAGCAAAGAACAGCACCGGCAGAAAAAACATCTTGAGCGAGCTCAATAATTCCGTCTGATCCACAGGCGGGCTTTCCTGTTTTAATTTGTAAAATACGAGCGTGGCAAAAGCACCTATGGCCAGTAAGGACAAACGCAGGAGCTCCGATGAAAAATTAATGTAGCGGTCCGTTATTTCAAAGTCGGCTTTGAACTGGCTTTCATCCAGCTTTTTCAAAGGTTCCATATTTTATCTTTTAGATTAAACTTTTTGTCCCATCCCATCTGACAGACTAGAAACCGGTCATCCGTTTCAGCAGCTTCTCTAAATTCTTGATGCCTTCATACTCTTCGGGTCCTGTGCGATCAAATGTAACCTTGTGGGTTTTTCCTGAATAATTTATCTCAATCCATTCCACTGCTTCAGCCTGAGTATTTCCAATTTTTTCGGGTGTTTCCCAAAAAGAATTTATTTCAACAGAGCTTACCAGCATATTCCATTGATCGCCTGTTACCTCTGTGCTGTCTGTCTTGGCCGGGTAATTTTTATCAGCCTGGAGTGGTTTATTTATTCGGACCATCTGCACTGAATCGATCTTGGCTTCATGCAGGCAATAACCGGGACATGGTTGCGCTATTGTTCCGAACCGGATATAATACACAGAACCCGATTTGCTCCGGGGCTGAGATTGGATTTCCTGTACCGCGTCTTTTTTCTTAGGCTTTGCCTTACCCTGGAAAAGATTAAACGTATCTCTCTTTTGAGCAAATGAAAAAAATGACAGGCAGATGAACAGGGATAGAAATAGGAGCTGTTTCATAAAATAAACTGTTAAATTAATAAATTATTTACGCGGGATTTGGCGTATGTCCTTTACTCAATAGATTTTTATGTGAGAAAGATAATTGGTGTAAATATATTTCATTGAATAAAATGAAAATAAAAAAGCAGAGGTGCTTCTCTGCTTTTTAAGTGTACCCCGAGTCGGAATCGAACCGACAAGTCAGTGAAGACATTGGTGTTTGAGACCAACGCGTCTACCAGTTCCGCCATCGGGGCAGGAAGTGTTTTCCAGCTGCGAATATACTATTTATTGCGGGCGTTAAATCTCCTAAAACCTGTATGCCCTTACAATTTCTACGGAAGAAAAATGTAAGGGCATATCAGGAAATATTTACGGACTGGCCAGAAACCGCGTCAAAACAGCTTCTTAAAATACGTATCCAGTACTTCCTTGCTGAATAGAGTTCCGAAGCTCTGTATGGCTTTCAGGGCATCCAGCTTCCGGGTAGTGTTCAGAGCAGTCATAGTGGTCATCTGCACCGCGAAATCAGCCGATGCAATTTTTAAAATGCCTTTCCCCAGCACAGGAGCATTTTCATCTTTCCCTTCAAAGACAGTAATATACAGCGTAGTGGTATCGCTCCACATGTCAAAGCCTTTATCGTCCTTTATTCTTTTATACCCGTAAAAATAATATTGCTTCCCTTCGTAACTGTGCAGGTTCATCCTGTATTTCATTTTTTTCAGGCCGGCTTCTGTCTCGTCTTTAACAAACAGGTTAAATATTCCGTTGGATATTGTTAACGGCTTGGAGGAAAGCGCTGGTGCTGTCACCGTTCCCGCCATCTTACACTGATGCGTAGGGTCCTTCACAAACTCCTCCACATCCTGAGACTGGATGGTAAGCGTAAACATAAATGCCGAAGAGTTTTCTTTCCCGGCATCAAAGCCTTTCTGAAAATCGGTTTTCTCATTGGTGCTGAAATATCCTTTCATGGTCTCTGTAAACTGAACCCCGCTTTTGAGACTGACTTTCTGAGGACTCACCTTCGGGAAATCGTAGCCCAGGTTCTTATTCTGCTTTTTCAGTATCACGGCACAGGCCCGCTCTGCCAGCGCAGAAATGGTAAATAAAGGATTTGTACCCAGCGGCCTGGGAATAATGGATCCGTCCAGCACATAGAGTCCTTCGTGTGTGCCGGTGCCTGATTTCCCGGAATAGACATTACCCGTATCGTCGGTTACTCCTTTTCCGGCATCGTCGGCCATGCAGCATCCGCCCAGCGGATGAACTGTAACCAACCCGTAATTCAACTGTTTGGTCCAGGTAACATTGGGAATATACGTGCCACCCAATGCTGCAGTGGCGCTCTTCATGGTTTCGTTGGCCTTTTTGATAATAGGTTGTTCCCCTACACCGGCCCAGTCAATATTCAAGCGGTTATTTTTCAGGTTCATCTTCCCCTTCCCATCGTCGTGCGACATGATAAGGTATGTCTGGGTTTGGTTGGTAGCTCCGTGGTAAGGCCCGCGTATCAGGCTTTCCGCTTCATTCTTTTTTTCTTTCATCCAGTCGCCCAAACCGCTGTCGGTATCCTCCCCGCCGGTTTTGGAAAGTCCAAGCAAGCTTACATTAATGGCAGACGCCAAAGGGGCCGGAATGCTGCCTTCCTCAAACGTAATCCCGTCTTCCAATTTCGGCTTACCCCTCATATCAATAATGCTGGTGATACAGGGTCCGACAGCTTCAAAGCTCTTGTCACCGACATGGTCCCCCAAACCGATCCCGTTGATCTTTTCTTCACAATTGTAAGCAAATCCTAAAACATCTCCATTGCCGGTAAAACGTTCTCCTAACCTGTCAGAAACCGACAAGCCTTTTTCTTTAGAACGCAATAAAATTTCTGTACTTCCCAATGAGCCGGCGCCCAGGATCACTTTGGATGCACGTACGAACAAAAGCGGTGCATTGAATTTATCCCGCCCGGTGTTGTGCACCTTAAACCACACCAGCCATTGATTTCCTTTTTTCTCGACATAGGAAACATCGATGTCGCAGAATATCTCCGCGCCGTGATTCACTGCATCGGGCAGGTAATTCATGATGAGCGTGTTCTTGGCGCCGTGGTTACACCCCGTTACGCAGTCCCCGCAATTATTGCATGTTCCCTGCTCCACTCCTACGTGATTGACTCCGGCTTCAAAATTCACATTGATATCCAGCAGGCGGAAGGGCTCGTTCATTTTTTCTGCCGACTTCTTCATGGCTTTGGTCTTAGCCAGCACAGGATATCCGTTTTTTCCTTCGGGATAAGGAGATGGTTTCAGCACAGTGCGGGCCCGTTCATATCCCTCTTCCAGGCTTTTCATATTGTTCCGTATGGCTGCCGGCCAGCAGGTATCTTCAAACACACGCGGATCGGGTTTAATGGAAACGTTGGCATTCACCAGGGAAGTTCCGCCTAAGCCGCAGCCTTTGAACACACTGATGTTTTCACTCACATGCAGCTCGTACAAGCCGTTGTGCTTGGCATCACGTCCATCCGCATTGATCTGGATCTCGCCCTGGGCTTCCGAAAGCGTATCCGGGTAATCGCCGGGCTGGAACTCTTTGCCTTTTTCCAATACGCATACTTTATGTCCTGTTCTTGAAAAACGAGAAGCCGCAATACTTGCCCCGTATCCGCTTCCGATAATAACTACTTCGTATTCATTTTTAAGATCGCTGATGGGTTTGGATAGCTTTCTCATGTTTTTTATTTTTTAATGATGATAGGTTTTTCAATCAATGAATAATCCGGTGTCTTTCCTTCAAAGCGAAGAGTATCTCCCGAACCGCTTTGCTTCCAATTGCGGGTTTCTTTTTTTATGCCGATGGGATAGATAGTAACGCTATCCTTTTGCACATGGATGCGTAAAAAATTCTTGTACCCGGCATGAATGAAAGAGGAAGAAGCTTCATCGAGATGGATGCCCAAAAGCCTGTTGCTGAGAAAAAGGTAAATGCCCATGATGCAGCTTCCGATGCCACCACCAAAAAGTCCTGCTGCCAACAGGATGAATGCATCCCGGTAAATATTGGATAAGCCCCAATGCAGGTTCCAGGAAAAAAATTCTGAAGCAAGCCTGAACAAAGAGAACATCACAAAGAGCTGAATGAATCCATGGGCTAATCCCAAAAGCCACAATCCTTTCCGGCCGCTTTTTGTATCCGTAAATGCCGATATTCCGAAAACAAGCACGACGCTCAGAACGGTAACAGACGGAATTCCCAGGATGGCTTTTAAGCTGTTGCGGGCGGACTCATAAAAGGAATTGTTTTCAATCACCTCCAGGAAACGTTTTTCAAATACATCCAGGGAATTACTTTGCAGAACCCACAACAGGGTCATGCAAAACACGCTGAGCAAAGTTGCAAACTGCCAGTTAAGCGTCGGGAATGCCAGGTTCCACCAGGATAAACCTTTTGATTGCTTTGCGCTTGGGAAAATAGCTTTCTGGGTGATATTTTTATGCGGGAGGTTTGGAAGTTCCTTCGGTAAATTATGGGTCATGTGCATGAACGCTCCTCCGCCACCGGCAGTAATGTACTGGTGATCGTCATTTGCATCAGCATACCGGGAGTAGTGATGCAGATCCCCTGTAATGGTAGCTATCAGCTTGAATTTCTTTTTTACCAAGCAATATTCATCGTGGGTAATATATATTTTTGTAAAAAAATCAAGCTTTTCAAAGGATGTATTGCCTTTGTACATTTGCTTATACACCCAGGCGGGTTCGGCGGTGAAGAGAATTACCTTATCACCCTCCTTCATTTTGTTTTCAGCAATGTAGCAGAAATAATCCAGCTGGGGTTTGTCAATATCGGAGTTGAGCTGAATATCGGTAGCCCAGATCCAATGCCCGTGCGGAAGCTGTAAGGCAAAATAACTGCGGTGCTGCTTGGTGATCCAGTTACCGATCCATCGTTTCTGGCAAAACAGCTTGATGAAATTGCTTAAGCCATCGTACCAGTCGTGATTCCCGGGGATTGCATACAAATGCGGATGCTCGGTTCCTTCTGCATAAGGAAATGCTGCTTTGAAAAGAATCCGGAATTTATTGTCATACATCTCCTTGGTGGGGGTTGGATACACCTGATCTCCGCCTACCAGCAATATAGTACCCCTGGGAATTTGTTTTTTGCCATTGCCCGTATCTACTTCCAGGTAGGGCTGAGCTGCAAGATGGGCCACCGAATACGTGGAGTTAAATCCATCTCCCGAGTCACTGATATAATCCAGCCAGAATTCTTCTTTTCCTGAATAATAGGCATTCAATTCATCCAGCTCTTTTTCTTCCTTAGAGAAATCATGTAAGGCAGCCTGCACCTCTCGTTTATCGGCATAGTTACCAAACGTAGCAGATACAATGGCCTTGATCGCGGTCTGCGCAAGCATTCCGGGCTCAAACCAATTGACCATCTTTTCCTGCTTGTACTTTTTGTTCATGCTATTTAATTTTGATAGATAAATCTGAATAGTTCCTTTTTCTTTCCAAACCGCTTCAGAAAACCACCTTTGGTATCAACGGCGCTTAAGAACGAATTCCTGATACGCTTGCCTCCTGCCTGGTAAAAATGCTGAGCAGTCGTTTGGGCTTCTCCTTTTTTCTGTATGGAAACACCGGCTCTTTTGGGTCCCAGTCCGAAAAAAAAATCAACCGGAGAAACCTCCGCGATCCGGCAGTGCAACGCGTATTGTTCGCCGCTCATTAAAAACGAAGATTCTATTTCCAAATTACCGGAAGTGTTGCTGATCACGCGGGTGTTAAAACAACTGATGGAATAACCGTCTGCAACAATGGAGGAATAAAGCTGGGCTTTCTTTTCCTGTTCATGCTCGCGTACGAAATAATTCAGGTTCACCGAAGTTACTTTATGCTGCCCAAAGGAAATAACTCCGGAAAATTGCTGGCAAAAATGAAACGTATTTACAGCTTCTTTCATGGAAGAGGAAGCCGGAATATCGGAAAAACCAAAAGCTTTTTTATGAACCAAATAATCCTTCGTATCGGCATAGCCCATATTGATAAGCGTATCCACGCTGATGAGGCCCAGGAAAAGCTGGGGATCAAGAGGAAGCGGGTATTCGGGCTTAATAATATGTACAGCTATTGGTTTCAATCCTTTTTTTTGCCGCTCCTCGTTTTGTACTTTTATTCCTTCAAGCTCTTCGAACAATGAGCTGTTGGCGCTCATCTCTATCATGTGTACGTATTGGTTGAAGAACCCGTTCTTGTATTCAGGGGTATTCCCGATGCACCATATCAGCCATATTTCTTCCGCTCCGCGGTGAACCGCACCTGTAAGATTGGCGTCTTTGATCCAAACCCCATCGGTGTACCAGTATTTCCCAATTTTTACTCCGGGCATAAAAACAGGCAATGACATTCCGGCAATCAGATGATCCGGTGTTACTTTATCGTGAAGTACAGTTTCAAATGTCTTGCGCGAGAAATTACACACATTGAATGTGGCATCGAAAGCGGTATTGGCATTTATCTTTTTTACATCAATCCCCAGGTCAGGAAAGATTCCTTTTAGTATTCCGTCGGCATCGCCAATGGCAGAGAATGTTTGTTTGCTGAAGTAATGTTTCAACGGCAATAAAGACATGAAGCCGGATAATTTCACCTTTCTCCAGCGTTGCGTGGCTTCCTTCGGACTTATTCCCGAAGCGAGCATAGCCGTTCCGAAAATTCCGCCGGATGTTCCGTCCACATGATCAAATGCCAGGCTTTCCTCTTCAAGGGCAGCAAGCACTCCAGCATGGTATGAAAGACGTGCACCGCCTCCTGCAAGTATCAGGGAACGTTTTACGGCACTGTTTTTTTGGAGGAAGCTCAAGATAAATCAAATGGTTAGTTAAGCCTTGGAATCATCCGGTAGTAAATAAAAAACAATACGAAAGAAATAAAATCAAAACCTGCCACCAATCCTGCAATGGGAGAAAACAAGTGATGGTAAATGCCGATAAAAACAGCCACGGATGCTCCCAGTTTTTGAAAAGCGCTCCACAAAACAGCTGCTCTGTTTTCATGCGCATTATACAGCGCATGAATCATCATGCATCCGAATAAGAACATAAACATCCCTATGATGGCAAAAAAATGGTTGCTGGTGGCAGCACTTTCTCCTCCCACCAGGCCAAGGATAAAGGAAGGCCTGATCGCTTGAATTGCTCCTGAAACTACCGTGGCAATGGAAATCACCAGGGTAATAAGCCTAATAAATTTTATCATGGGATCAGTCTCTTTTAACAATATAGTAAAACAGGCAGCCCAGCCACATCACCGTGGTTGTGTCTTTCCTGACATTGTTCAGATACATCCACCTTTCCAGGTGAACATTCAGGTCTTCTGCCGTGGCCAATCCAGCGGCAATCTGTTTATTGATTGGTATTATGAGAAAATAGCCCACATAGGTTGAAACGGCAATCCCCAGAAAGATAACCAGGGTTGGCCAAAAAGTTCGTTTTTTCCATTCCATGATCAGCATAATAATAGTAACCGCAAACATAATCGGGACAAGAATGGTAAAAAATTCAGTTGCCCGGTCAGTGGGTCCTACAAAATGCTCGGCTACATTATCCAGCTTAAGTGAGCTCCATCCTTCGTACCAGAAATAATGGAGCGACCACATTACCCCCATATATATTGATGAAACAAAAAAGCAATAACCTGCATTAATATTCCGGATGGTGTTTCTTAGAATTATGTCCATGGTATCAGGGTTTAGTGTTAATGGTTCGGTTATATTTTGTATTTCTGGTAATCTTTGAACGAAGGTGCGGGCAGCCATTCTTCGCTTGTGCTTAAATTAATGACACTTTCAAATCCTTCCGGCGTAACGCGCTCAGGTTTTTTATCGTAGGTAATGAACCAATTCTCAAAATAATCATCGAGTATTCCGTTTGCACTGGGCATAAAAAGAGTAAAGAAAGGTTTACTGCTGATTTTCAGGTCACGCATGAACCGGGTACGGGGATGATCTCCTATATACAAACTGCCTTTTGCTCCTGCACCGAATTTTATTCCTGCTTTGGCCTTAAAATAAATGTAAGAAGCCATCAGCATATTTCTGAAATGACTGTAGTTGCATGCACCCACATTGATAGGTATGCTGCAGTTTTTGGGTCTTTCTATTTCTACACGAAAAGCAAATTGTCCGTCTTTTTCATATTGCGCGGAAACCATGCTTCCGTTATCAATAAAATCCAGGCTCGCTTTGTGCTTGGGCATCCCCCAAATTCCTTTACCTCCCTTTACAGATATCTCGCTGCTTACGGGAAGATCAAGTATGAACTGCCCCGTGTGGTAGGATTGCATGAATAAGGCGGGTAGCATAGCCGGAGCCGGTTTCTTTCCCCTTGTTACCGCCAGGGCAAGGCTGTATTCTATGTACTTGCCTATTGTCGTATCCACATAATTAATGATGGTAGCCATGAAAACCGCCTTACCATTTATGAACTTAAACGGATGCAATTCGTTTCCGGGCATCAGTTCTTTGGCTTTATTATAATCGCAAAAGAAACCTGCCATAAAAGCGGGACAATTGGTTGCTTTGACCGGAAGCACAAAAGGAACTCCATCCACTAACGAATAGCGTCCTGTGTAATCAAGAATACGTTGGGGTGTTGGCATTGCTTTGTATGTATTGGTTATTAATTGTTTAATTCCCGGATCATATCCGGAAAGATATCCTGATGTGCATTTTTCCCATAAAACATATCCAGATGACTATATGTTTCATAAAGATGCAATGTGTGAAAATCGCTTTTCAGGGAATTGAAGAAATTAAATGAGTTCACCTGACTTTGATAGCGAAAACATTTATTCAGCTTACCTGCAAAGAATGCGAATCGTGCATCAGTCTTAGGTTTTACTTTGCTGTAATTTATTTTACCATCGGATGAAACCAGGGCGCCTTCTTTTACACCTTTTTTAATATGATCGAAAAAGCTGGTGGGGACGAATGCAAACTCACTCCGTATCCACTGTTTGGTTTCTTCCGAAAGGTTATTCAGCTCCCATAGCGCGGGAAATCCGGCACCATAGGTAAAGCTCACTAGTTTTCCTACGGGAGTATCGTTTTCCCAATGTGTAAGCAATGCAAGCGTGCGAAAGAATTTCGATTTCAGGTCAGGTGCATTATTTCCCCATTGAGGATTAAGCTCATCGCTGATCACCTCTATAAGAGGCAAAAAAATGTTAAGCTTGAGCCGGGAAAAAGCAGGAATAACAGGATGCAACGACACTGCATTGGAAACAATCGTGGACACCTGGGGAACCAATCCTTTTACAGCGGATAATGTAAAACTGGTGGAACCCTGGCAATGAATAACGGCTTTAATGGAGCTTGCGCCGGTTATCCGGCATACTTCTCTTACTGCCGCAGGATGATCATTCTCAGCTACAACATCCAGGTCCCACTGATTCGGTGTGCAATCAATACTGCCCCTCCAGTTTTCCAGCCAGACATCATACCCCGCTTCAGCCAGGCAGCGGATAAGTGTCTTTTCGTTAGGGGGGTTAAAGGTATTGGCACGTACGCCTGCACCATGTACAAGCAATACAGGTCCGCGGGTAACGGTGTGGTTATTTTTTAACCGCAGCAGGTTGCATTTAAATCCATCAAGTGCAGCAAATGCATAAACATCGAATAAAGAATCTGACATTTTCTGGGGGTAACAGGGCGAATGTAAAAGTTTTTTTCAAGCATAAATAAAATGATTGCAACCGTGCGTGAAACTATTTTTAACTAAATGTAGTTTTTATTTAACTAACGGTAGTATTTTACAAACTAACAGTAGTTTTTTATTAACTAACTGTTTTGTTGTATCGGGATGAGCTCCTTGTCGAACCAGTATTCCGAATTTAACTGGCTGGCTGTTTGAGAAACAATTATTTCAAGAGTTTGATCTTATCCAGTAAGTCCTGGGTTTCTTTATAATCCTGCCCTTCCTTTTTTGCCAATTCGATTGCCTTTTCTGCAGTTACACGAGCTTCCGCCTTTTTACCCAGCTTATATAAAATTGCGGCATAGGTATCGTAATTGGCATAACCCGGTTGTAAGTCCACAGAGTGTTTTGCCCATCCCTCTGCTTTTGCAAGCATGCCTTTGTCCTCCACATTTTCATAAAAAGACCAAGCTATACTATTAAGTGCATTGGAATCTTCCTTTTTATACTTATCAATATATGTTACCGCTGTTTGGGCATACTGAACCCAATCACCATACGATCTATGCAGGCTCATATCGGCTTCCGCAATCACTTCCCCGGAGAAAGGAAAGTTTTTTTTAAGAACTTCCTCCTTCAATTTTTTATACTCTTCCTTGTTTTTGCCCTTTATGTAAGTTCGTAATGCGGATGCATAAGATTCCTTAATCACATCCTCCACAGTTCCATCCCGGTCAGTTTTGGGCGCATACAGTTTTTCATATTCCTCCTTATGATCAACCAGGTATTTAAATGCGCGGGAATTAATATCCAAATTTGTTGAGTTTTCATAGAGTAAATTCCAATTGTGTGGTTTGATAAGATCGGCATCGGTCTGGGTACTAAAATATTTTGCCAGTTCCTCACGTACTGGCAAACAGGAATGCCCCCGTATCAGAACATATTCTCTCATTTCATCGGGAGTAATTTTGCCTGAATCATAGTTGTTCTTGTACGTGGTAAATTGCCTGGAAGGATCCGCAGCATTCGATCCAAGCTCTACGAATTCCTTTACATCCAGGGCTCCGCTTTTCCTGTGCAGCAACTGTCCGTCCTTATTGATAAAAAGAAAGGTAGGGTAACACATAACCTCGTATTTTTTTCGGATATCGATCCCTTCCCCTTTTTCCATATCGATTTTCGCGTTGATGTAGTTTGCGTTATAGTACGACGCAACCGTATCATTGGTAAAAATATTTTTGGCCATCCATTTACAGGGCCCGCACCAGGTGGTATAGGCATCCACCAGGATGATCTTATTTTCCTTTTTTGCCTTTTCCAGCAGCTCTGAAAAAGCAGCAGACTCAAAATGCATCCCTTTATTCATTTCGGATGCTTGTCCGAATAGAATAACAGGGATTAAAAATGGTAGATAGAGTAATTTTTTCATACCCGAAATTTATAAAAAAGGTGGATATATAAAATAAGGATCAAGGCACCTTAGCAAATCACTAGTAAAATGGCTGGTTATTTCACTACCAGCCTTCCTTTTTTGCTTTTTTGTGGCCAAGCGGAAATGCCCTGGAAATATTGAATCCCCACTTATAACCGCCTTTTCCCCATGAATCGGGAGAATTGGGAATAAAATAATTGGAGGTGATCGCAGTTGCATTTGTAAAGTCAATATGAAACACATGCCCGCCCGTTTCAAGCTCAAATCCTATGGCAAGAGGAGCATAATAAGGATTATCAAGGTTTTTTGTTCTATATTTTGAGCTCACATAAAAATAATCGGTAAGTATGGAAAAGCTGCGCGTGATCTTCAGCCGCATACCGGCTCCAACAGATAAAATATCATTTTCGTCCTCAGCGCCGTTGGCTGAATTTACCAGAGCAAGCACATAATTGCGGTGTGTATACGTAGGAGCAATAACAACGGAAAGCCAGCTGGCAAATTTCCGGGCAAAAATAAGTTGCGAAGTATAGGTAAAGCGATCCCGAAAAACCATTTTACTTGCAATTGCATTTTCTATCCAGGTAGTATCGGCACCGGCATACAAGGCAGATCTTGATTTAGGGGTAAACGAAAAACTGGTAAAGGCACAAATGGAAAGCGGCACTTTGTTATCAAGCGTCTGATCCAGGAATCTAAATTTCAACGAGCCGTCAATGGCTTCATCTCTTTTGTTACGTGCAATTCCCACCTGCAGGTTTTTCGTGATGCCGTAATCAAACGAAACACGCACATCTGAAATTGCATCAAAACCGTAAAGCGTGTGTATCCCCCCATTGCTTTCCTTTCCAATATTTCCGAATCGGTGCGATATGTTAAAGTTCAAAGCACCGGCTCCTGTCGTTTGTGGGGTTTGCAGGTTGATAAGCTTAGGATCCTTAAACATAGCCGTGACCTTGTTTAAGGATTTATCCTTATTGGGATCTTTCTTTTCTTCTTCGTCAAGCATTTTCAGCAAATCATCCTGGGCATACAGGAAGCGGGGAGATAAGGAAACTGCCAAAATAAAAATCATTAATACCTTTTTCATAAAGAAATTTTATTCGGGTTATTAGTTCCCTGATTTTAAAAGGTGCAATAAATACCGGTTATGTCTTTTGAATTGCTGCAGCAGCTGTTTATAAAAATCATACTCTTTAGCAACGCCCATTCATTTTTTGAATTCTGTCAGTTCTCCTTTTACAGTAACTTCTACCTGTTCAGCAATGTTTTGCGCCACTAATGTAGGAATTTCTATATTGTAATCTTTGAGGAGAATAAAAAACTTGCCTGCAAAACCAACTACCTGGTCCTTAATAGTTGCAACTGCATTCATCGTAAGCTCCTTCTCCACACCATGCATGGAAAGTTTCCCGGTAACAGTTACATTGTGGGTGCCGTCTTTCTTATAGTCAGCAATCTTTTCATTTATTTTTCCTTTGAACACCGCATACGGATATTTATCGCTCTCCAGGTATTTTTCATTAAAATGCTCCTCCATCAGCTTATCATCAAATACAAAACCCTTGATCGTAATTTTTACGGCAACCTCGTTGGTTGCCGTGTTGAGAATTGGTTTTGCAGATTTATTAAGGGCATAAATATCTTCAATGGGCCCTTTGGAGTAAAAACTGATGTCACATGTTTTACCCATGTAAATCTGAGCCTTCAGGATCATACTTCCGAAGGACATAATTGCAATCAGTAAAATCTTGTTTGTTCGCATGCAGTTTTTATAGGTTACATTTTAATTATTAGGCGCTCCATTATCCAGCCAGCATTGAATACTGCTCAGTGTTGAAGCCGGTAATTTTCCGGCAGGCGGCATAAAACTTGGATTTCCATCCATCATTCTTTTTTTCAAATGCCCGTTGTCAGCAATTGCTTTTACTCCGGCATAGGTATCCAGGTCCGTAGGATTTGATCCTCCCGGCACATGACAACCTGCTATGGCGCATTCGGTCTTCATAAGGGGTTTAACATTTTTTGTATAGGTTACATCGTCGCAACCATTATTGGCATTGGTGGCGGTAACAGTGAAGTTATCAATGTATATCCATTCTCCCCAATCGGAACGGTTTTCAAATGCAAACATCACCTTTGGTTTTCCGGCAAGGCTATTCACTGCAATCTTATCCGTTCTCCAATCTGTAGGAGAAGCGGGTTCCCAGCAAGGAGTAGGTGTAGTGATGATAGGAATATTGGTAAGATCTTCTCCCCCTTTAAGGTAGATACGGCTCCATGTGCTACCTCCATCGGTAGAGGAATAAACTGCCAGTGTATCCGTGTAGTTTTTATTTTTAGAATTAAGCACGGCATAGGCTACATCAAACGATATGCTTGCGGATGTTGCTTTGGTAAAATCGTAGGAAATGGTAATGCATCTGTCTTTTCTGCCAGTCATGCTGGAAGTTCCATTGCCGCTGCAATTGTTAAATCCCAGGCAATTTTTACCTGCATGCGCAACCGTTGTACATACCTCCCATTTTGCATCGTTATCCGGGTTCCACCAAGTCCAGCCGGAAGGAATACTGGTACTGTTTTCAAATCCCTCTACTACATTTAAATTGAAGGGAGCCGGTGGTAATTTGCCTCTGTCCTTGGTACAGGAATGAAAAAAAAAGATCCCTGCTCCCAATAAAATCAAAAAGCGGAAATAAAAAGCTTTACCCATACAGCAAATGTAAATTGTTTATTATTACCTGAATTCTCGCAGAGATGATAATTTTTACTGAACACTCAATTTCTTGGTCCGTGTGTATTTACCATCGCCTACTATAACAAAATACATGCCTTTGGGAAGGCCATTTAGCTGAATTTTTTCGTTAAAATCGGCACCTGTCGTTTTAATTTCGCCTGTTGTTATTTCTGCGCCCACCACATTGCGAATGGAATAATAAATCATGTCTGTATTGCAGGCACCTTCAAGAGTAATCGAAGCAGAAGCTGGATTAGGATAAATACGGAATCCGGCAAGAGGGTTAACAGGTTCAACGCCGGTTATTGCTGTAATATTAAGATTGTCCAGGTATATCCATTCTCCCCAGCCGGAACGGTTCTCAAACGCAAACATCACACTTGATTGCCCCGCCAGACTACTCAGGTTGATATTTTCTGTTCTCCAGTCGGAAGCAACAGGTGTCCAGCACGATAGCGTTGTTGTTATACCGGAAAGCGAATATCCTCCCTTAAGGTATAGCTGGTTCCAGGTATTGCCGCAATCCTGGGAGGAAAAAACAGCAAGGGAATCTGCATAGATCTGCCCCTTGTAATTATAAACAGCATAGGCTATGTCAAAAGAGAGCCTGGCAGAAGAGGTAGCGCCGGTGAAGTCATAGGTGCCTGTGATAAACCTGTCTCTTGTGCCGGTCATATCTATTCCCGCTCCATTGCCATCGCAGTTATTGAATCCGATGCTGTTATTGCCGGTGAGCGCAACCGTTGTATTGATTTCCCAGGCAGCATCGTTATCCGGATTTTTTATCGTCCATCCGGAAGGAATAGCAGTTCCTGCCTCAAATCCCTCTACGAAAGGAAGGGCTGCCGTAGTATTCGAAATAGTAAAACTGCTTTGGAACATATCGTTGGATGAGTTTACATCTGTCACACCGTTGGGATTACTCGTAAACCCGGAAAATATATGCGAGCCTGCAGTTGCCGAAATGGAAGGCAGGGTTACATTTACAGATGCACCCGTTGCAAGCGAACCACTCCAGTTGAAGGTCTGGTTGGGGTTAACATCCACATGGTACAAGATGGTGCAGGACGTTAACGTAGCCGTTCCAAAATTTCGAATGGTCAGCTTTGGAGTAAAATTAGAACCACAGATAGTACCTGCTGGGTTTTGTATGGAAACAATTCCCGCATCCGCATTTCCGGAAACACAACCTACCGTTGAAGAAGAAGTTTGTATGCACCCCGCAGCATCTGTAACAGTAAGCATATAACTGCCAATGGGAAGCCCTGTGATGGACGGAGTGGTTTTGTTATTGCTCCATAAATAAGAATAGGGCGGCGTACCTCCTGAAACACTGGATGTTACACTTCCATCGCTTGCAGAACAGGACGATGCATTGGTGGGTGTAGTGGTTACTGCAGGAGCTCCTGAATTAACTACGCTGGCAATACCAATGAATGAACACCCGTTGGCATCCTTTATTGTTACCGAATAGGTATTTGCAGCAAGGTTGCTTATGCCTGAGGTTGTTTTGGAGTTTGACCACAAATAGGTATACGGTGCGGAACCTCCGCTGGGAGCTGCGCTGGCTGTGCCATTGGCAGCGCCGCAGTTTGCCTTGGTGGTTGTAATATTGGCCGTGATCCCGGTTGCAGGTTCTGTAATCACCACGCCGGCAGTAGTGGTTCCGTTTGCATCCTTCACCGTAACCGAATACGTTCCCGCAGCAAGTCCGGTTGCGGTAGTCGTATTTTGCACCGGTGCCGTGTTCCAGGTATAGGTATACGGCGGAGTACCTGTAGCCGTTGCGGTAGCAGAGCCCGTATTCTCGCCTTTGCATTTAACATTCACAACACTGGTGGCTACTGTCAGCCCCGTTGCAGCCGGAACCCAGTCCAGCTTGATATTGGTAAAGTAAGCATCGTTGGCAGGTGTCTGGTGGTCCGCATTCGGACCTTTGGTAAAGGTGTACGATTTAACAATGGTACCGGATGTTCCATGATTCCAGGTTTCTTCAATCGTTACTTTGTATACCCCATCCGGCACGGTGGTTCCATTGGCCGTTCCATTCACATTCTTACCATCCCACACTATCGTTTTGGCTGTAAAATTGGGTAGAGTGGCTCCTGTTATTGCATCTGTCTTGTTACATGCGGCTGCAGTACAATTGGAAGCCGTACCTCCTGAATTAACCGCATAGGTGGGTAAATGGTCCCTCTCCACCTGGGCATAACGGAGTTTTGTCTTTACAAAAGCACCGGTACTGGTTTGAATCCAGACAGCCAGGTGGTTTTTGGTGCCGGAATATCCGGGACTTTTAGTAACCGGAGTGAACGAGCATGTTAAGGTTCCCGCTGTTTGAGCAAATATGCTTATACACGAGGATAATATAATGGTAATACAGCAGAGACACAGTAATGATTTTTTCATACGCTTTATATTTGGAATTTTGGCTATACCCTAAAAAGGTGAACAAGCTATACGAAGGACGTTAAAACAGGTCAAAAAAACAAACATTTTATACGCTTTTTTGTCCGAATCTTGGAATCCTAACACCCTTTATTATTGTTGGGTAGCATGCAAAAAAGAAAATGAAACGGCATTTTTGTTTAAATCCGATTTATTTTCAAAGTTGAAGATAGGTTCAGAGGATGGATTCAAACTAAAAGCATCTGGTTTATGTTTTTTATTCCATAAACCAGATGCCTTAAAAGATATTAAAATACCTCCCAAAATAAGCCGACAAGAACCTAATACACGATTAGTTTCTGAGTACTGGCTCTACCGTCCGTTTTAATTACTGCCAGATAAATACCGCTCTTCAAACCTGCAAGGTTGATCAGCTCACGATATTCGCCGGAATTTTGTTTTTCATTCAGCACATCTAATTCCTTTTTTCCGGAAATATCATAGAGCTCGATTTTTACATCGGCGTTTTCTGCCAGGGAATAAGAAAGAGTTGTATGGTCATTTGCAGGATTTGGAAAGACATTTACGTTAAATACATTTTGCTCCAATAAGGTGACTCCGGATGTATTTTGCGTTAAGACCAAACTTGTTGTTTTAGGTTTATCTCCTGAAGAAGTTCCTGTACCATTCACTCCATTGATGCAGCAATATAAATACGCCGTACCAGTGGCAGGAGCAGTCCATGTGAATGAAAAAACAGCAGCATTAGAAGTACCGGTAGGTGCGGTATGTGTAATATTGGTAGGTTTTCCGGATGTGGGAACTTTCTTGCAATTGGATGTTACAACTGCTCCAAATGTGCCGGCATCCGCAGCCGTGGTGGTATTGGAATTGAGTATTTCCAGGTCAAAACCATATTTAGGGTAGCTGCCTGAACAGATAACATTAACAGTATAGGTTGTGCCTGCTACATAGGTATTACCACCGTCAAATGCAGGTACGGATGTGATCGTCACCGAAGGCGTTGTTGCACCTCCGCTGTGACACATAGAACAATCGCTTTTATCGTAAGGCGATCCTGTCTGGAAAGTTTTGCCGCTCGGATCCAGCAAGGGACTGTTAAATACAGTAAAAGCAGATATGGTTACGAGCGCCAATCCGGTAAGCAATAAGAGGGTAATTTTTTTCATAGCAAATTTTCTGTTTTTATATTAATAATTCAAGTATGTATATAGCGCCTGATTGACTTATATTTTTTACAAAATCAGGAGTGCAAATGACAATAAAATATTGACAAAAAGCAAATTTTTTTACCCGGGTGAAATTATCCGCATTTCAGATTAAATCTACTTACAATTCACCTGTCTATATTAAAAGTAAAACTAAAAATTACCATTATTACCTGATAGGAAAAACATGCCGTTACGTTGTACTTTTTCGCATGGTTGAAGTTTACTTTTTGCTGAACACAAAGAGTTAATCGTACTAAATTTTTAGCGGTCAATCCTTTCCGGTATACCTCTATATGGGTAAGGTATTTTATCTATTTTTACCTACCAATTAGGAAATTTATATGGCAAAAGCAGACAATTTTCAATACCATGATTATTACCAGGTTGATGACCTGTTGACCGAAGAACATAAATTAGTCCGATCAACAGCAAGAGCGTGGGTAAAAAAGGAAGTCTCTCCGATTGTGGAAGACGCTTGTCAGAAAGCTGAGTTCCCGAAACAATGGATCAAAGGATTGGCTGAGATTGGCGCTTTTGGCCCCTATATACCGGAAGAATACGGTGGCGCAGGCCTTGACCAAATATCGTATGGATTGATCATGATGGAGCTGGAAAGAGGAGATTCAGGATTACGTTCAACGGCATCTGTTCAGAGTTCATTGGTCATGTACCCTATCTATGCCTACGGAAGCGAGGAGCAAAAGAAAAAATATTTACCGAAGCTTGCCAAAGGAGAAATGATGGGATGTTTCGGCCTGACAGAACCCGATCATGGCTCCAATCCCAATGGAATGCTTAGCAATTTTAAAGACAAGGGTGATCATGTGATTCTGAATGGTGCAAAAATGTGGATCTCAAATTCTCCTTTTGCCGATATTGCTGTAGTATGGGCAAAAAATGAGCAGGGAGAAATTCAGGGGTTGATCGTTGAGCGCGGCATGAAAGGATTTACCACTCCTGAAACACACGGCAAATGGAGCCTTCGGGCTTCAGCAACCGGGGAACTTGTTTTTGATAACGTGAAAGTACCTAAAGAAAATATTTTTCCGAAAGTAAAGGGATTAAAAGGTCCCCTGGGATGCTTGAATTCGGCGCGCTATGGAATCTCATGGGGTACGATCGGTGCAGCCCTGGATTGCTACGATTCGGCACTGCGTTATTCCAAAGAGAGAATTCAGTTTGGAAAACCAATCGGAGGATTTCAGCTCACTCAGAAAAAACTGGCGGAAATGATCACTGAGATCACCAAAGCACAACTGCTTTGCTGGAGACTGGGAGTTCTGAAAAATGAAAACCGTGCTACTCCCCAGCAAATCTCAATGGCAAAGCGGAATAATGTTAACATGGCGTTGCAGATTGCCCGGGAAGCAAGACAAATACACGGAGCCATGGGCATTACCGGAGAATATCCCATCATGCGTCATATGATGAATTTAGAATCGGTGATCACCTACGAGGGCACACACGATATTCACCTGCTCATTACCGGTTACGATGTGACTGGAATAAGTGCTTTTGAATAAATAACCTGAAGATGTCTTTCTTTTAAAAGCAGGTAATCCTTAACGGGGCACAAATTCGAAAGGCACTGTGCTCATTTTTGAGAAGCGTTCTCCTGAAGCAAGCATATCGGTGTCTTCCCGGTCATATTGCCAGCTAATCTTTACCTTGCTTTTATTGGCAATATTTTCCAGAACGGAGATCAGTTTAAAAATTTGTTTTGAGGAAGACGAATTGAAATATTGAAAATAAAAATTGAAATTCATTACCGGACCGGGATGTGCAGCATATTTATTCAGCCAATCAAAAACAGGAGCATATAATTGAATCGCATCTTCCGGATGAGAGGAGCCTGTGATCTCAAAAACACCTTTTTCACCATCTAGTGTGATCTTAGGAGTTATATCCCCATCTTCTTTAATAATCAGAGGTGTCATTATTTTCAATCTTTCAATTCGTCATTCATACTTTACAATTAGAAAGGAAGATCATCGTCCGGGGTAGGAACAAGTGTTTCATTGTTAAAGCTCGGCTCCTGCGAACCCACAGCATTACCGGCTTTTGAAGTTTCCACCCTGAAAACATCCAACGAGTTGAAAAATTTAATTTCCCCTTGAGGGTTTTTCCACTCTCTTCCTTTCAGTAAAAAATGTACAGTGACTTCATCTCCCACTTTTGCATTTTCAATCAGCGAACATCTGTCCTGTGTAAGCTGAAACAGGATTGTTTGCGGATACGATTGCGCGTTGTCCGTAAGTACAAATTCTCTTTTTTTGAACTTTTCCGAAACTTTTACTTCCGGATTTTTTACTTTCAGAATTCCAGTGTACGTTAACATTGTATATAAAGTTTAAAGGTTGCAGTTTAATAGTATAAAGTTAAGTAAAATATGCTATCTGTCTTCCGCCTGCGAGCTACTTAATCAGTTACATATGAGCGGATAGTAATACTTTCCAGCCCTCTTCTACTTTGCCCTCATCCAAAAGTTTTTTGGCAAGTGTATGAATTTCATTTTCTCCGGATATATCCTGCAGAAATTCTTTTTTGTAAGCCTGCACATCTTCTTCACGGGGCAATTTCTCCACATTGCCAAGCTGACCTATGTTATTTCCGGTCAAAACACTGCTATTCCTTATCTTAGGGGGAATTGCATCCACACCAATTCCCAGCGGAGAAGAAGGTTTGGTTACTTCAAAAAGAGCATTGCCCGATGCCCGCACATACCAATTGGCTCCTAACCTTCCCACTAAATCAAGCTTGTGCTGATCAATGAATTTCTTCTCGTTTAAAACGGACTCGCTGATATGGATCAGCATTATTTCGCAGATAACCAAATTACCGGCTCCAGCCGTGTTACCCAGTTCAATCACTTGCTTTACCGCGCACTCCATCTGAACAGGAGATTCTTTTACACGGGGCGGTTTTACCATTTGGGAAGGCACCATGCTGAATCCTGCCTTTTCAAATTCATTTACACCCTTGGGATACTCACTGCTGGATAAAGAAGTTTGATGCACCATGTCATACGTAACCACGTTGATCACGGCCTGCGGAACTTCCACGATATTTTCATGGGTGTGCTTGAGAGTATTTGTCCTGCCGCTGCGGGCAGGTGAAAAAATTGCAACGGGCGGACTGGTACTGAAAATGTTAAAGAAGCTGAAAGGGCTCAGGTTAGGCGTTCCGTTTTTATCTACAGTGCTGACAAATGCAACCGGCCTGGGAGCTACTGCATGAGATAAATATGTTTGCAAAACAGGAACGGGGAGTTCTTTTGGATGTATAGTAAGCATTAATGCGTTTTAATTTGGGAGCCCTTTTTTCGAAGGGCAAAAGTAATAAAGATTGGAGGATTTTAATAACTCAATGCCTGATCTTTTCCCACTGCTTTCACATCTATCGCATCACGCAGCCCGTTTCCAAGAATCACAAAAGCAAGTACCATAATCATAATGGCAAGGCCCGGAATGATCGCAAGATACGATGCATCGGTCGTGATATACGGCCTGTGTTCACTGATCATTGCACCCCAGGAAGGAGTGGGAGGCTGTGCACCCAGCCCGAGAAAACTTAACCCTGCTTCGATCAGGATGGCATTTGCAAAATTATCCGCACAAATTACAATGACAGGTCCGAGGATATTCGGAAGCACGTGACGAAATATCAGTCTCATATTTGTATAACCGAGCGCTCTGCCTGCCTCAATGAACTCCTGTTCGCGGATACTAAGCGTTTGCCCGCGCACCACACGCGCCACATCCACCCACATGGTAAGGCCCACCGCAATAAACACCTGCACCAGGCCTTTTCCAAGCACTAGGGTTATTGCAATTACAAGAAGTAACGTAGGTATTGACCAGACGACATTTATAACCCACATAATCACATTGTCCACCCATCCCCGGAAAAAACCCCCTGCAGCCCCAATGGCAACTCCTATTACAAGGGAAATGAGAACAGAAACCAGGCCTACCGTCAGCGATACTCTCGTCCCCAGCATTAACCGGCTAAGCATATCCCGGCCCAAGCGATCGGTACCCAGCCAGTATTTTTTCTCGATCATACTACCGGCTTCAACCTGCTTGCGAAGATTTTCTATCGGCAGACTTACGATGTCCGGAGCTCCTATGATGTAAAACTCCATGAGCCCTCTGTTCGGATAACTTTGAAACGGCTTGTTAAAATCGACCGGATAGAGCACATCCGCCAGGTTAAAACGTATCTCAGGACCGCTGTTAGGCTCTGCACCGGTATATTGTTCCACCACAATATCATTCCCTTCAAAATAGTAATCATACATGGGAATCAGACGATAATCGTTTGCTTCCCCTTCCTGCATCCTTCTAAAAATACCTTTCTCATTACTCTGATCGTTTTTCCTGACCTTTAAAAACTCCATCGTAAAACCGGGGTTTCGTATGTTCAATTCAGGGAATTGAAGGTTGGCATTCTGCGTGGAGTCAGGTGTTATCGAATATCCGAGGGAAGCAATTACGATCGAAAAGCCGATAATATACATTCCAGCCAATGCAGCCCTATTTCTGCGCAGGCGGTTCCACATCATTCCGGAAAATGAGTAAGGAGAACGTTTTTTCTTTTTATCCCTTAAAAACATTGTCAGAGTTTTCTTCCTTTCCAAGAATAATCAGTAACCGGGGATATAATCCCGATAAGACTTACATATAAAGGATAAATGACCGAAGCAACTGCAAAGGCAGGATAATTAATTCCTTTTTTGAAAAATGAAGATGCTGAATGTAAAAGCATAAGATCAACCACAAATTTTGCAGAGAAGCTTATTACGAGCGTTAACACAAATTTAATATTTATAGCGGATAATATCCCGGAAAAAAGGATTATAAAATTTATAAGAAAAACAAGTATTGCAATCCACGTTACATGGCTGTGCCCATATGAAAAGCTTTTGGAAGCCCATCTCTTTCTTTGCCTGAGCACCGCTGAAAAGGAACTTTCGGGATAGGTAACAACAATTGCATCTTTGGATTTTAAATAGGCGATTTCTCCCGGAAATTTTTTGTTGATCTTTAGCATCAAAAAAATATCATCCCCGGTAGCAGTTTGAGTAACACCGTCAAACCCGTTAACTTCCATAAAAGCATTCTTTTCAAAAGCAAGGTTGGCTCCGCTACATAGTATGGGTCGATTCCAGTAGAGCGAAGCACATGCACAGGCGGTCAATACAGTCATTTCCTGAAATTGCATGATTTGCTGCATCCCATTTTCTTTGCCGATAAGAACGGGTGCTACTATCATCTTTGGTCTTTTTTCTTTGTAAAATGAAATTATTTCTGAAAGCCATTTCTCTCCGGGTTCACAATCGGCATCCGTTGTGATAATCAAACTTCCACGGGCGGCCCTGACTCCTTCGGTAAGCGCCTGTTTTTTTCCGCTTTGACTTTCGCGAAGACGGATGATTCTAAGGTTTTGATACTGTTGGGACTCGACAAGCTGAGGGGTGTTATCCGCAGAATGGTCGTCAATAACAATAATTTCAAAATAATTTAAAGAATACTCTTGTTGATAAATAGCAGAAAGGCACCTCAAAATATTCTGTTCTTCATTTCTGGCCGGAATCAGGATACTCACAAAAATTACAGGCTCCGCATGTACCCGCGGGGATAGATCCGAACAGGAAGGTGTTTTTACCCATCCGTACAAATAAAGGATCATCAGCAGCAAATACATACTGCATATAAAGAGTGTTAGTAAGTAAAATAGGGTCACGGATTATTTTCTTTTTTCAATCTTACCTTTACAAAGATATTCAAATGAAGAAGGATAAAATCATATTGGGAATTGATCCGGGAACCAATATTATGGGATACGGAGCTATCCATATTATAGGGAAAGAAACCAGGCTGCTTGGTGCCGGTATTGTTTCCATGGAAAAATTAAAGGACCAGGCGCTAAAAATGAAAAGGATATTTGAAGGGACCTCCGATCTGCTGGAACAATTCAAACCGGATGAACTGGCTATCGAAGCTCCTTTTTTTGGAAAAAATGTACAGTCCATGCTTAAATTAGGAAGAGCCCAGGGTATAGCAATTGCCGCTGCACTGGTCAGGGGTATTCCGGTTTTCGAATATTCTCCCAAAAAAATAAAACAGTCTGTAACAGGAAATGGCAATGCTACAAAAGAGCAAATTGCTTCCATGCTTCAAAAACTATTGTTCATTAAAAACCTCCCTCACTACCTGGATGCAACCGATGCACTGGGAGCAGCCATGTGCCATCATTTTCATAATAATACACATTCCCTGCAGAATGGTTCGGGTACAGGAAGCAAAAAGATGTCCGGATGGAAAGCATTTTTGGCTGAAAACCCAAAAAGAAGAATTTCCGCTTTATGATAAAAGAAAATGGCTCCTAGAACTAAAAGTTGATCCCTGCCCTTATTTTTTGCGCAATCTCTTCCAGCTCTTCTTTTGATAACTTGAGCTTGGGGAGGGAAAAATTTACATCACTCACATTATTCATTGGTATTAAATGAATATGCGCATGCGGCACTTCCAGTCCGATTACCGCCACACCAATGCGTTTACAGGGAATTGCTTTTTCAATTGCCCGCGCAACTTTTTTTGAAAATAAATGCAATCCGGAAAATTGCTCGTCTTCAAGATCAAAAATGTAATCCGTTTCTTTCTTTGGAATTACCAGGGTATGTCCTTTAGCAAGGGGGAAAACATCCAGAAATGCAAGATAATCCTCCGATTCTGCTATTCTGTAACATGGAATCTCTCCCGAAACAATCCTGGAAAAAATGCTAGGCATTACTGTCCTATTTCTATTATCTCAAAAGTTATTTTTCCGGCAGGTACCATCACATCTGCCTTATCCTTTATTTTTTTTCCAAGTAACCCTTTTGCAATGGGGGAATCAACAGATATTTTGCCTTCTTTGAAATTGGCTTCCGTTTCAGGAACAATCCAATAGGTCATTGTTTTACCATTAGAGGTATTTTTGATCTTTACTTTGGAAAGTATGGATACCTTGGAATTGTCCAGTTTAGAACCATCTACTACTTTGGAATTACTGATGATTGCCTCCAGTTTCCTTATTCTCAGCTCCAAATGCCCCTGAGCATCTTTTGCTGCATCGTATTCGGCATTTTCTGAAAGGTCTCCCTTATCTCTTGCTTCTGCTATTTGCTTTGAAATATTGGGCCTTTCTTGTGTTTTAAGTCGATGAAGTTCTTCGTTAAGCTTTTTAAGCCCGTCTTCGGTAACATAACTCTGAGACATGATACTATTTATTTTGATTATGAGTAAAAACCCCCCGACACTTTAGGTGCCGAGGGGGCTAACAAAGGTAAGAAAATCTATGAATGTTACAAATTCATGCGTACTCCTATACTATGGGTTCCGTCAAAAGGTTTAGTTAAACGGTAGGAATAATCCAATCCAAAACTGGAGCCTTTTTCTTTATTAAGAGGCAATTCAACGGTAAAACCAGCACTAAAACCTTTTTGGGCGGAAGTGCGGTAATTTTCCTGGGTATCATCCTCGTTACCAATACCATTCTCATACCCATATCCTCCGCGAAGCATCAAATAAGTTTTGAAGCCATATTCCAGCCCTACTCTTAATTCATCTTTTGTAAATGAATTCGAAACAAAAGCGCCGGCAAGTGTAATCCTGTGCGTTCTATTGGCGCTATCTCCTGCCAGGTAAAAGTCATAGGCACCTCCAATATTCACCTGAGATGGCAATTCAAAATATTCAGAGCGCTGTTCAAGAGTAGCAGTAGAGCCATTGACCGGGTTAACGACAGGAGCGGAAAGACCATCCCCTCTGAATTGCATTTTAGGTCCAACGTTTTTTAAAGAAATTCCAAATTTGATGTTCTCTTCTTTTCCAGTAACATATTGGATACCTGCATCCAAAGCCACCCCTCCTGCTTTTGCATCCGGTATAGCCTGGTTAATGAGCTTCACACTCATGCCTCCAAAAATATGGTCCGTAAATCCTTTGGCATAAGAAAGCCCGATATTCATAAAGTTAATAGGATATGTACCCATCCCGCCTTCAGGCATCTCTGTGGTGGTAACTTCAATATCCCCAAAATCCATCGACATGAATCCAAGACCAATTACTCCCGATGCTCCTATCTTCTGAGAAAAACCAAAAGAGTTAACATTAATATCAGACCCTTTTAAATAATTGGTGTGTGCGAAAAGCAATTCTGTTCTTTTAGTGAATGCAGTTCCGGCAACATTAAGGAATTGTCCTTCCAGCCCGTGCACTCCGGCCACATTTGCACCGCCCCACCCGGAAGTTCTTGCCCAGGGGTTAAACAGCAATTCAGATGCACCGGCCTGTCCGGCACGGTCCTGATTACCCGCAAATAAATTATTTCCAGTCCCAAAGGGATAGATACCCACAGTTAAGGCTCCGGCAATAATGGTTGTAAAAAAACTTATTGTGTGTTTCATATTTTATGCGTTATTCTTAATTTAATACTGTATTAAAATGAACCAAGATCAATTGGCCTCATAACACCAAACCACTTAACTACTTTTTCTCCAACTCCAGGCACTTCAACATGGATTACGTAAACTCCGCTGGCAATTGGAATACCGACCGTATTTGTCAAGTCCCAATCCAACGAACCATCGTGCCAGGAAACCGGATCGGAGTATTCCTTTGGCTGGAGCGCCACAACCGCTTCCTGTTTTTTGAATCTGCGAATAAGTGTACCACCTAAGTTGTAAATTGACACTGTACAAACCTCCGGCAGATTGGTGATTTTAACGCGGTTATCCAGATTACTTGTTTCGTAATTTGAGTACGCATAGTATGGATTTGGCACCACCCTGATCTGATCCAGGGCTTCAACTGCCACGTCGGTTTCTTTTGTATGCGTAGCAATACCATTTGTGCTAAAAGTATACATAGGAAGATTTTTATTCTGCCCACCTGCAGTAGACGCCGTATCCGCATAGAACGTATTCAGCCCATCGATCCAATAGGCTGAGGAATAACCGTACTTATAAGGCTTTGCAACTCTCAAGCGAACAGTTGCATCAGACTCAAACAAGCTGTGAGAAGCTGCCAGGAGCGGGATATTCACCCACATGCCTTCACGGAACAGCTCACGTTTTTTAGTATCTACAGGAATACCGTTATCCCAGCCCAGGATTTCCCTCATCCTCTTTCCACGATCGTAGCGCGGAACATTTATAGTATCATTTGGAGTAAGGGATAAAGAAGTCGGGTCATTATCCCTGTTATGACCAAATACATAAATGTAATGCTGTCCTCCAAAAACAGGGCTGCCAAAAGCCTGACCGGTTGAATCCCAGGGCAGATTGTACGTTTTAGCTGTTTCGTTGCTTGTAGGATTCCATTTCATATCATTTCCATTTTCATTTACAAGCGCCGAGTTCTCTCCGAATGCAACGTTAAGCCGCTCTCCGGTTTCCACGTTAATTGCATATCCGGGAAACCAACCCATGCCTGTAGGAAAATCGTTATTGTCAGGACCCGTAGCGGTGTTCCCGTCTTTATCCACAGAAGCAGCACGCCTGAAATCAAGCTTCCTGGCTTTTGTAGGAAATCCGGCAGTGTTTTTAGACCAGCTTGTATCCTCACAAAGTTCGAATACAACGCAGCGTGACCACTTGCTCTTATCGGCCGTGATGACCACATCTACGCTGGCAAGCTCTTTCATTAATACCTGGCTCATTAAATTTAATTTGAAACCAGGACCCGAATAATACTTTTTGTTATCAAAAGTTACCGAAAGTTCGGTTGCCCCACATAACCTGTAGGGTGCCCAGGTTCCTCCAACTATTTTTTCATAATTCTGGTTAGCATCCACGCCCACATGGTCATTTTCAAATCCGGTTTTTCCCGTAATGGTGCCTGAACGAATCCAGTTTGTGTAGAATATTCCGTCTTTATCGGCTACTCCCGTTAGCCAATTTTTACTTGGATCTGCGAACGTCATATCACCTGAGATAAATCCATTGTTCACGGAAGTACTTGTTCCCGGCTCCGTGATTTGAAGAATGGAGATGGCAAATCCCCATTTCAAAAACAACTGCTCATTAAGAACCTTAATGGTTTTATCCGATTTAATTGTCTCTGACGTAGTATTATTGATCAGTTTCCATGTTGAATTAGCAATGTTGGCACTGTCAAATTTCAATGTAAAATCCTGTCCGGCAGGAACATTGAGAGGATCAACTACCCGTACATTTATGGGTCCTTTTCCATAGTCATACGTTGGAGTTTTTGTCCTGCTGTCAGAAGCTGATAGGATGGAAGAAACTGTTGAAGCAGTAAGGTCAAGCTCCATTCCACCATTTCCATTTCCTTCAATACGTGTAATCATGGGTCCGCTGCCGTATGCGCTGTGCATTTCCGTTCCACCGGTATAAGGTGTGGAAATGTGAGGAATGGCGGAGTATACTTTTACATTTCTACGACCGGCAAGATAGGGCAAGTTATATCCGTTTGTAGGATTGGAAGGATCCGCCGCAATTTCACCGGGATTATAGGCATAGGCAACCGCCATAAAGTAATACGTTTTATGGTTTACCAGTGTAGGATCTCCGGTAGAGAAAAGATCTTTGGTAATTACGATGGAGTGTTGAATTCCATTATCAGGTGCATTCACCATTTCTTTAGGTGTCCAATAGTTCGGATTTGGATTAGCACCGATGTAATAATTGATGATTTGCTTTACACCATCTTTCAAATCATAAATTCCAACCAGGCGTGCTTTATCAGCGTCATCCAGCTCTGCTGAACTTACCGATGCATTTCTGACCTGGTACAATTTATATCCCTGAAACTTCCACACCGTATCTATTCCGGAAGTGATGTATGGATCTTTTTCCTTGTCAATGTAAGGATAGTTCTCATTGTAATTATTCGACGATACAGCGTTTGTCAAATACAGATACAGCTGTTTGTCAAGTTCCTGAATGGTCAGATCTGGTGCATCCGGCCCGTTAGTAATTTTGAAACAATTGTCAAAAAGCGCTTGGGCTTTGGAGTCTGCAAACTTGAGAAGATTCACAGATGATGCGGCTCCGCCTGAACTGGCTCTTGCCCAAACAACTCCTGTAGTAATCACATTTACTGCTCCGGGTAAAAGCTTAAAAGGGCCTGCAGATTGCATCATCCGTCTGTCGGCAGGAACAGCACCGATAAGGACTTCATTCCAATCTCCCTGCGGTGCTCCCGGGGTCTGGCAATTTCCTCCTGTACCCCACTCATACTTATGATCGGATTTATCCGGGAAACAGAAATCACAAAAAGTAGTACCATTAATACCTGTTCCTCCGTAGGTCCAGCGCGCACCGTTTTGCCACCTTCCACCCAGGTAGTTATAGTATTCAACCGCATTTGAAGGATCCTGTTGCGGAAATCCTCCTCCATTTGTGAAAAAAACAAACTTTGACATGATGGCCTGCTCGCAGGGCTCATCCACCTGGCAATTACGATTATTATCAATACCGTCTCCGGCAACTCCTGTAGGATTGGTGATAGGGCCTTGAAAAAAGTCGATACCAACCGCAGGAGGGTTTGCACCGTATCCCTGTGAAGCAGCGTCGTCGTCATTGTCTCCATTGTAGGTATATCCAAGTCCTCTGGAAACATCGCAGCCTACATAATCATCTCCGGCGTATCCCAAATCCGCATCGCACCACACACCAAAATAAGTACTATCCAGCTGGGTCGTGGAGCGATTAAAAATTCTATAATTATAAAAGGTCATATTATTTATCTCATCGTTCGTGGTAAATCCGAAAGCCTGGGCACGGATCTCCACTCCGATAGGCTGCCCTCCTGTTTCACTGTGAATGTTGCCTTTATCGTTAAATACCCACCAAAGTAATTCATCGCCGTATAATTGATCGTTGGGGATACAGTTAGTGGTGACACAACCGATTCCAGTAAGGTCAAAGCCGGGATAATCGTACGGTTTTGTTTTGCCATCTTTGGGATCCACGAAGGTTTTATCCGGCTCATACTTTCCATCGTGATTTCCATCAAAGAAAGGAGCGAGGTACGGATCCTGACCGGTATCCCCGTTACCCGGCCAATCCTTAATGGCCTGCGTTGCGGGAGCAAGTCCACTCGCAAAACTTTCTACTTCTTTGCGGGTAAGCCTGAAATGCTTATCGTATTTTTTACAGACAACATCGTCCACCGTAACAGTAGCCAGGTCAAGAGGGCCCGGCCAAAAGTCGTTATTACCGCTCTGATGTCCGTATTCCTGTGCAGCCACTTTCAGTTGTCCGCCCTGGTCCTTTCCGCCTATCCACAATGCACCTGCATAAATGGAATACTTCTTACTGTCCTTAGGAACTTCGTACATACCTATCTGCGTGGTATAATCCCACCACATGTCTCCTGCCGTTTGGATTTTAAAACGCACATTGTTCACTTCCAGGTCTGTTTGTGCCGTAGGATTACCGCATGCCGCCAAAATACCGGAAGCAGCCGGTGTAGTTTTAGCCGGACCGGATTTCACATTTTCGCGTGCATGTAAGGATAAAGCAGGTGCGAAAAATACGCTGATTGTTCCAATCAGGGCAGAGGTGAATAACATGTTTTTCTGGTTCATATCAATCAAGTATTTATTAAACTTCTGACTAATTTATTAGTTGTTTGCTGTGTTAAAAATCCAATGTCAATCCAAGACGAACTCTTCTGGGTATGCTGAAGAAACCCGGATTCGCTATTTTAGCCTGATATAAATCTATAAAAGATTCAGGATCCTGTTTCTCAGCAATCGATATCTGGTTTACCGGCGCCGTAAGATAACCGTCGTCTTTAGGATCACCGGTGTAACGGTACAAGTTCAGCACATTCTTTGAGTTGAGGATATTAAGAACCTGAACGTAAATATTCAGGTTAGAGGATTTCCCTTTCGTCTCTCCTTCTGCTTTCTTCCAGATGAGGGGAATATTTTTATCCAGCCTCAGGTCGACACGATTCTGCCAGGGCAGGTTGGAACCGTTGATCTTTCCTTTAAGGGTGGTAGGATCATTCTGAGCAAATATGATCTGATTCCCTCCGTTTCCATTTCCGGAAGATACTTTTTTCTGCCTGCTGTAAGGAAGTCCGCTTCCGGAACGGAACACCACATTTCCACCAAAATTTTCAAAAATAATCTTGGCCCATTTTGCACGGGGTCCGCTATAATCTTTACCGGTACCAAAGCGGTAATCGGCATTCACCACAATGGCATGACGCTGGTCAAAATCAAGCGGCATGGTAGTACGGAGATTAGGCTGATCCAATGAAATAATATTCTTTGCTGTAGTGGCAGCAGAACCTGTTCCATCAGCAAACTGCAGCGTATAAGCCGCAGTCATTTGCACATTATTTGTCCTGCGCAGATCATAAGCAACGGTAAACCCTTTTACGGTTCCAAAATCAATATTCCCATACGTTGCATACGTATTCGGATATGCCTCATACACATTTATTACCTGGATCATATCGCGCATCTCGCGGTAGAACGCAGAAAGTGTAAGAGCAGAATTTTTTCTTTCACTGAGCGTTTGAGTAAATCCCACTTCATAATCTGTTGTGCGCTCGGGCCTTAGAGCGGGATTATTGGCAGGAGCACCAGTTGTCGGAACATTTTCAGGCTGATAATTAGTAGGATTAAAACGCAGATAGCCCGGAGGACGCTGGGTAAGCACATCGTAATGCGCAAAGAAATTAGCCTTGTCTGATATCGGGAATGCAAAAGCGATACGCGGCATGAAAGTGAGCTGCGGCTCATACATTTTGAATATTTTATTCACATCCGATGATTCCAATAAGCTTTTTTCTTTAGGGTATTTCAGGTAAGGCTGAATTCCCTTTGTGGATTTGATTGCGGTTGGATTGGAAACCGCAACCCCATCCTTGTTGTACCACTGATCTCCGTTCCGGTATCCCAATACTTCGGTTGGATTTTCAAAATCATTTACATAGATCACATAATCCGGACCCATGTTGGCTGGAATGGAATAACCGGGGTGGCTGAATTTAAGACCGTCAGATACTTTATAGGCTTCGTATAGCAAGTATTTGTCCTGTAAAACAGGCTGGTTAGCATCAAAGTAGTCTACACGTAACCCAACATTAAACTTAACATCCTTGATGTCAAATTTATCCTGGATATATCCTGCTGTATACACGGGTTGAAAAGAAGGTATTATTCTGCTCAAATTACCATTTTGATCTTTTGCCTGATAGAATGATTTTAGAGCATTGACATCGTATTTCGGTTTGCCGGAAAGTTTCTTTCCATCATACGAATAACCGTAATAAGCAATCAAACCCGGATTAAGCAGTTCATCCGGACTAAACATGCTCAGAGAAAATGTATTTGGATCGTACGAATCAATATCCACCCATTTATCATTGCCAATACCCAGCTTCTCGCGGAGCGATTTATCAAACTGACTTTGCTCAGAGGAAACAATTAAATAAGGATGGGTGTATGCAGAATAACCTGTTCCATTATAGTTGGAAGAATAAAGGGTCGAGTCTGACTGGTTTAATTGAGTAAGCTGCTTATTGGCCAGCAGACGCATCTGTGACCAGAGTGTAATAGGAGCTACCTGATGCTGCCTGTCATCTCTTTGTTCATATTCAAAACCTATTTGAATAGCATGATTTTTTAAATCGGCAGAAAAATTTCCTGTAAACCGCAGTTGTGTCTGGTCGATATTGAAATACCGGTTCCATTGCCTGCCTGTATTGAACCAAAGGTTATAAGGACTTTTTGGCCTGTCTCCATTGAGTAACCCTAATCCTGTTTGAATATCTGTCAGTGTTTTTGGATTACCTGCTACCAGGTCATAGAACTGGCTGGTGTAAAGGGAAGCCTCCGGGTTGGCACTATTCGTAGGGTCAAACGTTACAGCAGTATCTTTTGGAAGTGCATTTTGTTCGTAATAAATATTGCCATTGGCATCCGTAACTTTTGAAAAAGTAGGCGCTTTGTACGTTCTGAATTTACCTACATACCCGTAGTTGAAAACATTGCCCATATGCGAATCATCCTGTTCGGTTTCCTTGTATTTGGTATAACCTACTTGTAACGTGTAATAGGCATTTTGAATCAAGGAAGTGGTTTTATCGTCTTTTGACGCCTGACGACTGCCAATTTTATGAGTGATCTTGGCGTAAGCTCTCATGGTGTTATGAATACTTTGAGGATTATTGCTTGGGTTAAGCAAGGAGTAGTCATACTGGAAATCACGGGAGTTGCCATAATCCATAGAACCTCCCACGGTAAATGTGATATTATCAGTGGCCCTCAAATCGATTTTACCCGCAAACCTGGAAGATCTGCTTTGCACATTTTGCCTTGCTTTGATATGCTCCAGATCATCCATACGCAAATACTCTGCGTTCAGGAGCGTACCGCCTGTTTCGGAAACAGAGAGCGGGGATTCCTGCAATTCTTTTAACTTTTCATCCTTTACCTTGTATACACCTACGGCAGAAGGAGCAGGATCTTTTTCGGATGAAACTTCCCCGGAAAGGAAAAAACCAAGCGTGGGACGTTTGTTTCCCATACTATCTTTCCTGGAGAGAAGCGGTCCACCCACATTTAAACCGGCAAAGTTATAGCCATAGGCATCCGTAAGCTGGGAAGAAATTAATTCTACACCTCCAAAATATTCAGGGCGCACTCCACCTCTTGTAGTAATGCTGATAAAGCCTCCTGTAGCATCTCCGTATTGTGCTGGGATACCGCCGGTAAGAACAGATACCTGTTCAATGGCTCCTTGCGGCAGCCCGGAAGTCCCTCTCACTAAATTACCATCAATCATGTATTTCGTACTGCTTTGATCGGCTTTACCGTCAGCTATCGTCGTTCTGCCTCCTCTCATACTTAACGCACTATTTTCATCTCTTTGAAATACTCCGGCTGTGGTGGACGCAACAGAATTAATGTTTTTAGATGGCATTGCCTGAAATTCCTCGCGTGTTACTGTGCCTCCTGATTTTGTATCCGGATCTATCAGGGGCTTTACATATTCCACTTTTACAAATTCTTCTTTTTCTATGGCCGTCGATTTTACCTTTGCTTCCACATATGCGGTTTTATCACCGCTGATAATGACCCCTTTTGTAAAGTAGGTCTGGTATCCGACAGAAGCTACTTTCACATCGTAGATTCCGGGAGGAATCGGCTTAATGGTAAATTCCCCGTTAATATCCGCCACGGTCTTTCCAATTGCATTGCCATTCTGTTCAAGCAGAACATTGGCAAAAGAGATACCTTCTCCGCTTGTTTCGTCAATCGCCTTTCCCTTCAGAGTCCCGGTTTGCGCCATTGCAAAACTCCCAGCCGTGATTGCTACAATAATAGCAGCGTAGATTTTCTTAATCATGTCTTATAGGTTTAAAAGTTTATCCGAAGGATTGCTTCGGAAGTGTCTTAAAATTATGGTTGAAACACAAAAAGGATAAACTCCTTTGTGAAAAAGACATCTGTTCGGATATCGGCAATTCAATATCAATTTCAAACTATTTGTGTCTTCTCTCCCAAAGAGCGTTGAGTAAAAGAAGGTTTTTTGTAAAAAGAGCGGGCAAATGTATAAATAAATAAATTCCGCGTACAAATATTTGAAAAAGTATTTTCTCTCCATTTTTACACGTTATTGCTTTTAATACGTTTTGCTTATTACAAATATACTCCCCTGCAGAAAGTATTGCTTGTGCATTTTAGTAAGTGGTTGTCTTATTTGAGTAAGTGGTAGGAAGACAAATGGCAATTAATACGCGTTTTTTACATTGAGTAAAAATTATCCGAATTTCAAAAACCGTTTCGAGGAACAAAAATAAACACAGCAAGGTAAAATTACCATGTGTTGGTTTTCAATTCCCTCTTATAATAACAGCCTGAAAATTGGTTGGATTTTACTTAAGTGGCTTTAGCAGGCAATAACTCGAAAAGTTCAGCATCCGGGAATAAAATGCATGAAGAAAACAGACGCGATTTACTTGAGTTTATTAAGAAAATCTTCCCGCTTTCTCCGGGAGACTTCCACCTTGCTGCCATCACTCATAACTGCGTACCCGCCATCTTCTTTAAGGAAACGAAGCATGTGGTTCATATTAATCAGGTGGCTGTGATGCACGCGGGTGAAATCTGTTGCCGGAAGAAGATCTTCGTAATGTTTAAGAGTTCCTGAAACAAGAAATTTTTTCCCACCTGTCAGGTATACGTTTGTATAGTTATCATTCGCTTCACACCGTATGATGTCCTTTATCAATACGACCTCATAGGCATGTCCCGTAGGCAATGTGATTTTACTGAATTGGTTTTCACTCTGTCTTACATTTTCCAGCAAAGACCGGAAGTTCTCTTCGTTTGAAATTTTTTTACTTCTATCCGAAATTTTTTTGACCGCATTGACCAGCTCTACCGCATCAATTGGCTTGAGAAGGTAATCCAATGCACTGTATTTAATTGCTTTCACCGCAAATTTATCCGTTGCAGTAGTGAATATAACTTCAAATTTCAATCCGCTGAGTTTTTCAAGCACGTCGAAACCGCTTCCGTCCGGCATCATGACATCTAAAAATACAAGCTCGGGATGTAATTTGCGAACAAGCTGTATCCCGTCCTTTACATTTTCGGCTTTACCTGATACAGAAATATCCGGACAATTCTTATGCAGCAACTGGGTGAGAAGTTCAGCGCTTTTCCTTTCGTCTTCTATTATTACGGCCTTAATCATGGCATCTTATGAATTATAATCTCATTTCCAGGAATGGAACAAATGTACAAATTACAGGTTCTAACTTCTGGGAATAAATATTTCCACCTTAGTGCCGGAAGAGTTTCCGGAATCATCGAGGAGGTCTGTAATCTTTACATTCAAATCCGAATGATGAATACGGTTCAGGACTTCCAGGCGGTCACTTGTAATTTTCATTCCCATGGATTCATGCGTCGCCTGATTTGATTTTGTTCTTAACTCATGAGATTTTTGTCTGCCAATGCCATTGTCTGAGATGGCGCAAATTATATGAGTATCATTTTGAGTTATATTAATATCGACTTTACCCCGTCCTTCTTTCCGGGGAACAAGTCCGTGCAATATCGCGTTTTCAACATACGGCTGAATTAACATGCTTGGTATCTTATGGAAATCTGTTTCAATTCCGGAATCAATGATTATTGAATAATCGAATTTTTTATCCCAGCGTAATACTTCCAGTTCCAAATACAATTTCAGCGATTCTATTTCTTCTCCGATGGTCACCGATGCTTTTTCACTGTTAGAAAGGATCGTACGCATCAGCTTTGCAAATTTGTTCAGGTAACGCAGGGCCGAGTCCTCGTCTTTGGTCATGATAAAACTTTGAATAGAACTAAGGGAATTAAAAATAAAATGAGGGTCCATTTGGGCGCGCAAAGCCTTAAGCTCGTTATTGGCCAACTGAATTTCTCTGCTCAGTTTTTCAGCTTCCTTTTTACGGATCGCCTCTGCTCGCAGCTTGGAAAAAATCAGAATAAACAGGATCGCCGCCAGAGACACCGTGATTCTGAACCACCAGGTCTTCCATACCGGCGGAAGTATTTCAAATGAAAATGACACCGGGTCTTTATTCCATATTCCCTCGCTATTACAACTCACGACTTTAAACATGTATTTGTTCGCCGCAAGATTTGAATATCGTGCAAATGTCTCTTTTGTTTCGGGAGACCACTCTTTGTCATAGCCCTCCAGCATGAATTTGTAACGCACCCTTTCGGGGTTTGTCAGGCATATCCCGATGTATTCGAAAGAAATATTATTCAAATCGTGCGGAAGCTTTGAATCCGGCGCGAGCAGCGTATCTTCATAAAACAGACTGATTTTAGTAATGCTGGTTTTAGACTCAACGTAGTTTTCGCGAAAAGCATGCGGATTAAACCGGACAAGACCGTTTGTTGTTCCGAGCCAGAATGTTCCATCCTCCTCCCTCCAAATCCCGTTTGGATTGAAATCCAGACTATGGAGCCCTTCTTCCTGCCCATATTGTCTTAAATTTATTTTCCCTGATTTTTTAAATTCCTTCACATTAAATTTATTCAAGCCCTGATTGGTTCCGATGTAAAGATTGTCGCCCGCAGCATCAAATGACATTGCAAATACGATATCAGAGCTTAATCCGTCTTTTTCACTGATAAGCGCTAGTTGCGTACCGGATGGCAGGATTTTTCCCGAAGGGTCATACACGTATACACCATATAAACTTCCGAAATATAAAACTCCTTCTTTGTCTTCAAGGATGGCAAAATAGGTTTTGCCTTCCATATTTAACTTTCGGGAGAAATTAATATAGTCCCTGCCATCGTATAAATACAATTCTCCCGAACGCGTTCCCAGCCAAATATTGCGTTTACTGTCTTCAAATTCACAATACACTTTTAGCCTGGATTCATCGGATTCAAGCTCGTGCGTGGTTAATGATCCTTTGTCCCAAATCGTTACCGTATTATTTACTCCCAGCCAGATCCTGTCTCTCCTATCCTGCATAACAGCAGTAACTTCATAATCATGTACCCCGTTTATTTTTTCATTGAATTTAAGGAACGTTTTTCCATTGAACTGAAATACTCCTTTGCTGGTTCCAATCCAGATATTCCCTGCCTTGTCTTCCATGCATGCATTGGTCGCTGTTCCAGACAGTCCGTCGCTCTCTGAAAAATTTCTTACTAAATACGAGCTGGTCCTGGGTACATCGGAAGAACTATACATATAAACTCCTTCCTTTTCGGTTCCGACCCAAAGGTTTTTTTTGCTGTCGCGAAAAATAAAATTGATCTGAGAATCTTTCAATCCTCCCTGAACCGAAAAAGTGTAAAACGATGGATCACGAAAGCGATACACCCCGTTCTCGGTTCCAATCCACAGATTCCCTTCTACATCCGTTAATAGTTTTCTTATATCATTTCCATTACTCGCGCTGCTTACTCTGAAAGCCTCAATTTTATCATTTGCTGAAATCCTGTTTAATCCGTTCGAAGTACCCAACCATATGGCATTTGAACGTTCATCTTTGGACAAGGATCGAATGCCATTTTCCAATAACCCTTCCCGGACAGTGTACATTATAAATTTTATTCCATCGTATTTCACAGCGCCGCTATCGGTGCCAAACCAAGTATATCCGTTATCGTCCTCGGTGATGCTTGTAACCTTACCCAACGCTTCGGTAAAACGAATGTCCGCGAAATGATAGTTATCCGCTAACTTATCCTGCTGAGGTTTGTTTTCAAAAATAAGTTTGCCCGGACCCCTGTCAGTAACTATCCAGATAGCCCCGCTTTTGCCAACATATATCATGGATACAGAATCAGAGATCAGGCCGTTTTTGGTAGTAAGAGATTCAAAAGATTTTCCGTCGTAAACAGAAATCCCCTGGGTGGTACCTATCCAAAGTCTTCCGTCCTTATCCTTTGCGATGGAAGTAATATTCTCTCCGACCAATCCATCTTTTCTTTTAAAATTAAAAAAAGCACTACCGTCAAACCTGCTAAGCCCGCCGGTTGTTCCTGCCCATATATTCCCATTGCTATCCTCTGCAATACTCGTTACATGCTGATTCGCCAATCCATTCTTTTTAGGAGAGTAATTAGCAATAAATATTTTTCCATCAAATTTGCTCAGCCCCCCGTAACCGCCTACCCATAAATATCCTTTGCTATCCTGATAAATAGCGTCCACTTTTAACGAAGGAAGGCCTTGTTCCGCAGAATAATTTTTGAAATTGTAGGACTGAGAAAAACAGTTGACCGCAGGCACCAGAAACCGAACCAGCAATAAAAGGAAAAAAGATATTTTACATATACGAAACATACAATTTATATCGCTTCCGGTTTCGGGAAAGCGGATGGAGCCGTATCTACCAATCGGGCCTCTTCAGAACTTCAGAATATATAATTGCCTGACGAAAATCAAAGTCAGTTTCCAATGACTCTTCCGCTACCAGCTCCGGAATAGCCTCTTTTCGAACCGCTTTGGATTTGTGCGCCAAATGTTCCTCCTTATCCGATTTCAAGTCTGATTTATGCGGGGAGTGTGCAACAACTTCGGCAGGTCCGGTGCGGTGCGAAGCAGCGGTTTTACGTGATTGTTTCGCAGGTTTTCCCGATGAATGCTGTTTGTGTGGCCTGGGAACACCGGTATCGGGAATTTTCTCTTCTTCGCTGAATGAGGGAACAGGCTTATCCTGACTGACAGGCGCACCTCCCAATAAATCTTCCAGCATCTTTTTTAGTTCACCCCCAGGGTTAAATTCAGGTACAGGACCTGTTACAGGCGGTTGAACCGGTTTAAATTCCTCTTTCTCCCGGGAAGCGGAGGGCGATTCTGCCTGCGAGGGAGAGTGACCGGCGGGAGAAGCCGGGCGGTTCTTCTTCATTTTTTTTCCCGCCGTTATGATGCTGTAAATAATATACGCTACCGCAAAGAGTATGTATATATAATTGGTCTCGGCTTGTATTAACATGTTTACCGGGCCTGAAAAGAATAAACACTCTTCAGGATGCCTGGTACACAAATTTACAAAGTTCCCCTTTGCTCTTGTTCCCTTTCTATTGCTTCAAACAGGGCCTTGAAATTTCCTTTCCCAAAACTTTTTGCTCCTTTACGCTGTATGATTTCGTAAAATACAGTGGGGCGGTCTTCCACCGGTTTTGTAAATAGCTGAAGCAAATAGCCTTCTTCATCCCGATCTACAAGGATGTTCAGTTTTTTGATCTGCTCAACATTCTCATCAATTTTCCCTACACGCGCGAACAAATCGTCGTAGTAGGTTTCAGGAACATACAGAAAATCCACACCTCGCTTACGCAGCTCGGTTACAGTGCCTATGATATCCTCCGTTAAAAGAGCGATGTGCTGCACCCCTGACCCTTTGTAAAAATCAAGGTATTCATCTATCTGAGATTTCTTTTTTCCCTTGGCAGGCTCATTGATGGGAAATTTTACATACCCATTACCATTGCTAACCACCTTGCTCATAAGCGCGGTATATTCTGTTGAAATATCCTTATCATCAAAGGTGATAAGAAGTTTAAAGCCCATTACTTCTTCGTAGAATTTAACCCATTGATTCATTTGTCCAAGCTCCACATTTCCTACACAATGGTCCACTACTTTCAGTCCGACAGGAGTCGTTTTAACCAGCGATTTTGCAGGCTTGTATCCGGGAAGAAATACCCCTTTGTATTTTTTTCTTTCCACAAACGTGTGAATCGTATCGCCGTACGTATGGATGGAAGCTACTTTCACTTCTCCAAATTCATCCTTCAAAATTTGAGGTGCTGAAAATGATTTTGCTCCTCTTTTAACGGTTTCGTTATATGATTTTTCAGCATCGTCAACAGCTAAAGCCAGTACTTTCACGCCATCGCCGTGTTTGACAACATGTTTTGTAATGTCGCTGTCAGGGTCCAGGGAGGTGGTAAGAACAAGTCTTATTTTCCCCTGCTGCAGCACATACGAGGAACGATCCTTAACACCGGTTTCCAATCCCGCAAATGCTACCAGCTCATACCCCCAGGCTACCTGGTAATAATACGCTGATTGTTTGGCATTTCCCACATAAAATTCAAGGTAATCCGTTCCATTAAGAGGAAGAAAATCTTCGGTCTTGTTCTTGTGCAACTCTTCGAGTTTATTAATAGATGCAGTTGTAGTGGCCATGATTATTGCTTTTTTAGTTGATTAAAAATTTATTTTCCTGAATATTTTCAGGCACCGGGTAAATCAAAAGAGGAAGGAACGTTAACTCACGTTAACATGGCTAAATGCTGAGACAGAATATTTAGCTCTTTTTGTTTCATCTGTGTAAAGGTATAAAAAAAGAAATATTTGTTAGGTTTGCATCCCTAATAAAGTTTGTATGAAAAAATGCAGCTTGTTTTTTGTCCTGATTTTAACATATTGCTTTGGTTTTTCACAAACCAAAGACAAAAATGCAATGAAATTTGCAAAAACAATTACAGCCAAGGATGCTAAAAAACATCTTACGATACTGGCGTCGGACGAGTATGAAGGGAGAGAAACCGCAAAAGAGGGGCAGAAAAAAGCTGCAAAATACATCGCTAAAAATTTCAAAAACATCGGACTAAAATCCGCGACAAATGAAACTTACCTTCAGAAATTTCCGCTGACACTTAACACTCCTGAAAGCGCTACGTTATATCTGAATGAGGCCCCTTATGAAAACTACCAGGATTTTTATGTGTTCCCTTTCGGAAAAAACCTGAACCTGGAAACAAAGGATATTATTTTTCTTGGATACGGAATTTCCGACTCTCTATACAATGACTATGCTCAAGGCGTTCCCTCGGGCGAGAGCCCGGATGTGAAAGGAAAAATTGTCCTGATTATGGAAGGTGAACCAATGAGTGATGATTCCGTTTCGTTCATCACCGGCACAAAACGATTATCTGACTGGACAACGAGCTATCGCAAAAAAACTGAATTTGCGCGAAACAAAGGCGCCGAAGCTCTCCTGGTAGTAAATATGAATTTTGAAGCAAGTGTTCAAAGACTGAAATCTTACCTTGAGTCCCCCACCCTTAAATTAGCTGCCGAAGGAATAGACTCGGAGGAATCGAATAAAAAAGAGGAAAGGAAAAGAATACCCCGTTTAAATATTTCCACGAAAATGGCAAATGAAATTTTTGCCTCTCAAAAAATGACAGTGGATGACATCCGAAAAAAAATCCGTTCAACAAAACATCCTGTTACGTTCGAGATCAAATCATCTTTAAAATTAGATATCAAAAATAAAGAAGATAGAATAAGTTCGGAAAATGTGCTGGGGGTTATGGAAGGAACTGAATTCAAAGACGAGGTTGTTTTTGTAACGGCTCATTACGATCATCTTGGCGTCCACGATGGAAAAATCTATAACGGCGCAGATGATAACGGATCCGGCACTGCAGGTGTCATGGAAATTGCAGAAGCATTTGCCAAAGCAAAGAAGGCGGGGATTTCTCCAAAGCGAACATTGGTTTTTATGACTGTTTCCGGGGAGGAAAAAGGATTGCTCGGATCATCCTACTATACCGATCATCCTATTTTCCCGATTCAGAATACGGTTTGCGATCTGAATATTGACATGATAGGAAGAGTTGACAACGACCACAAAGACAACACCGATTACATATACATCATTGGTTCTGATAAAATAAGTACGGAGCTGCATAAAATAAATGAAGATGCAAATGCTACTTACTCTTCATTGAAACTCGACTATAAATACAATGATCCGCATGATCCTAATCGTTTTTACTACCGCTCGGATCATTACAATTTTGCAGAAAAGGGTGTGCCTATTATTTTTTATTTCAACGGCGTGCACGATGATTACCACGAAGAAACAGATGAAATTTCAAAAATAAATTTTGACCTGTTAGCAAAACGGGCTCAACTGGTTTTTTATACTGCGTGGGAAGTTGCAAACAGAAAGGACAGGATAAAATCAGATCTGCCTGTCGGTAAGCCGGAAACGCCACGGGATAAAAAAGACCAGTAGGTTCAATAGCCAGTCAAGGGAGAATATCGTTAGAGAAACGTATTCGCTACTTTCCAGATCAGGCTCAATCCGGAAACTATCAGGATTACACCTGCAACGCGGTTCACCCAGAGGAGTATTTTGGGACTTAAAAATGCCGTGATCCTGTTTGCCGCCAGTGATTTAAGGATATCTGTTCCAAACACTGTCAGCAAGGCAGCACAAAATAACGAAAGCACATCGGCCTCAGAGAATTTATAACGGGTACTTTCCACACTTACTACTCCGATCCAAAAAATTATAACAAAAGGGTTTATTAAATTGATCGCAAAACCCTTCAAAGCAGATACAGAAAGAGTGGATTTTGCAGGAAGCAATTTTTCAACCTTCTCTTCCCCGTGCTGCAGTTCAAGCGGATGCTTCTGAAAAATATTGAATACGCCAAACATGATCATGATTGTTCCTCCTATAATGCCTGTAATAAAACTGTTTTTAGGATCCCTGAAAAGATTCAACGCACCCAGGTAAGAAAGGGAAATAAGCGTTGTATCACTGACAAAAACGCCGAATGCAAATGCAATTCCTGATTTATACCCATTACGTATACTGGTCTGGAGTAGCGCAAAAAACGCTGGACCGGTAAGAATTGCAAGTGTAAGGCCCAATCCTATTCCTTCCACGATAGCACTGATCAGTGAGCCGAACATGTTAACTATGAATTAGAGGCCTGCTTTTGCTTCAGAAACATTTCCCACTCGGCGAGGTGCTTGTTTTTCATTACACGCGGAAATTTATTTTGTGCTCCAATTTTCCCTTTTTGTTCCATCCACTCGTAAAAAAATGCGGTTGGCAGGGTTTCAACAATCACATCCCTTAAAGCGGCAATCCGCTCTACACGGTAATCATCATTCAGGTTTTTAAGATACTCATCCAGTTTTTCCTTCAGGATATTTTTATCCGTACTCTGATCCGTACCAATATACCATTTGTGGGCAAAGAGCGAACCGTAAGGAATGCCAACAACGGAGAACTCCTTAATATCTATGTTAAGGTCATGCGCAACCAATTCAATGGCCCGGTTCATATTATCCTGCGATAAATGTTCCCCGCATAAACTCAGGAAATGCTTTGTTCTTCCGGTAATAACAATTTCATGTTTCTGAACCGAAGTAAACCGAATGGTATCACCGATCAAATACCTCCACGCTCCGGAGCAGGTCGATATCAGTAATGCATACTCCACTCCTTCCTGAACTTCGCCGATGGAAAAAGCCTCTGCTTTTTCAAGCATGTTGCCATCATCGTCAAAATTTTTCCCGGTAAAGGGCACAAACTCATAAAAGATTCCATTGTCAAGCACCATTTTCATTCCCTCGCTGGCAGGATTATCGTCGTAAGCAATAAATCCCTCGCTGGCAAGGTATGTCTCCATATAAATAAGCGGGCGTGCAACCAGCTTTTCGAATCCGCTTTTGTAAGGCGCTAAAGACACTCCTCCATGAACATAAATGGTAAGATTGGGCCAGATGTCGTGAATGGTTGCTACATTGTAATGAGCAATTATTTTTTCAAAAAGGATCTGGACCCAGGCGGGAACCCCGCAGATGGTAGAAAGGTCCCAGTTTTTAGCGTTCTGAACTATCTCGTCGAGCTTTGCGGTCCAGTCTCGTTCGCGGGAGATTCTTCTGCCTGGTTTATAAAAATGCTGGAACCAAAAGGGAATGTTGCTGGCGGTAATTCCGCTAAGGTCGCCTTCAAAGTAGGTACCGTTGTAATTCAGGTGCGTGCTTCCTCCGAGCATGAGTATTCCCCGTTCAAAATGCTCTTTCGGAAGATTGTAATGCGATTGAGCAAGGATCTGCTTAACACTGGCCCTGCGTATGGCGCGTATCATATCCTTTGTCACCGGTATCTGCTTGCTCGATGCTTCTGATGTTCCGGAACTTAATGCAAAATATTTCACTTTGCCCGGCCAGCAGATAAAAGGTTCTCCATTCAGGGCACGGTACCACCACCTGCGAAAAATCTTGTTGTAATCATGCATTGGCACGGCGGCCTGGAATGATTTTACCAATTCTTTTTCATTCAGCAGTTTGGAAAAATTATACTGCTCCCCGAAGGCGGTATATTCGGCGTGAGAAAGCAAGCGGCGCAAGGTCTTTGCCTGGATACGCGAGCTATCCTGGGGCAGCCTGGGCATGGCTTTGCGTAAACCAATCGCTTGTTTCAATATGCTGCCAAGAAGTGCCATGACTGAAATTCAAAAGTAGGGAAAATATCTGTTAAAGAAGTTTTACTGCCCTGTTCATGATCCTCATGATCAAGCAAGCAAAAAATAAATGGATTAAAAATCAGTGGGAAATAACTTTACTGCGCACTTCGCTTACCTTCTGCGCTAACGTAGCAATTTCTGCTTCCGTGATAGATGACTTATCGGAAAATCCATCGTAAACGGATTTGATGCTTTTAAAATCCTCCAGTATGGAAATAAATGATTTATCATCTTTAAATTGCTCCAGCAGACCTATTATCATATCCAGGTAATTTTTCTGTTCCCATATTTTTTTATAAAGATTTTGAGATTTTTCATTTCGGGGAGTATCTCCAAGTGTGGTCAGCGTAGCGTACAATCCTTCCAGCCAGCCACCGGTTACCACCAGGGAAGCCAGGCCCAGGCGTTCATTTGATTTCAATGTTTTATCTACTTCCTCGTAAGAATTGAAAACAAACTTTTCGAGGCTATCCTTATTCGTCTCATATTTTTTATACGAAGCAAGTGTATTTTGATCAAAAGCGAGCGGAATTCCAAGATCGTCCGCCAGTTTCTTTGCACATTTAAGGTAGCTTCCCCTGTCATCGGGTCTTTCGTAGGTAATGCTGTAGGCAAGATCCCCACCATAAATTCCAAGGTTCATTGCTTTGGAAGAGGAAGAAAAATAGCGGGAAAGGTTAGATGGAGGATTAAGAGAGTTTGAATTATACTTCAAAGGAATTTCCGCATGAAGACGAAGAATATCAAAAGGAATTGGAATATGGCTGATTAGTTTATCGTATTTAAATTGAGCGAGGTCATTCATTCCGCTTGTGTCCGGTTGAGACGAAGCGGAAGCCGAACTATCCGCTTCAGTTATGGAGTGTTCAGTTGTAACTCCTTCCGGATTATTCTTTGTTCCACAGGAAAAAAAGAAAATCATTGTGCAAATGGAAAAAAGGAAACGGGAAGATCTCTTTAACATGATAATTGATTTAATGCCTGGATCAAAAATAAATATAAAACTTCCGTGTGTTAAAAAGAGAGGCACAAATTAGACACAGGTATCTGTTTATAAATAATTAAACTTCTGATTTTTTTTAATCCCTCGTAAACATTCGTAAATAAGTCTGATCACACTGTCCACATCTTCGCGGTGAACGGATTCAACAGTCGTGTGCATGTAACGAAGCGGGAGTGATATCAATGCAGACGCTATTCCGCTTCCGGAATAAGCAAATGCATCCGTGTCGGTTCCGGTTGAACGGGAAGCCACCTCGCGCTGGATTGGGATTTTATTTTTGCTAGCCGTGTGAATTATCTGGTCCAGCAGGTTATTGTGAACCGCAGGCCCATACGTAAGAGCAGGCCCTTTTCCACATGCAGTATCTCCGCTGCTTATTTTATTCATCATCGGCGTATGTGTATCATGCGTAACATCTGTTACTATAGCAGCCGCCGGGTTAATGTTACTGGCTATCATTTTTGCACCGTTCAGCCCCACTTCTTCCTGAACCGAGTTTACAATATACAGGCCAAACGGAAGTTTGGTTTTCTTTTCTTTGATCAGCCTGGCAACCTGTGCAATCATAAACCCCCCCATGCGGTTATCGAGTGCACGGCCAACAAAAAAATTGTTGTTCAGGACCATAAACTCGTCCTCATATGTAACTACACATCCTACATGTACACCAAGCTTTTCAAGCTCCTTGTCGGATTTAACCCCGCAGTCAAGAAAAAGATTTTTTAAAGACGGACTTTCTTCCTTACCAGGTTCCCGTACATGAATAGCGGGCCATCCGAATACCGCCTTTACAATGCCTTTCGCAGTATGGATATTCACACGCTTTGAAGGTGCTATCTGGTGATCACTCCCTCCATTACGCCTGAGGTAAATAAATCCATCCTTAGTGATATAATGCACATACCATGAAATTTCATCGGCATGTGCTTCGATAACTATCTTGTATGTTTCCTTAGGATTAATAATCCCTACTGCCGTACCGTAGGTATCCACAAAAGACTCATCTGTATACTTTCGGATATATTCCAGCCATACTTGCTGTCCGGTTTTTTGTCCGTGTGGTAACCTGCACTCAAACCCGGTAGGGGCCGGTGTATTTATATAATTCTCCAAAAAATCTATTGACTGTGAGGTAAGAACAGAGGATTTTTTTGCTGCCATAGGTAAAGTATAAGTTTGCTAAGGTATGGGAATTTTAATTGGATATTAACGGAAAATTAAAAATTAGATCCTCACTCCTATTATCAGAATATCGTCAACCTGTTCGAGGTGTCTTTTCCAATCATTCAATGTCTTTAATAAAATTGCCTTCTGTTCTGCCATTGTCAGATGCTGTACGGATGCAAGCAGCTGCTGAAAAGGTTTATAGTAATATTTACGTTCATCGACTCCTCCTTTTTGATCCGGAAAGCCATCTGAAAAAATATAAACGGAATCCTGTGGTTGGACCTGTATAGTGTGCTTGGTAAACGGTTCATTTTTTCCCCGTTCAAAACCAATAGTTTGCTTGTCGCTTTCGTATTCCGTAAAAACATCCTTGCGAAAATGGTAGAGCGAATTATAAGCGCCTGAGAAGGAAAGAATATTTTTATTTTTTTCAAAAACACAAAGCGCTATTTCCATCCCATCCTTTTGTGTATTTACTTCATCCGATTCCTTCAGCGCATGTATAACACCCTGTTTAAGATGATCCAGAATGTGATTTGATTCCACGATACCTTGTTCGTTCACAATCTGATTCAGAAGTGTGTTTCCGATCATGCTCATGAATGCACCCGGGATTCCATGACCCGTGCAGTCCACTGCAGCAAAAATTATTTTATCTCCCCTCCTTTCCGCCCAATAAAAATCACCGCTGACGATCTCTTTGGGCTTATAAAAAATAAAATAATCGGCAAATACTTCTTTAAAAAAATCTTCTTTAGGAAGAATAGCCCTTTGTATCCTCTCAGCATAGTTGATGCTGTCGGTGATACTCATATTTTTCCTGTCAACCAGTGCTTTCTGAACTTCGATGATTTTTTTCTGCCTGCGTGTTATATTCCAGCGGTTTAAAATAAACCCAGTAAAAACAATTACAATCAATAATCCGCCCAGTACCGACCAGAGTATCACTCTCTGCTTTTGTGCTTCTTCAAGGGCAACCGCATCTTTTTTTTCCTGTTCAAGCAGAGTTGCAGCTTCTTTCTTTTCAAATTCATACTGCATTTGCTTGCTCAGAGATGCATTTTGCGTTTCTTCGTTTCGAAGACTATCGGCCATTTTTTTAAAAAGAACATGCATTTCAAAAGCTTTCTGGTATTTTCCCTCGGCTGCATAAATTTCGCTTAACAATCCGCTGGAACGGCTGATAACTACAGGATACCTGGTGGAATCGGCCAGGCGAAGTGCGCGTAAACAATATGCTTCCGCAGATTTATAGTCCTTCGTACTTAAGTAAATAGAAGCAAGTCCATTCAGACACATGGCTATTCCACGTGGATTATTAGTCTCCTTTCGAATGGCAAGTGATTTCAAGAAGAATTCAATTGCAGCTTTAGTGTTGCCCTGTTTACTGTAATTGCTGCCAATGTTAATCAAGCTGAAAGCCATTCCGTTTTTATCATCGATTTCTTTTTGAATTTCCAATGCCTGAAAATAATATTCCAATGCCTTTTCTCTTTTTCCCATCAAAGTGGAAATACTGCCAATATTGTTCAGGCAATTTGATATGCCCAGCTTATTGCCTGTTTCTTTGTGTATTTTAAGCGCTCTCAAATTATACTCAAGTGCTTTTTCCCTCTGTAGCTGGCTATTGTAAATACTTGCAACATTGGTCAACGCTGCGGCTATTCCATCCTTATTATTTAATTCTTCCTGGAGTTTCAATGAGCCGGAGTAATATTCCAGCGCTTTTTGTATCTGACCCAGGTTATCGTACACATACCCTATATTGTTGAATGCATTGGCAATACCTTTCTTATAGCCTAACTTTTGGGCAAGAGCCAGCGACTGCTCCGCATATAACAGAATATCCTCCTGCGATTCGCATTTCTCACTAAGCTGGTAAAGCAGGTTTACTTTATTTGTGTCTTCCTTTGCTGTTTTAAGAACCGAAAGAAGGGAATCCATTACAGATTCCTGGGCTGTTGTCTCAGCCACAGTGCAAAACCAAAGAGAAATGCATACGTATTTTATAAAGTCTCTCATATGCAAAGCGCTGTTTACTCCTTGAAAAAAACCGGTGTGCCTACAAATATAATCAAAACAGGAACGAAACGGCAAAGCGTTGTATGGAATACAAAATGACTATTGACGACAATGTGCTTACTGAATAATATTATTATTTTCGCTACCCTGCGTCGCAGTTCAACATCACGTAATACTTTATAAAATGAAAAAAATAATTTTACCGGTATTGTTTAAAATTAGTTTTTCGTTTAGCGCCAAAATTTATTGGAGCCTATTGACGGCGTCCCTGCTAATAAGTAATTCTGGATTCTCTCAAAACCCGGCTCCGGCGTTACCTCAGACCAAAAGCGTTCTCCTGATGAATGGAGTCGCTCACCTCGGTAACGGAACCGTAATTGAAAATTCCGCCATAGGATTTAAAGATGGAAAACTTACTCTCGTTGCGGATGCCACTACCATCCGTTTGCAGCAAGGGGCTTACGACACTACTATAAATGTTTCGGGTAAACATATATATCCTGGAATAATTGCTTCCAATTCTACATTGGGGTTGACTGAAATAGAAGCTGTACGCTCCACCCGGGATTTCTCCGAAACCGGAATTTATAATCCTCATGTACGGAGCATCATTTCGTATAACAGCGATTCTAAAATTCCCCCCACAGTCAGGACGAACGGAGTGTTGCTGGCTCAAATCACTCCAAGAAGCGGGATTATTTCCGGGACTTCTTCTATTCTTGAGTTAGATGGGTGGAACTGGGAAGATATGGCCCTGAAGACAGACGATGGCATTCATCTTAACTGGCTGCGTATGTTCAAGCGGGATTTTGAAAAGAATGAAGACCCAAATTCACTTCCTCCATTGAAAAAAAGTGACGATTATGAAAAGCAGAGAAATGAGTTAAAAAAATTCTTTGCGGATGCAAAAGCATACAGTGAAATTGCCCCCGAAGAAAAAAACCTCCGTTTTGAAGCCATGAAGGAACTTTTTTCTGGGGGAAAAACGCTTTTCATTCACGTAAACTATCTGAAAGAGATTGAAGATGCCGTTCATTTTTCCAAAGAAGCAGGCGTTAAGAAAACAGTCATTGTGGGCGGAACGGATTCCTGGATGGTGACTGACCTGCTGAAAGAAAATAATATTGCAGTTATGGTAAGCCGTATTCATGATTTGCCAAATAGCGCAGACGATGACATCGACCTTCCTTATAAGCTTCCTGCCCTCCTGCAAAAAGCAGGAGTGCTTTTCTGCCTGGAGAATGCCGGTGATATGGAAGCAATTCACACACGCAATATTCCTTTCCTGGCAGGAACAGCTGCTGCTTACGGACTTTCAAAGGAGGAAGCTCTTTCTTCGATCACACTCAACGCCGCAAAAATACTGGGTATTGATTCCCGTGTCGGTTCGCTGGAAGTTGGAAAGGATGCTACACTCTTTATTTCCTCCGGGGATGCACTTGACATTAAATCCAATAATGTGGAATTGGCATTTATACGCGGAAAAAGGCTGGAACTCTCCAATAATCAGAAAGCGCTGAATGAAAAATATTTAAAGAAATACGGGCTGAAATGATTTCTCCAATTACCTAACCCGTCTCGCTAGTTCAGGATACACCTGTTCTCGTACAAAATATTTTTTACCATTCCTTTCAGGTTGTTTCCCGCCAGCAAGAGCATGTCAAACGGATTGGGAAACGGCGCAGGTCTGTGACCTATCTTAGCCCTTGTTTCGGGCTTAAGAGCACTCACATCGCCCCCGATCACAGTAATTGCTCCATCCTCAAAAAAAGAATCCGCAGCAATATTATCTGTCTTATACAGCTGGTTAGTTCGATTGTCTATATAATCCAGCGAACCTGCCAGGTGTGCCATTTTCCGGAATTGTGTTTCCACTACCGTGCAGGTAATGGTTTTGTATTTAGGTTTTTTAATATCGTTTCCCAAACTGTCTTTCATTACATTTCCTTTTGAATCCAGCTTATACTCCCAGCCGTCCTGAATTTGTTTGCTTTCGGTGTACTGCACATCTTTGACAGATTCCGGAGATACATCTATTACTTTTAAGTTTACCGAAACCGAGTAATCGTAGTTTATTCCCTGTGTGCCGGAGGTGTAATAGCGTATCCAGTTCTGGTTCAGGTCCTGCAGGCTTATCTTCATCAGTTCCTGCTCAAAAGTAGGAGGCAACGGGACGGGATTGGATTTTTGCATTTTAAAAAGAACTTTGGTCATCCCCTCTTCATGCGCTTTGGCAAGCTGCTCATCAATATCTTTAAAAGCCGAATAATACGATTTCACTCTTTGAAAATCCGCATACGCTTCCCGTGCATTGAACCTTCCGCCTTTTTGTAAAAGAGCCGTGCCATGTACATAAAAATATTCGGCTGCTTTTTGCTTGGACAGCAGCATTTCGTTATCCACATCTATAATATTGAATTGAGCATTGCGAATTACCTTTTTATAATTGTCCCTCACCTGCAAATCAGGTAACGTTTTTACGATTGCCTGCCTGTTTTTTATCCTCACATACGTAGAGTAAACTTCATCCCAATGATCGGGACTTCCTTCTTTCTGAATAAAGGCAATGCGGTCAAAATCGTTCTGCTGCGCTTTCTGGAATGCCTTTTCCAGTATCAGGATTTCCCGGGTTTTGTCCGGATGCTTGCGTAATTTCTTTATGGATTTTTGTATGGCTAAATCATAATTTCCCCGGTTAAAAGCCTTCTCGGAAGTAACGCAACCGGCTAGCAGGAATAATGCAGATGTGAAAAATAGTAATAGTTTCTTCATGTATAAAAGGATTGGTACTGAGCTGATATCCAAATACTGAGCCAAAGTTAGAACTTCTGGAAATCAGAGCGAAATCTCATAAAAAAATAGCTGGCGACCCCGACCACCCATTAGTTTACAATTTTCCGATCTGTGCAACATATTCCCGGGGTGTATGCCCTGTAATTAAAAGAAATTGCCTGTTAAAATTTGAGATGTTATTGTATCCGCATGCGTCCGCAATATCTGATATTTTATACTGCCCTTCATCAAGCAACTTGCAGGCATGTTCAATGCGAAGTTCAATAAGGAATCTGAAAATAGTTTTCCTTGTTCGCTGTTTAAAAAACCGGCACAATGCCGTGGCACTCATATTGGCAACTTTTGAAAGTACTTCCAATTTTATTTCCTTTTGAAAATTATTAATAAGGTAATAATAGATATCGTTGAGCCGTTTGTTGTTCTGATCTCCCATAGGAGAATGAAATCCAACGCCTGAAATAAGTTTTTTATCGGAAGTTTCGGAAAGGACTCTTAAAAGATTTAACAAAGAACACAGCTTGCCAAATCCCTGTCCCTGCTTGATCTCCAGCATCAGTTGTTTTACTTTGTCTTTTATTTTTGCTGAAAAAATAATCCCCTTCGCAGAATCAGCGACCAGTCTCTTTAATTTTTTTGCTTCCGGCAAATCGAAAAAATCATTTCCAAAAGAGTTCGGCTGAAAATATACCGACATCCCATGCGCTTTTAATTTCTTGTTCTTTTCATAATACTTATTGCTGCACCTGAAAACATGAGGAAGATTGGGGCCAAGCATATAAACATCTCCCGGTGCGAACGAAGAAACATTGCTTCCCACAAACCGGGTCCCATCCCCTTCCAGTATTATCGTAAGCTGTATTTCGGCATGGTAATGAAGCTTGTCGTAAAAATAAGGTACATGGTCTTCCTGAAAAACAAATGAGTTTTCATCGGGAGAAGTATTCTTAAATAAGATTGCTTTCATGGTAATAATATTATGTTGGCTACTTATAGTACAATATTAACATAAAACAGTAGTTATATGCATTCCTAGTGTGAATATAGTATTATTATTGGCAAGGATACTATTTTGATTTGGATTTTTTAGATTTTACATTTGATTTATAAATTATCAGGCATTTTATTAATAAACTAAAAACCAAAACAAATGAAAAAAAATTTTACTCCACTGTTCAGTTTGCCGATATTCCTGCTCAGTATAACTTGTGTCAATGCCCAGGAAAGCCAGGTTTTTCCTTCCGTAGAAAACATTTGCGGTGCTGAGAAAGCCATGGAAGAGCTTTTTCACTCTAATCCCCAGGCAAAAGAAGAACAGGAGGCCCGTGAAGCTTTTACACAGCAATACATTCAGGATCATCCGGAGGCAGGACACACGGAAAAGATATCGTCCGTTGCTAAATACAGAATTCCTGTAGTGTTCCATGTATATGGCGGAGCTACTCATACATTTTGGGGAAAAACGGTTACGAAAGCGATCATCGATGGAGCCATTGCCGAGTTAAATTTGGATTTCCAGGGACTGTGTGCAGATTATAATAATGAGAACCAGGCTTTCACGAGCGTGAAAAGCAAACTGGATATTTCGTTTGAACTGGCCAAGAAAAAAGCAGATGGAAGCGTTACTGATGGAATAGATTGGAAAACCACCACAGGTGCCGGATACGGTGGTACGGGTGTGAATGCACAGGTTGCCGCAGATGCCTGGAATAATAAAATGTATATGAACATATACATTGTTGCCGATTTGTATAATGACGGTGTTAACAATAATTCAGGTGTTTGCTGGTATCCGAATGTAAGCATGACCAATGCCAACACCGCACGATTAGTATACAATGGCCAGTATCTGGGGACCAATAGCACCAATGCAGAGTTTCGGGGCGTATTGACTCACGAAGCCGGTCATTTTTTAAACCTGGCTCATACATTTGATGGGAATTCATGCACCGGCGCGGGAGATAATGTTTCTGACACACCATCTCATACCTCCACTAGTTTAAGCTGTCACCCTGCTCCGGCCAAGACTTCCAACCTGCCGCAAGAATGCGGACACCTGGTAATGACCGAAAATTTTATGGATTATAATGGAGCTTTTTGCGGTCAAAGCATGTTTTCCACAGGACAAGTAGCCAGAATGACCGCTGCCTTGAACCTGAATGATGTTACCCGGTTTCCTCTCTGGCAAACCTCTAACCTGATCGCTACCGGACTTCTGCCAGCCACAGGCATGGAAAGCAATGATTCCAAAATTAATGTCTCAAACGTTTTTCCTAATCCTGCCAATGGAAAATTCCAGATTGAACTGAATGTTAGCAGATCGGATGCCTATACTCTGGAGGTAACCAATCTCGTTGGCCAACTGGTACATAAGGAATCTCTGGGTAATCTTGCAACCGGATATTATCAAACGCATCTTGATATTACCGAAGAGCCAGCAGGTATATACTTTCTATCTGTTACAGGATCTGATGAGGTTAAGAGAGTTGTAAAGATGATAAAACAATAAGTGACTCCATAAGTAAATCCATCCTGCATTTTAATTAAGACCCCAATGTCTTTCCATAAAAGAAAGACATTGGGGTTTTTATGCATCTAACAAGTAAAATGTACGAAGCACTTAAAGCCCCGGAGACTTATTGCATTTCTATTGCGCACTTCGCTTAAAAAGCTGCAGCAATACAGGGAAGAAATTCTCAACGGATTCAAGCAAGTGCAATGAACCAATCTCAACTTTCAGTTTAGAATTAGAAAGGCTTGCACTTAATGGTTATGGTTTCGGAAACGAATAAAAGTCAGCAGTGATTGATGCCTTGTTGTCCTTTTTACTGACAGTAGTATACTGTTTCCTTGTTTATTTTTAGTGAGACGAGGATTAAAATAGAAGCAGATAAGGACGCCACTTATACTGCCAAAATTATCACTGCAGTTTCTGAAAGATCCTTGGGTTTCATTCCATCAAAACCATTTTTCCAAAGTCAGAATACTTTTTCCCATTATCATCAATTGTAACCCTGTAAAAATAAATCCCCTGGTTAACCTTACCTGCGTACGAACTGCCTTTCCAGGATACGCTGTGATCTCCCGGTGATTGAAATTCATCCAGTGGTGTATAAATTTTTCGGCCAGCTACATCGTAAATATCTATTACAACATAAGATGCTTTATCCAAAGTATACTTAATTTTTGTCTCCTCCCTGAACGGGTTGGGAGAATTAACGGTAGGTATATGATTATCCTCATGATTATCCGTAGACAAAACCTGCTGATAGGAATAATTGATATCATCAATAAACCATCCTTTAAAATTATTGGCTCCTTCTCCCACAAAATGAAAACGGAATTTAATCAATCCGGATAATCCCGAAAGATCTATTTCTTTTTGCTCCCAACCTGATTTAGTTCCTGTGAAAGCGGGATGATACTTGTATTCATCCATTAGCTCGTTGCATATCCAACCGGGATAATCTCCAATGATATTCATGACCTTCCAGTTTCCATCAACAAATCCCTCTACAAACCCGCCATCCCATTCCTTTTCGGTAACATAATTATGCCAGAATTTAAGGCTTGTTTTATTATTGATCATCAGGAAAGGGGTTTCGAGAGCACCTTCGGCGAACGGTTTATAGGTTCCCGAAGATGTGGTTCCATAATGAAAACAATTTCCCCCGTTATGACCATCAACAGTATTTAAATGCCAATCGTTATTAAATTTCCATCCTCCTTTCAAACCGTACGTGGTAAAGAGCGAAGGAGTATTCATATCAAACAGGGTTCCTGTATTCGTAAATGACAACATTACTTTCTCTTTCTGATCAAAATTATCACCCTTAAAATGCGGATCAACAAAAACAGTTTGATCGGTTGATTTACACAGTATTTTATATGTTTTTACTTCATTCACAGCAAAGTTTTGATTAACAATGTTTAAGCTCTGAAAAGTTGTATTGCCGGCATTAGGTAAGGATAGGGAAACGTTCTTCCCTTCTTCGTGTCCAGCATTTTTTACATTCACGGTAATTTCATAGTTATATCCCCCTCCACCACTGTAAGGAGAGAAATAATAACTTTCCATGTAAACCGCAGGAGCCATAGCAATACATTTTACCTGGATAGCATTGGAATTTTGAAACTGGATTTTTAAATAAAATGTATAATTATCTTTAATCAAACTATTCACACTTATTTTAAAGGGACTACTATTTTTAAATTGCTTACCACCAATGGCATTAAAAACAGCGCTGTTATTTATAACGGTTATATTATTATCATCGGTACTCAACGTTGCATTGATGCCGGAAACCTGGCTGGTTGGATGATTAACGGTAAAATAAAGATCGACGGTTTCACCGGCATCCATATTACCGTCTCCTTCAAGATCATTAACCTCCGTTTTGGTCAGAGCAAAATTCGGCTTGATCGTTAATGTTGGGTCACCTAATAGAACTACACCATAGAACCAGTATCTCTCAAAATATTCATTACCTCCGGAGAAATCAACGTTCGCTATCCACCATTTTTTCATGGCTTTTCCCAAGGTCAAATTCTCCCCTAGCCCCTTGTAAAACTCTGTATAATGCTGCATGCTTCCGGATTTAGTGGTTCCTATTACCCCAAGTCCGTAATCATTTCCGAGTAAATAAAGGTTTCCCATGTTGTTTGATGTGGAGAAATCGGCATTCTGGCATGCTATTAAATTATAGAAAAAGGCATTCGGATTTGTGCTAACAATATTTGAACTGGTAAAAGCAGGAGTCAATAAATGGCTGGATGGGCTCGAATGCGAATTAAAATGAATAAATGTATAATTCTCCTTAAGTTTTTGTTTATACAAATTACCTTCTGTTACAGAAGGAGTATTAACCAAATCAACCTGGCTGAATAGATATTGCAAGCATCGCTGATGATTCCATCCATCAACATACCATTCGTCGTCCACAAAAGCCAGTGCTTTTTCGTTTGCGGTAATCTGTCCTGTCCTGAATTGATGATTTCTGGTAAAATAGCTGTTTATGAGTTGAGCCGCGCTTTTACCAGTCATACTTAAATTATCGGCTTTTATTCTTCCAACATATATTTCGGGCTTTACATTGCCCGTATGCGAGGTGAATCCCGAAGAACCATTTCCTCCGAATATGCCATCCAGGTCCGCGTAATAATTATCCATCGGAAATGTTTCATCATGCGTATAAAGCGGGTACGGAAGGTTTCCAATAAGTACCACTCCTTCAATTGCATCGGAAACATAGTATTGCCTGATCGTATTTCTTAAACTTACAAAATCACTGCCGCTAAATGTGATTAAAACAGGACTATATCCTTCATTGGTAAGGTCATTTTGATAAGTGGTCAACGAGGTATTAATGGAAGACTTTAATGATTGTTCAACCACAATCAGAATCTTTTGCGACCACAGGTGAGTACATGTGAAGCAACCAGCAAGAAAAAAAATAACTGCTTTTTTCATAAATGTAATTTTAATTATTCCTGTTATAAGGCGAACGCTGTAATAATTCCTTCCGGTTTTCATTCGGAATTTTATGCATCGTTTTAAAAGACTAAAGTAGAGCACTGCATATAATCATCCTAATGCTTTATTTACCAACTATGGTATTATGTTGATAAAACCCATCTTCAATGTCCTTATATAATGTCTTGATCATCTGTTCTTACTCTTTCTCCATAAAAAAATAATCTCTTATACGTTTTACTAAAATTGCCAATGTAATACATATAGGGGAAATCCCTTATTTGATATAATAGCGCATTCGTGCGTCTTGCAATTGACCGCTTTTTACTTTTTATTCGCTATTAGTTTATGTACCTTTCGTTTAATAAAAATTTGAATACTCATTCCAAATGCTTCTATTATGAAGAAAAACATTCCCGTTATTTTACTCTATATACTATCGGTATCCGGTGTGTTTGCCCAGCAGAAATCGGCTTCAGACTATCTGAACAGAAAGGGAGAAGTTTATTTTTCGTTTACCGTAAACGATAGAAGTATTTTAAATACGCTGACAAATGTTATTTCCCTGGATGCATTGCATGGGAATTCGGTAACCGCTTACGCGAACAAAAATGAATTTTCTGAATTTTTAAAATACAATCTTACGTATACTGTATTACCGCATCCCGGAGATGCGTTGCTGGCGGAAATGGCAAAAGGAGGAGAAAACAGGGGAGCATGGGACACTTATCCAACCATCGCTCAATACAATACTATGATGTATGATTTTGAAAAGAACTACCCCAGCCTCTGTAAAATTTACGATATAGGAACTTCGGTCAAGGGCAATAAGATTTTATTCGCAAAGATCTCCAAAAACCTGAACATCCGTGAAAATGAACCCCAGTTCATGTATTGTTCCTCTATTCACGGGGATGAAGTGACCGGGTATGTACTTTCTCTGCGGTTTATAGATTACCTGCTTTCCAATTACGGGAAAATTCCGCGCATTACACATTTACTAGACAATATAGAGATATGGATCAATCCGCTTGAAAACCCTGATGGCTTTGTTGCCGGTACCAGATCCAACGCAAACAATGTTGACCTGAACAGGAATTTCAAAAACCCGTCGGGAACACCCACCTTGCAAAAGGAAACAAAAGATTTCCAGGCTTTCCTGAATAGTAAACATTTTGTTCTGGCCGGTCAGTTTCACGGAGGTATAGAAGCGGTTATGCTGCCATGGGCTTACAAAGCAGCACTTATTCCGGATAATGACTGGTATTTTCACATGGGTCATGAATACGCGGATACCGTGCAAACGTTTGGCCCTTCAGGGTACTTTAAAGATGGCACGGATGGAGTTTCCCGGTGTGCGGATATGTATCTGGCCAATAATTCATTCATCGATTATGTCAACTATTTTTCTCACGGACGGGCCACATTCATGGAAATATCAAGCACAAAAACTCCGGCAGGATCACAGCTTCCTAATTTTTGGAACTACAACTACCGGTCTATGCTGAACTTCATGGAAAGCTGTTTGTATGGTATCCGGGGATTGGTTACCGACTCTGTAACAGGAGCTCCAGTCAGAGCTTTGGTAACTGTTGTCAATCACGATGCGGATAGCTCGCAGGTTTATTCTACTCCGGATGTAGGTAACTATCACAGAATGATCAAACCCGGTACATATACCTTGAAATTTTCAGCCCCTTGTTATGTAGACAGGGTAATAAGCAATATCAGTGTAGCGAGTTATAAATCTACTACCTATCAAAATGTAAAAATGGTCTGTAAACCATCGCCTTCCTGTAACTGCCTTACGGGGATTGAGGATAAAAACGAAAGCGCAGGTATACAGGTTTTCCCGAATCCATTTACCGCAAGAACAACCATTAATTGTACACTTCCTTACGCGGGTAATTTAAACATTGGCATCTATGATCTATATGGAAGACTAGTTGAAAAAATAAATGACGGTATGTTACCGGCAGGAAACTACAACTTCACCTGGAACGCCGAAAAATACAGTAAAGGAGTTTATTCCTGCATTATCCGGACAGCCACGGATGTTGTGGTTAAAAAAATTATCAGTAAATAATCCGGGATAAATCGCACTAATTCACAAGCAGGTTGCAGCCTCTTAAATCACTGTTATCTATTCTTCCCAATACTTCAAAAGAAGCGTTTTGATGTATCTTGCCTATGTCCTGTGTAGCAATGAAAGAACAGGAATGAATATTCGCAAGGTCAACGACATTGATTGCTCCTGTTCTTCCGGGTGATAAAAAAGAAAAAGGATCCTTTGGATCGCGGACCAGCACCTTCAGCCAGGGTGGGGATCTAAAAATTCCATCCCCGGTTGAATAGGCCTGGGATAAAAGCTCCGTCATGCCATACTCGGAATGTATCCTGGGTACTGTAAATTTTTTACGAAGAATTTTATGAAGCTCCTCGCGTATCATTTCCTTCCTCCTTCCCTTCATCCCGCCTGTCTCCATGATAATAAAATCATCCGTCTCCAAACCGGATTGGTAATCGCTGCTCTTCCGTGTTGTTGTGCTCTCTCCTGAGAATGAGACACTGTGCCTTTCCGATAGATCAAGAAGCGCATACGAAACTCCAAATAAAATTACCTTCTTCCTTTCTAAACGCAGTTTATGAATCGTATCGATCAAAACTCCTTCCTCCTGCGGCTGATAAAACCTGCTTTCTTCTTTTTTGCTGTTCTTTATAAAATCATTCACCATGAAAAGAAGAGAAGAATTCTTGTTTTCATAATAGGAAGGAAGGAACGCAAGTATGGTATACATGCTTATATCTCCGTAAAAGATCTGAAAGCATCTTCTGAAGCTGTTTTCGTACAATCCAAGGTCAGAAACGTAATGCTCGCTGCGATCTCCGGTTGTACCACTGCTCATAAAACGTGTAAAAGCGGAGGAACGGTCCGGGTGAGCTGACTCACCAAGCCCGGAAAATCCGCTACCTGCTTCATTGCCAGGTTCACGGATCCCTTCGGTAACTATCTTTTGTGTCTTGAATAATTCGATGGGAAGAAACGGAATTTGTTCAATGTTCTGAACTTCTTCAGGATCTACTCCTAATTGTTCCAGGTACTTTTTATAGATGAGATTTCCCCTTGCCTGCAAGCGAAAAATGTCTAACGCCTTTTTCTTAAATTCAGTATCTGTTCGGATTGCAAAAACCTCCTGCGGATTCACGTGTCAAAGAGGTTACTCAGAAAAGAATAGCCGGGGTATGTATGGTATCGCTGCGGTGCAATGCCTTATCATAGAGATAAACAACATATTTGATCTTGTTGTATACCTTGATAAAAGGTTTTTGCTTCACATAGATCAATCCTTTCATTGGTTCCGCAGGATCGCCTGAAGGTAGTACAGGAGGAACACGGTAGGCTATTTTAAAGGTATCAAACGGAACAGAGTCAGGTTGGGTAATATCATAATACGACCAATGATCGGATCCCGTACCCACGGTATCCCAATAAAGATAATCCATGTATATATTTCCTCTTTTGAAAATTCCAAAGGTATCTGACTGATCCAACCCAATATCTCCTTCATTGTCGGTAAAAGAAACCACCAGTTCTACCGAATCGGGATCGGATGGGTTACTGCCATACCTGATAAAATCCTTATACGCTATTACGGGTTGTGAGGGATAAACCGGCTTTTCCTTGCAGGAAGTTAGGATGAGCACCAGCAAAACAAGAGTATATGTTATGATTCGTTTCATCCAAGCGAAGGTATCGAAATATACATTAATAGCCTTGTCTGAAAAACAAAATATTTATATGTTTGGTATACTCACAACGAACAGCGAGGAAGCTTATTTTAAAGCACCTATTTATTTCCACAGTTTTTCGAATTTACCGGTCTGTACAACACCTATACTATTTTATCAAATTCTATCAAATTTGTAAGGGATACCTCCCTGTCGATTGGGCGGCATCTTTCCGATACGAAAAATTTGAGCGTTTTTTATTTCTCCAAATCCTTCTGCGTGCTACATTTGCACACACAATTTATTATTTCGTTCTATGACCATTAGTCAATTCATTAATTCCTCCATCGGCCGGAAAGCGGTGATGGCTGCAACGGGGTTATTCCTCTGTCTCTTTCTTGTCGAACATCTTTATGGCAACCTCCTGTTATTTTACAATGATGGAGGTGAAGCATTTGTCAAATATTCCCACGATGCTGTCCGAAGCATTCTGATCCGCATCATTGAAGTGGTACTTTTTGCATCCATTATCCTTCACGTAGTGCAAGCCATCAACCTTACGAAGAAAAACTCCAATGCCCGCCCCGTCAAATATGCAGTCTACAAAGTTGGTGAGACAAGCAATTGGTTCTCGCGGAATATGGGTATTACCGGTAGTGTTATTTTCTTTTTTATTGTGGTTCATCTCTGGCAGTTTTTTGTGCCCTACAGAATTACAGGAGCAGTTGGAGATGAGAGCCCTGTGAATATTGCACAGGCAGTAAAGGAAGCGTTTGAAAATGGCTGGTATGTTCTGCTGTATGTTACTTCTGTAATATTTCTTTCGTTCCATCTCAATCACGGATTTCATTCCGCTTTTAAAACATTGGGATTAAACAACAAAATGCACGAAAGGGCTTTATCCATTCTAGGAAGTGTATTTGCATTTGTTATTGTAGGCGTAGGATTCGCGTCCTTGCCGATATTATTTTACTTCGGTATTGCCGGATCAACTTTTTAAAATATGAGTAAATTAAATTCTAAAATTCCTGCAGGAGACCTTGAAACCAAATGGACTAAATACAAGTCTACCGTTCCTCTTGTAAATCCTGCGAACAAACGCAGTATCGAAATTGTGGTGGTTGGCTCCGGACTGGCAGGAGCATCCGCCGCTGCTTCACTTGCAGAACTTGGTTACCAGGTGAAATGCTTCTGTTTCCAGGATTCTCCCAGACGTGCACATTCCATTGCCGCACAGGGAGGAATCAATGCAGCAAAAAATTATCAGAACGACGGAGACAGCACCTTCCGCTTGTTTTATGATACCGTAAAAGGAGGCGATTACAGGGCACGCGAAGGAAATGTATACCGCCTGGCAGAGGTTTCATCGAACATCATTGACCAATGCGTAGCGCAGGGGGTCCCTTTTGCCCGTGAGTACGGCGGATATTTAAGCAACCGCTCCTTTGGAGGAACGCAGGTCCAGCGGACATTTTACGCTGCAGGCCAAACCGGGCAGCAGCTACTGTTGGGAGCATACTCCTCGCTGGAAAGGCAAGTGGGTCTGGGAACAGTTAAAATGTATTCCCGTCACGAAATGCTGGATATTGTAATGATCGATGGAAAAGCCAGAGGAATCATTGCCCGCGATCTGATCAGCGGAAAACTGGAAAGGCATTTTGGTCATGCGGTTCTGCTTTGCACGGGCGGATATGGAAACGTATTTTACCTTTCAACGAATGCAATGGGATCCAATGTAACTGCAGCCTGGAAAGCACACAAACAAGGGGCCTTCTTTGGAAACCCCTGTTATACGCAGATTCATCCGACCTGTATTCCTGTTTCCGGAGACCATCAGTCAAAGCTGACACTGATGTCGGAATCACTGAGAAACGACGGACGGATATGGGTTCCGAAAACAAAAGGAGACTCGCGTAAAGCCAGTGAAATCCCGGAAGAGGAAAGGGATTATTACCTGGAACGAAGATACCCTGCATTTGGAAACCTGGTGCCGCGCGATGTAGCCTCACGTGCTGCCAAAGAAAGATGTGACGAAGGCTATGGAGTGGGTACATCCAAAATGGCCGTATACCTTGATTTCACTGCCGCGATCGAACGCTATGGGAAAATCCAGGTGAATAAACTGAACCTGCATAACGTTTCGAAAGAACGAATCATTGAGCTTGGAAAAGAAGTGGTAAAAGAAAAATACGGCAACCTGTTCGATATGTACGCGAAGATCACAGGCGAGAATCCGTATGAAACTCCTATGCGTATTTACCCTGCGGTACATTACACCATGGGTGGATTATGGGTGGATTATGAGCTGATGACCACAGTCCCGGGATTGTACGCATTGGGAGAAGCCAACTTTTCCGACCATGGAGCAAACCGCCTGGGAGCATCGGCCCTTATGCAGGGTCTGGCGGATGGGTATTTTGTAATTCCATATACGATAGGAACTTATTTATCACAGGACATACGTACCAAGGCGATTCCTACCGATCATCCGGCGTTCGCTGAGGCAGAGAAAAAGGTCCAGGAACAATTGGATAAATTCATGAGCATTCGGGGAACCAAGTCGGTTGACCATTTCCACAAAAAGCTTGGAAAGATCATGTGGGATAAATGCGGAATGGGGCGTAACGAAAAAGGATTGACTGAAGCCATTGCCGAAATAAAAGCATTGCGTGAAGAGTTCTGGAAGAATGTAAGGATTCCGGGTACTCAGCATGAAATGAACATTGAGCTGGAAAAAGCAGGGCGTGTTGCGGATTTCATCGAACTGGGAGAACTGATGTGTAAAGACGCCCTTAACAGAAAAGAGTCCTGCGGTGGTCACTTCCGTGAGGAATCACAAACCGAAGACGGGGAAGCAAAACGCGACGATGCTAATTTCAGCTACGTGGCTGCATGGGAATACAAAGGAGTCGGCGAATCCGAACTGCATAAAGAAGAACTGGTATTTGATATTGTACATCCGTCACAAAGAAGTTATAAATAATTTTTTGCGGCTCCTGGCAGCTTAGCGGAAAATGCTGACCGCAAGATGCAAAGACGCAGAGACAACTCAGAAAATATGAACCTGACATTAAAAATCTGGAGACAAAAAAACAAAAACGACAAAGGTGGTTTTGTCACCTATACGGTTGATGGTATTTCCGCAGATATGTCCTTCCTGGAAATGATCGATGTCCTCAACGAGCGCCTCGTCGGAAAAAACGAAGAGCCCGTTGCATTTGATCACGATTGCCGCGAAGGGATTTGCGGAATGTGTTCGATGTTCATCAACGGCCGGGCTCACGGGCCCTGGAAAGGAACTACCACCTGCCAGCTGCACATGCGGGCCTTTAAGGATGGGGATACGATTACCATTGAACCCTGGCGTGCGGCAGGATTTCCTGTTATAAAGGACCTGGTGGTTGATCGTTCCGCTTTTGACAGGATCATTGCTTCCGGCGGATTTGTATCCGTAAATACCGGGAATGCAAAAGATGCAAATAACATTACCATTCCGAAACCGGATGCCGATGAATCGTTTGCTGCAGCTGCCTGCATAGGCTGCGGTGCCTGCGTTGCCTCCTGCAAAAACTCCTCTGCCATGCTTTTTGTTTCAGCAAAAGTTTCCCAGCTTGCCCTTCTTCCACAGGGACAAGTTGAACGCAAACAACGTGTACAAAGTATGGTAGCGCAAATGGATGCAGAAGGATTTGGCAATTGCACCAACACCGGAAGTTGTGAAGCGGAATGCCCGAAAGAAATTTCGCTTACTCACATTGCACGTATGAACCGGGAATACATGGTATCCAACATCGCTGAATAAATTTTTCATGGATAAAAATAATATCACCACTGCCTTTCAGCTGGATGGATTCAGGATCACCAAAAACCTGGGGATCGTAAGAGGGATCACGGTCCGCTCCAGGAGTGTATTCGGAACTATCGGAGCAAGCTTTCAAACATTGGTTGGCGGCAACATATCCCTGTACACCGAACTTTGCGAAAAAACCCGGGAAGAGGCATTTGATATCTTGGTAAGGCATGCCGAAAAAATAAATGCAAACGCCATCATCGGCATGCGTTACGATGCCAACGAAGTTGCCCACGGAGTTACAGAAGTTCTTTGCTACGGGACGGCTGTTGTTGTAGAAAAAATCTAAAAGTATTTTACAGGCTTTATTTCCTGACGATGACCGGTCTGAGCACGGGCAATCATTGAGTTCCTCATTCCGGTAAAAATCAAGATCGTTTCGGCTTTTACGTTTATTTTTGTGCATGGCAAAGCCCGTACAGAGAACAAAAACTCCTGCTTCTAAAAATCTTCCTTTAAAAAATTCCCTTTCAGGCTATGAACAATACTTCTTGCCCGCGGCACTTGCAATTACTTTTCTTTGCTTCTTTCCCTCCCTTCAAAACCGGTTTGTTAACCTGGACGACCCGCAATATCTCCTGGAAAACCCTGTTGTAAAAAGCCTTAACGCTGAAAATCTTAAAGCTATTTTCACAAGGCAGTTTGTCGGGAACTACCAGCCTGTCACCATGCTAAGTTACATGCTGGAATACAAAATTTTCGGGTTGAATCCATTTGGTTATCACCTGATAAACCTGGTATTTCACCTGCTGAATACTTTCCTCGTTTTTCAGATTACATATAAGTTAAGCTCTTCCACTCCCGGGAAGGGATTGATTTCTTTGATCACATCTCTCCTATTTGGTATTCATCCTCTCCATGTTGAATCCGTAGTCTGGATAGCGGAACGGAAGGATGTTCTATACGGATTTTATTTCTTATGGTCCCTGTACTTGTATGTGGAAGGGCTTGTTCCTTCTGTAAAAGGAGAAAACCTGCGGCTATCACTTCCCAGGACCGGAGCAATACTCTTGCTTTTTTTGCTTTCCCTTCTTTCAAAGGCCCAGGCAGTTGTATTGCCTCTTGTTTTTTTCGCCGTTGATTTTTTGATCAACAGAAAGTTCAGTCAAAAAATAATTCTGGAAAAAATACCGTTTTTTATTCTCGCTGCGGCATTTGGATTACTCGCCGTAAAAGTTCAGGGAAAAGCAGGCGCCATGCAGACCTTTCAGTATTTTCCCTTTTACGAACGGATACTTTTTTCCTGCTATGCATTGACGACGTACCTGCACAAACTTATCCTCCCTGTAAATCTTTCCTGCTTTTATCCTTACCCTGAAACAAATGATAAAATAAATACCGTCTGGGTTTATATAAGCCCTGCCGTTTTGCTCTCGCTTGCATTTATCATCTGGAGATACTTTCGTGCATCGAAAATTGTTCTGTTCGGAACCCTTTTCTTTCTCATTACCATTGTTCTCGTCCTTCAGCTGCTCCCCATCGGCGATGCACTGTATGCCGACCGGTACACATACATTCCTTCCATCGGAGTTTTTTTTATTGCTAGCTATTTTGTTACGCCTTTCATAAAAAATCAACTCCTTTTGCTTGCCACCGCCTCGTACTTGCTGTTTTGCTGTTATTTAACTTTCCAGCGTACAAAAGTATGGCACGACAGCATAACACTTTATACAAGCGCTATCGATAACGGATACGAAGCCGCAATCATTTACAATAACCGGGGTGCTGTTTTATCCGACTCAGGCAGAAATGAAGAAGCATTAAAAGATTTTGAGTCCCTGATTAAACTAAAACCCCGCTATCCTAACGGCTGGAGAAATAAAGGATTGATCCATGTGCGTTTAAAGCAAAAAGAGGATGCCTTTGCAGCATTTTCCGAGGCCATAAAATACTTTCCCGCAGATGCCAGCAATTACCTGAGCCGGGGAACCATTTCGGTCGAAAAAAACGATTTTGAAAATGCCTTGAAAGATTTTACAAAAATAATTGAATTGAATCCGAACAGCGGTGAAGGATACTATGCACGGTCGGAAGCATACGGAAAAAGCAACAGGCTCCCCGAAGCATTGACCGACATTAACAAAGCCATTGAGCTATCGCCCGGGAACGGACAAGCTTACAACAACCGTGGAATTATTTACAGCATGAGCGGAAGATTCCAGGAGGCAATAAATGATTTTACAAAATCCCTTGAACTTAAACCCGATAATTTCAGTGCGTACACTAACCGGTCCCTGGCGTATAAAGGAATGGAAAAATATACCGAGGCATTACAGGATATCGTAACCGCCAAAGAGAAAGGGGTTCCGGTGGATGAGAACACGATGAATGAGTTAAGACAAAAGGTACTGGCTCATCCTCTGTAAAGACATCCGAGGAAAAAAATCACTTGTAAAATTCATTCCGAAAAAAGAATCCAGTAATGCAATACAGTTTATTGAGTTTTACCAAGAATAATCAAAGGCAGGACAGAAAGCCCTGCCTTTGATATTAACCTTCTATTCAGATATCAAAATTACCGGTGCTGATATACCCTGCGGAAATGAGACTCCAGAAATCACAAGCTATACCTTTCAACACGAAATTGTATGGCATCCACAAATAGCCGCCCATGCCGCCCCAGGTTCCCCAGGAGTTACGGATGAGAAGGGCACCAACAGTTTCGGTTGATCCAGGTAATGAGTTTTTAATTTTTATGGAATCATTGTAACCCACAACTACTACCGCATGGCCTCCTACAATGGGATCACCAACGGTAGATGGGAAAGGGATCTTTCCGGTTGTAGCAGCCTGATAGAATGAATTGAAAACAGTAAATCCGAACATACTTGGCAACCCGGACGCCAAATTGGTTTTTATCGTATTCAAAAGTGTTGCGCCGCTTACTCCTGTAGAATCCAGGCGGTAATATTTCAGTGCTTTGTAACTATCCGCAAAACTGTAGAGAAAGGCCGATGGTTCAATGTCAAATTTAGCAATATCATACTGCCAGTATTTTTCAGGTGGCAAACCGAACAGGACCATGGCACCCATTGTATTACGCAGGTAAGCACCTGTATCCCCTGTCATCTGAATATAATTGCGCGTAGTTTTGTAAAGGAATAATCTGGAGGCGTTAATGTATGTTCCATACGCTCTTCTCTCAAAATATTCCAGTAGGCCCACACCGGCATGGGCCGTGCAGGAACCTAAACTACCCTGGTTCTCAATGGGCGAGCACCAGGGCCTTAAATCAACCGCCGGAGGCAATGCGGTTGGTTTGCTGCTGGTCAATTTTGTTTTGTGGAATACCTTTTTGATTTCATCGTGGGCAAATTCATAATCCCTGAAATCCGGAAGATCAGGCAGCCACCCAAGGCCAAATTTTTCATCTTTTTCTTTAGTTACCGTTTTACGCTCCCCGTTTACAACCACGGGAACTTCGATTTCTTCGAATGTTTCTGTGTATGACATGGTGGTGAGGTATTAATTGCCTACTCTTTGGCGGATTTTCGGCATACTCCGTATTTATGATTTTTTGTATTTACTGGTTTGCAGCCTGAATTCCAGTATCGATGCAGAGAGCAGAGAGATAATCTTCTTGTACGTAAATATACCTTACCTAAACGCGTTTGTCAAGCCAGATTTAACCAAGTGTAACGTTGAACTTACCAACTGTAGTATTTTCTTAACTAAGGGTAGCGTTTTAAAAAAACAGGGGTATCCGGAAATAAATATGGGAGGGATTTTATAGTGAAAATTCAGGAAAAAATAATTTTTGCCGGGCACATCGGGAAAGAAAACTCCTGTCAAAATGAAATAAATCAAATTAACAGGAGCGTTTCAGAGACCGTTCTATCTGCCGAAATTCCGGAAGGGAATTTTATGCCGGATACTGGCAATTACTTCCTATTACTGCATTGGCTACTACCTGCACCACTCCGCTATCGCTGCCGGTGCTGATCTCAATACGGCACTCTTTTTTGAAAAAGAGAGGCTCGTTGTACTGAATACTAAGGCAGTTAACAACTCCTTTCACGAGCTTGATACCTGAGTTATTCTGCTCATCCAGACCGATGTTATCTGCTGCCGCAAAGGTGATTGCCACAACATTTACATTGTCAAGGTAGAGAGCTACCTGGGTTATGTGATTGCTCCCGCCCTGCTTTGTAACGTGTGCCGCTACAAATACTCCCGGACCTTGTTGTTTGATAAGATCAAATTTCTTGTTGGTTGAGGGAGAGACTTTCAAACCCTGAACTCTTTTTGGTTGAATAATCATTTCTATTAGTATTTAGTTATTAATGTATAAAATATTCTACGCGTTAGAAACGTGCATTCTTTTTTTCACTATGGATTTGACTTATCATACCAGAAACATTGGAATATAATTCCGTTTTCCATGATTTTTTCTCCTCCTGCCTCAAGCTGTCCTCTGATGACTGTTGCTGTTTCACTATAACTGCAGATTTACTGTTATTGGAGAAAAGATACGCGCTGCATAAAAACAGGGAGGTAATTAAAAATGTAGTTCGGGCAATATTTTTAACACTTTTTAAACGGCTTTGAGGCTTTTCCGGCGCTGCTTCTTTTCTCTTTTTACGTTGTCTGGCGTACTCTTTTTTAAAACTATCCAAAGCCAATCCCCGCGGTGAGATCATTTGTTTCCATACGTATTCTTCACCTTTGCTGTAATTTTGAACCAACGCAAAAGAATTTCTCTTCAAGTATTCAGCAAAAAAAAGATAGAGAAGCTTATTGTCTCCCCATTTCTTTTTGCAAACCTTGTATATATCAATAAACTCGGTGTTGTTTTCTTTCATAAAAGAAAGAAGCTGGTCCAGCTTAGCGATGTCACCACCGGGAAGGTTGGGCAGGTTGATTTCTTTCATATTGATTGACGTTAGCATTGGTGTGTTTTTTTACTTGTTACTGCTTATGTATGTTTTTATGCCGTTTTTAATCTTGTCCTGCGGATCTGATCGTCTGTTTGAATTACTTAGATTTCAATAAGATTACAATGCAAATATGGGCCCGAAAACCAGGCCCTACAAGGGTGCTTTGTGCCAGGAAGGGAGGGGTATTCTCCCGTAGTCATCCCGGTGAATACTACTGTGCCTAAAAATGTTGTTTATTTATATATAATATACACCTTTGCATAAAAACATTAAAACAACCCATCATGAAAACACCAACCTCCCCCATCAAAATTGACAAGGAAGATATTCTTGATCTTAACGGATCCGTTGTTGACGCTGCAACAGGATCCCAGGAAATATCGGATTGTAATAAATACCTGCAGCTTAACGGAAGCGCTATCAATGATGTTTTAGCACCCGTAGATGTTATTCTATACGATGCGTTTAAGCCATTACATAATAAAGCAAAATCTCTCCATAAAACAGGACATTATGTTACAGGATTAAAAATTCATTTCGGTGTTGATAATTCCACTAATAAAATTTGCGTGTTTTATCAGCCTGTATGCCTGGATAATGGTAAGGATATTGGCCTTAAACTTCGTCAATACACGGTTGTGGGAGGGGATTGGTACTCTTACGATTCCGGCAAAAATATGTTTGTCTCAAAAAACCATAATGAAGCCTTACCTTTCTTAAATAATCATAAAGAAAAAATCAATATCCTTCATACAGACAGTGCGGATGAATATTCACGATTCATTCCAAGCGTGGATGTAGAAGCTGTTATTTTCCCTTTTCAGAAAATCACATCTTTCATTTCCGAAAACCCTTTGGCAACACACATTGGGCTTTATAATGCCATACGAAAAGAGGAAAATTCGGTTAAGCACACACTGCTTCTGAAAGCAATAAATGGAAGCTCTCAAATTGCAAGCAGATCAGCGGCACCGGAAGCGGCTAGCAGTTACGGCAATCTTGCCAACCTGTGTCCTCCGAATGGAGAAAGCGTTACTTGCCCAACGGGAGAGTGATATTTATTATTTATTCAGAAAATTACCACGTTTTAAATTCATTCCGTTCACTGACTGAATGCCGGATATAACCTATATATTATTAAGCCTCTCTTCAGCCATACTGGCTTTAGGCGTAGGGCTTATCGTGTATAAACGACTTGCAAAGTTTTATCGTTTATTATTTTTCCAGGTGCTTGTTTATTTGATTCTTGATTGTATTTCCATTCCATTTATGCCTCACAACAGCTGGGTTATTAATATCCTGGTTCCTGCAGAAACGGCCTTGTTATTTGCCGCGGCACAGGCCTACTTTAACACGTCAAAAAGCAAATACTTGCTCTTGCTTCTGTATGGTGTTTTTTTTACGGTGTATTTGTTCGATGTGCTTTTCTTTACCGGCATGAACGGGTTTGCCTATCATGCTTCCATCGCAGAAGGAGTCCTGGCTGCAGGCATCTATATAACCATATTGTATTGCCAGCTGGATAAAGGCATAAATGTATTTGACAGCTGGCCGGTTACTTTTATTTGCCTGGGTATGGCAGTCTATTTTGCAGGTAGTATTCCTTATTTATCTACTTTATTTTATTTTGATAAAAAGGATCCGGTTTTAAATCTGAGACTCTTTCAGAACATCATTGGACTTTTGGCACATGTACGTTATGTTTGCCTGGCACTTGGCTTTTACCTTGCCTGGAAGGGAACTGCGATTATCAATTCTAACCGGATCTAAACTATATGGAAGAAAAGGATATTGCGCTGGCCGTTGTTTGTACCACCCTGCTTATACTACTGCTGATTGCAGTTATACTGATTGTTTTCATCGTATCCGGGAAACAGCGTGTAAAACAACAAATGCTGCTGGCCGAAACAAAATTCGGCTTTGAACGCGAACTGCGAAAGGTGGAAACAGAAGTAAGCGAAGAGGTGATGGGAAAGTTTGCTCAGGAATTACACGATAATATTGGCCAATTGCTTACTGCCATGCATATTCAAATTGAAAATCAAAAAATAGATCATCCTGACATGGCGGAGGGATTTAAACCGATAGAGCTGTACCTGAGCGAAGTAACCCAGCAATTGCGTACGCTGAGCCGGACACTTAATAATGATTACATAGGTCATATCGGCTTACTGGCAGCCATTCAGCTGGAGACTGAACGATTAAAAAACCTGCGGAAATTTCAAGTCCACTGGCAAGCTACCTCTCCGGGAAGGTCCAACCTCACTAAGAATCAGGAGCTAATGATGTTCCGGATTTTCCAGGAAATCGTACAGAATGGCTTGCGTCATTCATCGGCTCAAAACCTTTACATAACTGCCGACAACAGCAATGAAAATTTCAAGCTTAACGTGAGAGATGACGGGAAAGGATTTGAATTTGAACAGACGCTGCAATCAAATAAAGCTTCCGGACTCAGGAATATTATTAAACGTTCTAAATTAGCCGGCTTTGAGTGTAAGATGGAATCATCCCCCGGAAAGGGATTCTCAATAGATTTAAAAAAAATATCCAACTTTGAAATATCTACCCAACTAAAAATTTAAAGAGAATGGAAAAAAAGAATATTGTACTGGTTGATGATCACGTTATTATTCGCAATGGATTAAAGGCGCTGATTGAAAAACTAGGACCTTATGCCGTATCACAGCAATTTGACAATGGCCAGTCGCTGCTGGATGCGCTTCCCTTAAACCCGAAAGCAGATCTGATCATCATGGATATTAGTATGCCAGGGATGAACGGCGATGAACTGATGGCCCAGTTGAATGCAAAGCATATTCAAACCCCCGTGCTTGTACTTACGCTCAATGAAGACAATAACCTTGTTATAAAATTATTCCGGCTGGGAGTGCGCGGCTATTTGGCAAAAAACTGCTCTGCCGATACCATGAAAAGGGCTCTGGAAGAATTGTTCCGCAGCGGATATTTCCACAATGAATTTTTAACTTACTCGCTGCAGACAAACACAAGCGTGTCTAAAAAGACCGAGCAGGAAGAAATTTTAGAGAAATTATCTATTCGGGAGAAAGAATTTTTAAAATTGGTCTGTCATGAAAAAGAATATACCTACGAACAGATTGCAGACAAAATGAATGTCCAGCACCGAACAGTAGACGGATACAGGGAATCCGTTTTTGAAAAATTTGATATAAAATCCAAAACAGGCTTAGTGCTTTTTATACTGCGCCACAAATTATTGGATCATTTATAAATGCCAATCTTAACCTGGTATTTATTTTCTTTTTAACCAGCGCGTTTTATTTTGCAATTACAATCCGTTGCGTATGTGCCCGTTTGCCTGAGCTGACCTTCAGAAAATAAATGCCGTTAGGCACATCCATGTCCACAGTTTCTTCCTTATAGCTGCCCCCGTGCAATGTGTTTTCTTCAAAAGCTCCCGAATACACTTTCTGCCCGAATGCATTGTAAATTTCAAAAGTAAATTGCTCCTGTAATAATTGTACTGCATTTAATACAAGTGTGAATTTTCCGTTAGCAGGAACCGGGTAAATACTTAGGTTCATTCCATCTGCATTTTCTTCTACCTCCAATACGCAATCAACAAGGATGATATCTTCGTATTTACACCCTTTTGAATCCGTAACTGTAACAATGAGAGTTTCTGTTGGTATACCGGTTAGCCCTGTAACTGTACCTGTGGTTTGTCCATTATTCCAGGAGTATATGAAAGGAGGAGTTCCGCCAGCGGTTGTAACGCTAACGCTTCCATTGTTATTTCCACAGGTTGGAGGTACAGCGGTTAGTGCACCTGAAACTGAAGGATTTACCTCAACTGTTACTGCAGCTATATTACTGCATGTGTTAGCGTCCGTACCCGTAACAGTATACGTTGCTGTAGCAGACGGAACAAAACCTATTCCATTTGTTACTCCACCGGACCAGGTGTACGTTGCCGCACCACCTCCCGAAAGTGTAACACTCTCTCCTGAACATAAGGTCGTACTACTCGCGTTAGCAATCACAGGAGGTAAATTATTTACAGTCGCCATCACTGTACTTCGTGAGGATGTACATGAATTATTCGTTGCATCTACATAATACGTAGTTGTCGTAGTTAAAGTAGGTGTGGTAAAAGATGTTCCGGTTCCAAGTGAAGATCCTCCGCTGGAAGCGGCGTACCAGTTCAATGTCCCTGCGCTGGCAGTAGCTCCCAGATTTACCGTCCCTACATCACAGCGGGAAGCGGGTACTACATTAGTGACAGAGGGTATCGTGTTCACAGTTAAAGTAACATCGTTTGAATTTAAATTAGAGGAACATCCATTTACCACACAACGATACATATATCCACTCATAGCCGTTGATGCAGCTGAAATAGTTAAAGTTGCTGTAGTCACACCTGTGTAAATCGATGTGCTTGAAAGATTACTGTATCCCGATCCCTGATTTTCCTGCCATTGATAGGTCAACGTTGTACCGCTTGCATCTATTGTAAAAGATGCATTGCTGTTGTGACAAATTGTAGTACTTGAAGGTTGTGTATTAATACTTGGAGCTGAGTTTACAGTAAGTGTTGCAGTGTTGGATGTCGCAGTTGGCGAGCAGGTGCCGGATACTACACAATCAAAAATGCTTCCTCCAAGTCCTGTTACGTCCGAAATGCTCAGCGTTGCTGTTGTAGCCCCTGCATACACTCCTGCGTTGCTTAAGTTGCTGCTATTTCTTCTCCATTGATACGTTAAACTTGTTCCGGTAGCTGATACAGTAAATGTTGTCGATCCACCAGGACATTGGGTTTGGTTGGATGGATGCCCGGTTATACCCGGTGCAGTATTTATTGTCAACATAGCACCGTTTGAGTTTGCAGAAGGAGAACAAGTACCGCTTACCACACAACGATAAATGTATCCGTTCAGGACGGATGTGGCTGAAGTAACAGATAAAGTTGCTGTTGTGGCTCCTCCATAAGGCGCCCCGTTACTTACATTCCCAAATCCCGATCCCTGATCTACCTGCCATTGATACGTCAGTCCGGTTCCGGTAGCAGCAACTACAAATGATGTATTGTCACCCGCACAGATTGTTGAAGCGGAAGGTGAGGCAGAAACATTGGGTACCGAATTTATGGTAAGTGTAGCTGTATTGGATGTAGCAGCAGGTGAACATGTACCTGATACTATACAGTCAAATGTACTTCCTCCAAGACCTGTTACATCCGAAACACTCAACGTTGCTGTTGTTGCTCCAGTATATACTCCGGTGTTACTTAAATTGCTGCTGTTTCTTCTCCACTGATACGTTATACCAGTGCCTGTTGCAGATGTCGTAAATGTTGTGGCCACTCCCGGACATAATGTTTGACTATCAGGATTTCCTGTTACACTGGGTGCTGAATTCACCGTAAGAGTTGCAGTATTGGATGTAGCTGCAGGTGAACATACACCTGATACCACACAGTCAAATGTGCTTCCTCCAAGTCCAGCTACATCGGAAATACTCAGTGTTGCAGTGGTAGCTCCGGTGTACACCCCCGAGTTACTTAAGTTACTGCTGTTTTTTCTCCATTGATATGTTAAGCTGGTTCCGGTGGCGGACACTGTAAAGGTTGTGGCCTGTCCGGGGCATTGTGTTTGGTCCACCGGATTTCCGCTTATGGCCGGTACAGCATTCACAGTAAGTGTAGCGGTGCCTGATGTTGATGAAGGAGAACAAGTCCCTGACACCACGCAATCAAAAATGCTTCCTCCAAGTCCTGTTACATCGGAAACACTCAGCGTTGCCGTTGTTGCTCCAGTATATACTCCTGTGTTACTTAAGTTGCTGCTGTTTCTTCTCCACTGATACGTTATACCAGTGCCTGTTGCAGATGTCGTAAATGTTGTGGCCACTCCCGGACATAATGTTTGACTATCAGGATTTCCTGTTACACTGGGTGCTGAATTCACAGTAAGTGTGGCGGCGCTCGATGTTGCTGAAGGAGAACAAGTGCCGGATACTACGCAATCAAAAGTGCTTCCTCCAAGTCCAGCTACATCCGAAATACTCAGCGTTGCTGTTGTTGCTCCGGTATATACTCCTGTGTTACTTAAGTTGCTGCTGTTTCTTCTCCACTGGTATGTTAAACTTGTTCCGGTGGCTGAAACAGTAAATGTAGTTGCCGCCCCGGCACATAATGTCTGGCTGGCCGGGTTCCCTGTTACACTCGGTACAGAATTCACGGTAAGTGTGGCAGTACTCGATGTGGCCGCCGGTGAACATGTACCTGACACCACACAATCAAAAGTGCTTCCTCCAAATCCTGTTACATCGGAAATACTCAACGTCGCCGTTGTTGCTCCGGTATACACCCCCGTATTACTTAAGTTGGAGCTATTCTTTCTCCACTGATACGTTAAACTTGTTCCGGTGGCGGAAACAGTAAATGTAGTTGCTGCTGCAGGACACAATGTTTGACTGGCTGGGTTTCCTGTTACACTGGGTGCTGAATTCACGGTAAGTGTGGCGGTGCTCGATGTTGCTGAAGGAGAACAGGTCCCTGACACTACACAGTCAAAGGTACTGCCTCCAAGTCCTGCTACATCCGAAATACTCAGTGTTGCTGTTGTAGCTCCAGTGTATACTCCTGTGTTACTTAAGTTGCTGCTGTTTCTTCTCCACTGGTACGTTAAACTTGTTCCGGTGGCTGATGCGGTAAATGTAGTTGCCGTTCCGGAACACAACGTCTGACTGGTGGGATTTCCTGTTACACTGGGTGCTGAATTCACGGTAAGTGTGGCAGTACTCGATGTGGCAGCAGGAGAACAAGTGCCTGATACTACACAATCAAAAGTGCTTCCTCCGAGACCCGTTACACTGGAAATGCTCAGCGTTGCTGTAGTAGCTCCTGTGTATACTCCCGTGTTACTTAGGTTGCTGCTGTTTCTTCTCCATTGATATGTTAAACTTGTTCCGGTAGCTGAAACAGTAAATGTAGTTGCTGCTGCAGGACACAATGATTGACTGGCCGGATTTCCGGTAACACTGGGTGCAGTATTCACAGTTCCCGAAACAGCTACGTTTTTTGTTGTAGCTCCGGTTGAACTACAGGCGATATTACCCGAAGGAGTTCCGGATGCAGATGAGGTCAGGCGAACATACATAGCCGTATTGCTCACAGCACCACCAGAGGGAGCAAGATTCACGGTACCTGCGTACCCGCTCCCGGAAGAAGTGGATACCTCAAACCCCGTAGGAGCAGTAACTGTTATACTGGTAGTGAGACTGGTTCCTGAAACTGTAAAGCTCTGAGCAGTAGATACTGAACCGGAGCAGGAAGTAAAAGCACTTAAGGTACCGGTAGTTGTAATAGCTGGTGTAGGGGTAGCCCAGGTAAAATTGTCAATTGCTACATATATAAAAGCACCGCCCAGGACAATCTCCAGTTCATCAATACCGGTATTACTGTAATCTGTTCCTGAACTAAAATCAAGGTAATTAAATCCCTGATAAGCGGCAAATCCTGAATTGAATCCGGAATTAAATGTTTTGGTAAAAATAGTGGATCCTGATACCTTTCCATTAAAAGTGATTGAGCCGCTGGTTGTGGGATTTGTTCCAACAATATCATTGGAGACGTAATAGTACAGGTTCTTTACAGTAAATAATGCTGAATTACTTGTTTTAATGGAATTAACCTGTGATGTTGCTCCCTGGTTATAATTATCTACAAATTTATCTGAATTAAAAGTAGCACCCGGATTGGCAGGTGTATTATCATCAACGCCAGCCCCTGCGAGTTGTGTTATTAAAAATTTATTGGTAAGCGTAAAAGCCTGGCTGTTACTCGTGAAGCTTTTCGCACTCGTAGTTGCGGATTCAAAATATTCATTCGTTTGTGCCCGAAGCGATGCAACGAATAAAACAAACAAAACAAGCGAAGTAAATGTTTTCAATTTCATGGGATGTTTTTTTGGTGAACAAATAAATATGAGTTAGTGCATGAATGATTTTAAAATAACCTGTAATATAAAATGTTTTTTGTTTAATATTGGTTGTTATGTATAGAAAACAATTGCAAAATATCGGTCAGGGTATAATTAATTCCAAAAGCATAAGTGCGGAGCTGGCACAGGTTGATTTTCTTTCAGATTTTTTTTTCAACCTCACTCGCAAAGCCAGTGAGCTTTCCCAGCAGAAAAAATGTGTTGAAACATTTCTTCCGGGAGGCGTTGCACTGTCATCTGCCGATGCCGCCACCTGCCTTGACGATCAGTTGCGGACCTCGCGTTTCATTAAAGGAATTTATAATGCTATCAAAGAACTGTTCAAACGGTTCCCGGACCAGAAAATCCATATTGTGTACGCCGGTTGCGGTCCATATGCGACGTTGCTTTTACCGGTTTTATCCTTTTTTAGTCCGGATGATATCGAGGCCACCCTGATCGATGTCAATCTCACCTCTGTCCAATCTGTAAAAGAACTTGTAGCCATTCTTGATCTGAAAAAATACATTTACAATATCCTGCACGCAGATGCCGTAACATACAAACACCCGGGATCACACCCTCTGCACATGGTTATTACTGAAACCATGTTCCACGCATTGATCCGTGAACCACAGGTTGCTATCACCGCAAACCTGGCCCGCCAGATTACAAATAACGGAATACTTATTCCCGAAGAAATCAGGCTGGACCTTGCAGTTACGCTTTTCGGCAAAGAACCTTACCTGCAAAACGGCCTGCTTAACGTTTCGGAAAAAAAATCCCATTCAGATTTTAAACGTTGCAGATTGAATACATTATTTTCAATGAACAAAGAATCTGATTTTTCGGATAAAATAGCTGACAATTCCTATCGATTCGAAAGTACCTTTTATAAAATACCTGAAAACTTTGATACTTGTCCTGATATCTGTATTCTGACTGACATTCGGATTTTCAAAGACATCCGGCTTGCACCGGCAGAATCACTGATCACCAATCCTTATTGCGTAGCTTCTTTATTCAATATGCGTACTCACACTCATTTTAAGCTGATCTATGATTTCAAAGATATTCCCAACTGGACCTACCAGTTAAAGGGATAAAAGACATTTACTGGCTTTTATCCCTCCATTGATTTAATTCCTAGAAGGGAAAATTCCTTCGAGGCAGATAATATAGTTGACTCCCAAATAGGGCTGCATGTTGTTGTGCGGCTGATTTCCACCTGATACACCCACCGTTGCAGGATTCAGTGCAGTATCCGGAGTAGTAGTATTGAATCCGAACGTAGAAGTAAAGTTTCTACCTACAAGAGTACCCGGAGTTGCCACAGAAGCACCTGCCGTTGCTGCTGCCTGACTTGCATTCCCAGAATTAACCGCTGCGGTATGGTTATGCATGGGCATTTCAGAGGTAATCAAAGTGTGGTTTGCTTCTCCGGCCAATTCGCCCTGAACAACGGATGGAAGTCCTGGCCCTTGTCCCATACCTACCGCAGTGCGACCCCGTAAATCAGGAAGCCCGAATGTTGTTTGACCATTTCCGCCATACGTTGTTCCTAAAATAGAAAACAAGGCAGTGTTTTGTGCAATAGATAAAAGTTGCCCGTTGCAAAGCGCCCAGCCTCTGGGAGCAAAATTGCCTCCGAAGATCTTAATTATACCGATGTACTCTTCCATAGTTTTTAGGGGGGTTAGTATTTATTAGTAGTGATATGTTTTGCTGTAATCTGTGAGTGACGGCATTGTAGCAACAAATATAACTTGGAAAATCTACTTGTCAAGGTCCATTTAACCAACTGCCTATGTTATTTAACTAACGGTATTGTTTACCTAACTAATTGCATTTTATCCATAGCACTGACTCCTTTCTCTAATTGATTGACGTGAAACGGGGATAAGTTATGGTCGGGCACAATGCATTCATATAGCCTCCTTCGAACATATAAGAATGAGCTGCAACAAAAGAAGAAAAATTCAGCGATGAGAAAATAGTTTTAATTGCCGGCCATTGCTTTTGTTTTCTCACAGACGCTGTTAATGGCTCTATCCTGTATTTTCGGTGCCCGGCAGCTTCAATGAACTGCACATTGTTTCCAACATGTGTATACCCGAAAAATGCATTTTTTGTCAATAACGCAATCATCAGGATTTTTTCTTCATCGCTGAGAAATTTTGTATTACGAATACACACCTCCAGCTCTTCCGCCGCCGTGGTGGAAGGAGGCAGCATGGGTACAATATCAAAATTGTTTACATACGAATACGTATCCGGGAACCTGAGATTGTAGGCGCCTGCAAATTCGGAATTTCCCGGATTAGGAGGTGCAAACAGGAATACGCCCTTAGCCGTAAGATTGTAATTCTCATGCAGCACATACGCTGCAATAGCCGCCATGCCTGCGCCATTGCCATGGCCGGTAATATAAATATCTCTGCCTGGATTATTTTCAAAATAAGAATGTATCTCTTTGTCAATCCGCCTGACATTATCGTAAAATCCCCTGTGTACTTTACCAGGTATGTTTTCTCCCTTTTTAGCACCCAGCATCAGCTCTGTTAGCCATTGAGTAGGAGAACTGTACATGGTACCGCGAAAAGCAATTATAATTCCATCCTGATTTTGACCAATGGTACATGCTGCATCACCGTTCTGAATAGTTACCGGAGCAGCTATGTATCCGGCACCCGCATAAAAGGACGCGGTCTGCGGAATCTTATAATTACACTGAGAATCTATTGCAACGGAGATAGAATAAGCAAGACCACTCGCACAAAGCATTCTTCCCTCCATGGTTGATGCAGGTAAAGTTCCAGGAACTGCAAATGCCGCTTGTGCTGATGGGGCGTTTATCACTTTTCCTTGATTTTTTAGATTTTATTCTTTAATAAGGAAGAAACTCAATACAAACTAAGGATAATAAGAAAGTCCGAGATCGCGTAGAAATACCTGTTTACGAAAACAGGTATTTCTACCTGATTACAAACAGCTGATTGCCGGAGTTCACTGTGTATTCTTCAGAAAAAACTCAAACACATAGTCCTCCTTTTCAGAAGACTATGTGTTTGAGTTAAAACCGGAATACTGGTAAAACAAACCAGGAAGGATATAAGCTAGCTTTTTACAATGACCGTAGGGTCCCAATAAAAATATCCGTAAAGAACCGGGTTAGGATTATTTCTATCTCTTTTATACAATGCGAATGATATATTAAAATTTTCCGTTCCTGTCTTAAGGATATCTGTTTCATAATACCAAAATTTCATCGGCTCAAAAGTAGGCGGAAGCGGTGATGTGCCTGTTGCCGGTATTACAGCAGTCTTGGTAAAAACTTTGGATGAAAAAGGGCCAAATACCGCATCGCCACCAAATTTTCCGACATTGTACATTATTACCGCATTATCAAAATTATCGTACTCCGAAATCATGTTAAACCGTACCACATCTCCAACATTTGCCTTAAAGGATAAATCTCCTGTGCCTGAACCCGACTGCGCAGATAAAGTGGATGCCACCATGTATTGATACGTATGATCCAAACCAACCGGATTATTTTGATTAGGATTGGTTTGCAATGGGTACTTACTCATGATCTTGTCCGTATCAATAATCATCTCAATATTGATGATTTCATTGGTTGACTCCAAAACTGTTCCATCTTCCTGATTTTCGCCTTTTGTGTTGTTTTTCATGGGGATTGTTTTTAGTTTGTTTTACCTACTCTGTTTCAGCTTTTCGGTTTCCGCTGTTTGTCACTCACAAAATTTTTGTTGTGACACTACAAATAAACAACCATTAAACTGTACAAAACAGAGGGGTAATACCTGATTTGGAAAACAAGTAATTCTACCTAATAAAAAAGTGGAAATGGAATTATGCGCCGGGCTGAAAGGAATTAATTTCTAAAATGCCACCTCAAAGACCTTGTATTTAACGGCAAACAGGGCCAGGCCGGCTGTATTCTTGCACCCTGTTTTTAACAGTAAATTATTACGATGGCCCTCCACCGTACGGACACTAATAAATAATTTCTGTGCAATCTCCATATTGCTGTACTCCTTGCATATGTACTGGAGTATCTCTGTTTCTCTTGCAGTGAGCTCGATTGGGATATTGTTCAGGTTTTTTATTACATTATTTTTCTGAGCAGATGCATGCTGTATCGCTTTCATTACTCCTGCATCCATGTAAAAACCATTTGTAAATACCGCATTTATAACGGTACACAATTCTTCTTTTCCACAGTTTTTGATGAGGTATCCGCTTGCTCCTGCTTCTATCATCCTGGCTATCAAACGCTCCTTTGCATATACCGAGAGTATGATCCTCCTTATATCAGGATATAATTTTTGCAATTGTTCATTCAATTCAATGCCATCCATAACCGGCATTTCCATATCCAGTAGAATAATGTGCGGTTTAATCAGCATCGCCCGGAGTTTATCCAGACAATCCGTTCCGTTCTCCGCTTCCATTATCAATTCGTATTCCGGCACAGCAGTCAGCAATGTAGAAAGGCTCTGACGGAATAGTTTCTGATCATCAACCAGTGCTATTCGAATTGTTTCCATGATGTTGTTTGTTACTTGTCCGTTCTGATGTTCATATGCTTAATACAATATCCACTTCAAAACCTTTATTTCCTGCTTCCTTAAATTTAAAATCAGACCCGATCATTCGTAAACGGCTTTCAATATTTCTCATTCCTATCCCGGATTTCACATTTCCATTTTTTTGCTGCATCCCTATCCCGTCATCCTTATACTTGAGCTTAAGTTTGTTCTCACTCTCTAAGATAGACAATTCTATGCACTGGGCCTCAGCATGTTTTATCGTGTTATTGATCAACTCTGAAATAACCCTGTAAAGCGCCAGGGAATTCTGGCTATTCAGTTTAGTCAGGTCGGCAGACTGATTATCTAAAATCATTCGAATTTTCCCGGATTGGTTTATTCTGTCCTGAAGGTCTTCCAGGGCGTCTGTGAAACCATAAGTACCTTTGCCAAGCGGAGAGAGGTCGTGGGATATATTTCTCACGTTGGTGATCACGTTATCAATGATGGATTTACTTTGGGTACAAAACGAATCCGCACCCGGCATTGCGCTGGCTTTACCTATAAAGTTCTCCAGGATCATTCGTAAAGAAGAAAGTGAAGAGCCCACCTCGTCGTGCAAGTCCATTCCAATTCGTTGCCTTTCTTTTTCCTGGGAATCAATCACCGCATATAGTAACTCTTTCTGGTAATTTATTTCAGCTTCCTGAAGCTTGCGTTTTTGTTTTAACAGCTTGTTACTGTTATATATAGTAAGCAAAATAAAAGACAGCACTAAAAAAGCTGTTCCAATCATGGCAACAATTACAAGAAGATATATGTTATCAGTTATCCCTTGCATTTATAAAACCCCATAGCACAAAGCAGACACATAAGTATAAAAATTACTGCGTGAAGATTCCAAATAAAAGTATTAATAGCCAAACTGGAATTAGTCATTAATAAATTTGAAAAAAGAAAAAGAAAAAAAGCACTTGAGAAATAAAATAACAATGCAGTTATTATCCAGTTTAAGGGAACACTTGACCATTTATATTCATGTTCGTTATTGACATTTTTCCACCAATAATACATAGATAATCCAATAAACATAAGGGCCTCTATAGGTCGGGTATATGTATTTAACACTGAACTATTTTGAAAAAATATATAAATGAGAATAGCATATAATGGAAATACAATGTATAGAAATCGTATTGTTTTTAGGATCTTATTATCTGAAAAGACATATGCAAAAAACCGGAGTAAAAACAAAGCTTCAATGACAGTATACGCATGAAAAAAAAATAAATTGGAAAAGTGATTAATGACTAGGATCCTATTAATAATATTTATAATTATTGTAATAATAAAATAATAAGTAAGCACTTTAAATTCTTTACTTAAAAATTTATAATTAACAAAACTAATTATAAGAGGAACCAAAATAAAAGAAGGGGCAACGATACCAGCAAATATATATTGCTTCACAATTGGTCTTTAAATGTTCTCTATAGGTATGCAATAATATCCCATGATACCATACCATTTTGATAATTTCACACCGCTAAATAAATACCTTTTCGTTTTAAAACTAAATATCTATAAACCTATCCGAAAAATATCTATCGGCCACAAAGCGGAGGGCATGGTTGGGTTAAATCTATATTAATAGTTTGACTGTTTTGACTCTCTCCCTCAAAAGACCTGCTGGATTTACAATCTTTCTTGCAGGGAGGAAATGAGGTATCATAAATCGGAACAAAAGTGGCTGTTATTCTGCCCGAATCCGCAGCAGCCTGTGTGTCAAACGTAAAATAGGCCATTACCGATTTTGGTTCCGGATATTTTTTCTTATTGAGCAGTTCTGCCAGCGAGGTAATATCGGTTATGCTTATTTTAAAACCCGCCGGTAATAATGCTGGGTCTATCCCCGGATACAGGTTTTTTAATTTTTGCTTCCATAGATCCCTTCTCGCAGCCAATGCCGAATCGCTTATCAGGTTCAGGTTGCTGTCACTGTCACAATAACAAGAATCCTTTTTAGCATCATTCCCTGATACTTCTGAATCAGCCGTGGTTTTTGTTTGTTCGGTACTGCATGCGGATAAAAATATCAGCAAGGAATAAAGAAAGGTTTTTCGCATTTTATTTTTTTTAAAAGGTTACTGAACAAATGTAAGTATTCGCAAATAGGTGTCAAGCCCCATTTAACCAAGGGTAGTGATTATTTAACCAAGGGTAGTATTTTCTTAACTAACTGTAAAATTGTGTGATTGCTGCACCTCCCTCGTATAAATAAAAAAGAGTGTTCTTCGGAAGAATCGAAGAACATAAATAAGCGATAAGAATTTTTCAGGCCGATGGACCTAACCACAAAACGGAGGACAGGGCTGGGTTATATCCAGGTTTATATCAAATTCTTTTTCCCCCTTCCATACAGGAACAAAAGCTGCAGTTATTTGATTTTCATCAAAAGCCTCATCTGAATCAAAAATAAAATAGGCCTTCATACCTGTGATACTGTCGGGATTATCTTCTAACAAGTCTGCCATTTTTTGTATAACTGCAGGTGAAATAATAAAACCCTGAGGAAGCTGATCTGCCGGTAAGGGCATTCCGTTTTTCTGAAAAACTTCCTGTGCCTTTTTATTCCAAAGATCCCTTCGCCTTTTTAATTCATGATTGGAAATTACAATTGATCCCAAGGTGATGCCTTCGGGCGTTTTAATAGTTGTACTCGTAGGTTTGGTGCTGGTTTCCATGCTTTTATTTTTAAGAATTAGGTACGAATGTAGGCATTGGGTATGCGTTTGTCAATAACCATTTAACCAATGATGTCTTTTACTTAACTAACCGCACTGTTTTAGTTGTAACGCACAGGCTATTAGCGGAATATTTTTGTTTCTGAGGTTAAAAAATGAGTACGGTCCTTCTCAAGGAAAAAACAACCGTATCTTCTGCACACGTGATACGTGTTAAAGATCTCAACTCAACGGTTTAAAATAAAAACCGGATAAAAGAAAAGTAAAGTAGTGTCGTGAAAAAAAGAATAAGGAATATCCTAAAATATTTATTTAATGATGATGTCCTCCGGGTCCATGCACATGCCCGTGAGAAATCTCTTCTGCTGTAGCGGCACGCACATCCAATACCTCGCCGGTAAAATGCAGCTCATGCCCTGCCAGGGGATGATTGAAATCCATTTTCACATGTACCGGGGTAACTTCAAGTATGGTTCCCTGCATTTGATTTCCCTTGTCGTCATTCATCGTAAGGATATTGCCGACTTTTACCTCATTCAGGTCCAGCGTACCTCCGGGACCCTTAAACGAATCAATAGGGATATTTAATATATAATTGTCGTTTTTTACTCCATAGCCATTTTCAGCAGCAATGAAAAAATTAAATTTATCCCCGGCCTTTTTGCTACTGAGGTTCTTTTCGAAATCAGGCAGTAACATTCCTGCCCCGTATAAAAATACGAACGGACGATCGGCGGTTGTTTCCTCAACATGTCTTTCCTGAGGCGATAAACTGGTGCGGACCTTAAGTATATAACTCAGCGATACAACAGAATTTTTAGCTATGATCATGGATGAAGTTATTAGCCGCCAAAGGTAACCTTATTTTCCGAGCTTCATCTTTTTCTATCTTTACCGCCCATTTATACCCTATGCCCAACTACCCAAATACAATCTCGTCCAAACTTCCGAAAGTAGGAACCACCATTTTTACCGTAATGAGCGCCTTGGCCAACGAGCATAAAGCAATAAACCTTTCCCAGGGATTTCCAAACTTTGACGTAAGTCCCAGGCTGGTTTCTCTCATTAACCAGAAAATGAAGGAAGGATGGAATCAATATTGTCCGATGCAGGGTGTTCCTCAGCTCCGGGAGGTGCTTTGTGAAAAGATGGAAAAATTATACGGTGCAAAATACCATCCGGACAAGGAAGTAAATATTACTTCCGGCGGAACACAGGCAATTTATTCTGCGCTCACCGCAGTTGTGCGTGAAGGTGATGAGGTGATCGTGATTGAGCCGGCGTATGATTGTTATGTCCCTGCCATCGAGCTCAATGGAGGAATCCCAATTTATGTCCAGTTAAAGGCTCCGGACTATACCATAGACTGGAAGGATGTAAAAAAAATCATTTCCTCCCGCACCAAGGTAATTATGATAAATACTCCGCACAACCCCATGGGGTCGGCGATGAGTTCAAACGATATGCATGAGCTGGAAAAACTTGTGAAGGGAACAAACATTGTTATTATCAGCGATGAGGTATATGAGCACATAATTTTTGACGGAAAAAAACACGAAAGCATTGCCAAGTATCCCCGTCTTGCTGAAAGAAGCTTTATTATTTATTCCTTCGGTAAAACATATCACGCCACGGGCTGGAAGATGGGTTACTGCTTTGCTCCTGAAAAACTAATGGCGGAGTTCCGAAAAGTTCACCAGTTTATTGTATTCACCTCCAACACACCCATCCAGCACGCCCTTGCGGATTATATAAAGGAATCCGATGATTACAATGAGCTTTCTGAATTTTACCAAAAGAAACGTGATTTTTTTCTGAAGCAGATAAAAGATTCCCGGTTCAAATTTGTTCCTGCATCGGGTTCCTATTTTCAGCTGCTTGATTACAGTGCGATCACAAAAGAAAAAGATACAGACTTCGCAATACGTTTAACGAAAGAGAATGGCATAGCTTCCATTCCTACTTCTGTTTTTTACCACAAGCCCATTGACAATAAACTGTTAAGGTTCTGTTTTGCAAAAACAGATGACGTGCTTAAAAAAGCAACTGAAAAATTATGCAGGATCTGAATATTACAATTATACAATCGGCTCTTCATTGGGAAAATATAGATGCGAATGTGACCGCATTTGCAAATAAAATCACTTCCATCAAAGAAGATACGGATTTGATCGTTCTACCTGAAATGTTCAGTACAGGATTTACAATGAATGCCAAATTGATGGGAGAAAAAATGACGGGAAAGGCCGTGACATGGATGCGGGAAACAGCCAAAGAGAAAAATTGCGTGGTGACCGGCAGTATTATCATAGAAGAAGGGGGCAAATACTACAACCGTTTAATCTGGATGCCCGCTGACGGAAACTTTAAAACCTATGATAAACGCCACCTTTTCCGTTATGCCAATGAACAGGATTACTATACTCCCGGCAATCAGAAACTGATTGTAGAACTTAAAGGTTGGAAAATCTGTCCTTTTGTTTGTTACGATCTGAGATTTCCGGTTTGGATCCGCAAAACTCCGCTTCACTCCTACGACATCCTTTTATTTGTCGCTAACTGGCCTGAGCGAAGAAATCATCCCTGGAAAACCCTGTTAATGGCACGGGCTATGGAAAATCAAAGTTACGTTGTTGGCGTAAACCGTGTTGGAAACGATGGAAACAATGTTTACCACTCCGGAGATTCGGCTGTTATAAATTTCAAGGGAGAGGTTATCAGCAAAACAAAAGCACACGAAGAATCCATTGAAACTGTGACGATTTCTAAAAAAGAGCTGGATGAATGGAGAGCTGTTTTTCCTGCCTGGATGGATGCTGATGACTTCGAAATTAAAAGCTGAAATATTAGAATTTTCATTTCCTTCCGGAAAGACCGGGAACTTCGCTATTCTACTTTCCAGTCTAAATCCAGATCCCAGTTAGAACGAATGGTAATCGCAGAAGGATAGTAAATTACCGTTTCGGGTTTTTGATTCTCAAGGTAATTTCCTGTGGTCCAGCTATCATCTCCATTCCTATCGTAAATAATCCGCAATTTATAAGCCCCGGGCGGGAGATAGGTATAAAAGAAAACTCCGCCATTTGAACTTGTATAATTAAACACCTCGTTCTTTTCGTTCATCAGTTGCAAAATATACTTTATCCTGATTTTCATTTTCAGGACAAGTTTCAATGTGCCGAAATATTTATCCTCCTGCGTTTTAAAAGTCGTCCGAATAGTATCATTCTTTAATCCAAATATATCCGTGAACGTTCCCGGAGGTATGAACAATTTGTAGGATGAATCCTGGACCAAAGGGAACTGAAAAAGGAAGTGCCCTTTATTCAATTCGAAAGAATTTGTATTGGTAAAATTTATCCTGGAGGAATTACTTGTAAGATATACATCTTTCGGCTTTGAGAGGCTGCTATTGATAGGATGATTGAATTTCAATTCTAACCCCTTGCTGATGTCAAATTTATTGGCTGCGCTTGCATTTGTTGATGCATTTAATTTGAATGCTTCTCCCCTTCCGCCTTGTCCTTTATTGAATGTACACGTGCATATCCTTATTGTATCAACGACATTCCCGGATGCAGTTACCTGAAAGCGCAGGGAGTCCTTTCCAAAAATGGGAAACCAAATCCGTACCGTATCCCTGGCGGAATTAAACTCCGTTATGAATGTTTCCGTTTGAGTGGTTTTATTCATCGGTTTATACGAAATCGAATCGACGGATTTTGCATAGATCAAAAAAACAGAGCCATATCCCTGAACATAATTTTTTAGCAAACGTTGCCGTTTTGGCTTTTCCTTGAACAGCTGCATGTCCAGCCGGATGTTTCTGTTGATCTTTACAAGTGTATCGGAAAAAGCAATGTGTTCCGATGGTGAATCGTATTTAAAATTTCCATTTTCTTCTTTCAAAGCGAACACTTTGTATATACCCGGACGGATATTGTTAATCCTGTAGCTTCCATCGGCATTTGTTTTGGCAAAATAGGAGGGCCTGTTTTTATAAGGTACAGAATCTTCCAGCGATTCGTAAAGCATAACCAAGATGCCTTTATCTGTTTTTTGATCAAATGCATCCTTAACTATGCCGCTTATTCTAAGCGTATCAATGTGATCGCCCGTGGAAAAAATATATTGAAAATCCTTCTTTACATTTCCTTCGGTAAAATCCCGGATTGCACTCCCAAAATTGAGAGTGTAAGTAGTATTTTTTTTCGGAGCATCCTTCAGCTCTATCAAAAGCATCTTTCCTTTTTCTTTTACCTCCGGCTGAATATCCATGGGTGGGGAAACCGTTAACTCTTTCTGAAGATCGTTCAGTTGAATAAACTCATTGAACGTGATCGTAATTGTCTTTGCCAGGAAATTGGTTGCTGCACTGTCGGGGATGTACTTTACAGCCATAGGCGGAGATACATCTTTTGGCCCCCCTGCAGGAATAACGATCTGGGCGCAGGAACAGATTATGGAAATCATAACCAGCCCGCACATCTGTCTCAAAGGGGCCCTCAGAGAGCCGGTAAGCGGATTGATCAATTTGAAATTTCTTCCCGGAGATTTTCTTTCCATAAGCTAGTCCAATGCTTTGTGTAATTGACCGATAATCATTGCGATTTTTTCAAGGTATTTTCTGTCGGTTTCATCAAACTCATTTAATCTATCGGAATCTACATCCAGCACGGCAAAAATTTTATCCTGATATAAACAGGGAACAACTATCTCCGATCGGGAACTTGAGCTGCAGGAAATATGTCCGGGGAATTGCTCTACATCCTCCACAATAATTGTCTTCTTTTCTTTCCAGGCGGTACCACATACTCCCTTCCCAAGAGCAATGCGTGTACACGCCACAGGCCCCTGGAATGGTCCCAACACCAGTTGATTTTGTTTAACCAGATATATTCCGACCCAAAAAAACTCCATCCCGTATTTTAATGCTGCAATAATATTTGAAACATTGGCGATAAAATCTTGCTCGCCTTCCACCAATGCCTTTACCTGAGGCAAGAGTGATTCATACCTTTCCATTTTCGTGGTCCCTGAAACTATAATAGACTCTGACATGCTTCGAACTTAAGAAGATGCAAAGATGAGAAATTTGCGGTGATCAATGCAATGTACTTGCAATTGTTACCACACTCACTTTTGTTCCCGGGATCTCCAGGATTTTGCCGGCACAAGCCTCCAGCGTCGACCCTGTTGTCACCACGTCATCGACTAAAAGAATATGTTTTCCAGTCAGCCTTCCAGGTGCTGTTATGTGGAAAATGCCTTCCACATTTTTCCAGCGGTCATAACGCGATTTTTTAGTCTGGGTATACGATTCCCTGGTACGAATAAGAGCATCTCTGCAATCTTCAATCTCCAGAGATTCTGCCAATCCTTGCGCAAAAACTTCGCTTTGATTATATCCTCTTTTCCTTAATTTGGTTTTATGCAGCGGAACCGGAACAACGATGGTTACCGGTGAAAATAAGGGCGCTGCTTTTAATTCTCTCCCGTAGTACCTTCCAATGGAAATACCAATTTCACTTTTTCCTCTGTATTTCAATTGATGAATCAAATGCTGGATCTTGCTTCCTTTATTGAATAAATACAAGGAGGAAGCAGCGTGTATATTTATCCTGCCCCAGAAGAGCTTCATTACCGGGTTACCTGGATCTAAATGAAAATTCGTTTTAGGCAGGTGATAGTGACAATAAATGCAAATGCAATCTTCATTTTTAAATAAACTTTTCCCGCACGCATAACATACTTTAGGAAATACCAGGGACAGGAAATCGTTTAACATTCTTTTAATAACTTCGCATTACAAATATTAGTCTTTTTACCTGAAAGACCAAATCATTTTTTGTGGACGATCCTTTAAAACCCGAAACAGAAAAAGCCCGCACTCCGGTAAAAGAAAAAAAGAAAAAAGGAGAAATATTTTACCTGCTCCTTATTTTGCTCTTACTCTGCTCCAACGGAGCGCTGGGATGGCTATGGTGGAAGGATAAAGGAAAGTTCCGGATAATTACAATTGAAAAAGAAACGGTTGAAAAAGATGCGGAGATCGTAAAACAAGAGCTCATTGCCCTCAGTGCACAATATGAAAATCTGAAGGTCAGCAACCAGGCCATGCAGGCAGAGATTAATGCCAAGAAGGATGAAATCGCTGATCTTCAAAGAGAGTTGGAAAAAAACAAAGACAATGCCTATATCATTGCAAAATTGAAAAAGGAAACACAGACACTCCGTACCATTATGCAGCATTTTGTGGTTGAGATAGACTCCCTGAATACACTTAATAAAACTATTATTGCCGACAGGGAAAAAGTGAGAGGAGAACTAAAAATAGAGAAAGAAATAAATACACAGCTTACCAAAGAAAAAGCAGACCTTCAGAATACTGTGAATCTCGCCTCTATGCTGAAGGCAGTGGGATTATCCGTGACAGGTATCGATGAAAAAAAAGGCGGGAAAAAAGAATCGGAAACTAAAAAGGCAAAACGTACCGATAAGATAAAAATCTCCTTTTTTCTTGCTGAAAACCTGGTGGCTAAACAGGGGGAACGAACGGTTTACGCCCGCATTATTTCTCCGGACGGCAAAGAGATCACTCCATCGGATGACTCAACCCATATTTTCAGGTTCGGGAAATCACGAGGGTATTGGGCAGGTAAAAAATCAGTAAACTACTTTAATGAAAATACAGCAGTGACCATGTATGCCCATGCCAGGCAGGGAGACGTTTTTATACATGGGAAATACGTAATTGAAATAAATACCGATGGAGCTACCATCGGAAACATTACACTTGAACTGGAATGAAAAAATTCTTCTTCCCTCCCCTGCTGGTCCTGTTCCCGTTCGTACTGATCGCCGGTACACTTGAAAAGGGTTTTGAAGCTTTAAAAGTGTTCAACTATTTTGAGGCAAAGGAACTATTTGAAAAATCCATGAAAAGCCATTATGCCGGCGCTGCTTATGGGTTAAGTACAATATACTTCAGGGAGGATAATCCTTTTCACAATATTGATTCCGCTTACAAGTACATTACTCTTTCCGATAAATCATTCAAATCAACCGACGCCAAAGAAAAGGAAACACTTATAAAGCTGAATATCAGCCAGGCTGCTATCAGTGATCACAGGGAAAAAGTTATTCAGAAAGGATTTGAAAAAGCAAAAAAGGACAATACCATTGACTCATATACCTGGTTTATTAAGAATATCGCTACTGCGTCTTTGAAAAAAGAGGCGGCCAAGCTTCGCGGTAAGGTTGCTTTTGAAAATGCAAAATCAATAAATACGCTACAATCCTATAAGGATTTTATAGCCGGATATCCCGATGCAGATGAAATAAAAGAAGCAAGAAATCTGTATGAACTAATGCTTTTTAGTTCATTGACACAGCCAAATACTATTGAGAGTTATGAAAATTTTATAAAGCTATTTCCAAAAAGTCCTCATCACGCACAGGCAGAAGACAGTATCTATGTTTTTTCTACAAAAAGTGAAACCGCTGCTGAATACCGGGAATTCATAAAAAAATATCCCGGTAACCGCAATGTGAAGAAGGCATGGGATATGGTCTACTCACTTTCAACTACCGATTTTACCCCATTGGCGTTTACAAATTTTCTTTTTGATTTTCCCGAATTCCCCGATAAACCCCGCGTAAAAGCAGATATAGAACGTGCAAAAACAGGCCTGTTCCTGATTCATCAGAATGGGAAATGGGGGTACATAGATTCCCTGGGGAATATACGTATCTCCTGCACCTACGACATGGCAGATGATTTTGCAGAAGGAGTTGCTGCGGTAACAACGGATGGAAAAGCAGGGTACATCAATAAAGCCGGAGCTTTTATGTTCCCTCCCGGCTACGATGAAACAAACACTTTTCACTCCGGGTATGCACTGGTTAAAAAAAACAATAAGTACGGCCTTATTTATAAAACCGGAAAGCTGGTGCTTCCCTTTGAATTTGAGGATATCAGTTATGACGAAAAGTCAACGGATGAAAAAATATTTCGTGCTCAGAAAGATTCTGTTTGCAGGTTTTACGATGTAAAAGGCAGGCCTCTGTTCGCGGAAACGTATGAAAAAGCCGGTGATTTTTCTTTCGGAAGAGCATACTTTATCCAAAATGAGAAATATGGGTTTATCAACATTCAGGGAAAGGTAATCGTACCTGCTTCTTATGACTGGGCCGAAAGTTTTCACGATGGAATTGCACGCGTAAAACAAGGTGAAAATTTTGGCCTGATCGACACATCGGGCCAGGTAATTCTTCCCTGCGAGTACGGGAAGATCGATAATTTTTCAGAAGAACTTGCCCTGGTGGTCAAAGAAAAAAAATTTGGTTTTATAGATATAAAAGGAAAGTTGGTAATCCCGGTTAAATACGATTACTCCCCTGAAATTTCTGCAAGCAACGGTTTTCAAAACGGAGCTGCTAAGGTGGAATTAAATAAAAAGCGCGGATTGATAGATAAAACAGGAAAGTTCGTGGTACCCTGTGAATTTGACGACATCCGGAATTTTTCGGAAGAACTATGCCCCGCTAAAAAAATAAAATGGGGATTTATAGATAAAAAGAAAAAAACCGTAATTCCTTTTCAATTTGAATATGCCTGGGAGTTTTCAGAAGGGCTGGCGAAGGTAAAATTGAAAGGTAAAACAGGGTTCATAAATTCCAAAGGAGAGCAAGTGGTTCCTGCAATATACGACGAAGCAAAAAATTTTAATGCCGGGCTTTCCGTCATTGTACTGGGAGGGAAAAAGGCTGTGATTGATCCGTTGGGAAAGCTACTTATCCCATGCGAAATGGACGAGATTACCGAAGTCGGAAAAGGAATACTCAAAATTGAAAAGAACGAAAAATATAGTTATTATAATGTGTCCCTTCAAAAACAAATATGGGCCGAAACAGGTTTTTGACCTTTTCGCTTCCGCCTGAAAAAATCGAAGCTGCTTAAAATAAGCTCACCAAGGTCCCAGCCTGGTTAATATGTCTGTTAATATTTCATCGTTTATCGTTGCTCTCAAAGCCCCTCAATCCATACATTAGCCAAATGGAAACAAATGAACCCGTCTTAAACGAGGGGAAACAAAAGCGCAATAAGCTTCTTCTCTTTTTATTCCTTTTAATGACAGGGGTTTGCGGAGTTTTGACCTGGCTGCTGTGGGAACAAAAAAACGAGACAGAAACGGTGGTTACAGAGAACATACATATTACTGCTGAATCGGAAGTAGTGAAACGCGATCTTCAGCAGCTGCAGACAGAATATGAGATGCTCGAGACCAATGATGCCTTTCTGAAAGCTGAAATTGACGAAAAGAAGACACTCATTGAACAATTGCAAAAAGATGCCGAGAAGCATAAGGACGATGCCTATATCATCTCACGGTTGAAGAAGGAAACTAAAACACTGAGGGATATCATGCAGCATTTTGTCGTGCAGATAGATTCGCTGAACACATTGAACAAAAAGCTACTGGCGGAAAATGATTCCGTAAATACCCAGCTGAATACAGAAAAACAAAAAAGCTCCACCCTGCAAACTGAAAAGGATAAGCTCTTTCAGATCGGCTCAATGATCAAAGCAAGCGACATGACGGTTGCAGCTCTCAATGTAAAATCAAAAGATAAAGCAACTGAAACCACCAAGGCAAAACGCGCTGACAAAATAAGGATCGCATTCAAGCTGGAAGAAAATAACATTGCCCCTAAAGGACCCCGCACGCTGTATGTTCGTATTGTTATGCCTGATGGTAAAGAGTGGACAGAATCTGCCGACGCGGATCACCTGTTTGCATTTGGGAACTCAAAAGGGTATTACGCCATGAAGAAATCCATCCAATACAATAACGAGGATGTGAGTGTGGAAATGCTGGTCCGGAAAAAAGAGAATCAAGAACTGCTTGCCGGCAAATACCTGGTAGAAGTATGCATGGATAACGCTCCGCTGGGAAAAACAACACTTCAATTGGATTAGCTGGATATATTGCTGCCGGCCTAAAAGTTTAGCCTTTTCTTTTGTAAAATTTGCGTATATTCGCCAAGAATGAGGGTATTCCTTCATAAAAACTAGTTACATAATGTTCAATTTAAAATCAAATTCCATGGCAAATCCAAAAACGCCGGAGAATCCATCCGTAAATATCATCGGGGCCGGAACCGTCATTGAAGGCGACATAAAATCAGATGGAGATGTACGTATTGACGGAACACTGAATGGTTCTTTGATGATAAAAGGCAAGCTTGTTATAGGCTCTACCGGTATAGTGGACGGAGAAGCTTCCTGTCAGAATGCTGATATCTCGGGTACGATCACAGGAAAAATCAAAGTTGCCGAATTGCTTTCTCTCAAAACTACCAGCAAGCTGACTGGCGATATCACCACAAATAAGCTTTCAATAGAACCAGGCGCTAACTTCAGCGGTTCATGCGCAATGGCAGGCACTGTTCCAAATATCAACATCATAAATGGACAAGGAGAAGCCTCAAAGCCAGAAAAAACAGCGGCTTACTGATTATGGAAAGTTTTCATCCATGGCTTTTCAAATGGGTATTACTATTGCCCTGGGTGTATGGGGAGGGATGAAGTTAGATGAGTTGTTCCCAATAACCCGATTTCCGGTTTTTACAATCTGCCTGTCGTTGTTATCGGTGTTCGCAGCAATGTATTTTGTCATCAAAGATCTTCTAAAAAAATAATCCCGCCTTTTTAGGGACGGGATTATATGCCTTAGCTCTCTCCGGTTAAAGAGCGCGACCATACTACATTGATGTTTTACCGGGGCATCAACACAATTTTTCCGCTTGTTGCTGATTTTCCCGTTCGAATGGTGTAAAAATATATCCCCGCCGGTACTTTTGCCCCTGCATTGTTTTTACCATCCCAGCTCACGGAATAGGCTCCCGCCGGATTATATTGATACGAAAGATTTTTCACTTCGTCACCCAATATATTATACACGGATACAGCTGTTTCGGCGGGACGGGTAAGTTCATACCCAATCTTCACATTATCATTGAAAGGATTTGGATAGGCATACGACTGAACAGGAGTAGGTATGGCTTCATTCACCGGCGTGGTAAGCAGTGAATCATCTTTAAGGATATCATGTATGTCGATCGATTCATCTCCGGGCTGGTAAAGCATAAACTGGAACGAATCAAAAAGCATTTCATCCTTGGTGCCTGTGCCTGCATTGACCAGTGCAGGAGGATTATTGGGATTGTTTGGATTGTTGGTAGTGTTGTCAAACAGGTGACTTCCACGCACCGTGTATCCCGTTGGAATTTTTACAAGTTTTCTAAATGTATAAAACCCCTGCCACTCAAAATCCCATTTATTAATTCGAATGAGGGGAATGGTGGAAGTTCCATTATCAGCCCAGTTGGTCATACTCTTACAAACCAGGTGTGAATGCGGAAAAGCCCCGAAGATCGAAACGGGAACAGTCAACCCTCCGCTCGATGGGTATTGAGCAGTAAAAGTAGGAGTAGTATTCGCAAGAATGGGCATGAACCAATTCTGCAGTATAGTTGAAACGAATACGGGCCGGATACCGGTAGCAGCCAAGGGATAAAAATACAGGCGAATCTGGGTACTGTCCAATTGTCCGGCAGTTCCGGGAGGATAATGGATCTGCAGAATAATTTTAGATCCTGCTTTTATTCGTATTCCCATTTTCAAAGGAGCTTTTCCGGGAAAAACAGTAGGCGCACCCCCTGGAGCATAAACATCCAGGTCAAAATCCCCGGGCTGAGCGAAACAGGATCCGCCAAGATCGCTATTAACTGTTCCGGTTGTATCTACTTTCACTACTACGTGGTGAACAATTTTAGGATTTCCCGGAACCACTTCAAATGCACGGACCACACGGTCAACAGTCAAACCGGTAGGCAACGCAAAGCAATCATATGCATTATTTGTACCTGCATTACTTGCGAATGTAGGTATTTGCAGAACCAGATCAGGCTTTCCTTTCAGCTGGTATTTTTTATACGTAGGTGCCGGAGGAGCAAGTGTGGTATCACCCTTCTGCGCTCCTGAACTTATCCAACTGAGTATGGCGTTCTTTTCCGATGTGGTAATTACCCGCTCATGAAGAAAACGGGAATACGTTGTATCGGGAGACCAGGGAGGCATTTTACCCGTGTTGAGATCGTATTGTATGGAAGAAGCGTAAGGATATGTTTGGCTGTAATTCATCATGGGGAAAGGAGCTCCGCCATCAGGATGGTGACAGGATGTGCACCGGCTGTAAAATATTCCGGCCACATCTTTATATACCAGTTGGGCAGATGCAGTTAAAGAAATCCCGACGATAAAGGACAAAATATAAAGTTTTTTCATGAGCGCGGCTGGTTATTGTATTATTGGTTGTTAGGATCCGTTGTCTTATTTAGTTGATGTTAAAATAACTTTTCCACTCGTTTCAGATTTCCCGGATCGGATAGTATAAAAATATATTCCCGGCGAAACCTTTGTTCCTGTATTGTTTTTGCCGTCCCAAATTACTGAAAATTTACCAGCCGTATTGAACTGATTCGAAAGGTCTTTGATTTTCGCTCCAAGAATATCATATACGGCAACGGAAACCATTGCAGGATGAGTAAGTTCATAACCGATCCTGACAAAATCACCAAACGGATTTGGGTATGCATACGAAGACAGGGGCGGTGAAGGAAGGTCATGTACATGTGTTGGTATTAACAATGTGTCGTGGGCCAATATGTCACCAATGTCTATCAGCTCATCATCTTTCTGATAATGCATCCATATAAATGAGTCGAAAAGCATTTCATCCGTGGTGCTTGTGCCGGCTTTCACCAGTTTGGGAGGATTATTCGGGTTATATGGATTGTTTGTGGTGTTATCATAGAAATGCTTTGCACCCAGCTTATACCCTGCCGGAACCTTTACCAAATGACGGTATGTATAACCATCCTGCAGGTCAAAATTCCATTTAGGAATATGCACAAATTTGATAGTATCGGCCGGATTTGCTTTAAATCCATACATGGTCATGCTCCTGTTTACCTTATGGGCATGCGGATGAACAGCAAAAACTGAAATCGGTGAAGAAAGGGTACCAATTATAGAAGGATACTGCCCAGTATAAGTAGCTGTTGTGTTGGCAGGTATATTCATCAGCCAGTTTTGCACATACGTGTTAAAGTAAACCGGACGGATTCCGGTGGCCGAAGGCGGATAGAAGTAAAAACGAATTTGTGTACTATCCAATTGACCTGCTGTTCCTACCGGATAATGAATTTGCAAAATTATTCTTGAATTTGCCTTTATACGAATTCCCATTTTTAAGGGAGCTTGACCTGGCAGAACTATCGGCGGACTTCCGGGAGCATATCCCCCGATTTCAAAGTCCCCCGGCTGATTAAAACAGCCCCCGGATAGATCACTGACTACGGTATTTGTAGTGTCAACAGAAACAACCACATGATGTACAATATTCGGATTACCGGGAACAATTTCTACAGCCCGCATGATACGATCGGTTGTTAAACCGGAAGGAAGAGAAAAACAGTTATAGACATCTGCTGTGGTCGCATTGCTTGCGAATGTGGGGATCTTTAAAATCAAATCAGGTTTCCCATTCAATTGGTACTTTGTATAAGTAGGGCGAGGAGGAGCAAGCGTGGTATCGCCTTTCTGGGCTCCTGAATTTATCCAGCTGAGGATAGCGTTTTTTTCCGATTTCGTAATAATACGTTCATGGAGGAAACGGGTATAGGTAGTATCTGCCGACCATGGAGGCATTTTTCCACTGAGCAAATCCGCCTGAATAGCTGCAGCCCAGGGATAAGTTTCACTGTAATTCATCATGGAATGCGGGTGCTGATTCTCATGATGACATGAAGTACAGCGATTGTAAAATATTCCGGCAACATCTTTATACACCAGCTGTGCCGACGCTGTTAAAGAAGTTGCAGTGATAAGAAGAATAGTATTTATTTTTTTCATTAAAATGATGTTTTTGGTGGTATGACGGATATATTCCTCGAATGTTACATGAAAAAATCAATTATTTTATCAATCCGGTTGTTACCTTCGCAACCCACATGACAACTAATGAATATTTAATTCTATCCGCTTCCAAAAAGGATATGCCAACCGTTGAACTCCTGGCGAAGGGGCTTGACCTGGATTGTGAAGATTTAGACTGGCCTCAATTCATAGTTGCAAAAAGAAAAAACAAGATAATTGGCTTTGGAAGGTTAAGGAAATATAATTTGCACAACCGGTCGGAAGAATACTTTGAAATAGCAACCGTGGGTGTACTGGCTGAAGAGCGTGAGAAGGGCCTTGGCTCAGCCATTGTAAAGGAATTAATAAGAAGGGGGCCTCCTGAAATATTTGTTACCTGTGTTATACCTGTTTTTTTTGAAAAATTAGGGTTTCATTTGACAAAACAATATCCCTCCGTACTTCAAAAAAAAGTTGATTTTTGTAAGTCCTATGATTTTAAAAACGATCAGATTTTTGTAATGAAACTGGTAAAGTAAAAGCAGTTGTATGTTCTGCCTGCCTCCAACCGGCAAAATATACCGATGAAAGTAAGAATATGGCAAAGCAGAATCCTAAAAAAATACAACAGCAAAAACAACCATCTGCACAAACGTTTGTTCCGGCTGTCCCTCCTATTTCACCTGTTACCTCATTTGGACAACAATCCATATTTATTGTTTTAATAGGGTTCATTATTTATTTTAATTCCTTTTCCAATAAATACGCGCTGGATGATGATATTGTGATGCGATTGAACGACTATGTACAAGAGGGATTTGCTGGTATCGGCAAGATAATGACAACGGATTCTTACGACAGCTTTTTTAAGTCCATGGGCTCCTCCGGTGAACTTTCAGGGGGCAGGTACCGCCCTTTATCCATTCTCACCTTTGCAGTGGAACAGCAATTGTTTGGAGAATGTCACGGAACACGCATGCTTGAAGTACGGGATTCCCTGGCAAATTACCAGTTAATGCAAATGAATCCAAATCTTGCCAATAAACTCATTGCAGAAAAAGTAGCCATTGAAGCACAAATCTCACAATCACACGAAAGCCTTGCCATGATCCGCCATATTGTGAGTGTATGTTTATACATTTTTTCTGTTGTTATGCTGCTTCTGTTACTACGCGATTATATATTTAAATATGCAAACTTGAAATTTATCCATCCCAACGATATAGCTTTTGTTACTGCTATTATTTTCCTGGTTCATCCTATTCATACCGAGGTAGTAGCCAATGTAAAAAGCCGCGATGAAATCCTTTCTTTTTTGTTCATTGTACTCACTTTCATTTATGTTTTCAGGCACACGGAAACAAAAGAATCAAAAGACCTGTTTCTTGGATTGTTATTTTTCTTTCTTGCGCTTCTCTCCAAAGAATGGGGTATTACTTTGGTTGCATTGATTCCCCTATCGTTTTATATTTTTCGAAAATTCCCTGTAGGGCAATGCATACGGCGTTCGCTACCTTACATTGGAGTAGCCTTTTTTTACATGCTGCTGCGCTATAAGTTTGTAGGTGCCGGTAAACAGGGAGAGATTACAGAAGTACTGAATAATCCTTTTGTATACGCAACATCTATTCAGGCACGAGCCACACAAATTTTTATTCTTATTAAATACCTTCGCCTGCTTATTTTTCCACATCCTTTATCCGCCGATTATTCCTGGAAAACCATCCCGTATAACGATTTTGGAGATATCCTGGTTTGGGTTTCTATTTTGGTCCATGCTGTGATTGTGTATTATTTATTTGTTCTCCTAAAGAAAAGAAGCTGGATAGCATTTGCTATCGCATTCTACCTTTCTCATCTTTTCCTCGTTTCCAATCTTGCCATGCCTATCGGAGCAACCATGGGAGAACGTTTAATCTATCACTCTTCTCTGGGATTTGTGATGGTGATAGCCTTTTTACTTTTAACCGGAGTTAATAAAATAACTTCCGATGCAGGCAATAAAAAGAAACTCCAGGTCCTGCTGCTTGTATTACTGGTAGTTCCCATGGGATACCGTACCATTGCACGCAATCCCAACTGGGAAACTGACAATATTCTTTTTATGCACGACGCATGGGTGGTACCTAACAGCGTGCTGGCAAACGGAAACTCGGGAAAAGCATTTATTGAATATGCGCAGAAAGACACCGTAAACCGTCAGAACTTTCTTGACTCCGCTATTTACCACCTCGAGAAAGCCGTTTCGCTTCATCCAAAATACGTCAATGGTTTTTTGAACCTCGGGCTTGCTTATTTTCAGAAAAAGGATCTGGATAAAGCAGAGTACTATTGGGGGTTTGCAAGAAAGTATTTTCCTACACATCCGTTCTTCAGGCAATCTTACGACCCTGCACTCGCCAGCGCTTTTGTAGACCGTGCAAAAAAAGAAGGGCAACAGGGAAATGTTCCCAAAGCCATAGAATACGTTACCCGTGCTTTGCGCTACGATAGCACCAACTCCGAAACATGGTACCATTATGGAGGTGCAAACTATTCAATAGGAAATCTGAATGAAGCGTATCGGGGATGGAGTAAATGTCTTCAACTAAACCCCAATAATGAAGAAGCAAAAAAGGGACTGGAATTTCTGCAACAAAGAACAAATTCCGCTCAGCCAACTACTGCAAATCAACCTAAATAAAACGTTTCCATATGAAAAAAAATCTAATCCTCCTTTTACTTTCGTTGCTTCCGTTTGCACTCCTGGCGCAAACTCCGAAAAAAGGTCCGCTTGACGGAAAAACTTTTATAGTTGAAATATTTAAAGACGGAAAAAAGAAGCCAATGGATCCGGATGAATTCAAATTTGCAGCAGCTAAATTTAAAAGTAAATTTTTTGCAGAACAATGGGGATTTAAACAAGGCCTGTATCAAATAACTTCCATTGATTCAACCAATGCTGCAGTGAAAATTTATTCCTGGACGGCAGAAACCATCAGCGATATAAAAGAAGTAACAACCTGGAAGGGTACTATTAATGGAGAAGATCTTGAAGGAACCTCTGAGATGGTGGATGAAAAAGGCAAAATACAATATACCTTCACTTTCACCGGAAAGTTAAAAGGCAAACCAGGAAAGAAGTAATGCTTCAGGTCAGGTAATCAGTTTGCCTCCAGTACTTTTAATAATTCGTCCAGCTTGGGGGTAAGGATAATTTCTGTTCTTCGGTTTTTTGCACGGGCTTCTTTTGTTTTACTGTTATCAATCGGGAAAAACTCTCCTCTTCCGGCTGCAGTTAGTCTTTTGGGATCGGTTGAGCTGTTCTGAGTAATTATTTTTACAACCGAGGTTGCCCGAACAGAACTGAGATCCCAATTGTCCTTAACATCTCCCAATCCCTTCATAAGAACATCGTCCGTATGCCCCTCTACCATCACATTTATATCCGGGTTTGTTTCCAATACTTTTGCAAGCTTCTTTAAAACTTCCACTCCTTTTGGCTCTACTGCCCATTTACCACTTTGAAAAAGCAGGCTTTCATCCAACGAGACGTATACCTTACCATTCTTTTGAGTTACAGTCAGTCCTTTTCCTTCAAAGCCAAGCAGTGCATCCGATACCTTCTTCTTCAGTGCATTTACGGCTTCCTCCTTCTGTTTTAATACATCTTCCAACTCTTTTACACGTTCTTCACGTTTTTTAAGTTCTGCCGTAAGTGCATCCAGATCGGTTTTCTTCTTGTCCAACTCTGCTTTTAATACTTTCAGGTCATCCTCTCTTTTCTGCAATTGCTCTTGTGTGACCGAGAGTTGCCCGCTTAATTTTTGACTTTCCGAATTACTTCCGGCCAGCAATTTATTATACTTGTCAAGCAAGGTTTCATTGAGCTGGTTCAGTTTATCGTATTTCCCCGTAAGATTTCTGTAATTAGTGCCCGTTATAGCCGTGTCTTTCTGTAATCCCGCTATCTGCTTTTCCGCTTCAGTCATTTTATTCTTTAATTCATTCATCTGAGTTTCCAATGTCTGAGAAGATGCTTTATAGTTTGCCAATTCCTTTTCACAATTTTCGCGCTTCGTTTTTTCATCTTTTAACTTGTTTGCGGGAACACACCCAAAAAACACAGCAAAGAGAATAACACAATATTTTTTCATTGTTTTAATTTTTATAAATTCTGGTTACAATGGTCAATATTAACGCATTTCCGAACGATCCGGGAGCGAAAAACAGCCAATTATCAACATCCGGCTGCTAACAATTATAGGAGATGGCGCCGAAACATTTCCGCAGGTTACTCGTTAAATAATCTGCGGAGTTATACAGCGGTAATACCTGTGTTTTAAAGTAAAAACGCTATCTATGGCAGAACTAAGCAAAAATTGGCTTACGGAAAGGCATATAGATTTTGAATACAAAAAATATATATTGCTTTCTTATCTGCAGGATGTAAGCCGGAATTTTAGCGCTACGAAACTTTATCCCTGGCTCGCGGAACTGATAGATCATTACAAAAGCGCTATTTCCGTAAAAGAGAACAAGTTTAACCTCAAAAAATATTTCCCCCAGCGCCTTTCAAAAATTGATGCAAAAGGACAACTTGCGTTTGAACATATTGTAAATGACGATGAATTAATGCTGGAATTAGAAAGCATCATTGAATATGCCATTCCCCAGTTCCAGCAAAAAGTGGATGAGGGAAAAAATATTTACGATATCGTTGAGGACCATGTTTTGATTCAACCCATTGGTTTAATTCCCCTTAATTCTGAATTCGGTTATATGTTCCTGAAAGGCGGAAAGACTGCTGCAACCAATGTCTATGAATACCAGATAACATTTTTTGAAAATGCGAATGAAAAATTTAAAGCAATACACACACACTTTGTTAAGGTCTTCGCAAAAAACATTTCTACTACCTTTCAATCGATTAAAAGCGATATGTTACGAGAAAATAAACACCTCCCCAACCCGGCTGCATATTCCATAGAAACCGAAATGAACCTGCCACTTGAAGAAACTTTTCTCCCTATTGCCAAAAGAATGCTGGTAAAACATCTTTCAGGCGAAAGGAGACTGGAAAAGTAGATTAGCTGATGCTTTGAGAAAGAGAGGGCATGAGTATAGGTTTATACCCTATACGCTCATCCTAATTTTATCACCTACTTTTTTACTTCCTCCGGTACAAAATAAACCCGTGTCATATCACGGTGTTCCATACCGTTCACGAAGAAGTCTTTTACGTTGGTTTGCACAAGACGATAATTTTCATCGTAAAAAACAGGCATCATGGCTCCTTCGTCAATCGCTATCTGGTCCGCCTGCATGTAAAGCTCAAAACGTTTTTTATCATCTGTTTCCTTCATAGCCAATGCGAATAAAGAATCGTATTTGGCATTTTTAAATCTTGTGGTATTCACATAGGAGTTATCCGATGGATTTTCAGGTATGTGAGCGCTATACAACAACGTTAAAAAAGTTTCAGGATCAGGATAATCTGCATTCCAGCCCATACGCCAGAATAACGTCTGCCCGCTTTCCACTTTGCTAAGATGTTGTGGCATAGGAAGCGTTTCAATGCTTATATCAATATTCAGATTCTCTTTCAGCATCGCCTGAACAACCTGTGCGGTAAGAACATTTCGGTCGCCTCCCCCGCTGTTTATCTGAAGAGTAATTTGTGGAAATCCCTTTCCATTGGGATATCCCGCCTCAGTCAGAAGTTTTTTAGCCAGATCAGGGTCATAGGTATGTCCTTTTATTGCCTTAAAATTGTATCCTTTCGATTCAAAACCGGAAGCAGGGGGAACTATTCCGTAAATAGCCGGAATACCTTCTCCTTTCAGAGTATAATCAACTATTTTGGACCTGTCAATGGCGTGATTGAAAGCCAAACGTACCCGCTTATCATTGAACGGTTTCATGAAGTTTAAAAATCCTATGTAAAAAAGATCGAGCGCAGGAGCTACTTGTAATTCAAAAGGCATGTTTTCCTTTGCCTTATCAATATCGGCAAGTATATCTCCAATATTCTCCGTAGGGATACGGTAAAGCAGATCTAAGTTTCCCTTTTTAAATTCAAGAAATTCCTGTTTTTTCTCTTTTATAAAAGAAAACCGAACGGCATCCAGGTAAGGAAGTTGATTTCCATCTTCATCCTTATCCCAGTAATCAGGATTTCTATTCAAAATTATTGTTTCTCCCTCTTTCACCGTCTGAAGCACAAACGGACCGGTACCAACAGCCCTTGTGCGCATTCCATCCTCGCCATATTTATCAAAGGCTTCCTGAGGGAATAAATACCCCCCCGTCATAGCCAGGATGTTCAGGAATCCTGCAAAGGGGCTGGTAAGTGTAATTTCCAAAGTGTAATCATCAATAACCTTTACACCGCTGACACCTTCAGCCAGGGGTTTCTTCTCTTTTGTTGATTGATAATATTCATCTGCTCCCTTAACTCTTTTTTTAAAGGTGACATCGTACAATTGATTCTGAGGGCTTACGGTGCAAAGCTTATCAAAACACCATTTAAAATCCTTTGCAGTAACCTCACGCCCTTCTCCACCGGGAAAACATTCGTCGTTGTGAAACTTAACCCCCTTCCGGATTTTGAAAGTCCATACGGTAGCATCTGCGTTTTTAGTCCAGCTTTCAGCAAGGGCCGGAACAACGGATAGATCCTTCTGAGATAATTTTATAAGCCCTTCATAGAATTGATTTGCTATACGATGCGAAGTAACGTCAGCGATACTTAACGGATATAAATTTCGAAAGTCTTCTACTTCGTTCATGCGGAAAACTCCGCCTGCAAATTTTCCGTTATCAAGTTTCCTGAGTCCGCCTTCCGTAGCTGTTTCCTGTCCGCAGGAATAAACAAGTACCAGGACGATAAAGGGTAAAATGAATTTTTTCATGGGATTAGGGGTACAAAAATATATCCGTTTTATTGCCACCACAGTGGTAGATAAGCGTAAGATGCAAATATAAACTTTAATTTATTTTCACAATGTATTTTGTAAGTACGCCCCATATGCCTGTTTAAATATCTACCTCTACCATTAACGGGCAATGGTCGGAATGCTTTGCTTCGGGAAGAATAACCGAACGCCTGAGTTGTTTTTCGAGCGGGGTACTTGCCAGATGATAATCAATCCTCCATCCCAAATTTTTTGCTCTTGCATTTGCCCGGAAACTCCACCAGGTGTAATGGTGCGGTTCATTATTAAAATACCGGAATGTATCGATGAACCCGCTTTTAAGAAACCGGTCAATCCATTCCCTTTCCTGAGGAAGGAAGCCGGTTGTGTTGGCATTGGCCACCGGGTTATGAATATCTATAGGTTTGTGACAGATATTGATATCCCCGCAAATGATAAGTTTGGGGCGTTTCTTTTTAAGCACATCAATGTATCGCTGAAAATCATCCAGAAATGCATATTTAAAACCCTGGCGTATATCGCCCATGGTTCCAGAAGGGAAATAAACACTCATTATGGAAATATCTCCAAAATCTGCACGAATAACTCTTCCTTCTTCATCGTATTTTTTTATCCCGCAACCATATTCCACATGATCGGGTTTCTTTTTTGAAAAAATAGCAGTTCCGCTATACCCTTTTTTTTGGGCGGGATTCCAATATGTAAAATCATGAAGCTTATCGTGAATTTCCTTGTCCAATTGTTCAGGATGGGCCTTTATTTCCTGAAGGCATACAACATCGGCATCCGCATTTTTCAACCATTCGATCAATCCCTTACTTACCGCTGAGCGGATCCCATTTACATTGTATGAAATGATTTTTGCCACAAGAAACAAATGTAGCAATTGCTCGTTATCTGAAACGAATTACGCAACTTTGCCTATCCATAAAATAAGAACATATTTCGGGTTATCAGGGCAATATTTCCATAGACTACTTATCGCTTGTAGCTTATGGCTTATTGCAATTAACTATTCATTTTCTCAATCAAACCAGCGCACAAGACTTATCCCGCACAAGGACACAACACGCCTCGATACCTTGAGCTTGATCCCCGGTACCGTTATACTGAAAAAACAAAATGGAGCAACACTTGACTCATCTGCCTATAAAATTGATTATGTCAATGCTTTGCTGATTTTGCCTGTATCCATTAACTGGAGCGAAAAGGATTCTGTTTTGATTTCTTATGCAGTGTTCCCATACTACTTTGCCAAAAATTATCATCGTAAAGATTTAAGACGAATTCAAAACAATCAATATGGGACCCCGTATGTGTATGCGCTGGATAAGAACAAAGACGTAGATTTTTTTAAAACCGAAGGGCTTACAAAAAGCGGAAGCATTTCCCGTGGAATTTCGTTTGGAAATAACCAGGATGTTGTTCTTAACTCGAATTTGAATTTGCAGTTAGCAGGACGGCTAAGCGACAACATGGATATCCTGCTGGCTGCTACCGATCAGAACATTCCCGTTCAGCCGGAGGGGAACACGCAGCAATTGCAGGAATTCGACAAAGTGTTCCTCCAGGTTGGAATAAAAGATCTTCCCCTGAAAGGAAAAACAACCGTTACAGCAGGTGATTTTCAGATCACAAAACCAAACGGGTATTTTATGAATTTCAATAAAAGGTTGCAGGGGTTAAGTTTCCGGTCACAGATTGAAAATAGTAAGACGGAAAACTTTCTGACAACTGCAAGCGTTGCTGTATCAAAAGGGAAGTTTGCAAGAAACATTTCTATTGAAAGTTCCTATGGAAATTCATTCAACGGACAAAAACAAGAGCGAAACCAGGGCCCTTATAAACTCCGCGGTGCGGAAAATGAACAATACATTGTTGTGCTGGCAGGAACGGAAACTGTCTACCTGGAAGGGAGACTGCTTGAACGGGGCCAGGAGAACGATTATATAATAGATTACAACACGGCAGAGATCAGTTTTACACCTAAAAACCTGATCACAAAAGACAAACGTATAGCTGTGGAATTTCAATATTCAGATAAAAATTATGCACGCTCTCTGCAGCACGCAGGAACGGAATATCAAAGTAAAAAGATAAAAGCCCGAATAAATATTTTTTCCGAGCAAGACAACAAGAACAAACCGCTTCAGCAGGAACTTAGTGAATCACAAAAGCTTTTGCTGGCTTCGATAGGAGATACGCTGCAAAATGCCGCATGGCCTTCGGCCGATAGTATTGCCTTCAACCACACGGAAATTTTGTATGCCAAGAAAGACTCGGCTGCAGGGACTTTTTTTTATCCCGGCATCTACGTTTATTCCACAGATAGCTCCAAAGCCCATTACCGGTTGAACTTTTCGTTTGTGGGTGCCAATAAAGGGCATTACGCTGTCAAACAGTCGTCTGTTAACGGAAAAGTATACGAATGGCTCCTTCCCGATACAAGTACGGGGCAGCTTCGCGGCTCTTATGAACCGGTGATCCTGCTTCTTGCCCCCAAGCAAAAACAGATGGTAACAGCCGGAATTGATATTGCGTTTTCGGAAAAATCCAAACTTACCGTGGAAGGGGCCGGGAGTAATTACAACATCAATACTTTTTCAGAACATGATAAAAGAAATGATAAAGGATTTGCCGGGAAACTGAATTGGGATAGTAAAATCCGCCTCTCACGTCCCTATTCTTTTATTCCGGAAGGAAAAGACACCGTTAAAACTCCCCTCCCCTCCCCGCCTGAGGATAAAGATGCGGAAAAATGGTTTTTACTGACAAATATAAATTACGAATACCTTCAGAGAACTTTCTCCGGAATTGAACGCTTCCGCAATGTTGAATTTGACCGTGACTGGAACAGGGGCAGCCTCCTGCAAGCAGAAGATCAGCATATCCTTGGTGGAAAAATTGGTTTTTCAAAAAAAGAAAACCTGATTATCTATGATTATAGATCCCTCATCGAAGGGAATTTCTATCAGGGAATGAGGCATGGCATCGCTGTAAATCTCGGAACCAGGGGATTTCTGCTGAACGGTGACGGAAGTTACCTGGATTCCAGATCTCATTTAAACACCACAGGCTTTCTGCGGCATCGCGTTTCGTTATCGAAAGCGCTGAAAATTCAAAACTCAAAGCTCCAGGCCGGAATCCGGGAACAACAGGAAGAAAATATTTTCAAGCTAAAAAACCCTGATTCCCTTGTATCCGGAAGCATACGATTCATGGAATGGGAACCGTTTATAGAATTACAAGACTCTTCCAATAATAAGTACATGTTAAATTACAAGCAAAGAATGGACTATGGCTTGAGTACTTCTTCAGGTATTTCAGAATTACACCGCTCAACTTTTGCCGAAAGCTATGGTGGGAAAATTGAGCTGATAAGCAATCCGAAGAGTCAATTCCGTGTTACCGGGAATTATCGCAGCCTGAAAATCCTGGACAGCACCATTGCCGCACAAAAACCGGAGAACACGGTTATTGGCAGAGCAGAATATAATTTTTCGCTGTTAAAGGGCTTTTTCTCTTCCGGTACATTTTACGAAATAGGATCCGGATTGGAAGCAAAAAAGGAGTTCATTTACCTGGAAGTAGCACCCGGTCAGGGAACACATATATGGAACAGCTCTACTGACTATAATGGCAATGGCATAAAGGAGCTGAACGAATTTGAAATCGCATTGCCTAATGAAGGTAATTATATAAAAGTCTGGATTCCTACCGATGACTACATAAGCACTTACACCAACCAATTCAGCGAAATCTTTACTATAAAACCCGATGCAACATGGAATAACAAAAAAGGAATACGGAAAATCATATCCCTTTTTACGAATCAAACTGCTTACCGCACTGACCGAAAAACTACAAATACGAATTTGTCTATTGCATACAATCCCTTCCTGTCTGATACCAGGGATAGTACGCTCACAACCCTCAATTCTTCTTTGCGAAATACCATTTTCTTTAACCAAACAGATCCTGTATTCGGAATGGATTTTACCTGGCAGGATGTACAAAATAAAACGCTTCTGATTAACGATACTGCATTCCGTACGCATACAACCCGAGAAACAAAAGCCCGCTGGAACATTAACCGGCAATGGACCCTTCAGGGCTCTTACAAAAACGGAATCAAGCAGAATGATTCAAAGTTCTTTTCTACACGTAATTACAACATTGTTTATTTTGAAGCGGAACCAAAAGTGAGTTTCCAGTCCGGATCATCTGTTCGAATCAGTTTATCCTGTAAATACTCCGAAAAAGAAAATACCATTGTAACTCAACGGCTAAAAGCTACCGCCCGCAATTTTGGAAGTGAAATAAAATACAATGCTCTGAACAAAGGCAGTTTGAACATGAAAATAAATTTTATACAAATTCATTATAACGATACGGAAAATTCTTCTCTGTCCTACGAAATGCTGGACGGATTAAAAGCAGGAAAAAATTATACCTGGGGAATAGGATACAGCAGGACCCTTGCCAGTAACATACAGCTTACGTTGACCTACGACGGAAGGCAATCTCCCGGGATAAAAACCATTCATACGGGGAATGCCCAGGTAAGAGCGTATTTTTGAAAGCAGGATAAGGAAAAATATTTTACCGTAAGCTCCGTAGCTTATACCATGGTCCGGTTGCAATAGGTAGCCTTTTCGAATTCACGGATGTTGATCGAAATAACAGGAACTTCAGGGAACATGGATTTTAATTTTTTTATTATTTCACGCGACAAATTAGCTTTTTGATCGGTATTTCTGCCTTCCATAATATTTCCAAACACATGTATAAAATCCGATTTCGTATTTCCAACGGTAAAATCCCTGAATGAACGTATTCTGACCTTGATATCTCCTTTTTTAAAAAGCCCTGTTAATTCGGCAGTATCGTGTACAGCCTTCAATATATCTTCCGGAGTTTGAATGATCAGTACGTTCTCCGAACAATCAACTATGAAATGTGGCATTGTATTTTTTTAATAGAAAAACCCAACGTTACTGCCGCACTTACTCAGTACGCTCTCACATTTTTTCCCTGCATGTAATTGATAAAAGAGCGGTTAGCCACTTTGTTGCCTCCCGGAGTCGGATAATCTCCTGTGAAATACCAATCGCCCTTGTGGTTAGGGCAAGAGGCATGAAGCCCTTCTATCGATTGATAAATGATCTGCACCTTCGCATTCACATTGGCAGGCAATAGCAGCTCCGTAACCTTATCGGAAATCTCCTGCGGAGTAAATGGCCTATAAATATCTTTCACTACGTTACGGATTTCAGCCAGTGGTTTTGCATTCTCCGCCAGGGCCTTTTCCAGTATTTCATCCAGAAAGTTCTCTTTGTATTTTGATTTAAGCAATTCCACTGCTGCACGGAATGCAACCAGGTCTCCCATGCGCGCCATGTCGATTCCGTAACAATCGGGGAAACGAATTTGCGGTGCCGAAGAAACGATTACAATTTTTTTAGGTCCAAGCCGGTCAAAAATCCGAATGATGCTTTGCTTGAGGGTTGTGCCGCGAACAATGGAATCGTCCAGAACAACAAGGTTATCTTCTCCCTTGCGAATGACACCGTAAGTCGTATCGTACACATGTGCCACCATATCGTCGCGGTGCGCATCGGCAGTAATAAAAGTACGGAGCTTAGCATCTTTGATAGCAATTTTTTCCTGGCGGGCACGGAAAGAAACAATTTCATGTACTTCGTCCATCACCTCTGCCAAAGGACGGTTAGATTCCTTGGATGCAAAAAGCTTTCTTATCTCGGTAGTTTTCCACCCGTCCAAATAGCTTGATATTCCCTGCATCAGCCCGATAAAAGCAACTTCGGCCGTATTCGGGATGAAAGAGAACACCGTATTGCGCAAATCACTGTCTACCGATTTTAATACAGCGGGACATAAGGCAAAGCCCAGGTTCTTTCTTTCTTTATAAATGTCTGCATCGCTTCCACGGGAAAAATAAATACGCTCAAACGAACAGGATTTTTTTGTTTTCGGTTCCAGCACTTCCTTTTCGGATATCGTGCCATTTGATTTGATGATGAGCGCATGGCCGGGTGTTATCTCTTTTATTTTTTCAATCGAAATATTAAAAGATGTCTGAATTGCTGGCCGTTCAGAAGCTACTATTGCAATTTCATCGTCGTAATAATAATACGCAGGGCGGATGCCGTTGGGATCCCGTAACACGAATGCATCCCCATGACCCAGCAACCCGGCCATGGCATAACCTCCGTCAAATTTTTTGGTGGCATCCTTCAATATTTTCTGAACATCCAGGTTCTCAATGATCTTTTTGGTTATTTCCCGGTTAACAAGACCTTCTTTGTGATATTTATTAAACAATGTCTGATTCTCCTCATCCAGAAAATGCCCGATCTTTTCCATTACTGTAACAGTATCCGCTTTTTCTTTGGGATGTTGCCCGAGCTCAACCAGCTGCTGGAACAGCTCTTCCGTATTGGTGAGATTAAAATTACCTGCTACTACAAGATTACGCGTCATCCAATTATTCTGACGAAGAAACGGATGACAGTATTCAATCCCGCTCTTGCCATAGGTACTGTAGCGCAGGTGGCCCAGAAACAACTCTCCGGTGAATGCAACGTTCTTTTTCAGCCAATCGGGATCTGAAAGTTTTTCAGGTCTGTTCTTGTCCAGGTCTACAAACCGTGAATTTATTTTCTGAAATATCTCTTCAAGCGCATTGTGGGAAGTGGACCGATAACGGCTTATGTAACGTGTACCAGGATCAACATTAAATTTTATGTTTACAACACCGGCGCCATCCTGTCCCCGGTTACGTTGCTTTTCCATGAGAAGATAAAGCTTGTTTATCCCAAAAAGTGCGGTACCGTATTTTTCGCGATAAAACGAGAGTGGCTTGAGAAGTCGGAGAAGTGCGATGCCGCACTCATGCTTGATGGAATCACTCATAATCCGGGGCAAAGATACAAAAATCAGGTGGTATAAAGGACCTTAGAACAACAGATAAATCCTAAATGCCTTTGACCCGCTCGATCAGTTTTGAGAAGCCATAAAAGCGCATTTTACTCCATGAATTCTGCTTAATTTCAATACCATAGGGTGAGGAAGCATCTTTTTTAAGGACAAAAGAAAACGCAAAATTCCTTTTGTCAGCATTGCAATCAAATTCTCCCGAAAATGCAAAACGGAGGTCATTAAAACGAAGTTCGTTATCGTAATTCGTAAAACAATAATACCCGTTGGAAAAACGTATGAGTTTCTGCACCATAACATTATGAAGCAAATCCCCGGCAAGAGAATCGTTCCGGGGCACAAAAGCAAACTGTACATTTTTTGTATGATCCAAATGTGAATAGAATCCCACCCAGTAGCCGTCCGTATCTTTAGCAAATACATTCCACAGGATAGTGTTGAATGGGGTTGGGCCTGTTATATAATCCGAATAAGGTAACTGTTGTTTCCGGAGAGAATCGGTAAATACTTTATTAATAACTAATTTATTTCCAAGGGCCAATAATAAAAATAGACTGCTTGACCATAATCCAAATTTTGCCCAAAAAATTCTTCTCCCCGAATTTATTTTTAACACAAGTAATGCAATAAATCCGATCAGTAACGGAAGTGTATACAGCGGTTCAATAATGAACAGCGAAGTAAATTGTGCACGGTAATGACTGAATGGCTCAGCTATTCCGGTACCGTACATGGTACATGAATCAAGAACAGGGTGAGAAAGGATTGTAACAAAAAACATGAACGTCCATGAGGCTCTCCCCCCTTTTTTCTCTTCCGGAATAGGATATATCCGTGAAAACAGCCACCCCAGCAGCGGCGTGACCATTATAATAAAAAGGAAGGAGTGCGTAATTCCGCGGTGTATCAATAACCCGTCGATGGGATGGAAAAAGGGCGTGAAAAAAACATCAATGTCGGGGAGACTGGCCGCAAGAGCACCCCATAGCATTGCCTTTTTGCCTGTTTTTTTACCCAGCAGGAGCTCACCGACCGCAGCACCGAAGACGATATGTGTAAGGGAGTCCATTCTACATCTGCAGAGAGAGCAAAGTTTGTACTTTCGTAAAGATTATTTATGGAAGCACGAAAATACCTTTTATTCATTCTTGGCGTTATTCTCATTAGTTCTGCCATTTGGTACTTCAGCAATATTTTTCTTTATATCATCGTGGCGGCTATCTTATCTCTCATAGGACAGCCCGTAGACCGGTTTTTCGGCAATATCAGAATCGGAAATTTTAAATTATCGGAAACTGTTTCTGCGGCGCTTGCATTTTGCTCGTTATTGTTTGTTTTCTTTCTTCTGGCAATAATATTCGTCCCTTTAATTACAGAAGAGGCACAAATACTTTCCTCCATTGATCCAAGTGCTGCTATTGCTTCAGCACAGGAACCTTTAAAAAAAGTAGAACAGATCCTGCAGGGTTTTAACATTCATTACAGCTTTTCCGATCTGCAACTTTACTTTCAGGAAAAACTGGCATCTGTACTGACGGTAACTAACATTACCCTTTTTTTTAATCATTTCATTGCTGCATTGGGTAATTTTTTAGGTGCTTTTTTTGCAATCTCTTTTCTCACGTTCTTTTTTTTGAGAGACGAAAAGAAAATTGTGGATGCCATTACATCGGCTGTTCCCGAGAGCTATTCCGAAAAAGTGAAAAATGTTCTGGTTCACTCAGAACATATGCTGAAACGTTATTTTATCGGGGTGTTTATAGAGATCCTGCTGGTCATTGCATTTCTTTCTATCGGGCTTTCCATCGCAGGAATTGAACACGCGCTGCTTATTGCCCTTTTTGCCGGGATCGTAAATGTTATTCCCTATGTGGGGCCACTGATCGGAACGGGTTTCGCACTTTTTATTGGTTTTACCACCAATCCGGATATGACCATGGCAGGAATTTCCGGAAAGATCCTCATTGTATCACTGGTGGTACAGGTTGCGGATGGAATTTTACTCCAGCCTCTTATTTATTCCAACTCCGTAAAAGCTCATCCGCTGGAGATTTTCCTGGCTATCCTGGTGGGAGCAACAATAGGGGGAATTGGCGGAATGATCCTTGCTGTGCCTTCTTATACGGTACTGCGGGTTATAGCAAGGGAGTTTTTCATTCACTTCCGGTTTGTGAAGCAACTGACAAAAAAGTTTGATGTGAAAAATTAGCGGTGCCAGAGCCCTTCCTCAAACTTAAAAATATCCTCCTTTATTCTTTCAGATTCTAAAAGTGCTTCCTCACCTTTTGCGTATGCCGAAATAGGCCTGCCATATACATTGGATTCTTTCTGAATATAGCTGCTGAAAAACCGTTTCTGAAATAGCTCGTCAAAATTCCTCCGGTCGGAATCATTGAATGGATTGTATCCTTTAAATTCAGCAAAATAATTCCTGCAATCAGGATAACTTAGCCAGAAAAGCGGCTTATATCCAAATCTATCCATTTCCGGATCTTCTATTATGATTACCGGGGCAATAGCCATAATTCTGACTTCCAGTACAGATCGCTGCTTATCAAAAAACCAAATTTCCTTTATCCAGTATTGTGCTATTTGTTCCGGCTTGATGGTATCCTGCATGGTAACCAGGTTTCCAAGGGGATCCAACAAAGAATTGCCGACAGAATCTTTTACATCTATGGTTTCTGTCATCCGGCTTTTTGCCTCCGGCAATTTCAACCGGGAGCCTAACTCATTGGTGAAAATGTCGTATTCATATACTTCCTTGATCTTTCCTGCATATATGCCTTTTTGTATAATGCGAAAAAGAGATTTCCGGTTTGGCAGCTCGTCCAGCGGATAAAAAAATGGCAAATTAATTTTTTCGCGAAGGTCTATTACTCTCCAGATCTCTTTAGACCACATTATATCGGCTTCGCGTACATACGGATAGAGGATCGGCCGGGATAATGTATCCTGGGCAATAACCTGCATGTCCTTCCTGCCGAGAAGGCCTAAAAGAATACATCCGTATATGGCAATGCGTTTTCTCACTGAGAGATTTTTTATTCCGGCGCAGGATTACCCAGGGTATTTTTCTTTTCATCCTTAGTTGATTATAAACGACGATGCGGTGGTAAATATTGTAACAGGGGGTAATAAAAAAAGCCCCTCCACCGATTGATGAAGGGGCCTTTTTGGTTTTTGCTCCGATGCTCTTAGTATCTGTAATACTCCGGTTTAAACGGACCTTTTTTATCCACTCCGATGTATTTTGCCTGCTCATCAGAAAGAGTATCCAATTCTACTCCTATCTTTTTCAAATGAAGACGTGCTACTTTTTCATCAAGAGTTTTTGGCAATGTATACACCTTATTCTCGTATTTGGAAGAATTTGCCCAAAGCTCCAGCTGCGCAAGCGTTTGATTGGTAAATGAATTGCTCATCACAAAAGACGGATGTCCCATAGCACAACCCAGATTCACCAAACGGCCTTCGGCAAGAACGATGATGTCTTTTCCATCCACCGTGTACTTATCCACCTGAGGTTTGATTTCCACTTTTGATTTTCCATGGTTTTTGTTTAACCAGGCCATGTCAATCTCATTATCAAAGTGACCAATGTTACAAACGATGGCATTGTGCTTCATTGCTTTGAAATGACGATCGGTAACGATGTTGTAGTTGCCTGTTGCAGTTACAACGATGTCTGCCTCTTTTACGGCATCGTCCATCTTTTTCACCTCGTAACCTTCCATGGCGGCTTGTAATGCGCAGATAGGGTCAATTTCAGTAACAATCACACGTACCTTAGAATCTTTGAGTGATTCTGCAGAACCTTTTCCAACATCACCGAACCCCGCTACCACCGCAACCTTTCCGGCTAACATCAGGTCGGTTGCTCTGCGGATAGCATCTACCAAAGATTCTCTGCAGCCGTATTTATTATCAAATTTTGATTTTGTAACTGAATCGTTTACATTGATCGCAGGGATGGGAAGCGTTCCTTTCTGCATTCTTTCATACAAACGGTGAACCCCGGTAGTTGTCTCCTCTGAAAGACCTTTTATTCCTTTGATCAGCTCAGGATATTTATCAAATACCATGTTTGTCAGGTCACCTCCATCATCCAGGATCATATTTAACGGCTTTCTTTCTTCTCCGAAAAAAAGTGTTTGCTCAATACACCAGTCGAATTCTTCGGCATTCATTCCTTTCCATGCATAAACAGAAATGCCCGCAGCAGCGATTGCCGCAGCAGCATGATCCTGTGTAGAGAAAATATTACACGAGCTCCAGGTAACTTCAGCACCCAATTCTTTTAACGTTTCGATAAGCACAGCCGTCTGTATAGTCATATGCAGACATCCTGCTATGCGTGCTCCTTTCAATGGTTGTTGTTTTCCGTATTCTTCCCGCAGAGCCATTAAACCCGGCATTTCCTGCTCGGCCAGTTTAATTTCTTTCCTGCCCCACTCTGCTAACGCGATATCTTTTACTTTATGTTTTACAAATTTGCTCACCTTGGTTGCTGACATTTTCGTTGATTTATTAGTTTGTTATTGTTTTATTAGAAAGGACGGCGAAGATAAACAAAATTGGCAACTGGTCCTTTAGCAATACTGATCAAATGCCATTTTCAGGTTATCCGCTATCATTTCGGCCGATCGGCCTTCGATGTGGTGCCGCTCTACAAAATGCACAAGCTTGCCATCCTTGAATAAGGCAATGGAAGGAGAGGACGGAGGATAAGGCAGAAAATGCTTACGCGCCTGTGCAACAGCCTCTGTATCAACGCCTGCAAAAACAGCAGCAAGCTTTGTAGGACGTTTTGCATGATGTATGGCAAGTTTTACGCCCGGGCGTGCCGCACCGGCTGCACATCCGCATACAGAATTTACAACTACCAAGGTGGTGCCTTTGGATGCAATGGCATTTTCTACTGCTTCTGTAGTTAACAGGTCTTCAAATCCTGCGGAAGAGAGTTCCGCTTTCATCGGTTTTACAAGTGCTTCGGGATACATATTAAAAATTTAATGTTTAAAGTTTGAGCTTTAAAGTTAAGAATAATCCGTTATTCCATTCGTATATTCGTATTGCAATGGTATTAAATTACATATGGATTGCTTTTTTCCTGATCGCATTTGTCGTTGCATTCATAAAAGTCGTACTTCATTTTTGCGGATTTCCTGAGTTTGGAGGGCTGGGAGTTTTTCAGGCCATTGTCACTTCTGCCTTTGATACCTCCAAAGTTGCTTTTGAGCTATGCCTGGGCCTCACGGGTTTAATGACCCTTTGGCTGGGCATTATGAAAATAGGCGAGGAAAGCGGCCTTATCCGTTCATTCTCCCGGTTTGTAAGTCCTTTTTTCAGTCGCTTATTTCCCGAAATCCCTAAAGACCATCCTGCTATGGGCAATGTGCTGATGAATTTTTCAGCCAACATGCTGGGGCTTGACAATGCAGCCACTCCGCTGGGATTGAAAGCCATGAATAGCTTGCAGGAACTCAACCCTCAAAAAGATACTGCCTCTAACTCGCAGATCATGTTCCTGGTGCTCAACACAGCAGGCCTCACCCTTATTCCTGTAAATATTATTTTGTATCGCACGCAGGCGGGAGCTGCAAATCCTGCAGATGTATTTATTCCCATCCTGCTTGCCACTTTTGCTGGAACAATTGCAGGATTGCTTTCGGTTTCTTTTTATCAGCGTACAATTCTTAAGCCTATGCTTTTTGTTTACCTGAGTGTGTTTGCTGTTTTTATTACAGGCATCAGCTGGTTTTTCAGTACGCTTACAGATGAACGACTGCAAAAAGCATCTTCTCTTTCTGCCAACTTTGTAATTTTTTCGGTGATAGCACTTTTTATTGCTGTTGGATTTTTTCGAAAAATAAATGTGTACGAAACTTTTATTGAAGGTGCAAAAGAAGGATTCAGTACTGCTATTCGTATCATACCCTACCTCGCAGCCATCCTTGTGGGAGTAGCCGTTTTCCGGGCTTCAGGTGCAATGGATTATTTGCTGAAGGGAATGTCCTGGCTTTTTATGGGGGCTGATTTTGTACCTGCCCTGCCAACAGGACTCATGAAATCCCTGAGCGGCTCCGGTGCCCGCGGACTTATGTTTGACGCTATGCGTCCGGTGGCGGAAGGAGGTTACGGCCCCGATTCTTTTGTGGGACGACTGGTTTGTATTTTCCAGGGTTCATCCGATACCACCTTCTATATTCTTGCTGTTTACTTTGGATCTGTTGGCATCCGAAAAACCCGCTATGCACTTACCTGTGGGCTCATTGCTGACCTGGCAGGCGTAGTTGCTGCAATTGGAGTGGCGTATTTGTTTTTTCACTAACTATTAGGATGCTATTTTTAACTCCAAAGAGGCTCTTTATCCCAATCAGGTTTTAATCCAAGGGCTTTCGGATCAATATTTGAATATTTTGTTAAAAGAGAGTTTAAGCTTGCAGTAAACCCATTGCCGTGATTAATTGTATTCATCAAATATTTCATACAGCAGAGATGTACGTAGAGCATATGATGTTCTGTTACGGGAGGAATATTTGCGACCCAAGGATTAGGTGGTTTGGGTAACAGCTTGGGTCTGCCTGGTAAATTTTTATTCCATAATCGCCCATGGTGTGCACAAATGTTTCGTATTTGTGTTATATCTTGAAGCCAACTCGGTAAAAAAGTATGGTTCACCGTCCCTAACTCAACTGCTATTAAGTCTTTAGATTTAATTGTTGTTTGCAAGTTGCCGTAAAGCTTTGAAAGGTTTCCGAGACTCGCTATTTCTAATGTTTTCCAAGCTGGTGGTCTTCGGGTATCTGTATGATATTTTTTATAATGCTCTTTTATAAAAACTTCTTTGGTTTGTTTTAATTCTCTATCTATGGATAATAAAGTTTCAGTATGTTCGACCGCGTTTTTAAAATGGGAAGAATCCTCGAACCACCAAGGTGAAAGTTCATGCGAAAGATGATAGATTAGCTTTGTTCTGAAACCAATTTCTATTCTTTCAATTACATCAAACAGAAGCAACCGTAATTCCCTATCGAAATTGTAAATTGCAATGACATTTTCAAATTTGCTGTTAGGTTTAAAAACGTGTGTGATTTTATCTGCCTGCATAGGCCACCAATAGCCGGCCAAACGATAATAACTTATGTTTTTCAGAAAATGTTCGGCAAGTGATTCATCAGAAATGATTAATCCGCGACTTTTTAGCTGAGCAATTTGTTCCGCAATGGATATGGATGGTTTATTATATATCATTTTGTACCCCTATAAAAGCAAAAGACTCGCCCTGGGACGCTGATCTTAATGGGTAGCGTGGCGAGTACTGTTGATGCAAGTATACACAATGTATACCATATACATACCTGCCTATGATGATTTGTAACAACCTGTTGTTTATTTCACTGATTTTCAAGGGTATTATTTAATATCGGTTTATCCTGCCTTCATCAATCTATCTGTTTCAGTAAGCCCATGTATCCGCCGCTCAGCTTACGGTTTACTCACGCACGAAGGTGAGGCCTTTGTGCATATGGAGAGTGGAAACACCACGTTCAACAAAAATTATTCTACTAATTCATCTTATCCAACTGCCATCAATTTAATTCAAAACTTTTTCTTACGTTGTTTTCTAATTTTTTAATTAATGAAGGTAATTCTTCAGGAAACACCTTTTCTGAAAGCTCATTTAGCTTTTTGTCAGCTTCTTCAGCTTTTTCTAATGAACTTCCCGTTTTGTGATATATGTGCCAAGAACCAATACTGATACGCGCAGAGTTTAATGTCTTATATGTTTCATCTATTATTTCTATATCCTCTGTTCTTAAGAAAAGTTTTATAGTCATGCGTTGGTATTGAAATGCTAATAATTTTTCAATAATGTTTTCTCTGATTTTTTTAAAAATCTCTGGCGAGTGGTTTCCAAATTCTGTTTGGTGTAAATAATTTTTTAAAGATAGTTCCAACTCATGATAGCTCTTTAAAAAAGCTTTTATTTCTATGACTTTATGCTCCATTAACTTTGAGAGTTTAATTTCCTTTTTCTTAAGACTCCAGTTTACTAACGTGACTGTTATAAAGCTAATCATGCCAAGAAGCACAGTGATTTGGGCCCAATTATCTATTATTATTTGATACCAGTTTTTTTCTTGTGCCATAATTTTAATTGGATTAATCAAAATATTTGAACTCATTCACCAACAATCAATTGTCCTTCTACATAGATATCTGCACCATGAACGTCTGATTCAGTTTTAAATTTATCCTTAAAAAGCTTTTTGAATAACGGATAAAGCAGCTGCCTTTTTGCATCTTCGTTGCTTTCGCTTTTAAGATATTCTTTGAACTTTTCCGGTTCGTCACCAACTTTTTGCACTACCATTATCCGACTAAATTAAACCAAAAAAAACAAACAAGTAATAAATGTTGGAAATTGGAGATATGCTTATAAAATGTTGCTGTTTCTTCTTCTGCTTTCTCAAAATCATTTCCGTTCTGCCTTCCCATCTTGCATATCGATCAAGTGATTAAATTTAGAGTTCTTAATCAGATCATAGTGGGTCAGGTAATAATATCACTTTTTCTGCTGACCTTTCAAAGTGTTAGGGGGATCCTGGAAGGATATGCGATTGGCCTGGCTATGAGTATTTTTATTGGTCCGGTACTTTTCACCTTGATCCAGAGCACGATCCGGTACGGTGTTAAAGCAGGGTTTGCAGTCGCCTTTGGAATTTTTATCAGCGATGTAGTAATAGTGGCGCTCTGTTTATTCGGCACACTGGAATTCTTTGAAAATGCGCAATACCAGTCGTGGCTGGCACTGGCAGGAAGCGCAATACTTTTTTTCATCGGATTCAAGTATATACTAAAGCCCACTGTAAATACCATTTCAGATTTTAAACCTTCTGTTTTTTCCCTCTACGCTTTTTTTGTAAAAGGGTTTTTAGTAAATTTTATAAACCCTTTTGTGTTTATGGTTTGGATATCAACTATAACTTTCGCAAAAATAAAGTTTGGAAGCGGAAATAGCATTTTGTATTTTTTAATAGCTGTCCTTTTAGGAATACTTACTACGGACAGTTTTAAAGTAATTCTTTCCGGCAGAATACAAAGATTTCTTACTCCGGCAGTCCTGAGAAAGATATCTTTTATAATCGGAGTGATCCTGATCTGCTTTGGTATCCGGTTCGTTTATTTTGCATTTATACAATAAATAAAAATAAATTTGCATACCTCTAAATCAAATATAACATGGTAGAAATTAAATTCTGGATCGTTCCCGTTGCAGCAATAATCCCGCTGATCATCGGATTTATATGGTACCACCCAAAAGTATTCGGTACAGCCTGGATGAATGCAGCCGGGTTAAGTGAAGAAAAGCTGAAGGGAGCCAATATGGCCCTGATCTTTTCGTTAACCTATCTGCTTTCCTGTTTCCTTGCCAGTTCCTTACTGTCGCTAACTATTCATCAGCTGGGGATGCAATCTGCACTTATGAATGAAGAGGGGTTTGGAAAGGAGGGCAGTGAAATCATGGTTTATCTTTCCGACTTTATTGCCAAGTACGGTACCAACTTCCGGACATTTAAACACGGTGCTCTGCACGGTACCATTGGCGGAATATTTTTGGCATTCCCCGTTGTGGCCATAAATGCATTGTTTGAAAGAAAGAGCTGGAAATATATCTGGATCAATTCAGGTTTCTGGATCATCAGTATGATGCTGATGGGGGGCCTTGTGTGCCAGTTTGCTTAATGATCGTGATACAGAAGAAAACCAGAATCTGATAACAGGACGGTTTTCCTGTATCATTTCCCGCCTATCCTTTTTAAAAAAGAGCTTAAAACGGTTCCGAATCCTTTGAATGGCCGTTGCCGTTGTTGTACTTTCAGTTTTCCACGATCATACCACAATTCATGGCTGAATACAAAACTATCCGGATCATCGTTCATCCCCGCCTGGCCGAAACGCATATCATTAAAATATATTTTTCCATCCCCTTGAGTGATGATATACCATCCTTCCGAAAGCTTTATTAACCGTTTTACAATGTCTTCGTCTGCCATTTCTCCAAGCAACTCATGATTCATTTTAAACGAAGTAAAGTCAACCTCAGCATCTCCCTCAAGCAATGAATAATAGCCAACAAGATAAACACTATCCGTTTTCACCGTGGCTGTCCATAGTAAACTGTTAAAGGGAGTGGGATTTGTTTCAATGTCTGAATAAACAATGTTCTTGTTTTCAAGGCTCTTTACAAACTGGTGATAGCCTATTCCTTTAAACAACAGGGTCAATGCCATATACGATGTACTGACGATCAGCCCCAGTTTGTTAAGCGTCCTTCTCCGGGGATTATTCTTTTTCAGGCACATCGCCATTATGACGAAAATCAAAAATGGTAATGTGTATAGCGGGTCAACGATAAATATGTTTTTGTAAGCCACCTTATAATCCAGCGGCCAAAACAGCTGGGTTCCCCAATTGGTATGGGCATCCAAAAGGGGATGTGTAACGATGGATCCAAACATAAGAGTAGTCCACGCTTTCCAATCAACTCCTTCTTTTTTATGAAGCCGGGACGCAATCCATCCCAGAATAGGAGAAAAAATAAAACTGAAAAGAAAAGAATGAGAAAAACATCTGTGCAACTCGGCCGCCCTTAGTTCATCCACAAAAATCCTTACAAACACATCCAGGTCCGGCAGGGTGCCTGCAATGGCGCCCCAGAGAATGGCTTTGTTTCCTACCCGTTTACCAAGAATAGCCTCTCCGACCGCTGCACCTAAAACAATCTGTGTTAGCGAATCCATTTTATGATTCTACTGCCTTATACGGCGGCCTTAATTCAAATTTTGAAGGAGAAATGGAAGCTATAAACGGAATAAGCAGTTTATTGGAAAAACTATTTCGGTGTTTAATGTAAAGTTTCATATTAACAGGTTCGGCACCTACACTGCTTTTAATAAGCTCTGCAGTCCTTCCCAACCTTAGTTCCTGTGCACCCAGTTTAATGGAAAGTTCAACAAAATCATAAAGCATACGTTGATAGACCGCATATTCCTGGTTGTAACTGTAATCAAGTCCCACAAAATTAGCATCCATGATCCGGTTGTCTTGAAATACCGCACTGAAGCCGACCATTTTTTCTTTTACAAAATAAGCCTGAAAAATAAATTTTTCTTTCAGGTTCTTCTTAAAATTGATAAACGCCTGTACATTCAGTTCTCCGAATTTATACGTGGCTTTAGAAAGTACCGAATGATATAACTTCTCGATCCTATCCCGGTGTTTTATTATTTCGCTGAACTCCAATTTTTCCACTCGAAGATTATTGGATTTTTTATAAACCCCTTTTACCTTTGTCCTGAATTTGGCAATCATTGCCTCCAGGTAGTCATCCATTATTCTCCAATGCGGTTGAATTTTCATGACCATGTTTACATCGATCATCACTTCCCTGTAACTATTACTTTTAAGTGAATCCGAATTTTTAAACGAGCCGGGCCAGAATTCCTTGAGAAGAGAAAACGAGATTTGTACATTTCTATTTTCATCCAGCGTAATACGTTTCATGCTTTCTGCAAGCTGTTGAAAAGCTTCTCCTGGCTCTATGGCCCGGGTGAACACGAAACCATTTTCTCCACAGGCAAAAATATTACCGCACACAAGCACTTTTGCATCTATTGATTCAAGTACCTTGTTTTTGATTTTATCGGCTATCTTACAGAGCATCTCCCGGTATTTGATCCCTTTATCCGTAAAGTGAATAAGCTGCATATAAGCAACAGCCACCGGTTTAAGCAGGTTATTGTAAAAAATAATGTACCTGAATTCCATACTTCCCTGCATGGCCTTCTCAAGTGCCTGCAGATATTCCAGCGACATATAGATATTGCTGCCGCCAACAACCAGGTTCCAATGGTTGGAGTTTACCAGTTCGGTGGAATCGTAAATGCTGAGCTTGGAATCGGTAGCACTATCTTTATGGAGGACTTTCAGGGACATAGGCAATACACTTATCTACTTAAAGATAGATAATTTACCACTATGCTAATTTAAAGTGTTGGGAGTATGTTTTTACCAGCCGGGTTATCCTTTTCCTGCATGCTTTTTTAAAATGATCTTCTGCCCTGCTTTTGGCTCCTGTCCGTCAGGCATACGATTCATTTTGTACAGATGACGCATTTTGATCCCGTACAACTGAGAAATATAGTACATGGTTTCTCCCCATCGGACCGTGTGGGATTCTTCCTTCTGTGAATGTCTGCGTTTGGGCTGGAGGTATACAATATCACCCGCCTGCAGGCAAGTTTGCCTTCCGGCTTCATTGTAATTGTGCAATTGCCACAGACGCATGTCAAATTGCCGGGCAATTTTGTAATAGGTATCGCCGTCTTGCACCACAACATATTTAATCTGGTTATTCAGGAATATTTTCTTCGATGGCACGATCGTATTAGTAGCCTTGATGAATTGAGGTTCTATCTTTTTAGCTGATTTTTTATCAACGGCTGCTTCCTGCATACGATCGTACTGGTGAAGCTTGTTATCGTCAATGATTTTAATAAGACGGGCGGAATAACTTTTATCAGTTGCATAGCCAGCCTCTTTAAGACCCTCAGCCCAGCCTTTGTAATCCGTTTTCCGGAGTTCAAATAAAAATGCATAACGCCCCCGGGTCTTTAAAAATTCCGAATGGTCGTCAAAGGATTCTTCGGCGGCTTTGTACTTCCGGAAGCATTCATCTTTTGCATCATCGTCCTGTATGTATTTCGCACCTGTCCATTCTTTATGGCATTTTATTCCAAAATGATTATTCGCATATACAGCAAGGGCGCTGTTTCCTGCATCGGATTCCAGTATGCCTTGTGCGAGCGTAATGCTGGCAGGAATTCCATTCACGCGCATTTCCTTGATCGCAATGTCCTTGTATCTTTCTATATAATCCGCACGGGTCATTTTGTATTCGGCTGGCTGTGAAAAACAGCATACCATAGAGAATAGGACACAGGCAATACATAACAAGTATGAAAAATAATTTTTCATGTCCTTGTAAAAATAGCCCTCAAAAGAAAGTAAAACGGGAGCTGTCAGCAGACCTTTTAAACACTAAACTGTTAATCTCTCCCGGAACAGGAAGGCCTGCCCTGTAATCCCCCGGTGTGAACAACAACAACCGTTTGATTACTTTTAAAATATCCTTTATGAATCAGGTCATAAACTCCGAACATCATTTTGCCTGTATAAATACGATCAAGGGGTATATTATTCTTCTTTTCAAAATCATCCATGAACGATAACAGACCGGAGGTATATTTTGCGTATCCTCCAAAATGATACTCTTCTTTAAACTGAAAATTTGAAAAGGGTTGAACAGGTAACCATTTTTTAACCTCTTTTTCATGGTATCCGGGAGCCTTAAGAACAGAAAAACCAATTGCATGCTGCGCAGTTTTGAGGGATGAAATAATTCCTGCAATGGTTCCTCCGGTTCCCACGGGACAGCATACGTAATCAAAAGAAATCGTTATAAGGGAGGGAATCTCAGAACAGCCTTTTACTGCAAGCGCGTTGGTTCCGCCTTCGGGAAGAAAGTAAAGCCGGGTATCCGGAATCTGAAGCTCAGCAGGAATATTTTCGGGCAATGCATTATTTGCAGTTAGCGCGCGATATTCTTCACGCGATACAAAATGCAATTTCATGCCATTTTTCTTTGCCAGCCGAAGCGTAGGGTTCAGGGATTTTTCTGCCGGATCCTTTTGGAGGGAAGGATAAGGAAGAGGGGCCAGCTCATCTCCGCGCACAACGCCAATTGTTTTAAATCCGTATTCCTTTCCTGCCGCTGCAGTTGCAGCTATATGATTTGAGTAAGCTCCCCCAAAAGTCAGAAGTGTATCCTTTCCCTGTCTCTTTGCCTCCTCCAGGTTATATTTAAGCTTGAAAAATTTATTCCCGCTGATATGCGGGTGATTCATATCCAAACGCAAAACATATAAATTAACTCCTGAAGAAGATACCACCGGATCGGCAATTTTCTGCAATGGAATTTGCATATTCTAAATTACCTAATTTTGTTTGTCATGACCGAGTACTTTAGCAGCCCCAACCTGAATCCCGAGGATTTTTACAAAGATGAAAACGGTTATATTGTGTTTACCGAAAAATATCATCTCAAGCGGGGGTATTGCTGCCTGAGCGGGTGCAGGCACTGTCCGTATGGCTACGACAAAAATACTGGGAAAGTAAAGGGGAAAAAGGAAAAATAATTTTTCAAAATGAAAAAACAACTTCCCTTCTGGACTATTGCCGCTTCTGTTCTCATCGCTCTTATCCTGCCAACGCTTTTGCAGGACGGAATGTTCATGGATGGGCTGCTCTATTCCTGCGTATCGAAAAATTTAGCGGATGGGCTTGGCAGTTTTTGGTTCCCGCATTACAGTAAAACATTGCATCCTTTTTTTGATCAGCAACCACCGCTCGGATTCGGAATACAATCCGTATTCTTTAAACTATTTGGCGATAGTATTTATGTGGAAAGGGGATACTGCTTCCTGACCGCTTTGGTGAACTCTTCATTGATTGTGGTCTTATGGCGAATTGTCTTCAAAAATGAAAATGAACTAAGACAGGTGAGCTGGCTGCCTGTGTTTCTATGGATCACTATTCCGGTTTGTTTCTGGGCTTATTCCAATGGCGTAATGGAAAATACAATGTCAATTTTTGACTTGCTGGCTGTTATTTTTATAGTTCGGTTTTTTCAAGTCAAATCCCCCGTGCTCATTATCCTGTCCGGCATTTTCATTTTCCTGGCCTCTCTCACAAAAGGAATACAGGGCATGTTTCCTCTGGTTGCAATTTTCGCCGGATGGCTGGTATACAGGAATTTATCATTCGGGAAAATGGTCTTATATTCAGTATATCTTCTTCTTGTTCCGTTTACAATCTATTTTCTTGTTCTGCAAAACAATGCAGCATTTCAAAGTCTAAGTGCTTACCTGCATAACCGGGTATTTAACAGCATAGAAAATGTAGTTCAGGTTGAGAGCCGGTTTTACCTTATATATAGATTGCTTTTAGAGCTGATTCCAATGATAACTTTCTCCATACTTTTTATCCTGCTGGGCAAAAAATCAGAAGATGACAAACCATCTGTTCCGCTTCTCAAAAAACATGTATTGTTTTTTGTATTCCTGGGAATTTCCGCCTCTTTTCCATTAATCGTTACACTGGAGCAGCGCGGGTTTTACCTGGTTACTTCTTTCCCGTATTTTGCCATTGCCGGAGCCGCTGTTTCGGCTCCCTATGTATCAAAAGCCATCGAGAAGATCGCGGTGCAAAGCCGTTTATTTAAAATATTACGTATTGTCTCCTTTATACTTCTGACAGGAACGCTTATTTTTTCGTTATTTCAGCTGGGTAAGATAAGCCGGGACAGAGACACCTTGCACGATGTGCATCTGCTGGGCAAAGAAATCCCTCGCGGCACCATCGTGGGTGCAGACTATAGCATATGGAATCAATGGTCTTTCCAGGAATACCTTATCCGCCATTACTATATTTGCATCGATTATAGAATAACCACTGAAAATGATTATGTAATTTTAGAGTCCGGAACCCCTATTGCAGATTCAATTCATATCGAAAAAATAAATATTCCAACCATACGATACCATTTATATAAAAAGAAAAGATGAAAACGAAAGATTTTAAAAAAACAATTTTACTGGGTATTTCCGATAAGCTTCCTGCTTTAAAAACGTATGACATCTCTCTGAACCATGCTCCAAAGAGAAAAGATATTTTATCTGTTGAAGAAAAACAGCTTGCGGTAAAAAATGCCCTCCGTTATTTTCCTACGAAACTTCACGCCGTATTGGCAAAGGAATTTGCAGATGAGTTAAAAACGTATGGCCGCATTTACATGTACCGGTTCCGGCCCGACTATAAAATTTATGCTCGTCCAATCAGTGAATACCCTTTCAAGTCCAAACAAGCGGGGGCCATTATGCATATGCTTTCCAACAATTTAGATTATGCCGTGGCGCAGCACCCTCATGAACTGATTACATACGGAGGCAATGGGGCCGTATTTCAGAACTGGGCACAATACCTGCTCACTATGAAATACCTGGCAACCATGACCGATGAACAGACCTTGGTAGTGTATTCAGGACATCCGCTTGGTTTATTTCCTTCACATAAAGATGCGCCCCGCTTAGTTGTTACGAACGGAATGATGATTCCTAATTACTCCAAACAGGATGACTGGGAGAAATTCAATGCGCTTGGGGTTACGCAATACGGGCAAATGACTGCAGGTTCGTTTATGTACATCGGCCCTCAGGGAATAGTACATGGAACGGCCATTACCATACTGAATGCCTCGCGAATGGTTCGTAAAAAATCTCCTTCCCTCACGGGCAGCGCCGGGGAAGGTCTTCTATTTGTTTCTTCCGGTCTGGGAGGTATGAGCGGGGCTCAGCCTAAAGCGGCCGTAATCGCAGGAGCGATTGCTGTGATTGCAGAAGTAAATCCAAAAGTGATACATACACGTCATTCCCAGGGCTGGGTGGATGAAGTCTTTACTGACCTGGATAAACTCATTACTAGAATCGAGATTGCACGTAGTAAAAAAGAGGCTGTATCGCTTGCCTACCAGGGAAATATTGTAGACCTCTGGGAAAAATTTGCAGAAAAAAATATAAAAACGGAATTAGGATCCGACCAGACTTCCCTTCATAATCCTTACTCCGGGGGGTATTACCCGGCCGGTATTTCTTTTGAAGAGGCAAATAAGATGATGGCTGAAAATCCTTCTCAGTTTAAAGCTGAAGTTCAGAAAACCCTGGTACGTCATGTAAATGCAATCAATAAGCTTGTTGCTCAGGGAATGTATTTTTTTGATTATGGAAACGCTTTTTTACTGGAGGCAAGCCGCGCAGGCGCTGCTATTTTGGGACCGGATGGTAAGTTCAAATACCCATCTTATGTACAGGATATTATGGGCCCTATGTGTTTTGACTTTGGTTTCGGGCCGTTCCGATGGGTATGTTCTTCGGCAAGCCCCCAGGATCTGGAAACAACGGATAAAATAGCTACAAAAGTTCTGGAATCCATTTATAAAAAAGCGCCGAAAGAGATCAAGCAGCAGCTGGCGGATAATATACTTTGGATCAAAGAGGCGCAGAAGAATAAATTGGTTGTAGGCTCGCAAGCCAGGATTTTATATGCTGATTCCGAAGGAAGAATAAAAATTGCGGAAGCATTTAATAAAGCTATTAAAGAGAAAAAAATATCCGCTCCGGTAATTTTAGGTCGGGACCATCACGATGTATCGGGAACCGATTCTCCATTTCGTGAGACTTCAAATATTTACGATGGCTCGCAATTTACAGCGGATATGGCTGTACATAATTTTGTGGGTGACGGATTCCGCGGCGCTACCTGGATCTCGCTGCACAACGGCGGAGGAGTTGGATGGGGTGAAGTAGTTAACGGCGGATTCGGAATGGTGCTGGATGGAACAAAGGATTCCGACCGAAGATTAAAATCCATGCTTTTCTGGGATGTGAATAACGGGATCGCCCGCAGAAGCTGGGCACGTAACAAAGAAGCGATATTTGCCATGGAACGGGAAATGAAGAGAAGCAAAAACCTCAAAGTCACCATGCCCACTATTGCTGCTGATTCCACCGTCGAAAATTTATTTTAATTTTTTCAGGTTTGTTTTCAGGAAGATATTTGGAGAAAATCATTTTTGTTTTACTCCCGCTGGCAGTATTGCCATACATGTATCTTTCTCTTTTTGCCAATCCCGCCGCTGATGACTATTACGATATAATTTTCAGAATGCATGCTGATTTTTTACAGGCCTCCTGTAATCAGTACATGGAATGGAGCGGACGGTATTTCCTCAATGTGCTCATCTGGCTCAATCCATTATCGTATCACAATTTTTTCATCTATAAATTAACGCCTGTTTTAATTATTTTATTTTCCCTGGTGTCGATATACTATTTTATACGGGCGCTGACAAAACGAATCTTTTCTCCATTGATTTCCTTAAGTGCTGCACTATTGCTATTGCTTTTATACTTATTCCAGATGCCCGTTCTGGCACAAGGTATTTATTGGTACAGCGGTTCGGCTACTTACCAGACAGGCATTATTTGTTCCTTGTTGTATTTTGGATTGATGGCTGATTATTTTTTTGAAAAATATTTCTTTCACAAAAATGTTCACCTGCTCCTGGCTTGCCTCATTCTTCTTATCAGCACTGGCTTTAACGAGGTGATGAGCCTGCTTCTCATGTTCTTCCATTTTTCCGTTTTACTTCTGCTTCTGGCAAATAAAAAGAAAATCCCAAAAGGCCTGCTTGCAACAACCATAGTCTGTTTAGCAGGATTGCTCATCATGCTGCTGGCACCCGGTAATTCCGTAAGGCGTTCTTTTTATCCGGAACACCATAATTTCTTTCATTCATTGTTTTTTACTTTTCTCCAAATCATCCGATTCACTTTTGACTGGATCACAAATCTCCCGTTTATTTTATCCTCCTTATTACTCCTGGTGATCGTTGTGATGAACAAAGAAAGATTTTCGTTTCTCAGACGTCTTAATTTAATTACGCCGGGAGTGGCTGCGTATTTCTTAGCAGGGATTTTATTCCTCTGTATATTTCCTGCGTACTGGGAAACCAATATCCTGGGCCAGCAAAGGACAGTGAATGTTGCCTATTTCTTTTTTCTGATTGCGTGGTTCATTTTCATACTCGTTTATTCTGTTTCACATTCGGAGTATCTTGTTCCTCTTGTAATTCAGATCCGGGAATTTACAATGCCTGCAGTATTGGTAGTTGTTCTTTCGATTTGCTTTACTAAGAACGGTTATACTGTTTGCACCGACCTGCTTTATGCCAAAGCAATGCTGTTTGACAGGGAAATGAATGACCGGTATGAAGTCCTAGAAAATTCCGGCAACAGGCAAAAAACAGTGGTGGTAAGGCCATTGCAAATAAAGCCCGTGTCTTTGTATGTGCTTGACCTGGAAGATTCCTCCTCCTGGGTTAATTATTGCCAGGCAAAATATTTTGGAGTCACAACTATTGTCTGCAAATAATAATGGGAGAATAGTTTACTTTTGCTCACTAATTTTATTCCATGAAAACCTCTTCTAAAAAAATTGCCATCCTGGGCGCCGGCAATATTGGCTTATCACTTGCAAAAGGGCTTGCCCAGTCCGGGAGATACAAAACCAGGGATATTACCATCACCCGCAGAAATAAAACAAACCTGGAGCCTCTGGCCAAACAAGGATTTACTGTAAGTGATAAAAATCCTGCTGCAGTTGCAGCCAATGATATTATTGTGATAGCCGTTCTCCCTCAGCAGCTGAATACATTGCTGGATGAAATAAAGCCTTCGCTGGAGATCAAGAAACATATTCTTGTTTCCGTAGTATCGGGCGTGAGCACCAAAGATTTTCAAACCCGTATCGGAAAGCAGGTTGAAGTTGTACGGGCAATGCCTAATACAGCCATTGCCATTCAGCAATCCATGACATGCATTGCATCTTCAAGCGCTTCAAAGGAAAATATGTCTTTGGTTAAATCCCTTTTCGATACAGTTGGAGTAACGATTGATATTCACGAAGAGCTGATGACTTCCGCTACCGCATTGAATGCATGTGGTATTGCATTCTTCTTACGAGCGATCCGTGCGGCGTCACAGGGCGGAGTGGAAATCGGATTTCATGCCGAAGATGCTTTACGCATGGCCGCGCAAACAGCAAAAGGCGCTGCTTCTCTCCTGCTGGCAAACAACTCTCATCCGGAGAATGAAATAGACAAAGTAACTTCCCCCAAGGGATGTACCATTGCGGGGCTTAATGAGATGGAACATGCAGGATTCAGTTCAGCGCTTATAAAAGGAATCCGCACCTCGCAGCAAAAGGCGGGAGTGCTGTATCAGCCTAACCGGCAATCTGACTGACTAAGGAATACCCAAAAAAAATTTGCTTACGGAAATTGTTTTCCGGAAAACTTCTCTTTTTCAATGATCCACTGCGTAGTTTGCAGCATGGAATAGGCATAGGTGCGCATACTATCTGCCTTTGCCTGGTATGCATTTATACAATTATCCATTTCCAGGTCTACATAATGATAAAGAGCCTCCCCGCCATTGCTGGAACGGATAAAGTAATACCTCTTATCCAGGCAACCGATCTTGTCATCGGCCGTAAAATAAATGTACGGGCGTTTTTCTCTTAACAGATCAATCCCCATAGTATTATTCACGTATGAAAGATTCATTAATCCCATCAGTGTTGGAAAAATATCAATTTGTCCCCCAAGGCAGTCGTACGATTTTGGTTCAAGATGCAATCCGGGAGAAAAAATAATTAATGGGGAATGATGAAAAGTAAGAGGCATGTCATAGGTATTTACCTGATTTGTTCCATGATCAGCAACAAATACAAATACTGTATTCATGAACCAGGGTTGCCGGGAAGCTTTATGAATAAACTCCCCTATAGCCCAATCTGAGTATTGAATAATCTTAATATGATCTTGCGTGGAAGAAAATTTTTCTTCCACCCAGTCCGGAAAAATAATCGGGTAATGATTGCTGCCGGTCATAAGTCCGCAAAAGAAATTCTTCCCCTGAGAGGCGATATCATTCATTTTCGGAATGGAATACCCAAACAGATAATCATCAGGCACTCCAAGCGTACTTAAAACCTTTTCGGAAGGATAGTCCTGTTCTGCATATACCCTATCGAAGCCGTTTGCAGTTAAAAAGCCCTGAATATTATCAAACTGTCCGTCATGCGTAATAAAGAACAAGGTCTGGTATCCGTTTTCCTTCAGGACCAGCGGCATGGAATAAAATTTTTTGGCCGGAATATTTTCCATGCAGTGCTTTTTGAGAAGTGCGGGGTAAGAAAAAAGTGAAGAATAAATACCGTTGTAGGTATGAATCCCTTGTGTATAAATATTTTCAAACAAGAGCGATTTCTTAGATATACTATCCAAAACCGGTGTTTTAGTCTCTGGTCCTCCGCTTTCCCACATATTATATTTGGACATTCCTTCCATGATAACCAAAACGACATTCATTTTCCGCGGCTCTCCTGCGCTGGCTACTTTTCTGGTAACCGGAGATGCAGAATCCTTTCCGGAATGCAAATACTTCTTTACATTGGCAATTGCTGTTTCCTCATTCATCAAATTCAATCGTTTATTCTCCGGCCGCATGTCTTCAAGAACACTGGTCATGAATGTAAACACGGGATTCAGTCCCAGCTGATTCAAAAAGTTGTTATCACAGAAATAAGCAGTACCTGTCAGGATTGGAGACTTCTTAGCTATTCTGCCACGAATACCCAAAAACACAACCGGGGCAAGCAGTAAAAAATAAACCAGGCTTTTTACTGAGAACAACCTTCCTGCCAGAGAAAATTCTTCCATCACTTTTGCTTTTGCTTTATGTACACGTTTGATAAACAAAATACATACCCCTGTAAAAGGCAACAGGTAGATCCAGTACGAAAAAGTGCTGAAGATCATACGGGCCATAAATACCGGGTTATCCATCCATAAAAGAGAAGCAGTGGTGATCCGCGAAGAATAATGATTGAAATACGGGATATCCGCGCAGCTTATAAAAAATGCCAAACAGTACGATACAATTAATAAATAAAAAGAGAAAAAGAAAAATATTTTTCGTACCGGAAGAAAAAAGAATCCCAAAGAGGAAATCAGGAACGGTAAAGCCAGAAGATAGCAGGAGATACAGGTATCAAATCTGAATCCATAGAAAAAGGCATTCGGCAAGTACCTATACTCCTTTTCAGTTAGCCCTGAACTATTTGTCATTAACAAAATAATCCGAAGAAATGTGAAAAATAACAAGCCCCACAAGTACACCGAAAACAAAAAGCGGACATGCGCCGGCGGATTTAGCTTGTCAAGTAGCATTAAATAGATACTTTTGATTTTAACAAAAGTAAAATTTATCCGGATGAACGTTATTGTTATCGGAGGAGGTGCTGCGGGATTTTTTGCGGCCCTTTCATGCAAACAGCATCATCCGGATCATTCGGTTACAATCCTCGAAAGATCCGATAAGTTATTAGCCAAAGTAAAAGTATCGGGAGGAGGCAGATGCAATGTTACCCATGCGTGCTTTGAGAATGCACAGCTTGCTAAATTTTACCCCCGTGGCGGAAAACTATTGAAGAAAGCATTCTTTCAATTTAATACGGAAGATACTGTTGAATGGTTTGAAAGCAGGGGCGTGAAGCTAAAAGTGGAAGAAGACAATCGCATGTTTCCTATCACCAATGACTCTCAAACCATCATTGACTGCTTAATGCGTGAGGCGGACAACCTTGGGGTCACAATTAAAAAAGGCGTTTCAATTTCAGGCATATCGAAAAAGGGGAACCAATTTATTCTTGCTGCAGGTGGAAATGAACTTGTTGCGGATAAAATAATTATAGCATCGGGAGGCAGCCCTAAAGCCGAGGGTTTTAACTGGCTTAAACAGCTGGGACATACCATTATTCCCCCCGTCCCCTCCCTGTTCACATTTAACATGCCGGACGAGCCAATAAAAAAGTTAATGGGCGTTGTAGCTAATCCGGTCTCGCTAAAAATAAAGAGTACTAAACTGAATAGTGAAGGTGCATTACTGATCACTCACTGGGGGATGAGCGGACCGGCAGTATTGAAGCTTTCGTCCTGGGGAGCCCGTGAGCTGAATGCCATGAATTACAAATTTGAAATACTGGTCAACTGGCTGGGCGGTAAAAGTGAGCAGGAGCTGCGGGAGTTCCTGGATTCAGAAATTCAAAACATCGGCAAAAGACAAATAGGCAACAAAAACCCTTTCCAGCTTCCGAACAGATTATGGTCATTCTTCCTGGAGAAAAACGAAATCAATGCGGAAACTCCCTGGAATCAACTGAAGAAGAAAAACCTGAACAAACTACTGAATACACTGGTGAATGATTGTTATAAAGCTGAAGGAAAAACCACTTTCAAAGAGGAATTCGTAACATGCGGAGGCGTTTCTCTCGAAGAGGTATCTTTTGAAAGCATGGAAAGCAAGGTTTGCCCCGGAATTTATTTTGCCGGAGAAGTGCTGGACATAGATGCAGTTACCGGAGGCTTTAATTTCCAGGCTGCCTGGACAACAGGATTTATTGCGGGGAAGTTAGGGAAGGAAAATGTCAATGCGTAATACTAAATTCTACTCTCTGTTTTTATTTTCTTTCTGTACTTATTAAAGATCCTTTGTTTTGTTGCTTAAATAAATGCCATTTTCTTCAATACGAATTATCCGCTGTTTAAAGAGCGAACCAATCGCCTTTTTAAAAGTCTTCTTACTCATCTCCAAAACGGCAATAATCTCCTCGGGAGAGCTATAATCATTTAACTTCAAAAACCCCTTATTCTCTTTCAGCTTTGCTAAAATTTTTTCTTCATTCGGTTGTACTTTTCCGTAGCCCGATTTTTCCAGGCTTACATCTATTTTATTATCCTCCCGGATCTTTTTGATGTATCCTTTTATCCGGTCTCCGTAAGTGAGTGTCTGGAAAATTTCATTCCGGTAAAGTATTCCCTTGTAGCGATCGTTGATGATCACATTGATACCTATGTCCGTCCTTTCTGCAATCAGCAACTCCACTTCGTCGTTTTCCTTTACTTCAACGTTTTCATTGCTGAGAAATTTATTGAGCTTGCAGGAAGCTGCCAGCCGGTTTGTTAGATCATCCAGATAAAGAAATACAATGGGATGATGCCCTACCTCCAGTTTTTTAGCCTGTTCCCTGAACGGAACAAAAATATCTTTCGCCAGCCCCCAATCCAGGAATGCTCCGTTATTGGTAACACTCACTACTTCCAGGCAGGCAAATTTGTTTAATGTAATCTTAGGTGTAAGCGTAGTAGCAATTATCCGGTCTTCCGAATCGTTGTAAATAAAAACCTTCAGGGTATCACCAATTCCTGTCCCTTCGGGGATATATTTGTTTGGAAGTAAAACCGATTCGCCTGAATCATCGCCCAGGTACAGGCCTTGATCCATATGTCTTAATACGACAAGCGAATTGTATACTCCCAGATTGATCATATGCAAAGGTAAATTAAGAAGGCACACCTATACCCCACCTGGATTAGCTTCGCCAGCAAGTTCCACTTGTCCTTAAGGAAGGACTTGTTGCCCTGCCTTCTTCCCTGAGGAAAGAAGGAGAGGGGTGAATATTTCTTTTACTTTTGTTAAAAATTTATCCCATGAAAAAAGCAGAGATACATACAGCCAAAGGCGTTATGAAAGCGGACCTCTACGAAACAGATGCTCCGAATACAGTTGACAATTTTATCAAGTTAAGCCAGAAAGGCTACTACGATGGGTTAAACTTTCATAGGGTAATTCCTGATTTTGTGATCCAGGGAGGATGTCCTAACGGAACAGGAACAGGAGGACCCGGATACAAAATAAAATGCGAAACTTCAGGGGGGAATCAATACCATGACCGGGGTGTTTTAAGTATGGCGCATGCAGGTAAAGATACAGGCGGATCGCAATTTTTCATTTGCCATAGCCGGAACAATACATCCCATTTAGACCGCGTACACACCTGCTTTGGTAAAGTAGTGGAAGGAGTGGATGTAATAGACAAAATAAAAGTGGGGGATAAAATTGAAAAAATTGTTATAACAGAGGTAAAATGAACCTCAGCCTGCAAAATAAAAATGCCATCGTCTGTGGCAGCACACAAGGGATCGGGAAAGCCATCGCCATTGAGCTTGCATTGCTAGGAGCGCAGGTTACGCTTATCGCACGGGATGAAAATAAATTAAAAAGCGTTGCTTCGCAGCTTGATTCTTCAAAGGGACAAAAGCACCAGTATGTTGTCGCTGATTTTACAAGGCCCGATGAGCTTAAAAAGAAAGTTGAGGAATACACAAAAAATAATACCGTCCATATCCTCATAAACAATACAGGAGGGCCCGCAGGCGGCCCTATTGTTGAGGCGAAAGCAGAAGAGTTTACACAGGCATTCTCAAACCACCTGCTGTGTAACCACATCCTGGTTCAGGCAGTAGCAGGGGGTATGAAAAAAGATAAATACGGACGGATCATCAATATCATTTCCACCTCTGTCAAGCAACCTATCAAAGGGTTGGGTGTTTCCAATACTATTCGTGCAGCGGTTGCCAACTGGTCTAAAACGCTGGCGGGAGAACTGGGCCCGTTCGGCATTACCGTAAATAATGTACTGCCGGGAGCTACCCATACCGAACGACTGACTACCTTACTGGATGCACGAGCAAAAAAAGCCGGAGTTTCTCCCGAGGAAGAAGCACAAGAGTGGCTGAGAGAAATTCCTCTTGGAAGATTTGCCGATGCTGCTGAAATTGCTGCTGCCGCTGCATTTCTTGCCTCGCCTGCTTCTTCCTATATCAACGGGATCAATATTCCCGTGGATGGAGGAAGGACCGGCAATCTGTAGATTTCCTGCTCCACACCCTTTTTCCTACTTTTGATTTACCGTCACTAATATTACAAGCCATGAACCCTTTTGTTTTTTATTCTGCGTTTTTAATTTTTCTGGTGTCCATTGAATTTTCAAACGCCCAGGCGTTTCTAAAAACAGGCGCTCCTGGGAAAAAGAAAACATTCGTAGAAATGCAAAAACAGTTTAACAGCTGGGCTCAAAAAACAGATCTGAAAACAGCAAAAAACTGGAAATACTACAAGCGATGGGAAACAGACATGCTGAGGAAGGCCAACGGACACGGAGAGATCGCAGATCCTGCCATCTATATTAATGAGGCAGTTCGAACCGCTGCAAAAAAGCAATCTGATCGTTCTGCAAATTTTTCAGCTTCTGCCTGGATACCTGCCGGCCCTTTTGCTGTTCCCGGAAATCTTACAGGGTACATGGAAAATGGCATTGGACGTATCAATTGTATTGCATTTCATCCTACAGTTTCTTCTACCTATTATGTAGGTGTAGCACAGGGCGGACTATGGAAGACTGTAAACGACGGGTTAAGCTGGACACCCCTTACCGATAATTTACCCATTACCCGGATCAGTGATATTTGCATTGACCCGAATAACAGCAATACGATCTACATCTCGCTTTGCGATTTTGAATACATAGATGTAGCGCTGAATATCGACTGGCGTAAGCGAAATACACATTACGGATTGGGTGTTTACAAAACAACGGATGGCGGGTTAAACTGGGCGCCAACCGGATTAAGTTTTCAGCTGACCGATGGCGATGCCTCGCTCATTCGAAAAATACTTGTAAATCCGGCCAACAGCAATCAACTTGTTGCTTGTGGTGCCAGCGGTATGTATACGTCTTCAAACGGAGGGGCTAGTTGGACCAAAAATCTTGATTCGTTATTCTGGGATCTTGTGCAGGATCCTGCGACACCTGCTACCTTGTATGCAACCTCCGGCTGGCTGGTATCTTCCAATACAGGTTCAGCAGCCATTTATAAATCCACCGACTTTGGAGCAACCTGGACCATGCTGACAACTAACATTCCTCCAACAGGAGTAGTACAGCGTGTAAAGATTGCAATCGCTCCATCTGATCCTAATTACGTATATGCATTCGCGGTGGACGCACTGGACGGTAGCTACGGGGTCTATAAATCGACCGATGCAGGCATAAGCTGGACTTATCTCAATCCGGGAGTGAACCTGCTTTCGTACAGCGAGGGCAATACTTCAGGCGGACAGGGAACGTACGACCTGGGTTTTAGTGTAAAACCTACGGATAAAAATACGCTGTATGTCGGGGGCATCAATATCTGGACTTCTGCGGATGGGGCACAAACGTGGAATCCGGCTACACACTGGACAACCAGCTTTGGCCCTTCGGTGCATGCCGATATACATTTCATAGAAACGCAGCCTTCTACCGGAAATATTTTTGTATGTAACGATGGAGGTTTGTACCGTACAGGTAACCTTATCTCCCAAACATGGGCCGATGCAAACAATGGAACTCCATGGCCAACAGTCTGGACAAATGTAAGCAATGGCATGGCTGTAACCTCGTTTTACCGGTTATCCAGTTCCCGAAATCCCACCGGCAGACTCGCCGCGGGAGCGCAGGACAATGCTACCTTTTATTATGATGGAACATCCTGGAATACGATTTTTGGAGGTGATGGAATGGATAATTACTTAGACCCCCTGGATGACAATGTCATTATCGGTTCCAGTCAGTATGGGAATTTTTATTTGTCGAATGACGGGGGCATTTCAGGGAACAGCCCCGGTGTAAACGTGCTGAATGAAAGCGGAGAATGGACCACCCCACTTATTGCAGATTATAACAATTACGGAACTATGTACGCCGGATTCAGTACCGTTGTAAATAGATCCACCGATGGAGGAAACACCTGGGTCAGTTTACCTCCTTTACCATCAAACGGAATTCATGACAATGAAATATCCGCTTTGGCCGTGGCGAATTCCAATGCAAACGTACTGTATGCAACACGAAGGATCCGGTTTGAATTTAATTCACCTCCCGGCGTATATCGTACAACAGACGGCGGGAGTACCTGGGAAGACATTACATCGAATCTTCCCGATTCCCTGTATTACACCAGTATAGATGTAAACCAGACGGATGAAAACACCGCATTCGTGGCATTGGCGGGATTAGTGGATGGTGAAAAAGTATATAAAACAACGGATGGAGGCAGTACATGGCAGAATATCTCCTTCAATCTGCCAAACGCTCCGGTAAATTGTATTAAAACAGTACCGGGAAATAATGCTGTGTTCGTGGGTACTGATTTTGGTGTGTATTGGCTGGATGATGCATCGAATCAGTGGATAGACGTTGGGAACGGATTACCTAATGTAATTGTGTCTGATATTGAATTCAACACAGTTCTCGACAAAGTATATGTAGCAACTTTCGGAAGGGGAATCTGGGAAACAAGCCTGAGCAACCTGCTCTCAGTTCCGAATACTTCTATGAATAATCTTACAATAGAGTTATTTCCCTCCCCGAACTCCGGCAGCTTCACCATACGCCTGTTACAGGCAAATGCGGCGTCCGAATCCTGCCGTTTCGAGATAGTTGATATAACGGGAAGAAAATTATATAGCAGGTCATTCCAGGGACAAACATCCTACAAGGTAGATAACACAGGTTTGCAACCCGGAGTTTACTTTGCCACAATAAAAAGTAAAACACAATACGGTGTAAAACGTTTTGTTATACAATAAGTATTTTTCATGGCAGCTACTCCTTCGATCATGGTGCCTTTGGGCAGTAAAGCTCCGGATTTTCTTTTGCCCGATACAGTTTCAGGGAAAATGTTTTCTCTTAATGATCTTGCATCGGGAAAAGCAACCATGATCCTGTTCATCTGCAATCATTGCCCCTTCGTCAAACATGTGAATACGGAACTGGTAAGGCTGGCAAATGATTACATGCCGAGAGGTATTTCATTTATTGCCATTAGCTCGAATGATGCTGCCAATTATCCCGAAGATTCTCCTGAGAAAATGAAAGTGGTTGCCAAAGAATTAAGCTACCCTTTCCCCTATTTGTACGATGAATCACAGGAAGTTGCCAGGACTTACGATGCAGCCTGCACACCGGATTTTTTCATTTACGATAAAGAGCTGAAACTGGTATACCGTGGACAATTAGATGATTCGCGACCTTCCAATGGCAAACCTGTGACCGGAAAAGATGTCCGGACCGCCCTGGATTGCCTGCTTGCAGGCCTGCCGGTTCCTACGGATCAAAAGCCCAGTATAGGGTGTAATATAAAGTGGAAAAAAACATAAAAACAGCCTTCCGGTCACTCGGCAAATTCTACTACTCCGTCTTATAGTCCCTTTGGGGGCCGGGCAAACTTTTTCATATTTTTGCCGTCCTTATGAACGATAAGAAAAAAATCTCCCTTGGCGTATTCGGGTTCGGATGCGTTGGCCAAGGCCTTTACGACGTATTGAATATGTCCCAGGGCTTACAGGCAACTATTGAAAAAATATGCGTGCGTGATAAAACTAAAAAGCGGAAATTGGACGGTGACCGCTTTACGTTTGATAAAAATGATATTCTAAAAAGAAAGGACCTGGATGTGGTGGTAGAGCTCATCAGCGATACCGATGCCGCGTTTGAAATTGTCAGCACTGCCCTGAAAAATGGCGTTAATGTGGTGAGCGCAAGCAAGGAGATGCTGGCAAAAAACTTTGCCGAGCTTTTCAAATTCCAGCAGCAAAATAATGCTTCTCTTATTTACGAAGGTTCTGTAGGAGGAAGTATTCCCATCCTCAGAAACCTGGAAGAATATTACGATAACGAGCTTTTACAAAGTGTCCGGGCCATCCTCAATGGCACCTGCAATTACATCCTTACCCGCATGGAGCTGGAGGGGAAAGATTACGGGGATATTCTGAAGGATGCACAGGAAAGCGGCTTCGCAGAAGCAGATCCCTGGCTGGATGTATCCGGATGCGATGCCAAGTATAAAATCCTCCTGATCGCTGTGCATGCGTTTGGGCTATTGCTTAAACCGGAACAGATCCTAAACCTCGGAATCCAAAACATACGCTACGAGGACATCCTGTATGCAAAAGAAAAAGGGTTGAGAATAAAATTACTTACACGCGCAGAAAAAATTGGAGATAAATACAGGGTGTATGTGCTGCCTCATTTTATAGACAAATCAAGCGAGCTGTATAATGTGCTGTACGAGTACAATGCTGTTGAAGTAGAAGGCGCCTTCTCGTGCAAACAGCTGTTTACAGGAAAAGGAGCGGGAAGTCATCCGACCGGCAGCGCGGTGCTTTCTGACATTTCTGCACTCACCTACAATTATCATTACGGATACAAGAAATTGAAAAAATTTCTGCAGACAAACGGAGCAGGAGCTGACCCTTCCAAGTTGCTTGACAATAATTTCAATATCAAGGTATACGTGCGTTTTTCCAGTAAAAGCGAAATTGAAAAACTCGAAATAGTATCCATTGAAGAAGAATATAAGTCGGCAAAAAATAATTATATCATTGCAACCGTGAATTTTAAGTCTTTGTTCCATTTCTGCGGAAACAAAGACAGTAAAGTTTTCATTTGCGTGATTTGATGATAGTGTGTATTGGTTTGCAGCAATGAACTTGCTGCTTTCCGGTTTCTGGTTAAAATCCAAATGAATCCCACCGATATTTCAGCCGAAAATTTCTGCCCATGCACCTGCCCCGTTTGTTCTGACGCTACGTATAAGCAGGAGTATCAAATAAAAGGATTTGATATAGTACGTTGTACAAATTGCAGCATGGTGTATGTAAATCCCCGCTTTAAAGACGATGTCATTCTGACTATTTACAAAAAGAATTATTTTGTTAAAAAAAATTATTCGTTCAGCGATTTTGGTTACGGAAACTACGACCTCACCGCTTATTTACGGGATAAAACATTCAGCCGGTGGTATGCAGAGTTTGCTCCATTGCTGGCCACACAACAGGGGAAAGCAATAGATGTGGGCTGCGCAACAGGACGCTTTCTGACTATACTGAAAGACAAAGGCTGGGACACCGAAGGAATAGAATTGGATGTGGACATGTATAATTCATTGCTTGAAAAAGGATTCAACGTGAAGAATACTCCTATCGAAGAGTGCGAAGTGACCGAACGCTATGACCTGATCACCCTTTTTGATGTGGTGGAACACATTACGCACCTGGACGATTGTTTTAAAAAACTTTATTCGATGCTGTCGGATAAAGGATCCATCGTTATGGTCACACCGAATATTGAGAGTTTTCAAAAAAAGATATTCGGAAAAAGGTGGTTTCAGTTCAAGCCATGGGAGCACATCTCCTATTTTTCTCCCAAAACAATGTACCGTCTTGCAGATAAATTTAATCTTAAAATTGTTTTTATTTCAGACTGCGGACAATATGCAGATATCTCCTTTATTCATCATCGTTTACTGCGTTACGGGTTTAACCGCACCGCATCTGTTTTTAAAAAATTTATTTCTATGCCCTGGCTTAAGGATAAGGCCTGGTACATGGGAACGGGGAGTATGCTGCTTATGATGCAAAAAAGATAAAAACGGAGCCTTATTTTATTAAAAAATAAGGTTCAGAAGCGGATATTTATACCCAGGAAGTACAAATAAAGACAGAACTTTTTAACTTCGCGATCTTATCAGAAATCTAATCTTTTTATAGTATGTTGCTCGAAATTATAACTCCTGACAAAAAGCTTTATAGCGGTGAAGTGAAAGCTGTTAAATTACCAGGGTCCGCCGGTTCATTTGGTGTTTTGAAAAACCATGCTCCGCTGATCTCTTCTCTTAAAAAAGGGAATGTAAAAGTGACTGACGAACAAAAGCAGAATCATTCCTTCCCTATCAAAGGGGGTGTAGTTGAAGTCCTTAAAAATAAGATCACCGTATTGGCTGAATGAAGAAAAAGGCCTCTCCCCGAGTTGCTCCTGCAGAAAGAGGGAAAAAGCCCATCAACAAGTCTCAAGCCAGCACTTCTCTGAAAAGGGACCGCCTGATTTCATTTATCCCGTTTGCTTTCGCCTTTCTCCTTTATGCAAATACACTTGGCCACGGATATGTTCTGGACGATGATGTTGTATACCTCAAAAACCGGAATGTACAGGAAGGTGCCCAGGGGATCAAAGACATACTGACCCATAGTTTTACGTATGGCTTTACAGGTCTCAACGACCGGGTGCAATCTTATCGTCCACTTGTACTTATTATTTATGCTATTGAAAAGGAGTTTTTTGGAAACAATCCACACGTCGGGCATTTTTTGAATGTTCTGCTCTTTGCATTATCCTGTCTGCTATTCTTTAAACTGCTGAAAATTCTTTTGGGGAATACCTTTCCACTGTTACCTGTTACCGCAGCTGTATTGTTTGCAGCCCATCCTATCCATACCGAAGCTGTGGCAAACATCAAAGGAAGGGATGAAATTTTAAACTTCATCTTCCTGGTTCTTTCACTTACGTTTATACTCCGGCATACGGACGAAGGCAGGAAAAAATATCTTTTTCTTTCCGTGCTGTGCTTTTTTCTGTGTCTTATGTGCAAAGAAATGGCGGTTACATTCCTGGCCATTGTTCCGCTCACGCTGCTGTTCTTCCGCGAGGTTGCCCCGAAACGGATAGCATTGGGCATGGTTGGATTTATCGCTGCATTTGGCGTTTACATGTGCATCCGTAATTCGGTACTGGATGCCGTAACCACGCAGGAAAAAATGAAAGTAGTGAACAATGCGCTTGCCGCGGCAACCAATGAGTCCGACAGGATTGCAACGGCCGTTTACATTCTTGGCAAATACCTGCTCCTGCTGTTCTTTCCCCATCCTTTATCCTGGGATTACTCCTTTAATCAGATCCCGATCGTTTCCTTTTCGGAAATAAAGGTTATCTGTACCATTCTTGTCTTTGCTGCTTTGGGTGCTTATGCATTGTTTACTTTAATAAAATTAGCAGGAAAACCGGGAGCCGGAAGCCGGAAATCAAAAGAGGGCGTTTACGCTTACTGTATTTTGTTCTTCTTCATTACCATGTCCGTTGTGTCCAATATTTTCATTATGATCGGTGCAACGCTGGGAGAACGCTTTTTGTTTGTGCCTTCCATGGCATTCTGTATTGCGGTGCCTTTTCTGCTGAACCGGTTCGGGAAAAACAGTTTACTGGGAGGCATTGGTATTATAGTGGTTTTGTTTTCTTTTAAAACCATCGACCGCAATAAAGATTGGAAAGACAATTTTTCACTCTTCGCCTCCGGTGCAGCAGCCTCTCCCAATAGTTCACGCGCAGAAAGTGCCCTGGGTTCTTCGTACCGTGAAATGGGTGAAAAAGAACAGGACCCGGTTAAACGGGGCGAATTTTTCCGGCAGGCTATTGTTTACTATAAAAAAGCAACTGAAATATTGCCTGATAACACCGAAGCTCTTTACAATGCGGGAGTGTCTTACTATGGAATGGGCGATAAGGAAAATGCACTTAAGTTATACGAGCAGGTCCTGGAGATCTCTCCTGAATACACCAATGCAGCCAACAATGCCGGAGTGATCTATTTCGAACGGAAAGATTACGAACATGCAAAAAACTATTTCTCACAGGCCATAAAATACGATTCCCGTAATTCAGATGCACTTGGGAACCTTGGGGCTATCAACCACAATCAGGGTAACCTGCAGGAAGCCATTGAGTATTATAAAAAAGCGCTGCAGGTAAATCCGGGCAATCAGAATGTTCAAAGCAACCTCTCGAAAGCGGAACAGACGCTGAAAAATAAGCAATGAATAAAAAGTACCGCCGGCTTCGGCACAGGTGTTAGTTGGCCTGCACAGGCCGTAAGCTGAAATGAAAAGTAGCGCCTTCATTTAAACGGGATTCGGCCCATACCCTGCCATGGTGCTTTGCAACAATCCGCTGGGTAATTGCCAGTCCCACCCCGGTTCCCTCAAACTCTTCGTGGGAATGAAGACGTTGAAAAACACCGAAAAGCTTATCGTAATACTTCATGTCAAATCCCGCTCCGTTATCCTTCACATAGTAGACAAGCTGGTCCTCACTTGGATAGGATCCGATCTCAATGAGGATTTTTTCCTTTTTTCCGGAATACTTGACAGCATTCGAAATTAAATTTATCCACACCTGTTTGATCAGTGCCTGGTCTCCCGCGGCCGGCGGAAGCGGGTGGATAACAATTTCAACCTTGCCGGCGGAGGCAGCAGAGGAAAGAACCTCATCCGTTATGCCTTTTACCAGCGTGTTCATCTGAATATCCCTGCTGTTGATCTCCTGCCTTCCCAGCCTGGAAAAAGCGAGAAGGTCGTCAATCAGTTCGCCCATTCTTTTTGCATTCCGTAAGATCACTCCAATCGTTCGCTTTCCATCTTCATCCAGTTTAGCCATATAGTCTTCCTCCAGGATCTTGGAATAACTATGGATAGCCCTTAATGGCGCACGCAAATCATGCGATACGGAATAAGCAAATGACTCAAGCTCTTTATTCGCGATTTGCATATCGTTGGTTCGCTCCTTTACTTTGTCTTCCAGATTTTGATTGAACTCTGCCAGCGCTTTGTTCTGTTCCTGTATCTGAACAAGCATCAAATTGAAAGCATCGGTGAGCGACCCTATCTCATCGTTACTTTGCTTAACTGCCCGCACTGAATAATCGTGCTCTGTGGAAATTACCTTGGCAATTTCAGCCAAGGCAAGAATGGGTGTTGAAATGCTTTCTTGGAGAGTTTTGGAAAGCATGTATGCCAGCAGAAACGATATGCCAAAAACTACCATTGTAACCACGCCAAAAAGCCGTAGTGCTTCATACATGGCGTCCAAATCGGACTTCAGGTACAAAGTACCCAACTGCCTTTCCTCCTGCATGACAGGCTGAAAACCCTCCAGGGAAGTATTATGGAAGGCGTATCCTTCCGCTCCCGGTCCAACCGGAAAAACATCTACGTCCAGATCAGCAGGATAGTGTGCAAAAAGATTTCCCTTTTTGTCATACAGGCAGGCAGCCACAATATGAGATTCTGCCTTGAGCGCAGTCAGGATATCCTTTGCGTCTTCCTGGTTATCAAAAGCAAGCGCAGCTGTGCTGTTAACAGCAATAACTTTCCCAAGTGTAGAAAGTTTTTCTAAAGTTGTTTCGCGAAATGTATAGAATCCGAATGCAAAAAATAGTCCGCATATTATCAGCAGCTTTATTACACTAATGAGAGCAATTCCCCTCATTAGCCTTTTTTGTATCGGCAGGTCGTTTAATAGCATGGGTCAGTTTCGCTTATCGGGAACAAAAATTTCAGCCAATTTGAGAAGCTTCGAACTAATTGCTACGTTGGGTTCTTTGCTTGCTTCCAGGTTGATCTGAAGCTGTATTTTACCATCCTTTGTAAAGAGCCGGATAATACCCCCCTCCTGTAAAAAACCGGCCGCATCGCTTACAGTGAGAATGCTTCGCCCCTTTAAACCCGAAATTACCTGGCGTTGCTTCTGCGGGTCCGTCAGGCTTACAAAAAGGATGTGACATACTTTAATTTCTTCCACACTCTTATAATACTGAACAACCAATGGATGCCCGTTCACTTTTTCGCCGAACACTGTTTCTTCCAGGTAAGAGCCAAAAGGGTTTTCTCCTAAAATACCTATCACCAGCGGCGCCTGATCACTTGCAAAAGCAGCAGCCGGCCATTCAACAAACTGAGTGAAGTTGAAAATGAAGGCTGCTTTTACCTGGTATTCGCGCGTAGCTGTCTTTTGTGCATACGAAAACGTAGTACAGATCAGAAATCCAACTATAAAAAACCGGTGGGTTATTTTTTTTAAAACTGACATATAATTTTTGCGTAAAAGCTCCGTGGTATTTGTCCAGAACCCGTTTCCGTGTGTTGATCTTCCAGTAAATTTTGTCCGATAAGAGAAATTTCAAAAGGTTTTAAATGCCATGCTACACGCATGTCAAACGTAATGTAAGCGGGAACAGCCGGCAACGTCAGTACTGCAGGAAGCACATCCACGTAACGGCCGGTAATATCCAGAGACAGGTCTTTAGGCAAATCCATCATGGATTGAAGCATGCATTGATTCCTGGGATCAACGCCTTCAAATGCAACGCTTACAGGGAAAACTTTAGGGCTGGTGGGGTAAATGTTCTTTTCAAAATAAGTATATCCTCCGCGTAATCTCCACCAGTCGGTTGCCTTAAGAGTGCCAAAAAATTCAAATCCCCATGATTCTGCATTTTGAGAGTTTGCCAATACCACCGGCACGCTGGCAGTTGTACCGGAATCAAGACTGCGCAGATCCGTATAAAGATTGTAAAAACCGGAAAATGAAAAAGACAATTGCTCTACAGGGTGTAAGCGATAACCCAGCTCATAGGCAATTATCTTTTCCGAATCGAACTTTACAGGAGTCTTGGTAACATCCGAATCAAAACGGGTGGGTGTACGCACAGAGCGGGAAACCGAGCTCCAGATCGTATGACGTTCTGAAGGAGTCCACCCCAAACGCGCACAGGGCTGAATTTCAAATCCGGAAAAGAAATTATTCAGGAATTTACTGCCAATGGTCAGCTTCAGCAAGTCGGGAGCAAGAATAATTTCGTCCTGTATAAACCCGCTGTACAGTGGCATCGTGCGGCTAAGGGGATCAATGCCATTGCTTGCCTCATCCTGCTGCAGCCGGTAACCAACACCGAAAATTATATTCTGACTGCTTCCGGCTGCAAAATGCTGCTGTACATCCAGGTTATAGGTATAAAGCTGATAATAGAAAGGTTTGGCGGCATTAGGAGTTTCTCTCCAGGTACGGTCAAAATAACCTCTTACACGAAAATCAGATCTGTCAGAAAAAAGATGCGAAAAATCGAACTGCATATTTTGCCCGTCCACTTGTGTAAGCCGGGTTAAGCGATTTTCGGTATTCCCGTAAAAATCACCCTGAAACGTAAGCGTATTGGCTTTTGACTGATAGTAATCCAGGCGAAAGCCACCCTGCGTTGCGTTCCATTCATCCATCGCATCTTTCCCATTTAAGAGTTCTGTATGCTTTTGATCAAAGCGCTGACCATAGATACGGCAAAAGATATTCGAGTCTAACCGGAACCCGTATTGCACCTCTGCCTGATCCTGTAACAAGGATCCTCCTGCTCCGGATACATACAGTCCCTGGGTTTCTTTCGCGCTTTTCCGGATGACATGGATTACTCCATTCACGGCATTTGCACCCCAAAGAGTTCCGCCCGGACCGCTTACCACTTCAACGCGGTCTATGGATGACAACATCACATTCTGTACATCCCAGAACACCCCGCCGTAAAGAGGATTATAAACAGACCGTCCATCAATCATTACGAGCAGCTTATTGGCCAGCAGGCCGCCTGCAGAAGGCAAGCCGTTAAATCCTCTTGAAGTAATGGCCCAATCGTGCGAGTTGGCTTGCCCGATCTGAAGATTGGAGGCCAGGCGCAATGCCTCGGGAAGCCGTGTTGCAGCGGATCTGTAAATGTTCTCTCCCGTAATTACCTGTACGGGAGATGCCACTTCTTTTAGTTTTTCCGATCGCAGAGAAAGGGACGTCACTTCAATATCCATAAGCTCCTCCAGCGAAAGCTTTTTCAGCTTGGAAGATGATAAAGTGTCGGCCGTCTTTTGGGCATGCAAAGATATATTGCAGGCCAGCAATGCAGCTGCAGCTATAACAATTTGATATGTTATTCTTTTTAAAACCGGCATATGATTTTCCCGTATACACTGCGTTCTATCTCCCGAGCTGACGGTGATGAAGGAATAAATTCAGGATGACGATCGTCAAGCAAATGCTGCCCAACTACATTCAGCTCCAAAAATTTGGTCACTTTCCATCCGATCCTCACATCCAACCCTGTATAGTCAGGGACAAAAGGATCAGGTAATTTATCCGTGTAACGCATTAGGATCCCCAGTTCGACCCGGCCCGGAAGATCCATGGTGGATTGAACAAGGAATTGGTTTTCCGGATCATTGCTTTCGGCACTGGCTTCATTCATGTCCTTGCTCCAGGACTTAACGGACAACTCTTTTCTTAAAAATGTGTAGCCGCCCCGCAGGTTCCACCAATCCGTTGCCTGGCATGTAAGGGACAACTCTGCTCCGTAGGTTTCACCTTCTACCCCGTTGCTAAAAGTGACTGGGATATTAAATGGCGGAGGTCCTGGTTCTACGCTTCGTATATGGTCGTATATATTGTAAAAAGTTGCCAGTGATACAGAAAGTCTTTTCATAGGTTGAACACGCCAGCCCAACTCGTATGCAAGCAATTCCTCGGACTGAAAGTCACTTCCTGCAATAAAGGGAAGCGTTGGCGTCAGGTATAAATAAAAGTCCCGGTCAATCCGTGCAGGTGTTCTCACCGCACGCGAAACAGCAGTCCATATAGAATGGTTCCCGGTAGGAGTCCAGGCCAGCCGGGCATTTGGCTGGTATTCAAAACCTGTGTAGCTGTTGTGCTCAATCTTTATTCCCAAAGCCAGGCGCAGGCGTTCCTTCACCAACGTGATCTCGTCCTGCAAAAATGAACTGTAAAGCTGCAGCACTTTATGCGCCGGAAGAAAAGCGAACAATTGCAGGTTCTGCACTTCATGATCCATAACCCTGAATCCAACACCGCACGTGAGTGTTTGCCATTGGTCATATTTATATTGCGTGTGCCAATCCAGATCATACGTTTTCAGGTTTTCGGCGAACCCGTTGTTGAAATCACGCAATGTGTGATCGTAATAAAATTGCAGCTGGAAATCTGTTTTCTCCGAGGCCTTATGCATCCAACGGCCAATCACATTGTTTCCCCTCGCCTGTACAGGTTTCTGACCATCGGGGTTTGGATTATCATCGTACAGGTTGGATTGTAAGGTAAGCTGGTTATTCTCATTCATATTCCAATCCAGCCGCAGACCTCCCTGGATCATTGCCCATTCGTCTTTTGAGTCTACAATTGCATTTGAATCGGCGAGGATTGTGTAACCCATATTGAATCCGGTACTGTATACCCTGTAGGACAAATTATCTGTGATTTTATCTCCATAGCGTAAACTGCCTAATCCGGGTAACCCTGTACCGGTAGCTCCTTCGGCAAACAATCCTTTTGTATCCTTTGAATTTTTCGTAATGATGTTGATCACTCCGTTCACTGCATTTGCACCCCACAGTGTACCTCCCGGGCCACTTATAACTTCTATACGCTCTACATCTTCCAGCAATAGATTCTGCACATCCCAGAAAACACCTGCATACAGGGGAGTATAAATGGTACGGCCATCAATGAGCACCAGTAATTTATTAGACAGCACGTTTGTGAAACCACGCGCGCTTATTGCCCATTGACTTGAATTAACTTGTGCCACTTGTAAATTGGATGCAAGGCGCAATGCTTCCGGAAGGGTTTTTGCTCCTGAAGAACGGATATCATTTTGTGTGATCACCTGGATGGCTGAAGCCGCTGCTTTCAGTTTTTCAGGATGTTTTGAAACCGAAATGATCTCAATGTTCATGAGCTCTTCCAAGGTCATTTTTTTCAACTCATTTGCAGATACCAGCACATCCGCCGGTTTTTGAGCCATGGAAAAACTGGACAATGCAATCAGGCAAACGGTCAGGAATCGCTTGCTTGCAGGCATTGAAAAATTACGATCTGTTTTTTTACAGGAGTATCTGGTAAAAACTTTTATATAATTTTTCATGAGAAAATAAATATAATGGTTAATTACCGAATTTCCATTCCCAATATCAGTATGTCATCTGTCTGCTCTGTAGGACCTTTCCAGGTATCTAAAAAATTAAGTATTTCTTGTTTCACGGAAGTGATCTGGCTGAAATAAAATGTACGGAGTATTCTTTCGAAGCGCCTCCGGGTGATTTTGGCCCTGTTGGAAAAATCAAACTGATCGGTTATCCCGTCTGAAAACATGAACAGCCTGTCTCCTTTTTCCAGCTGAATGGTCCGGGTCTGAAATTGCACATGATTATTTTCCACTCCTCCTATGGAAACGCTGTCCGGAACTATTTTTTCCAGGCCGCTGCCATTGATGTAATAGAGAGGAATTTTTGCCCCGGCAAATTCAACAGTCCTGGCCTGAGTATCAATTACACAAAAGCCTATATCCATCCCGTCGTGCGTGAAGTTTGCATCTTGCTTAAGCACCTTGCGGAACCGTTCGTTGAGGTTGTTAAGTATTTCCGCCGGGTTGCTTATGTTATCCATGTTCACTATTTCGTTGATGATGTTATGGCCTGACATGGAAAGCAGCGCACCCGGAACTCCGTGACCGGTGCAGTCGGCAACGGCTATGAATATTTTATTCTCCTTTTGCTCTGCCCAGTAAAAATCACCGCTCAGCACATCCTTGGGCTGATAGATAAGCATGTGATGAATATCTGCATGCTTGAGAAAATACAGCTCCGGAAGCATCGCTTCCTGTATCCGCTTTGCATAATCAATGCTGCTCTTGATATCGTGATATACTACTTCGAGTTTTTGATTGCTGAGCACCAACAACTCATTCAGCTCCTCGGTAATTGCTTTCTCCCGTTCAAGTTGTTTTTTATGCACAATATTCATGATGGCATTGGGCAGCCTGAGCAAATTATCCTTTAAAAGATAATCGTCAATTCCTTCCTTCACCAGCTGATGAATAAGCTTTTCGGAAATAGATCCTGTCACGAGCATGAACGGCAGCTTGATCCCCTCTTTTTTCATCAGCCGGAAAGCTTCAACGCCGTTAAACTGCGGCAGTGTGTAATCTGCAATAACAAGATCGGGATTGTATAACGAAAGCTGTTCCAGGAAAGCATCCCTGTCCATCACGCGTGTATACTCGAACTCGATTTTTTCCCTTTTCAAATGCCGGATAAGAAGATCTGCATCGGTCTCCGAATCTTCCAGCAGCAAAATGCGCATAACTGCAGATTTGCTTTTTTTCACCGGACCGACCTCTTCCGGATTTCTCATGGTAAGAACCGGCTGTGCTGCGGGCTTTGTTTTTTTTGCGGGGTTTCCGGGCAGGGAAATATAATTATCCAAAACAAAATCCAGTAATCCCGGATCTTCCTTGGTACGGCGCAGGTTAAAGAAACCTTTATTCTTCTGGTTCATGATGGGGGATATTTTCTTTTATAATTTCTACGACTATATAAGGGTCATTAATTATTTGCTCGTATTCAGCAAAATCCAGTACAATCCTACATCGCCAACGGATTTAATAAAATCATCAAAATCCACCGGCTTAACGATATAACTGTTTGCGCCCAGCTCGTAGCATTTTTTAATATCCGGATCTTCGCGTGAAGAAGTAAGGATCACCACCGGGATGGATTTGGTAGCATCGTCTGCCTTTAATTTTTCCAGCACCTCCAGGCCGTTTACTTTCGGCATCTTAAGGTCCAGCAGGATCAGCCTTGGTTTTTCTGTCTTGTTCCTGTCGGCATATGCTCCCTTACAAAAAAGGAAATCCAGCGCTTCGGCTCCGTCTTTTACATGGAACAGGTGGTTAGCTATGTTATGTTTCTTCATGACCCGGATGGTAAGGTTGGCATCATCCATGTTGTCTTCCACGATAAGGATTTCTACTTCGTTGTAACTCATATGATTTCTGTATGTGATGGGGGTTGATTAAGGTTTGGTAAGCTGAAATAAAAAGTGGCGCCTTCGTTCGGTTTGGCTTCTGCCCACACTTCTCCGTGATGCTTTTGAATGATCCTGTGAACAACTGCAAGGCCCACACCGGTCCCTTCAAACTCATCGTGGGAATGCAGCCGGTGAAATATGCCGAAGAGTTTGGAGTAATATTCCATGTCAAACCCTACTCCGTTATCTTCTATGCAATACACATTTTTATCCTCTTTTTTCATCCAGCTAATGTGAATAACGCTTTTTTCTTTCTTGCTGCTGTATTTGATCGCATTGGAAATTAAATTCACCCATACCTGCTTTATCAATGCAGTATCGCCCGATGCGGGAGGAAGCGTTTGAATGCTGATGTCAATTTTACCTTCCATATCCATGGCGAGAAAATCCCGGGCCACCGCTTTTACCAGCGAATTCATATTGATATCGGTGCAAACAAGTTCTTTTTTCCCCAGCCGGGCAAAAGCAAGGAGGTCATCTATGAGCGCGCCCATTTTTTTGGAGTTCCTCAGGATAGTATCTACAATGCCCTTTCCATCCTCATTCAATTGGTCTTTATACTCCTCTTCCAGTATTTTACTGTAGCTGTAAATGGCCCTGAGCGGTGCACGCAGATCGTGCGAAACGGAGTAGCTGAATGCCTCTAATTCCTTGTTCAGCATTACCAGCTGCTCCTCTACTTTTTTGCGGTTGGAGATATCCAGTGAGATGGAAAATAAGCAGGGTGTATTTTCCACCTGTATCCTGATAATGGAAGTAGAAATCCAAAAGACATCGCCGCTTTTAGTTCGCATTTTGATCTCGAAGTCTTTCACCATTCTTTTTTCCTTCAGCAGTTCGGCCAGTTCCTCCCGCTGTTCGGGGTGGGCCATAATGTTCAATTCCTTAGCTGTTTTTCCCAACACTTCCTCCTTCCCTGAAAACCCATAGGATAAAAGAAATGACTCGTTCACATTTATAATTTTGGCATCTTCCAGGCGGGAAATAACAATGGATGCCGGGCTATGCTCAAAAAGATTATGGAAAAGATCGTTGGTTCTTTTTAATTCATCTTCTGCTTTTTTACGTTCGGTAACATCCTCTACCTTGTGAATAATATATTTTATTTCCTTTTTATCATTCAGCACAGGTGTGTTCTGCGGGCTCCAGTACCTTTCTTCAAACCCTCCTCCCAGTGACTCCGGCCGGGCGATATCGTATTTCTGAATGGCCATGGTATCCGGAGCTTTCGTTGCCAGTACCCGCTCCAGGGATTTTCTCAGGTTACGTGTGCCCGTGGCAGCAGGATCGTCGGGGTTATCGGGAAAAACATCAAATAGTCCCCGCCCGGTTATTTCTTTTCGTTTTGTAAGTGTGGCTTGTAAATAGGCGTTGCTGGCGTCCAGGATAGTAAAGAAGGGAGGATTTGGTTCCAACACCAAAAAAAGTCCCGGCGCTGATTCAAACAACGTACGGAAATCCAGATTCACTTTTGTCAGTACTTCTCTCATTCTTTATGGGGGATCGTTTATACCTGTTCGTTACGTGAAGTTTAAAGACTTTCCTGTTTGTTAATAATCTAGTTCATGCGTTTGATTGATTTTATATTTTTCATTACGGAATTTGTACTAATTACGAAAGAAGAAAAAGAAAAAGCGTACTTGTGATGTGAAACACAGAGTACCTCAAAAACGCTTACGTACTTTTTCACAATAAGATATGACATAATCATGTTTTTTCTTACATCTTCATTTATTTTTTTATTTTTTAATAAAAACTTTTCCAAGTTAATTAATTGTAAAGTCTTAATTAATAATACATAAGAGAGCTGACCTCACATGCATAATACTTTATAAATAAAATGAGGGAACGGTACTTTGCTCCATGCCTCACATCCACCTCTGCTGCTTCTCTTTCTGTTTATTTACCGGCGCTGAAACAATGTTTTCTCCGGGTATGTTTTCACTAAGCTGGTATCTGAAAAATGCTGATAAAATAAAATTCCCTGAAAATAATTTACACACCGGTCATCCTCCTTGCGCTTCTGAATTTTAGTGTAAGGAATTTTTTACCACACTCCCCGTAACCGGAAGAGAAAGAACCGCCAGGATCAGGGCAAGGGTTTTATGGGGAACGGGGGATGCTGCGTTATGCGGGTCTGTATAACTGGTCATGGAAGTCATTGGTTTCATGCTATACTTACGAACAAAGGTAGGCGGCAGGTTTATCAGAAGCAGTCCATAATAGGGGCTTTTCTGCCATG